>Ga0256839_1000638_pt1 | contig 44942 bp, 42 predicted proteins | sample 354166metaG_FD_185968 | JGI IMG/M metagenome (GOLD analysis project Ga0256839, IMG submission 185968) | Hydrothermal vent microbial communities from Mid Atlantic Ridge, Atlantic Ocean - 354-166 | ecosystem: Environmental > Aquatic > Marine > Hydrothermal vents | place: Atlantic Ocean: Mid...
AATTGGCCGGGACTGCGTCGGCGCTTTGCAATTTGTGCCACAGGATTATGATCACCAAGATGGGGAAGGTGGCAATTTTGAAACCCTAACAGAAAAACAGGTCTTCGATATTCTTGTAGATCTAAAACGTGCGCCGCTCGGCATCAGGCAAGAGGGCGGTTTTCGGATTTCCGTCGCGGGTGCACAGGAAAAAGCGGCATTTTTGTTTAAAGACGGAAACTGGTGTCGACCATTAGGGACGACGCCGACCACACATATTTTCAAACCTCAGATCGGTGAATTGGAATTTAGTACAGGCACAATTGATTTATCACAAAGTGTTGAGAATGAATATTATTGCTTAAAGCTCCTAGGAACTTTTGGCATAGATGTCGCCAATGCATGGATGATGAATTTTAAGACGAAGAAAGTTTTGGTCATAGAACGATTTGATAGGCGTAAAAGAGACAATGGCGGCATTCTACGTCTTCCCCAAGAGGACATGTGCCAGGTTCTTGGGGTGCCGCCTACCATGAAATATCAAAACGCTGGCGGGCCTCGTCTGGTTGATATTTTGCAATTGCTATCTCGAAGCGATACACCGCACAAAGATCAGCAGACAGTGTTTAAGTGCCAGATATTATTCTGGCTTATGGGCGCAACCGATGGTCACGCCAAGAATTTCAGTATTTTTCTGCGTCCGCAAAACCAGTTTAATCTCACGCCGATTTATGATGTCATCTCCGCACAACCCGCATTTGACCAACGACAAATTCCCCATAAAGATTATCGTCTCGCATTATCGGTTGGGCGCAAACCACATTATAAGATTCAGGATATTCACGGGCGGTATTTTCTCGAAAGTGCTATAGCGGCAGGACTGGGCGAAGCTTTCGCCCGTGAGGCTATTGTCAGCATTCAAGATTGGTTTAGCCCTGCCTTTGACGCCGTGGGCGATGACTTGCCGGAAGACTTTCCCATGAATATTCACGATTCCATAAAAACCGCTGCAAGAGCGCGTTTGCCGTCCTTGCAATCCGTTTTTGAATAAACCGCTGTTTGATGTCCACTCCGTAATTTGGTGATTTGGGAGAAGTGGTGTAGGCTTGGGTTTAAAGCCACAAAGGAGAACCCATGACCAACACAACAACACCCATACTCAACCGCCGTCTCGCTCTTGCGGGGTTATTTGCTCTTCCGCTTTCATCTTGCGAGACTATGGATATTGGGGCGATTGAGGGGATACTTGGCAGCGGGATATTGTCTCAGGCCGATGCGGCGCGGGGGATACGGGCGGCGCTTGATAATGGTGTTTTGTCGGCGCTGGGGATTGTCGGGCGCGAGGGCGGTTTTTTCAATGACGCGAAAATTCATATTCCTTTGCCCAAGGTTTTGGGCGATGTGCAATCCGTGCTGTCGAAAGTCGGGGCTGGCGGGGTGTTGAGCGAGCTGGAAACCCAGCTGAACCGGGGTGCGGAAAAGGCGGCACCCCTAGCCAAAGATATATTCTTTGACGCTATTGCGAGCCTGAGTATTTCGGATGCTATCTCAATTGTGCGCGGCCCGCAAAATGCGGCCACCAATTATTTGCAGGAAAAAACCACGCCGCGCCTGACATCACTGTTCTCGCCGATTATGGAAAATGCTTTGGGGCAGACGGGGGCGTTACGCTTGCTGGATCAGGTTACCGGTGATTTACGTAATATACCCTTCGCCCCGCAGCTCGGGGCAGACGCGCGCACCGACCTCATTGGTCACGGTGTCAAATACGGCCTGAACGGTGTCTTCCACTACGTCGCCGCCGAAGAAGCCGCCATACGCAACAACCCCGCCAAACGCACATCAGAAATCCTGCGCCGGGTATTTGGTACAAATATATAAGCCGTAAAATCACCCATAAATAACCCTTAAATTACCTTGGCAAAGCCTAATTCCGGTCTGATTAGTGCCTGATTTGACATTTATCCGTAGCGCAATTCAACGTGCGAGAGGGTAAATTATGTCGCTTAACAATCTAAATTCGGGTTTTGCCAAAGGTGCCGGCCATTCGGTCGGGCTGAAATTATTGTTGGTCTGTTTTCTGGTGCTGCTGATGGGTATTCCGGCCTTGTTCATTGCTGCCATTAGTTTTGAGCGGGCAGGGCGGGCGGATGATGTCACCCGCGAGGTTAGCCAGCGCTACGGCGGCGCACAAACTTTGCTCGGCCCGGTGCTCAACGTGCCTTACACAACAAAGGACAGTGAGGGTGAAATCATCTCGTATGGTGAATATGTAATTTTTGCAGAAAGTGGCTCTGCAAATGTTGAAAAATTAACGACAAAAATCCGAAAACTATCCCTGTTTAAAGTCCCGACCTATCAGACCAAAGTCAATTTTTCTGCTCAGTTCAATTTACCCAGTAAAGAAAATTTAGAAACCAGTTTCCAAACATTTTTGTGGAGTGAAGCTAAAATCAATATTGGATTGACCGATGTGCGTGGCTTGCAAGATGATGTATATCTTGATCTAGGCAGTGGACAAAAACTGAAATTCCGCCCGGCGAGTGGCCGTACATTCCGTTCTGTACGCAATGTCAATGTCTACGATAAACGTACTGAGAAAATGATTGTTCAAAAACTTAAAGCTTACCATGAATATATCAATTTGCAGGCAATGGAGGTATCTCTTGGAGATTTACTCGAAGGACAAAAGAGCTTTAGTGTAAATGCCAGCTTGCCGATTAGAGGTTCCCAGAGAATTTCAATTGCACCATTTGCGCAATCAACAAAAGTGGAAATAAACGCAGACTGGTCACACCCTGGGTTCGTTGGTATGTACCCACCTCGGGATAGAGAAATATTTGAAGACGGGTTTGTCGCAAATTGGTCCGTGCCGTTTTTGGCACGGGGCATGGCGGCTCACGGCGATGCTGAGGAGCTTAACCTGCACCAGCTCTCCAACAAAGCCGTAAGCGTTAAATTCGTCAATCCGGTCAACCCGTACCAGAATGTCACCCGCGCTCTTAAATATGCAATCCTGTTTATTGGTATGGTGTTTTTGGCTTATTTTTTGTTCGAGACATTGGTCGGGATCAAAGTCCACGCGGCACAATATGTATTGGTCGGCTTGGCACAAAGCGTGTTTTATTTGCTGCTTCTCGCATTCGCCGAACATATCGGGTTCACGCTAGCATTTATATTGGCCGCTAGTGCGACGGTGTTTATCACATCCGCTTATGCGGGCGTGGTGTTCGGTAAATCCTACACTCTGAAAGCTGGCGCCGTGTTCGCGGCCACTTACGGCCTACTCTATGTTTTGATGCGCATTGAAGATTTCGCGCTAATGGTCGGTGCTCTGGCTAGCTTCCTAGCAATCGCCGCCACCATGTACCTCACCCGCAATGTAAATTGGTACGGCGGTGGACAGAGCAGCCTTACTCAGAACGCCTCATAAATGGATACGGGCTAAGCAATAACCGTTATGAAAAATATAATGACTAAATTAATTTAGTCATTATATTTTTTGCTGGCGGAAATGTACGACAGGAATGAATATTACCGCTTCATTACAAACATGAACATAATATTAACGGGGCTTTCAGATTAGGGTCAGTTGTGTTAGCCTAGGCTATGCCTATGAAAAAATCCGTGAAAACAAACATAAAAAAACTTCGCCTTCTCCTATTTATTTCAGCGGCTGGCTTAACGGCTTGCGCTACCAATCTTGCCAATCGAACGCCGATCGATATTGCGTCAAACTCTGTACGCCGCACTGATGCGCTTAGCGGGATAAGCGAGGTTTTAGCCCCACAGGTGAAAGCTTTCACCTCGCGCCGTGCCAGTGTGCGTGGTCGGGCGCAGCTCAGGACGGCGGGGCCTTTTACTGACGCTAAAGGTGTGGTGCAAACCGGGGGCGCTTACCTTGAAGTGTTGCTCAACTACACCAGCGCGACCCCGAACCCGGCTGAAGCTCGTATCTATGACCAAGCCAGTTGGCCGGGCGGCGAGCCTGCGCTTCTGGCTGAATTTGGCGCGTCGGTATTGGACTGTCGCGAGGACGTCCGTGCTATTCCTCGGTATGATTACACCCCGATTTATGGTGCATGGGGGTATGGTCATATTCACGACGATCATTGCGACCATGAATATGGTGGTTCGGGTTGGGGCAGTGGTTATGGCCATTATGGTCGCGGCCATGTTCACGACGATAATTGCGGTCACGACATAGATCACGGCACGGGTAGCGGTACGGTCATTGTGCGTCCAACTACGGATCCCAGACCCGTATCAAGACCGGATAGACCTCGAAGAAGACCGGGCGTGGTTGCGCCGCACCTGGACGGCCCCGGGACGGATCCGGACGTCCGCCCGCGTCGTCCGCGTACTGATCCTAATGAACCTGTACCCCATCCGCGCACCTTACCCAGAACGTCCAAACGCATTGTTTCGCGGCCGCCACCTGATGTTTCGCCGAATGTATCACCGCGCCCAACGTCAAGACCTGCGCCCGTTTCTAGGCCGGAGCCTGTATCTAGGCCGAAACCTGTATCCCGGCCAAAGCCCGCGCCAGTTTCAAAACCCAGATCAACCTATAAACCGCAACCACGGGTTAACCGCCCTGTGCGCAGCTCAAGTCCGCGCACCAATACAGGGAATAACATAAAGCGCCAGATGCGTTACTATCCACGCGATCCCTATTATAACCAAGGCCGTACGGATTATGTGGTGCGCCGCTCGTGTAGCCGCCAAGAAAATTTGCGGGTGTTTATTCCCCGCGAGCGCCTTGATGCTGCCGAGATTAACGGGCTTGTCCTCTATCTACGCCCGCGCGGTGGTCAAGAAGAGACCCTAAGCCTGCCGCCCAACTATATTAGTGGATTTAAGCTCGCCGCATGGTCCCCCGAAGGTAGTCGGCTTACTATTCTCGGCAAGCCATTGAGTCCAATACAGGCTGTACAAACGCCCATTCCTTATAGAGGGAATGCTGCTAGCACGGGGAAAGCAGACCCCAATAATCCGATTGTTTACGGTGAAAATTAGGCTCTATTACCTGTTGAATTTTATTTCGTCTTGAAAACCTATCCTTAAGGGTAAGCTGTTATGTCCTGTCTTCTGATATGCTCAGGAAAGGGATAGAATGGCATTAGCGCCACAAATTAAGTTAAAACAAGGCCAGCAATTGGCGATGACGCCGCAATTGCAGCAGGCGATAAAGCTCTTGACCTTGACCAATATTGAATTGGCGGCTTTCGTGGAAGAACAGCTAGAGAGCAATCCGTTGCTTGAGCGCGGAACGGGAACGGAAAACCGCCGCGAAGACGGTATTGCGGTCAAACAGGAGAGCGACAGCGGCCTGAGCGAGCTAGATTTAAATGCCCCGTCCGCCGCTGCATCTGATGCCATGGATGCAACAGAAAGCCAATTGAACGCCGATGCTACCGCCGCTGATATAGAAGCAGATAATTCTCTGGGTGGCGCGTCTGTCGGTGGTGATGTTGATTGGAGCAAGGCTGGCTCGGGCGGATCTTTTTCTGGTAATAATGATTACGATCCTGCGGCCAATACGGCGCACGAAATTACGCTGAATGAGCATTTAACCGCGCAATTGGCTATGGCTATTCACGACGAGCGCGACCGGATGATCGGGGCGTATTTAATCGACCAAGTAGATGAAAACGGGTATTTGCGCACGGACCTGATAGAGCTTGCGGATAGGCTCGGCGTGGATGTAAACCGCGTAAAATCTGTGCTGACCATTTTACAGACCTTCGAACCAACCGGCGTTATGGCCCGCAGTTTAAGCGAGTGCATGGCCTTGCAATTAAAAGAACGCGGCGAACTTGACGCGCCCATGCAACATTTGCTGGATAATCTGGAAATGCTGGCCAAGCATGATTTGCAGGCTCTCGCCAAAATTTGTGGGCTAAGTGTGGCTAAGCTGGGTGAATATGCGGAGCGTTTACGTTCCCTAGCACCGAAGCCGGGTCTGGCTTACGGCTCGGATATGGCGGGTGTGGTAGAGCCGGATGTATTTGTGCATGAGCGCCCGGACGGCGGCTGGGCGGTGGAATTGAATTCGGATACCTTACCGCGCGTATTGGTAAATTCGCGCTATTACGCCGAAGTTTGTGGTAGTACTAAGGACGAAAAAGTAAAATCATATATGTCGGAATGTTCCCAAAATGCGAGCTGGTTGGTTAAGAGTTTAGACCAAAGAGCACGGACAATTTTGAAGGTTTCTAGCGAAATCGTGAAATTCCAAGACGGGTTTTTCGCTTACGGCATTGACCATTTACGGCCACTTAATCTTAAAACTGTCGCTGATGCTATTGATATGCACGAAAGCACGGTCAGTCGCGTCACCTCCAATAAATATATTGCAACCACACGCGGCACATTTGAACTTAAATATTTTTTCACCGCCGCTATCGCTTCTATGGACGGCGGCGCAGCCCATTCGTCTGAAGCCGTGCGCCATAAAATAAAAATCCTGATCGACGAGGAGCGCGGTGTAAAATCGGTCTTGTCCGATGATAAATTGGTCAAGCTTTTACAAAATCATGGTATTGATATTGCACGGCGCACCGTGGCTAAATACCGCGAAAGCTTAGGCATACCGTCCTCAGTGCAGCGCCGCCGGATCATTAACAATAAACAATAATTATTATTTTTCACCTGACCTGAGCCGCAAACAATGCTATGATGCCTTATAAATATTCAGGCACTCAAACAGGAGAATCCCCCTATGCAAATTCATATCGTTTCCAAAGGTATCGATGTTTCAACCGCACTTTCACAGCGCATTCATGATAAACTTGAAGAGATGATGGATAAATATATCCACCGCGACGGGGAAGTGCATGTGTCAGTTTCCAAGGAAGGCTCAGGATTTCACACGGTGATTTCTGCCCATTTACCGTCGGGTGCCGCAATGCAAGCTAATGGTAAGGCACAGGATGCCTATGGTGCGTCGGACGAGGCGTTGGAACATTTGGAAAAACGCCTGCGCCGTTATAAGCGCCGCCTGAGCGACCACCGCGCCGAAGACAAAGCCGAGGCGCTGGCTATGTATGTTTTGCAAAACCCTGTTGCTGCTGACGACGACGGCACAGATAGTCAAGCCCCGAGCGAACCTATGGTGATCTCTGAGCTGAAGACCGAAATCCGGACAATGACAGTGAGTATGGCCTCGCTCGAACTTGGCCTAACGGATTCTTCCGCCGTAATGTTTCGCAATGCTGCCCACGGCGGCCTAAATGTGGTTTTCAAGCGTGCGGACGGCAATGTAGGATGGATTGACCCGCAACGATAGTTGCGCTAAGAGCCGTTCCGAAAGCTGAAAACAGAAAGCCGATAAGCGAAAACCAAGACTAAAACCTGATAACCAGAGCACGGAGAACCGTGCCAAATGCGTGTGATATTGCGCAATAGGAAGCTGAGAGACATGAATGCTGGAAAATTATTTGCACAAGGCTGCATCGCGGAAAACCTTCACGCTGTTAGTAAAAAACAACTATTCCAGGAAATGGCGGAGTTGGCGATTAAATGTGGTACAGTAGACGGTGATAAAGTCATTGTCCGTGACATTGTTGCGGCTGTTACCGAGCGCGAACGTCTCGGCAGTACAGGCGTAGGATATGGTGTCGCCATACCCCATGCGCGCCTTGAGGGGCTAGATGAGGTTCGTGCGGTATTTGCGCGGCTGGAAACGCCGCTTGATTACGAAGCAATCGACGAGCGCCCGGTTGATCTTGTTGTGCTTTTATTGGCACCGTCCGGAGCTAGTAGCCTGCATTTAAAAGCTTTGGCACAGGTCTCGCGCCTGTTGCGCCGCGAAGATATTCGCGAACGCCTGCGCACTGCGCCCACTGCTGAGGCTTTGCACTTACTCTTAAGCGAAGACCGCACGGCCAGTGCCGCCTAGAAAATAGACTGGCATGAAATCTGACCAATCCAATATCCCGCAACAACAACGCATTGGCGTTATTGATATTGGCTCAAACTCTGTGCGTTTTGTTGTCTATTCAATATCGGGTGCGGCTTTTGCGCCAGTTTACGACGAGAAAGTCTTGGCGGGCCTAGGCCGCGATTTGCGCCGCACGGGCAAGTTAAACCCTGATGGGCGTGTTCAGGCGCTAGCTGCGCTAAAGCGATTTACACTATTGGCAAAAGCGCAAAAACTTGATGATGTGCTTATTGCCGCGACAGCTGCGATGCGTGTTGCTCGTGATGCGCCGGAATTTATTGTGCAGGTTAAGGAGCAAACTGGATTGGATATTTCGCCGCTCAGCGGTGAGAGTGAAGCCTTGACGTCAGCTTTAGGGGTCATCGCCGGAGAACCGCGCGCTCTCGGCCTAGCAGCAGATTTGGGCGGGGCTAGCTTGGAATTGGTACAGGTGGGAAACGGCCGTGTTTTCGGCGGTGTTTCCCATCCATTGGGGCCTTTCTCCATGTTTGAGGATGGTTTTGATGCGGGGGAATTGCGCCCGCAGATTGATAGTATCTTAGGGGGAAATATTGCACAGGATTATCCCATAATTGATACCCTGTATTTGATTGGCGGTGCTTGGCGTAATTTGGCCAACATTGACCAAAAACGTAACAGATACCCCCTCCGTGTCGCCTATAATTATAGTTTTGGTGCTGGACATGCGAGGCAGCTTGCAAATTGGGCGTGCTCTCGTGAAGGTTCGGCTGAGCTATTAAATTGGCCTAATATTTCAAAACGCCGGGCAGATACGCTACCTTATGGCGGTTTGATGCTCAGTGTTTTGTTGGATAAATTTGACCCCAATCATGTTGTTATAGCGCCGGGCGGTTTACGGGACGGCCTAGTTTATCAGTATCTTTCCAAGCAAGTAAAAGACCGCGTTGCATTGTTTGATGCTTGTAGCAGTATTGCCGGGCAGAGCCGAGGGGGTACGAAGTTGGGCGTCGCGGTATTCTCATTTTTGTCTGCTATCCATACTGATTTACCCCGGGCATTTGACTTGGACACCGAAAACCGTATCCGCAAAGCCGCCAGTTTGTTAATAGGTATGGGTGCAGGATTGCATCCGAGCCACAGAGCGAAAATTGTTTATGAAATAGCGCTTTATGGGCCATTGCCCGGCCTTACCCATAAAGAGCGGGCTTATTTGGCACTGATGTTGTTCCGGGCGTATAGGAGTCGTAAAACGCCACCGGAAAATGCCATAATCCAACACCTCTTAAGTGAAAGCGAGCAATTATCAGCGCAGATATATGGGGAAGCGATACGGGCCGCTGTGGTACTCAGTGGTCGCAGTGCATCAGTGCTGAAATGCTTCATATTATCCGTGCAAAGCGAATATCTTGTACTCGCCGCAAACAAATCGGCGGAGAGCCTTGTTATTGAGCGAACGCGTACCCATTTTGAGGGTCTGGCAATAATGATAAGAAAAACCCTGAAATTAGAAACTTGGGCTGTTAACGGACTGTAACAATAAATAGTTTGCAAACTTGCTCAATGCGTGTATTTATTGTTTATCGATAATTGTGAGAGGTGTATTTTTTGGCCGAAATAGAATAAAAATTACGCTCTTAATGAGTACATTATTAGCAACCCCTGTAATAGGCTTGTCTGCCATGGCTGCATCTGTGTCTACGGGATTTCCTGTTGTGGATAATGAGGTTAGTGAAACGGTAGTTCGCGTTAGTGCGACATCACCTGCCACTACAATGGTTTCTGTTGCGGCTCCATACCGTATCTTTGCACCAAAGACGCAAACCCAACATTCGGTAATTGATTATGAGGTGTGGGACTTAGCGCTACATAACATTGTCCTGAGACTAGCTAAAGATAAGCCTATTGAGTTGGATTGATATGATACTGTTGTTGCCGATTTATTGGCCGGTGACCGTCCTAGTCTTGTGACCGGAAATATCCGAATAAATGGGGTGCCTCAAAGTACGCGAATGTCTCCCGAGATAGCCCGTTTATTTCAAGAGTTGGACAGAAAAACCAGAATTATGCGTAAGCGTGGCATGCTCAACACCAAAGGTGTTGTTACAATCGAAGATGTCGCAATCTACTGACAGGCCAAACACTCATCATAATCCGTCGGGGCGGCGGCTTGCATTGCGGCTTGCATATCGTCCGCTTGGCTACCTGCTTGATCATTGGCTGGTTTGTCGTCCACAGTGCCCGCGAACGCGGCGCGCTGAACGGATTTTGAGCGGCAATAATACAGAGACTTGACACCCTTTTCCCATGCGCTCCAGTGGAGCATGTGTAGATCCCATTTATTGACATCACCCGGAATGAAGATGTTGAGGCTTTGGGCTTGGCAGATGAGGGGCGCGCGGTCTGCGGCTAGGTCAATAATCCAGCGCTGATCCAGCTCGAACGCTGTACGGAACACGGCTTTTTCGTCTTCGGACAGTTCGTCCAAATGTTGCACGGAGCCTTCGTGTTCCAAGATCGAATTCCATACTTCCGGTGTGTTCATCCCTTTTTCGTCAAACAATTCTTCCAAAAACTTATTGCGCACGGTGAACGATCCCGACAAAGTTTTGTGGGTGTAGATATTGGCTGGAATAGGCTCGATACCCGCTGACGTGCCGCCGCAAATTATCGAGATAGATGCAGTTGGAGCCACGGCCATTTTGTGAGAGAACCGTGCCATATGTCCTGCGTCCGCCGCGTCTGGGCAAGCACCGCGCTCGTGGGCTAGCTTAACGCTGGCCGCGTCGGCCTGGCTGCGGATATGTTTAAACAAACGCTTGTTTATAGCTTTGGCCATGCCGCTTTCAAAGGGTACGCCTTTGGATTGTAGCATGGAATGGAAACCCATCAAGCCGAGACCAACCGAACGCTCGCGCATAGCGGAATAAACCGCATCAGCCATTTTGGCGGGCGCATTGTCGATATAGTCCTGCAAAACATTATCCAAGAAACGCATAATGTCTTCGATAAATTCAGGATTGTCTTTCCACTCATCAAATTTTTCGGCGTTGACCGAGGATAAGCAACAAACGGCGGTGCGTTGCCGTCCGGATTTATCCTTGCCTGTGGCCAGCATAATCTCGGCGCACAGATTTGATTGTTGAACCCGTAGACCTTGCTCTTTCTGGTGATGGGCAAGGGCTTTATTCACCGTATCCGAAAACACCATATAAGGCTCGCCGGTTTGCAGGCGCATTTCCAAGATTTTTTGCCATAGCTTGCGAGCGTCAATTTTCTTGATGACTTCGTCAGTTTTAGGAGAACGCAATGCAAATTCATCGCCGTCGCGTACAGCTTCCATAAATTCATCGGTAATATTAAGGCCGTGGTGAAGGTTTAAACTCTTGCGGTTAAAGTCGCCGCTCGGCTTGCGAATTTCCAGGAATTCTTCGATTTCCGGATGGTGAACATCCAGATAAACCGCCGCAGAACCTCTGCGCAGCGATCCTTGGGAAATCGCCAATGTCAGACTGTCCATAACCCGGATGAACGGGATAATGCCCGACGTCTTGCCAGCCCGGCCAATTTTCTCGCCGATAGAGCGGACATTGCCCCAATATGTGCCAATGCCGCCGCCGTTAGAGGCGAGCCAGACATTTTCGTTCCAGACATCAACAATGCTGTCCAAGCTATCATCAACGGCGTTGAGGAAACAAGAAATCGGCAAGCCGCGCTTGGCACCGCCGTTAGACAAGATAGGCGTGGCAGGCATGAACCAAAGCTGGGACATATAATCATATAGGCGCTGGGCGTGTGCCGGGTCGTCTTTGTCGGCGTAAACTTCGGCCACGCGGACAAACATGTCTTGATAGCTCTCTTCGGGCAGAAGATAGCGGTCAACCAATGTGGTTTTACCGAAATCGGTCAGAAGTTCATCGCGAGAACGATCAATCTTGATGTTGCGCACAACTTTTAGATTTGAGGGTGTGGTTGCCTGTGTATGTACTTGGGCGTCGGGTTTTGCAAATCCAGTAGAAACAGGTTTTTCAATATGTAATTCGTCTTCATGTAACCGTGTTGCGGCTGCACCTGTGTTCACTTCTTCGGACATGTATTTCCCCCTTAGTCATTTACGTTCAAGCCAGCCTTATTGCTGGATAATGTTTTAAGTATTTCAACGTTTTTTACATCTAATTTACAGCGACGAGCTCCGTTCAGGTGCCAGCCAGCACCTGCTGTCAGTTCAAAAAATATTGGAAACCAAATCGGTCTTCGTACTACATATAGTGTTCATTTACGCCACCTCGTCAATACCTAGTGTGTCACTTTGTCAATTTTATTGTTAATAAGCTGTTAAAAACTTTGGTTAACGCGGGGCTATTTTTAAAAAATCCTGATATTCCATAGGTTTGCTTGCAGAAAAATATTGGGTGATTTTTTGAAATTATTTCAAAAAAAATGTCATGGGATTCATCTATAATGATTCTAGTTTTCAAAGACACAGAACATAAGGTGATTACCGACAATATCTGGTAAATATTGACCAAAATTTGACATGACTACAACTTAAAGATGGTTCGGGTGTAGAAACATTTTATGGTAATTTGCTGAGGAAAAGGATATAGCTAGGCACAGCTACGCGCCTGTGTTAGATAAAAGCCTGTCAATCATAACAGAAGATACCCAATATGGCCAAAGTTTTGATGCTCCTGCCCAATGTGGAATTTGACCCAACCGAAGCCGCTGTACCTTGGCATGTGCTTAGTCAAGCGGGGCATGAAGTATTTTTTGCGACGGGCGACGGCAACCAAGCAAGCTGTGACCAGACTACCCTTAGCGGCAAAGGGCTGGACGGGATGTTGAAATCACTAGCGGCCAAACCCGAGAATGCAGACATTTATAGGTTGATGGAAAAACACGAAAATTTCCAAAACCCGTTGGCTTGGCAGGACGTAACCCCTGATGATTATGACGCGCTCGTTCTGCCGGGCGGACATGCACCTGGCATGAAGCCTTACCTGGAATCAGAGCATGTGTTCGCCGTGTGCCGCAATTTCTTCGCGCGCAAAGCCCCCGTCGCCAGTATTTGCCACGGCGTGTTGGCGTTGGCGCGTAGCAAAGACGCAGATGGCCAATCTATACTTCACGGCTACCAAGTCACAGGCCTCAACAATTTCCAAGAAAATATCGCCTATAGAATGACGAAGAAAACTATGGGAACCCATTACCGGACTTATCCCACTAGCGTGCAAGACGAGGTCAGTGCAGTTCTCGCTTCGGCCAAAGATTTCAAACCCGGCGCCATATACCCTGCTTTTGGAACAGCTAAAAATCCGAACAAAGGTTTTATCGTCACAGACCGAAATTTAATATCAGCCCGTTGGCCTGGTGATGTTTACAAATTGGCTCACGCATTTGCTTCTATGTTACGGTCACTAAAAAGCTATTGAGTGGTACGCGTCCTGTCCACCATAAATGCCAAGCTGGCGAATAGGGTGTAGAGTATCCACGCGGTTATACCGACTTCTTTCATGGAATTTGGCGGCGCGCCAAAATTGCCTATAAATTGGGTGGTTATCATCAAGCCTATGAGGGCAATGGGCCAGATACGGCCTGCTTTGCTTTTTGGTTCGGTGTTTTTGAGATAATACAGCATGGCAAGGACGAAGATACCGACTTCCAACGGGAAGCTTAGCATGCGGTTATGCCACAATCCAAACCCATATTTATCCGTACCGAACCACAAAGGCAAGTCCGGCACATGAACAATGAGATCCATGAACCAGTGCGATAAAACAACAAGTCCGAAGATTACGGCCCCGGCTTTGGCTTGCTTTCTAAAAACAAGCCCGAAAATCACCGCAGCAACAATTGCCCAGACAATCGCCATGCCGAGAGAATGTGTATAAGGCATGTGGTAGAGATCAAGTGCGCTGGCTTCGGTAAACCCAGGTGTGACGCGGCCCTTTTCCACGCCCGCCATAATCAATCCAGCCCAAACATAATCAACCAATTGCGCGCCGACAAAGGCCTGCCATAATTTAAGCCGCCCCGTGCCAGCGGCCATTCCCGTAGCAAGTACTGCAGGCGCGTAATGACCTATGAACATAATTGCCCTCTATAGAAAATTAAATTTTATGGCTTTCATTTTTTTGCGTACATATGGAAATAAGCATAACTCATATCGACGGGAATGCCGTCTGCTCTGCGCCAATATCCTGCGCTGCCAGCGTTTAAGACCGTGCCGTCTGGCTCGGCGATAAAGATTGTGGGCGTGCCGACTATTGCATCTACTCCGAAGCGCTTTGACACGTCCCGGTTTTGATCTTTTTGACCCGGAGCGGCACCAGTGCTTACATAAACCAGCTCGTAATTTTGCGCAATCAGGGTTTGAAACTCCGGCCTATCAAAACGTGCCGCAAGGCCGCGACTATCATGGCACCAATTCGCACCCATCACTACCATGACTTTAGTGCCGCGCATCTTTGCCCGTGCAAAGGCTTTATCAATATCGACCATAGAATGAGCATCGGCATTATAAGGTTTGTATTCAGGATGCACCTGAACATGTGGCTTGTCATTCATTTGTTTTGTTGAATGGTTATCTTGAGCATGGGCACATCCGCTAAACAGCAACGTTGTGGCGACGGTTATGAAAATCTTACGCATAATTTATCCCTTTCTTGCGTGCCTAGCATGGACTAGAGAGGAAAGCCAAATGCAAAAACTGATGAGGTACCATGCCGTTTTTTCTGTTCCCGTTTCGCCGTAAAAAAATTAAACCTGTTGTGCCCAATGACAAGTTTAAAGGCATTCCCGTTGCGCCTATGCCCGTTGCCACCGACCGGGTGCGGCGGCATTTTTATAATGAAAAAGGGTTTCAAACATATGCCAGTTTTTTCGCACATTGGGACGGATATATAACGGCGGGGCATGTACTGAACGATAGTCAAGGTAAGCTTCCACCCTTTACGCGCGGAGCCGTAGCCAGTTGGCCAGAGACTGCTTCTGGTAGTTTGGATGCTGCGATGATTGGTTGTCAATTACCCAGTGTTAGTCCGCCTGAACCTACTCAGGGACAAGATGTTGTGTGTCGGGGGTATCCGGCTGGGTCTGCCCATGGAGCGACCCGAACCGCTAAGGTATATATGCAACGCCCAAACGCACCGGGCGCATGGATAGCGCGGATTATAGAACCGGACGAACCGGTGGTCACAGGTATGAGCGGCGGCCCGGTTTTGGACGCGCAGACAGGCGAGCCTATTGGTATTTTGATCACGCGTAATTCACCAGCGGATCTTAACAATGACCGTGATCCGGACGAGAGCTTTGATTTTATTTCTTTGGCCAGTGTTTGGCGGGCTTTAACTGAGGGGAATGATTATGTTTGATACACCATTAACGGCTCTGATTGTCGGGGCAGGTTTTGCCGGAATCGCGGCGGCGATAAAATTAAAGGAAGCCGGGATTTCTGATTTTACCATCGCCGAGAAAACTGGCGGCCTCAGCGGCACATGGTACGACAATGTTTATCCGGGTGCCGCCTGTGATGTGCCGTCGCATCTTTATTCATATTCCTTCGCACTCAACCCAAATTGGAGCCGCAGATTCTCTCCGTCTGATGAAATCAGGGAATATGTCGAGGATGTGGTAGAGCGTTATGGCTTGGGAAAACATATCCGCGCCCACACGGAAATCCTCTCGGCGGAGTTCGATGAAACTACGGCACTCTGGCACGCCAAGACGAAAGACGGTGACATAATTACCGCACGGTTTTTAATCGCCAGTGTCGCCATTCTCGGCACGCCGAAACTACCGGACATAGACGGTATGGCTGATTTTAAAGGCGCACAATTCCATTCCGCCAGTTGGGATAAAAGCGTCCATTTAGAGGGTAAGCGTATCGCCATCATCGGCAGTGCCGCAAGCACGGTGCAAATCGCGCCTGTGGTGGCAAAAACATGCAGCGAAGTTTCCATATTTCAACGCACGCCCAACTGGGTCATTCCGCGCGCCGATAGAGCCTATAGCAAGTTTGAAAAAACCATGTTCGCTCGCTTGCCCGGTGCGATGCAGCTGACCCGGCTAGCCATGTATTTATATCTTGAATTGATGTTTTACCGGGTCTTTAAAGGCCAAGGCCTGATCCATAAATATGTCGGCGGTATGGCGAACCGGCTACGCAAGCGCAAAATCAAAGATCCGGAATTGCGGGCAAAACTCACCCCTGATTATCCCATAGGATGCAAGCGGGTTTTGCTATCGGACGATTATTACGACACTATCAATCGGGACAATGTAGAACTGGTCACAGACGGAATTGCGCGGATTAGCAAGGTTGGTGTATTGCTCGAAAGTGGCCGCGAAATTGCCGTTGACATCATCGCCTACGCCACCGGATTTCAAGCGACGGAATTTTTGCCGCATCTGGATTTAACGGGTGTGGGTGGCGCGAAATTGGCGTCGTGGCGCAAGAATCCGAAAGCTCATAAAGGCTTGGTGATACCCAAAATGCCCAATGCATTTTTCCTGCTCGGGCCTAATACGGGACTTGGTCATGCCTCGATGATTTTGATGATCGAAGCGCAAATACCCTATATGGTCAATATGATGCAAGCCGTTCCGGACGGACAATATTTCACGGTTAAGCCAGACGCCGTCAAAGCCTATAACGACAAAATACAAGCCAAACTAAAAACTTCCATCTGGGCGACCAGTTGCCAAAGTTGGTACAAAACAAAAGACGGCGATATTCCAACCCTGTGGCCCTATCCAGTCTACACATACAAAAGCATGATGCGGCGTGTGGATATGGCGGAGTATGATATTCGGGGTTAGGCAATATTGCTAGAGGTTGACTTTCAGGTCGAATAAGTTACCCTGTGACTAGGAGGATGGTTTATGACCACTAATATCGACCAACCATTTAACCGCGAAGCGCAATATACGGCAAAACGTCTTGCGGTTATTCGCTCGGCTGCGGGGGCGTTTCGTCGGCGTGGCTATCACAATACGTCTATGGTTCTCATCGCCAAATCTCTCGGTCTGTCCAAGGCGGCGCTGTATTATTACGTTAAATCCAAAGAAGAAATTTTATATGAGTGTCATATCATGGTTTACGGGGCTATGGACGAGGCCGTGAAATCGGTGCGGGGGCAAGGAGAGAATGGGCTGGAGAAACTTAAGTTGCTTTACGGGGCATTTGCCGCACTTATGACGCGCGACGGTCTGGCATTGCTGGCCGATGTGGATAGCTTGAAAGGTGAGTTTCAAGCCACGGTTTTAGCGCGGCGCGGCAAGATTGAGCGGGCAGTGACCCGCATTGTCGAGGGCGGTATGAAGGACGGGTCCATTAAAAAATCTGACCCTAAAGTCACGGTGTTTTTCTTTATGGGTGCGCTGAACTGGCTCAATGTTTGGTATGAACCGGGTGGGCGGCTCAGCGGAGAAATGATTGCTGATGCTTTTGTTGAGCAAATGAGCGTTGGTGTCGCATCATAAATGTATAGCGTGTATGTGCTCTCTATGGGGTGTTGCCCGCACAGATATTTCCTATAGGTTACGCCCATGACTTCAACAAAACCAAAATATAAGCTTGAGTTTTTCACCGATACTGCGCCCGAAGCGGGTGTGGTCACAGAAATTACCGACGGTGTTTTTTGGCTACGGATGACTTTGCCCATGACCGGGCTTGACCATATCAATTTGTATTTCGTGCGGGACGGCGACGAATTTGTTGTAATCGACACTGGGCTTGGTTGGAAAGAAGCCATGGACATCTGGGAGGGTGTGTTCGCGGACAATATGGGCGGCGCCCATGTTAACCGTGTCATCTGCACCCACTTACACCCTGACCATGCCGGGCTAGCTGGGTGGATGTGCCGCAAATTCGGCGCGCCATTGCTGATGACTATGGGCGAGTATTTTCTGTGTCGCTTGATGGCGGCGGATACGGGCAAGCCCGCGCCCAAAGAAGGCATAGAGTTTTACAAGCGTGCCGGGTTCACCAACGAACAAATCGAGAATTACAAATCTCGATTTGGCGGTTTTGGTAAGGCAATATCCGAACTTCCCAATGGCTATCAGCGTATCCGAGACAATGACCTTATTGAAATTGACGGGAGTGACTGGCAGGTAGTCGTCGGTTCTGGCCACTGTCCGGAACATGCGTGTCTGTATAACGAAGACAAAAATATCATGATCAGCGGCGATCAAATCCTGCCCAATATCAGCTCGAATGTAAGCGTCTGGCCAACCGAACCTGACGGCAACCCAATGGAAGACTGGATAACCTCTTGCCACAAACTCAGGGAAATCGTGCCCAAAGATACGCTGGTATTACCCGCTCACGGCATCCCGTTTCGCGGCGCCCATCATAGGCTTACGAGACTTATAGAGCACCACGAAAGTGCGCTGGAGCGTCTGTACGAATACTGTTTTGAGCCTAAACGTTCTACCGAAGTTTACTCCATGTTGTTTCGCCGAAAAATAAATGATGGCAATCGGCTCATGGCGGTAGGGGAGAGTATAGCCCATCTCAATTGTTTGATAAAGCGCGGACAGATGGTGCGGTCTACGAACGCGGATGGGCACTATATCTACCGCTCTATAGGGAACGGCAAATAACCAAACACAATCTTGTGCGCATAAACCCCTTATAAACCTTAATCGTTTAGTACTATAAAAAACAAATTGAGGGCTTTCTCGCTGTGAAAACCGAACACCAAATTGCCGTGCTTTTACCAGCTTATAACGAAGAAGAAGGGTTAGCCCATGTCATAGAGGGTTTTGCCAAATCTTTGCCTCATGCCCGTATCATAGTTTGCGATAATAATTCCAAGGACAAAACCGCCGAAGTGGCGCGGGCGGCAGGCGCAGAAGTTTGGCATCAAGCCTTGCCCGGCAAGGGGAATGCTATGCGGCGTTTGTTCCGGGAAATAGACGCGGACATATATATCATGTGTGATGCGGACGGTTCCTATGATGCGTCGGCAGCGCCCGAATTAGTCGAGAAATTGGTTGACGAGAAGCTGGATATGATTGTAGCGGCACGGGCATCGGGGGACGAGAAATACCGCCCTGGCCATGCGCTGGGTAATAAGGTGTTTACCTGGGCCATGGGCGCGGCCTTTGGTCGGCACTTTACCGACATTTTTTCCGGCTATAGAATTTTCTCCAAGCGTTTTGTCAGATCATTCCCCATGATGTCGGATAAATTTGAGATCGAAGCCGAAATGACCATTCATTGTCTGGAGCTGCGCTTACCGTTCGCCGAAGTCCCGGTGCCGTTTTTTGACCGTATCGGCGGCGAGAGTAAATTGTCTACATTCGGGGACGGGGCACGCATAGCCTGGTTGATGGGAAAGCTATACCGGGATCAGCAACCCATGCGGTTCTTTTTATTGGGTGCGTTGGTTATCAGCCTGATGAGCTTGGCCATTGGCCTGCCCGTTGTGTTCGAATATTTTGAAACCGGGGAGGTTGATAGATTTCCTACGGCTTTCTTATCGGCATTTTTAGCTTTGGGTGCGGCGCTTTCCCTGACCTGCGGTATCATTTTGGACACGGTTAAACGCCTGCGTATCCAACAAAAAATGCAAGCCTATCTCAGCGCTTTTACGCACGAGCGCTAAATGTGAGCGCCAATCTCGCAAAAACGTGTCTGGTTTGTGAGGATAGGTTCGACTAACTATCCCACATGAACAAAATACAAAAAACAATTATAGTAGGTTTTGCGGCGGCTTTGGTTGCCTGCGGGACTGCCGCCTCCCAAAGTAGCGGGCAAGAAATGACCAAAGCGGAAGAGGTTAAGGCAGCCAACCGTGCTGAAGCCGTATTTGCTGGCGGGTGCTTTTGGTGTGTTGAAGCGGATTTTGAAAAACTGCCCGGTGTAATCGAAGCCATATCCGGCTATGCCGGCGGACATGTTAAAAACCCGACCTATAAACAAGTGGTGGGTGGCGGGACGGGTCATTACGAGGTTGCTAAAATTATTTACGATCCTGGCAAAGTCAGCTACGGCGAACTGCTGGAACATTTTTGGACAACCGTAGATCCGACAGACGACGGCGGCCAATTTTGTGACCGTGGCCAGTCCTACGCAACGGCAATTTTTGCAAGCACAGAGCAAATAGAAACGGCACGTGCATCAAAAAAAGCCCTGCAAGCTTCTGGCCGTTTAAAGAAAAAAGTGGTCACACCCGTAATCAAAGCCGTGCCGTTCTATAAGGCGGAAACCTATCACCAAGACTATTACAAGAAAAACCCCATACGCTATAAATATTACAGAACTGGCTGCCGCCGCGACAAGCGCCTCAAGCAAATTTGGGGCAAATAGGCTTAAAACAAATTGCCAATTCCCGCATACTGACCACCGTGGAAAACTAGGGGGGTGGTGTTGTTACGGCTAAACTTTAGAACCTCACCGACGATTATTATATGATCGCCACCTGCATAATGATGCGCGGTTTTGCATTCAAACAGGGCGGAGTATTCCGGTAAAATAGGCACTCCGCCAAGGCCTTTACTGGTCTTGATGCCGTCAAATTTATCAGTGCCAGGTTTGGCAAAGCAATTAGACAATGCGTCTTGGCCCGAACCGAGCACATGCACATTGAAGTGTTTAGTGTGCTCAAAAGCTGGCAAGCTATAAGCGGATTTATCAAGTGACCAAAGTATCATAGGCGGTTTCATAGACAGGCTGTTAAAGCTTGATGCGGTTACACCGACGGCCTCTCCCGCCTTGTCCAAAGTCGTGACTATGGTGACCCCCGTGGCAAATTGCCCCAGAGTTTTGCGAAATTCAGCTTTGTCAAAATCTGCGTTGCTCATGTTTAATCCGGTAACTTTGCGAATGAACGCCTCATATGCTCAATATAACAAACTGCGCCCGTGCCATGCCTAGCCAGCTATTGGTGACCATTATATGGTCGCACTCTTAAGCCTGCAATGGTTTAACAGTGAAACTCTGTAGATTTAGAAAATGAATTTAGGGAGAGAAAAATATGAGCGAAGTGACATTAGATGTATTGATAGAGCGCGCGCGCGGCTTGATTCCGATTTTGAAAGAGCGCGCCCTTGACACCGAACGTCGCCGTGAATTGCTCCCGGAAACTATGGCGGACTTACACCGCCTTGGTCTACTAAAATACTATCAACCCAAGATGTTTGGCGGCTATGAGATGGATTGGGGTGCCCACGCCCATATCGCGACGGAGCTTGCCAAGGGTTGTACATCGACCGCATGGATACAATGCGTGGTCGGGTCACACACATGGATGGCGGCGCGGTTTGGCATGGAAGCGCAAAAAGAAATGTTCGCAGATCCGGATGTATTGATCGCTACGGCCTTTGCTGGTGGGCGCAATGTTGAAGTAAAAGTTGTTGAGGGTGGGTATCGTTTGACCGGAGAGTGGTCATTTGCATCCGGCTTATCCCATTCAGAGTGGGCAATCGTCGGTAGCCAGACTAAATCTGCAACGCGCGATGAATACGAAATGACCCTTTTCGCCTTGCCCGAAGCTGATTTTGGCCAAGTGGATAACTGGTATGTATCTGGGCTGCGCGGCTCCGGTTCAATGAACATCAAAATCGAAGATGCATTTATCCCGGAACACCGGACCATTCCCATCAGCACATTTGACAGCGGTACGGCAGAGGGTGCCAAAGCTCACAATTGTTATTCCTACCAAGCCTATATGCCGGAATATTTCTTCTCGGTGCCTTTAGGGCCGATCATCGGGACGGCAATGGGGGCTATGGATGCCTATTTGGAAATAACAAAAAAACGTTTCGGCGCTATGTTTGGAGAAAAGGTTGCAGACCAAATACCCGTGCAAACCCGGGTCGCGGAAAGTACGGCGGAAATCGCAGCCGCAAAGCTGCTGTTTGACCGGGTGTTCGAGACCTTGCATGAACGCGGCTCTAAGCACGAGCGTGTCAACAAAGATGAATTGGTGCGTTTGAAGCGCGATTGCGTATTTGTCGGTAAATTATGCTCACAAGCAGTGACGCGGCTCGTTAAAATGATGGGTGCCAGCGGGCTTTCCGACACCAATCCCGTACAGCGTTTCCACCGCGATATGGAAGCCCTGACGGCTCACCAAAGCCAGCAATGGGAAATCGGCATGATGCCTATTGGCCGTTATGCTCTGGGTATTGAAACTGGCAACCAAATTATTGACAGTGCGCCAGAGGGCGACGGGTTTTTATACTAGGCATGGGCGAAAATCGACAACTTAGGCTCAAGCGTAATATCAAGCAGGGTGAAGCGATTTCTCTGGATTTGTTTGATATGGTTACGGCACCAATCCCGGAGCCGGGCGTAGGGCAATTCCTTATGAAAACCGTGGCGCTAGGGACATCCCCCGCGCAACGGGCATATTTGATGGGCGCGGATTCGCGTTTTCATGAGCCCTTGGATATTGGTGAATTGATGCGCGGGCGCGGTATCGGTTCAGTGCTTAAATCCAATCATCCTGATTATAAAGTCGGAGATGTCGTGGCCTGTTCAACTGGCTGGCAAGATTATAGCATACAAGACGGCGACCAAACGCGGATGCCAGTTAAGACCTTGCAAAAAATCCATGCACCAAGCGAACCGCTATATTTGCACCTCGGAACGCTCGGCGCATCTGGTTTCGCGGCCTATTACGGCCTGTTGGATGTGGCAAAACCTGTGAAGGGCGATACGGTTCTGGTATCGTCTTGCGCGGGTGGGGTTGGATCTATCGCCGCCCAAATCGCCAAGCTTAAAGGCTGCACTGTGGTCGGCATTGCAGGCGGCCCGGATAAATGCGCCTGGATAAAATCAAAGCTCGGCATTGACCATGCTATTGATTACAAGAACGAAGATATTTACGAAAAACTGGCTGAATATTGCCCGAACGGTGTCGATGTGTATTTCGATAATGTCGGTGGTGAGACGCTGGACGCGGCGCTGAAAAACCTGGCTCTGCGCGGACGTATCGTAATTTGCGGCCTAATCTCGACGGAATATCACGAACCACCACTGCCGGGGCCGCGCCATTATTATAATTTGATCTATAAACGCGCCCGTATGGAGGGGTTTTTCGTTTGGGACTATTTCGAGCAATTCGCAGACGCGGAAGCCGAGTTAACCGATTGGTATAAACAAGGCAGAATCAAGCCAACGGAACGCGTATTTAAAGGCTTGGAGGCAGCTCCTGAAGCCCTGCAGAGCCTATTTTCAGGTGTGGATACAGGGATTAAAGTGATCGAGCTTTAGTTCCGTTTCGGTTTTACCCCCGCCTGTCACCCCGGACATGATCGGGGGTCTCGCGCTCGCCGCAAGTTATGAAATCCCGGGGCAAGCCCGGGATGACAATATACTAATTGTGAACCCAATTAAACGCGAAACGCTATAGAAAACTAGAAAACTAGAAAACTAGAAAACTAGAAAACTAGTTTAGTGTCTGTAAGCAAGCAATATTAAATGGTTTTATTATTGAACGTTTATTTGAATTTTTTGCCTTTATAAATCCGTATTTCATTGCCGCGTTCTAGAGATTTATGGGTTGTCCATAGCTTGTCTTTGGCTTGGTTTTGTGCTGTTTCGGTTTGTGCTTCCAGCAAAAGTGCCAATTTAATGCGTGTGAGTTTTTTATTGGCGAACTGAGAGCGCTGTTCGCTGGCGACAACAGTTAAGCCTGTTGGGATATGGATGGCGCGCACGGCGGATTCGGTTTTGTTGACGTGTTGACCGCCGGGGCCAGATGCTTTTAGGGTTTGGTATTTTATGTCGCGCTCGTGTAGTTCTGGCACGTCAGCAATATCCGGAGCTTTCGAGACGCCCACATACCAGTTTTTACGTTTGTGGTTTTTACGAAACGGGCTTTGGCCAATCCAGCGTACTGTACCTATTTGGGTGCGGGAAAATTTTTCGGCACCAGCACCTGTGATTTTTAGGAGTAGGGACATTGCCGTATTTTCTGCCTCCGTGTCCCATAAAACCTCTGCTTTCAGGCCAGCCAACTTGGCTTCTTTGCAATAGGCCAGCGCCAATTTGACCACGACCCATTGGCATTCTTTTGGCCCGCCGCCTGCGCTGATGTTTAAGAATATTTCACTCATCGCCGCCTCGTTTTATAGCTGATCAACGGACGCAGGGTCGCTATCACATCGATTAATCCTGCATTTTTCAAATCATCAATAACCACGGCTACATCTTTATAGGCCTCGGGGGCTTCTTCATAGATCAGCGCTTTATCTTCGCATATTACGCGCCCACCGAGCTTGGTTCTGGTCAAGTCAGCCACAGAATAACGGCGCGATAAACGAGCCTTGGTATCACTGCGTTTCCATTTACGCCCCGCCCCGTGTGCAAGTGAGAATAACGACAAATCCGCATTCTCCAGCCGTGGCCGCACTATATAGCTCAGTGTGCCGCGCGAACCGGGAATAACCACCAGACCTTTGTCGGACGGCGCTGCGCCTTTACGGTGGAGCCATTTATCTTGGTGTTGGGTAACGCTATTATGGCAAATATCCAATAGGCATATACCGCCAGCGCCCAATGCCGTCATAAACCGTTCAGCAATAGTTTTTCGGTTGGCTACGGCCCAAATTACGGCTTGGTCGTGTTTGGTGATGTAGTCTTTAAAGTGTGCGCTGTCATGTTTTAGACCCGCGCCGCTATGTTTTCTAATATGGGCTTCCAAAATTGCATGCCCGAGACCGCGCGAACCAGAATGCACCAGAAGTAAAATTTGCTGCTGCTTTAGGCCACATGCGGAAAACGCGGCTTCATCCGAAACAGTTTCAACACGTTGGAACTCGGCGAAATGATTGCCGCTCCCGATGGTGCCGAGCGCTTTTGGGCTAAGGGTTTCTGGCAGTCCGTGCTGTGCCAAAACGTCTGCCCCGTCGCCGCCCCACGGGTCTTCAAAACCTTTAAGCTTCTTGACAGACTTATCCAGCTTGAACTTGGACAGGCGCATATCCGTTTGCCATAAACCCATGCCGCAGCCAATATCATTGCCGACAAGATGCGGGTAGACAATGCCGTCCGATAGGAAAGCCGCGCCAATAGGGATGCCTTTGCCGGGGTGTAAATCCGGTAGGCCTACCGCCCGCACCATGCCGGGTAGATTAGCGGTGATTTCAAGTTGGCGCACGGCGTCGCCTTCAATCCAACTTTGGTTTGATGTGATCATTACGGGTTTGATATTAGGTAGAGTGCTCATATTTCACCTCCTTAGCAGAGGGAGACAGATTGGTCAGCCCATGTTTTTTCAAGTCCTTACGCGACAATTGCGCTTTGCGAATGACTATCCAAGGTTTGCGCCAGCGCTCGTGGTCTTGCCATTGGTTGCTCTCCAATTCAATGAACAATAGCGCCTTGCTGATTTCGCAGCCATGGCTATCTTTTGGCGTTTGGGATAGCTCGAATGCGTACCAAATGCCGGAAAGTTGCACATGCCAGACAAGTGCGGAGGTCTGCACAATAGGCTTGCTGAGACCTTCGCGTTTCCGGGCGGTGCTTTTCCAGCGATTGCGGGCAAATAATACGCCAGACTTACGGCACAGATTGCGGGTTAATTTGATGATATTGTCGTGGGGGTCTACATAAAGTTCGACCCAGAAATCTACGATTTTTTGCTCGCCGCGCCAGTTATCACTGGCCATGAGGACGCCGTCTTTACCGCACCGTACTTTGCGCAAGACAAAATCATCTAAATGTTCACGCACATGCATTTTCACGGTGCTACCGGTATCAAGCCGCTGGCAAATCTCACTGAAAACATCGTCCCAGCACCGCCCGATCTGTTTGTGCAAATAACGTTTTAAGGGTGCGAGGTTCTCGTTCAGGTGTTTAACATTGCCTGAATGCTCGGTGACCAAACGATGGCCGGTTATGCGATTACGGTCTTCGCATTTGACATAGCGGAGTTTTGATTTGGTCGCCCAGCTTCGCCCTCTACGAGGTCGCTCGACGATGACTTTAAACATGTCTTCACGCATAAGCACCTCCGCAAAAAGAGATGTTATGAGAAGATATAAAATTGTATTTAGTTGGTGCTGGCTGCACGCCAACAATAATGGTTAGGCCGTTTATACGGCCTGCAATGGAAGTGCCCATGGTAAAATATCCTGATAGGTAAAGGAAGAAAGTGATGTGATATTGGTGATGTAAGTTCGCATATTATCCTCCTCTAGTTTCAGGTTGAGCGTTTAGGGTGCGGTAGTTAGGCGCATGGTCATGTGTTTGCAAGTAAAAAGCGGTAAAAATGCAACAATTAGCCAGAATGGTGTTAAAAAGGCAACAGCCTTAACGCCGTGTCATGATTTTTTTGAGCAGTGCTTGATTGACATAGCCGTCTGCGGGGACGGCATTCGCCCGTTGCCAGGCGCGGATGGCGCGTCTTGAATTGGGGCCGATCATGCCGTCGACACCGCCTGTGCTATAACCTTGATCCGTCAAGGCTTGTTGCAATTGTTTTTTCTGTGTCAGGGACAGGGGTTTGTCTGCGCGCGGCCAATCGCGTTTGATCGCAGATTTGCCTTGCAAAGTGTCGGCCAGCACATTGATACCCAAGGCGTAGGACGTCGAGTTGTTGTATTTCTTGATAACGTCAAAATTCTTGAATGTAAAAAACACCGGGCCATTTGCACCTGCGGGGATGAGGAGTTTTGCTTCTAAAAACAGCGCGTCATTTGACCAATTTTGTCCGTTCATATCCCGAATACCCATGGCAGACCAGCGCGAAATCGTGCGCTTGCTACCATTGGCTAAGCCGTAATCAAAGCCCTTTGGTAATATGACTTCGGTGGTGACTGGCTCCGTAGATCGCCAGCCAAAGCGTTTGAGATAATAGGCGGTGGAGGCGAGGGCATCACCCGTATTAGCCCACAAATCTTTGTTGCCATCATTGTCATAATCAACGGCATAATCACGAAATGTAGTCGGGATAAATTGGGTCATGCCCATGGCGCCGGCCCATGATCCGATGAGTTGTTCTTGGCGCACGTCGCCCGCTGCCAGAATATCTAAAATACCGAATAATTGTTGTTCGCCGAATTTGGACCGCCGCCCCTCAAAGGCGAGAGTGGACAGGCTGTTGACCATATTGTCAGTGCCTTGAATTTTACCGTAAGCCGATTCCAGCCCCCAAATGGCAGTGAGAATAGTGCGGTCTACCCCGTAGCGGTTTTCTAAATCCGTGAACAATGGGGCGTGCTTGGCTAGTTTGGCGCGACCGCCGTTTTGGCGGGCGTCCGACATCACCCCGTCAACATAGACCCAAATGGCACGGGTAAATTCCGGCTGGGTTTGATCCTTTAGAATGGCCTTGGGGTTAATTTTGGCTTGACCAATTGTGGCGCGCAGTAAATTGCTGTCATAGCCTTTGGCTAAGGCACGGCTGATGAAATCCCGTTTCCAGGCCGTAAAGCGCTCGGCCTGAGAGCGCTCGACCTGACTGGCATCAGGCTTTATTTGTGCGGGTTTGGTAGGCACTGTTTTAACGGCTATAGGCTTTAAGCGCGGCACAGGTTGCGAGGTCGCTGGTACTGATGCACAGGCCGCTAGGGGCGTTAAAAGGGCAAGGGAGAGGATTGTTATATATTTGATCATATGGCTAAGCTATCAACCCAATACCGATTTGACCAGAAAGTTTACGAGTTTTACTGTAAAAACATCCATAATACCCGCTTGACTCTGCCAAACGCCGCCACTAGGTTCCGCCCTCAAATTCAAATGGGCTTATGTGCATTCTAATGCCCGCGTAAATAAGTATATACATAGGTAAAGATCATGAAAGTCCGTTCATCACTGAAGTCCCTGAAAAACCGTCACCGCGATTGTAAAATTGTGCGCCGTAAAGGTCGTCTTTACGTCATCAACAAAACCAATCCACGCTTCAAGGCGCGCCAAGGTTAACTCTGGCTGGCACGGGCTAATTCAGCTCCACCTGACAATCTGTTCATATATGCATCTCCACCCTTGCAGTTTCCTGCGCGTAGGGTAAATTTGTGTCCATGAAACGCTTATTTCTCATTATTATATTTATGGTTTTTGGTGCGGGCTTTGCCTATGCCCAAGAGGCAGACTTGCCACCACCTGCGCCTGCGCCCAAAGAAAAACTTAAAACAGACGAGACTGCCCCCGAAGCTCCAAAGGGCGGCAAAGACCTGACTGTGCGCTCTGAACAAGATCGTGCGGTAATGCTAAAAGACCTGTTCGCCACATTAAAAGCCGCACCCGATGAGGAAGAAGCCAAATTGGTCGCCGAAGAAGTTTGGGCGGTGTTTCTACAATCCGGTAGTGCGTCCGTGGATTTTCTCTTGCACCGGGGCATAGCCGCACAAAACCGAGGCGACAACAAATTAGCCCGGCGCATGTATGACCATGTGCTTAGGCTGCAACCAAATTATGCAGAAGGCTGGTCACGTTCAGGTCGCTTGGCTGCCGACGAAAAAGATTTGAGCCGCGCCGTCTCCGACACGACGCAGGCGCTTATTTTGGAACCGCGTCATTTCTATGCCCTATGGACGCTGGGCAATATTCTGGAAACCCTGGAACGCCCCGATGATGCGTTTGAGGTCTATGAAGAAGCTAACAAAATTTACCCGCAGCATAAGCAGATAAAAGAACGGGTTGATCGGCTCAAGGAAAGCGCCAAGGGTAAGGCTTTATAAATAAATACCGCTCATACCCAGCTATGACTGGGTATCCAGCGTATAAAGAGCGAGCAAAGCTCGCACATATCTGATAAAAAACTGGTTCCCCGTTGTCACGGGGATGAGCGGTTATTCAGTGGAAAGAGATGCACCCTCAATCAAAACCATTTTCTCCGCCCGGCTTAACCGCTTAATCACATATTCGCGCTTGGAGGCGGCACTTCTATCTGCGGCGGTCTCCATGTAAACCAATGCCACTGGCCTCCGGCTTTTGGTGTATTTCGCCCCCAATCCCGCATTATGGGCTTGTAAGCGTTTGTCCAAACTGTTGGTGATACCCGTATATAAAGTGTCGTCTGCGCACCGGACAATATAGACGCACCATTTATTCATCAGGTAAGTGCTTCAGAAAGTAATTGATCTGGTTTTCGCCCATAACTTTGCGGATGTCGGCTGCGCTCATGCCTTGGCGCAACAGAGCGTCCGTTAGAACCGCAAGTTCTGATGTGTCGAAAGCTGTCTTAACCGCACCGTCGAAATCTGAACCAAGGGCAATATTGTCTACGCCGAATTTATTGGCGCCGTGGATCAGCATTTTTGCAACCCCGTCCGGTGTGGTGTCGCAGACGGCCATTTCCCAATAGCCAACCCCGATCAGCCCGCCGCGCTGGGTTATTTTTTGCATCAAGCGGTCGGGGATATTGCGCTTGGGGTGGTTACAAGCGCTGAGAATGCCCGTGTGGGACACCACCATGGGAGCGTCCGTAATGGCTAATACATCTTCGACGGTTTTAATAGACGAATGGGCAATATCGAGCATCATGTTCTTATCGACGATTTTGCGCACTACGTCTTTGCCGAACGGTGTCAGGCCAGATTTTGTTACACCATGCAGGGAGCCGCCGAGTTTGTTGTCAAAGAAATGCTGTAAGCCGATCATGCGAAAACCCGCATCATAGAGCTTATCAAGGTTTTCCAGATCGCCCTCAAGCGGGTGTGCGCCCTCGGTGGCCAATATCCCAACTAAAATGTCCTGGTTCAGTGTGCGGAGTTTCAAGGCATCACGCAGGTCGGATTTCGTCCGGGCAATGACAAAATTCCCGTCCGATTTCCTCTCGACTTTATGCAAGCGTTCCGACTGATACATGGCGCGTTCGAAAATAGATCCCCATGTGCGCGGCGGCCAAGCTTGAGCCATCATAAGCAATGGGAGACGGTCGTTTTCCATTTTATTAGCGGTCTCGTTCATGCCGCCGGGCACAAAAGTTACCGTGGCAAAAACCTGCACGGCGACCCCGCCGTCGCGAAATCTGGGCATATCGGTTTGGCCGCGCGATTGTCGCTTGGCTGGGTTGCGTTTCCAAAGCAAGGTATCCGCATGCAAGTCTGCCACTCTAAGGCTTGCATGTAATTTTTTGGCTTTATCCGATATTTTATAGGGCGAATGCACGAGCACAACATTGGCTTCTCTATCGACTTTTTCCGGTAGGATTTTGAAGAAGAAAACGCCGGCACCGATGAGCGCAAGCACCAAGAACCAACGTAATGTTTTCAGAAATTTTCTCATTTTAAGTCCTTATGTCTATTCGAATTTTTGACTATAGATGTATTTTCATCCACAACAATATTTTATTGTGCCTGCCCATAAGGCTTGCACTTAATCGCCCGGCTTCATAAGTTGGAAAAAACTTTTGGAGACCAACATGATTACTGATGAACAACGCGCCGAGTCTATGGGCGACGCAACTCGCGAAAAGCTGAAACAATATATTGCCCGTATAGAGCGCTTGGAAGCCGAGAAAACCGAATTGGCGGCGGACATCCGCGAAGTTTACGCCGAGTCTAAGACATTTGGTTTTGATACAAAAATTTTGCGCAAAACCATTGCGCTTAGAAAAATCGAAGCCCATGAGCGCGCCGAGCAAGAAGCCCTGCTTGAGCTTTATATGGATGCGATTGGCGACTAGTATTTTTTGGGGTGGCCGTAGGCGTATTTAATGGACGAGAGCGAAAAACAAAAACGCAAAGACCAAAAGGCGCGCATTCGCCGCGCCCGGGGCGCCCAACGCAAGCTCAAAAAAGCCAGAACCGAACTGGAAGCCCTCGGCGAAATCACCGACTGGGAGGACGAATTTATCGCTTCGGTCGATGAACGCCTGGAGAAATACAACAGCGCTTTCGCCGACCCGTCTTTGGGCGGTTTCGCCCAAGCCCTGTCCAACCGCCAACAACAAGTCCTCGCCCAAATGCGCCGTAAAATAAAAGACAAGAAAAAATCGGCAATTATGGACGACAGTGATGATGAGCCGGCCAAGCCTAAATGGCGTTCAAGTTTTAAGCAAAAACACAAATCCAGCTTCAAGTCTCGCGTGCGTAATATAGAAGATGAAATGTTTGGTGAGCAAGAAGCGGAACAGCCAACACCGCCGCCCAAACCCAAAAAGCCGTTTTTAAAAATTATTGACGGCGGGAAGAACTAACCAATTTGGCAATTGTCTATCAACCTTACGCCTTTGCAGTGGGCGGCAATGAGCAGACGCCCCCGGCAATTATTTAGGTGTCCCGTGAGCAATTCCAAAGAATTGGTGTCCGCTGCTGCCACATAGTCGACGTTGTCAAATCCGGCTTTGATGATTTTGATTGTGGCTTTATCTGTGGCGGTATTGATGTCAGCTCCGCTGGCTATTTCTTCGGCGCATTGGCGCATAATGACATTTAGCTGGCCTGCAATTTTGCGGCTTTCCTCGTCGAAATAACGGTTGCGGGACGACATAGCGAGGCCGTCTTTTTCGCGCATTATGGGTGCGGCGAGTATGCGCACAGGGATGTCTAGGTCGGCAGTAAGGCGGCGAATGGTCAGGAGTTGCTGATAGTCCTTTTCGCCAAATACGGCTATATCAGGCTGAACACGGTTGAGGAGTTTGGTGACAATGAGGGCCACACCGCCAAAGAAATGCGCGCGGTGGTTTGTCTCAAGGCCGAGGGCAGGGCCGCCCACATTTACGGTCGTGCTGTGGTATGGGTCGTACATTTTCTCCGGGATATAGACCAAGTCGCATCCGGCGGCGCGCAGCATTTCGCAGTCACGTTTATGGTCGCGGGGATAGGTGTCCAGGTCTTCGCCCTCGGCGAATTGGGTTTCGTTGACATAGATGCTGGCCACGACCTTGCTGGCGTGTTTTTTGGCTTTTGTGATGAGGGAAATATGCCCGGCATGTAGTGCGCCCATGGTCGGCACGAATGCTATGGTTTCTGCTGAACCTCTCCACCCACAGATTTGAGAACGTAATACAGTTTGCGATTTTACGGTAAATGCAGTGGTCATATTAGCCCTTTAAGATGGAGCGATAACCAAGCAGGATTGGCCTTGGGATACAAGGGTTTTGCACACGTAAGCTGCGTGGCCGTGGTTTAACCGCCCGAGCCTTGCGCGGTAAATGATACCATTTGATCGCTGAACTGGAATGATAGTGTCCTCGGCTTTGGTCAGGCCGAGACGTGCATCGGCTTTGGTCAACAGGTTGGCATTTTTGGCGGCAGCGGCACTGGCAAAAGCGCCGATTTGCACTGCCCAACCTTGATTTGGGGCTTTATTAGCGGCGCGTGTTGGAATATGCATACCGCCTGCGCCTTGGACAACACGCACGGTGCCAGTCGTATTGTGTGCAGCACGTAAAGTGAAAGCATGGATGGTATCGGTTTTTGGCACTGGCGTTACGACCCGCTTAATACGCCGTTCGTCGGCGTTGAGCGCGAACTGCTCCGCACGTTTTTTATCCACCTGTTTTTGCACTTTAAAACCGCGCTCAATGAGGTCGGCCATGTGGGTGTCGCGGGATTTGCCGCTCGCCCCGCCGAGCACCACGGCGATCAAACGCCGCCCATTACGTTCTGCCGATAATACCAAATTATAGCCCGACGCATTGGTGTAACCCGTCTTAAATCCGTCGACCCCGTCCACTTTTCCCAGCAAAGTATTGTGGTTGGTGTAAGTGCGGCCATTATAGCGGAATGTTTTCTGGCTGAAATAAGGATAATATTTGCGGTGGGTGCGCAAGAGAGCCTCGGCCAATTTGCCCATATCGCGGGCGGTGGTGAATTGATCGTCGTCTGGTAGGCCGTTGGCATTGCGAAACACGGTGCGCTGCATACCCAGCGCCTTGGCTTTGGCGGTCATTTGGACGGCAAATTCTTGCTCTGACCCGCCGAGCCGTTCGGCCAGAACCACCGAGGCATCATTGGCAGATTTCACGGTCAGTGCTTGGATAGCTTGTTCGACAGTGATAGTGCGCCCCGCCCGTAGGCCAAGCCGGACTGGCGGTGTGCGGCTCGCCCGCGCAGAAATTGGCATTCTTTCGTGCAAGCTAATCTCGCCGCGCTCTAGCGCATCGAATGTCAAATACAAAGTCATCATTTTCGTGAGCGAAGCTGGATAGCGCAGCCCGTCAATTTTACGCGCATGCAGGATTTCCATACTGTCCACATCAATGATGATAGACGCATATTTATTCTGGGTTTTACCTTTTGCCCAAGCAGAAGCCCCCAACCCAAAAGCCAGCACCATACCCACAAAAAGAATCAAAATCCGTTTCATGACTAAGAGTTAAATAGGCAGTGTTTGAGGAATGGTTAATGACGGTTAACAAATAGCAGAAATAGCCCCTTTTACTTTGCGAAAAACATACTATCTTGGGGGTATGATAGAAATGAGAATACATATGGGTATGCGTGCTTTTCCTTCCACCGTTTACGGGGGAAGTACCCCGAAGGGGGGATGGGGGGAGCTTCACCCGCCGAGACCTGTGTTTGGCGCTCCCCCCTCCGAGCGCAAGAGCGCCCACCTCCCCCGTAAACGGAGGAGGGGATTAGCTACGAGCAATAACGCCAACAATGACGACGAGCGGGGAACCGAACGCGGGGTGGTGACCAAGGCGCGGCCCAAGACCAAGAAGCCTTCGCAGTATCGGGTTTTGCTTTTGAATGATGATTATACGCCCATGGAATTTGTGGTCGGGCTTCTCATGGGCGTGTTCAAAAAAACCCAAGAAGAAGCGACCAAAATCATGCTGGACGTGCATCAAAACGGTATCGGCGTGTGCGGTATCTATACCTTCGAAGTTGCGGAAACCAAAGTCGTGCAAGTGCTGGATGCGGCCAAACGGCACGATCATCCGCTCAAATGCACCTTAGAAAAGGCGTGATAGAACCCTTGCAATAATTTTAAACCGCGCCACATTAGAATAAAGACGAAACAGAAAGAAACATCATGGCTTCATTTTCTCCGGTACTCGAAGAAACCATCCACCGCGCCTTGACCTTGGCGGCAGACCGCCAACACGAGTTGGCGACGTTGGAACATTTGCTTTTGGCGCTCATAGACGACAAAGACGCCAATGCTGTCCTCACAGCTTGTGATATAGAACTGGAAAGCCTGCGCGGTGCTTTGACCTCTTATTTGGACGAAGACCTCGCGTCTTTGGTGGTCGAGGAGTTTGACGAAGCCCGCCCGACCGCAGGCTTCCACCGGGTAATACAGCGCGCCGTTATTCATGTGCAAAGCTCTGGCCGCGAAGAAGTGACGGGTGCCAATGCGCTGGTGGCTTTGTTTAATGAGCGCGAGAGCCATGCCGTATATTTTCTCCAAGAACGCGACATGACCCGCTATGATGCGGTCAATTATATTGCTCACGGTATCTCCAAAACCGGAGACGCGGCAGAGAACCGCCCGATTATTGGCGCCGGGCCGAACGAGGACGGGCAGGACGGAAAACAAGAAGATCCGCTAGAAGCTTACTGCGTTGATCTTAACCAAAAAGCCAAAGACGGCGGTATTGACCCGCTGATTGGCCGCGCCGCTGAGGTGGAGCGCTGTATTCAGGTTCTATCCCGCCGCCGCAAAAACAACCCGCTTTTGGTCGGCGACCCCGGCGTTGGCAAAACCGCCATTGCCGAGGGTATCGCCCTAGCCATAGTTGACGGCAATGTGCCGGAAGTGATTGCGGACGCCGTGATTTATTCTTTGGATATGGGCGCGCTTTTGGCTGGAACCCGTTACCGTGGTGATTTCGAAGAACGCCTTAAAGCCGTCATGAAAAAGCTCGAAGAGCTACCTCATGCGGTTTTGTTTATAGACGAAATCCACACCATTATCGGGGCAGGGGCGACATCTGGCGGGGCGATGGATGCGTCTAATTTGCTGAAGCCCGCTTTGCAGTCTGGCAAATTGCGCTGTATGGGGTCAACCACTTATAAAGAATACCGCCAGCATTTCGAGAAAGACCGGGCACTTGCGCGGCGCTTCCTCAAGATAGATGTGGTGGAGCCGAGTACGTCGGATACTGTGAAAATTCTGCGCGGTCTGAAACCTTATTTCGAAGAGTTTCACGGCGTAAAATATACCGCCGAAGCCATTACGACTTCTGTAGATTTGGCCGTGCGCCACATCACCGATCGTAAATTGCCTGATAAAGCTATCGACGTTATCGACGAGGCCGGGGCTTACCAAAAACTATTGCCGAAAAGTAAACGCAAGAAAACTATCGGCGTCAAAGACGTGGAAGCGGTGATTGCCAAGCTCGCCCGTATCCCGACCAAGACGGTTTCGCGCGATGATGTAAAAACATTGAAAGCTTTGCCCGCTGACCTCGCCCGTGTGGTGTTCGGTCAAGACGCCGCTATCGACAAAGTCTCCGCCGCCATAAAACTGGCGCGGGCAGGCTTGCGCGAACCCGATAAACCTATCGGTTCATATCTGTTTTCTGGCCCTACGGGCGTCGGTAAAACCGAAGTGGCACGGCAACTTGCCATGGCGCTGGGGTTAGAGCTTTTGCGCTTTGACATGTCCGAATATATGGAGCGTCATACTGTATCAAGATTGCTCGGCGCCCCTCCGGGTTATGTGGGATATGACCAAGGCGGGCTGTTGACCGACCGGGTTTCTGAACATCCACATTCGATTGTTCTGCTAGACGAGATTGAAAAAGCCCACCCAGATGTATTCAATATTTTATTGCAGGTCATGGACAACGGCACGCTCACCGATGCATCGGGCCGCGCCATTGATTTTCGCAATGTCATCTTGATCATGACTACAAATGCTGGTGCCGCAGATGCCGCCAAAGCCGAAATTGGATTTGGCCGCACGGATAGTAGTAACGAGGAAGACGACAAAGCCATCAAGCGATTGTTCACACCAGAGTTCCGTAACCGCTTAGACGCTATGGTCAAATTCGCGCCGCTATCCCCCGAAGACATAGCCAAAGTCGTGGATAAATTCATCATCCAGCTTGAAGCCCAACTGGCCGATAGAAAGATTTTGTTCGAGGTCTCCAAGGCCGCCAATCTATGGATTGCCAAAAAAGGCTATGACAAACGCTATGGTGCTAGGCCGTTGTCGCGCACTATCCAGGAATACGTCAAAAAACCACTGGCCGACGAGATATTGTTCGGTAAGCTCAAAAAAGGCGGGCTAGTGAAAATCGGCTATAACAAGAAAAAAGACGAATTAAAATTCGAAATTTTAAAGCCCGCACAGCTAAAAATCGAAGGCAAGAAAGGCGGTAGGGGGTTACCCGCGCCTAAGCCGAAGGAAGACGCTTAGCAATACCCATGCCTAAACATGAGTGCGCCCATCTATGCGTAAGGGTTTTCGCCTGAGCGGAGGTGGATGCGGATTGGGGTGCCTGGTAGATCGAAATCTTCGCGCAATGTATTGACCAAATAGCGCTTATAGCTTTCCGGCACACTGTCAGCGCGGGAGGATTTTATCACAAATGTTGGTGGGCGCGTCTTGGTCTGGGTGATGTATTTAAGTTTCACCGGGCGGCCTCTGTCGGCGGGTGGGGGATGGCGGCTAACGGTTTGACGTAGCCATTCATTGAGGTCAGGCGTTTTGATGCGGGCAGACCAGTCAATTTGAATGCGCTCAATAGCCGGGAACAATTTATCCACACCTTTGCCCGTTAGACCCGACAAAAATATAACGGGCACACCGCGCAATTGTGGCAATAGACGCCCGGCTTTTTCGCGGATCATCTCCATCATTTCAGAACGGTTTTTGATGACATCCCAAAAGGTCGCCGCAATAACCAAAGCCCGGCCTTCACGGGCGCACAGGTCGGCGATTTGCATATCCTGCTTATCAAAAGCATTTCGCGTATCCATAAGCAAGACAACAACCTGGGCGAATTTAATGGCTCGAATAGTGTCCGCTGTTGACATTTTCTCTAGCTTGTCTTGTACCTTGGCGCGTTTGCGCAGGCCTGCCGTGTCGTGAAATTGCACCCGCCTGCCATGCCAATCCCATTCGATCGTAATACTGTCGCGGGTAACGCCAGCTTCAGGGCCGGTGAGCAATCTATCAGAACCAATAAGATGATTAATCAAGGTCGATTTGCCGGCATTTGGTCGCCCGACAATGGCAATACGCACGGGAGCTTCGGACATATCAATGGCTTGGTCAGCGTCGGGGGTGACACCTTGTAAGGCTTCGGCGACAGCTTCGTTCAGTTCTATCATGCCGACATTATGCTCAGCGGCAACCTCGATAGGTTCGCCCATACCGAGACCATACCCCTCCCCAACACCCGGTACAGATGCCCGGCTTTCGCATTTATTGGCAACCAGCACTGTTGGTTTGCCAGTCTTGCGGATAAATTCTGCAAAGATCTCGTCCAGCCCGGTTACGCCGGCACGGGCATCATAAACGAATAAGACAACGTCTGCCGCCTTGACCGCTTCTTCGGTTTGGGCGCGCATACGGGCTTCGAGACGCTCGCCAACCGCGTCTTCAAACCCGGCTGTGTCAATGATGGTCACGGCTTGATAACCAAGCACAGCGCTGGCTTCGCGGCGGTCGCGGGTCACGCCAGGCGTATCATCAACAATGGCTAATTTTTTTCCAGCAATGCGGTTAAACAATGTTGATTTGCCAACATTGGGACGCCCCACCACAGCAATATGCGGTGTAAAGGTTATTTCCTGTTCGTCTTCAAACTCAGGAAAATCATCATGTTCGTTTTTGGACGGGGACATCACATTACTCTATTTCAGCACGACCTAGGGTCTAGCGTAGGGCTACCAATTTGGCATCATCGGTGATATAATACACCGTATTATTGGCAATAATAGGTGCCACATATATATCACCAGCCAATTTGAACGTGCGTATAATTTCGCCCGTATAAGGGTTGACCTCAACCGCTTCGCCGCGTGAACTCATCATCAACAAACGTTCGCCAGCCAGAATTGGCCCGGCCCAAGAAATCCGTTTTTTGCGTTTTTTCTGTTTCTTGAATGTTTGCAACTGCGTCAACCAAATCACAGTGCCGTCAGTTTTGGACATACAGACAACTTGCCCATCTGTTGTGACCGTATAAACGAAATCCCCTGCAACCATCGGGAAACCGAGAGAGCCTGCAGGTTGGTTCCAAACCTGTTGACCTGTGCGTAAATCAAAGGCTGAGAACGCACCGCTTTGAGTGGTTGCAAACACATAACCATCTGCAATAACGGGGCCAGCGGCAATATCGTTCAAAGTCGCGAGCGGGGTCAAATTGCCCGAAGCGTCGAGTGCTTCTTGCCATAATACGCCACCGTTTTGCGCTTTGAGCGCCACAACTTCACCAGACGAAAATGGTGCAATGACGACATCGTCAATGACGGCAGGGCTGGGAGCTGTCAACATGCGGGCGGTCTCGATAATAGCCTGATACGTCCACAATACTTCGCCAGTATTACTATTTAGGGCAAATAATTCATTGTCGTCGGAGACCGCGAATAGACGCCCATCTTTTACAGTTGGCGCAGAATGGATCGGGGTGCGTGTGCGGGTTGTCCAAATTTCGTTGCCGCTTACGGCGTCAAATGCCATAATAACGCCAAAGCCGGATGTGGCAAAGACGCGGCCATCAGCAACGGCTACACCGCCGCCGACGGCTTCTTTGTCCTTGCCGCCTTTTTCGCCTAATGTGAGCGGGTCTTTGATACGGTCAATAATACTGGTTTTGCCGCGTCTGGTTTTGCCTTTGCTTGTGACCGCAATTTTATAATCCCAAATCTTGCTGCCCGTTTCCGCGTCCAGGGCAGAAATACGGTTGGCAGCATCCATTGTATAGATACGACCACCTGCAACAACAGGAGAAGCAACAACGCGGCCTTTACGGTAAGAGCCTTTGCCCACGTTTTTTTGCCACAGGCGCGACAAGGTGCCCGGCGCATTTGTGTGTTGCACCGAATGGGTCGCATAACCACCAGTTTGTGGCCAATCCGGGTTGGTATAGGCGGGCGGCAAGACGATTTCGGACGGCAAGATTGTGCCTTTGATTTCCAAATTATCGTCCAAAGTCAAAATAGAAATCCGCTCTGGATCTGTCGGAATGTCGCCTTGGTCAGCTTCCTTTGAACCATTAAACGGGTTAACCGCATCGGTGACCTTAGAAATGGTCGAACACCCTGCTAAAAGTGCAGAACCTGCAAGCAAAATTGTCCACATTTTAAATTTTTGGCTTAATTTATGGCCCAACTCTGTGCGCGGGTTTTTCGCTAAATTATTCATCATTATTCCTGCTCATCTTTATTATCCTGAGAAGATTGTTCGGTCGTCTCCGGTAGGTCTGGTATGGGAGATTCTAGATCAGGTATTTTTATCTTTGGGGTCTCTACGGCTCGGTTTGCGGCTATCAAGGCAAGGGCTTGCCCCGCACGGGATTTGACACCGCCGAGCACGCCCGGGGCATTGGACAGATAGGCAAATTGTGTGCGCGCAGTTGCCGTGTCGCCTGATTTGAGCGCTGCATGTGCCAAAAGCTCTTTGGCCAAATCTACGTAAGGGGCACCGTCTACTGCAAGTGCGCTCGCCCGTGCTTGCACATCATCATAGCGCCCTTGATCGAGCAATATATACACGGCCTTCAAACTGGCTAAATCTTTGTGGATAGGTAGGCTGAATTTTTCAGCCGCTTGATCAAACAGGCTTACGGCTCCGTCCATGTCGCCGAGCTGTACTTTCAGTCCAGCGGCGCGGGTCAGAGACAAACCTGCATAGCCGTCCGGTGCCACGCTGGCTAGGGCTGTGAACTTATTTATTGCGGCTTGTAAATCACCACTTGCCTCAACTTTGCTCGCACTTACATAGGCGGCAGAAGCGGATTTTGCGGTGTTGGAAATTTTACTTTTATTGTATTCCGTATAGCCTGTCACAGCCACAATCATAAAGATGGCAGCGACAATATACGGCCCGTACTTACGCAGCAATTGGTTATACTTGTCCTTGCGTAGTTCTTCTTCAACTTCGTTGATAAAATCGACCAATTTTGGCCCCTATTCTAAAGCGCTCATTTTAAAGCGCATGCTATCTCAAATTATCGCGCGAACCTATAGGAGGGCGCACCCGTGTGCAATACAATAGCACATGAAGTCTTGTCCATATTTTACTTGATTTTATTCGGGGTTTTATTAGGCGTTTTTTTCGCAGGTTGCGCATCAAATTTGTAGGTATATTCTTTGGACGGGAATGCACGGGCTTTTACCTGTTCGGCGTAGGCTTTAACCGCCTTTTCGCTCTCGCCTTTTAAGTCCGTGAATTTTTTGACAAATTTTGGCGTCCAATCGAACATGCCGAGCATGTCCGGGGTTACCAATATCTGCCCGTCGCAATGCTTTGACGCGCCAATACCGATGGTCGGCACATGAATGGCTTCGGTAACTTGTTCAGCGAGTTTAGTGTTTACCCCCTCAACAACTATGGCAAAGGCTCCCGCTTCGGCGGCAGCTACGGCATTGTTGATGATTTCGGTGGCGACTTTCTGGTCGCGGCCACGGGCACGATACCCGCCCAGAACATTGACCGATTGTGGGCGCAGCCCCACATGCGCCATCACCGGAATACCGCGCTCGGTCAAATAGCTAATGGTTGCAGGCGCATAGGAACCACTCTCGATCTTAATCGCCTGACAGCCAGTTTCCATAAGCACACGCGATGCGCTTTTAAAGGCAGTTTCTACGCTGTCCTCATAAGAACCAAACGGCAGGTCGACGACAACAAGGGCTTTTTTAGAAGTCCGCATCACGGCCTGCCCGTGCAATATCATCATCTCCAAAGTCACACCAACGGTGGACGACAAACCGTGAACCACCATACCAACACTATCCCCGACCAAAATCAGATCGCAGTACTCGTCAACAATCGCCGCCATAGGCGCATCATAAGCGGTGAGGCAGACAATAGGTTCTTTGCCCTTACGCGCCGTAATTTCTGGTGCCGTCATACGGGGAATGTGGGATTGGGCAGACATGTATATTTCCTTGTGATTACCCACTTTATATAGGGCGTTTGTAGGGTATTGCGAGGTGCAATATGTAATTAGATACACAGTGCTTACCGAGACTTGCTTCTTCCTCCGCCCCTAAGAAGGGGCACCTCCACCATACATGGGGTAGAGGGGGAAGCAAGTCTCGGTATGCGATCTACAAATCAGCCAACTGCTCTTCAGGGTACGCAAATACAGGCGCTGCGGCGTATTTTATTTGCTCTAAATATCCTGGGGCTTTGGAGAGGTATCGCAAACTGTGGTGCCAGACCAGTTTTTGCATTGCTTCTGCTTGTGGGTCATTTGCCTTGATGCCGGACAATACGCTTTTGATTAAGAACGCACCGGAAATTACTTCGCCGCAAAGCTCTAGATACGGCACGGCGGCTGCGCCGCTGTCTTGGTCGCTCATGGCTAATATCATATCTGTGGCGGATTTCATGGCCGCAATACCAGCGGCTAAATGCCGTTGCTTACAGCCTAAATCCAGTCCGTTAACGCCGTGCATGGCGTTGACATTTGCGAGAATATCATCGAGTTCCGCGATTAATAATCCCATCGCTGCGCCGCCGTCGCGCCGCACTTTGCGGCCAACGAGGTCGAGCGCCTGAATGCCGTTTGTGCCTTCGTAAATCGGGGCAATGCGGGCGTCGCGGTAATGTTGCGCCGCGCCCGTTTCTTCGATAAAGCCCATGCCGCCGTGAATTTGAATGCCTGTACTCGCCGTGGTTACGCCCATATCAGAGCCATAGGCTTTGGCGATTGGTGTTAGCAAAGCTTGGCGGGCATGGGCAGCTTTGCGCACATCTGCATCATCAGCCGCCTCGGCCATATCGCTAGAAAATGCAGTGGCTAGATTAATAGCTCGTGCGCCCATTAAGCCAGCTTTCATATCCATTAACATGCGTCTCACATCTGCATGGCCGATGATAGGAGTGTTATCAACTTCACCAGCAACACGGCCTTGCACCCGGTCATTGGCGTAGTCTAGCGCAGCTTGGTAAGCACGCTCGCCAATGCCAACGCCTTGGACGCCAACAAACAATCTAGCTTCGTTCATCATAGTGAACATACATGCGAGGCCGCGATTTTCTGGCCCAACAAGCCAGCCAGTAGCCTTGTCAAATTCCATCACACAGGTGGGACTGCCGTGAATGCCTAATTTATGCTCAAGCCCAATAGCCGTGATACCGTTTCGTGCCACCGGATTGCCGTCTTCGTCCACCAGGAATTTGGGTGCAATAAACAAGGATATACCCCGCGACCCCGCAGGTGCATCTGGCAAGCGAGCTAAGACCAAATGCACGATATTATCCGTGCAATCATGGTCGCCCCATGTGATGAATATTTTCTGGCCTGAGAGCGCATAACTACCGTCGCCGTTGGGCACGGCTTTGGTGCGCAGTGCGCCCAGATCAGACCCGGCTTGCGGTTCGGTCAAATTCATACCACCCGTCCATTCGCCCGTGACCATTTTCGGCAAATATGTTGCTTTTATCTCGTCGGACGCATGGGCGATAATCGCATTCATGGAACTGGCCGTCAGCATGGGGCAAAGGCCGAACGCCATATTGGCGGCATAGAGCATTTCGTTGACCGCAACACTGATGGTTTGCGGCAAACCCATACCGCCCAATTCAAGGTCGCCAATAGATTCAGGCGCGGATAATCCTTGCCAACCAGCTTCGGTGTAAGCTTTATAAGCCTCTTTAAAACCCGGTGCCGTGGTCACTTCTCCGTCTCTCAGCGTCGCCCCATTTTCGTCGCCCGCACGGTTTATGGGTGCCAAAACATCGGCGGCAAATGCGCTGGCGCCGCCCAGAATATCTGATGCAAGTTCTTCGCTTAAATCTGTGTAATTTTCACACAGAGCGTCAAAATCAACAGAATGTCGGAGTAAATAACTAAGGGCATTGATAGGCGGGGTAAAACTCATGGGATTTCCTTTATTTATTGCCTTATAGGCATAAAAAAACGGCGCTCCAAGGTGAAACGCCGTCTTTTTTAAAAATATATTAAGTTATTTGCGGCCCATAACCTTACCGAGAATAGCGGTGAGAATACCACCGCCGACACCGCCGGAGACAATATTCATAACAATGCTCATAATGTTAAACGATGCACCGTCAGTTGGTGCAGGAAACAACCCGCCCAGCCCCGGTATCATCGGTGCCAGCATGGCAAGCCCCGTTCCGCCAACAATACCCGTAATGCTACGACCCAGTGTTCCCATACCGGAATTCATAGCTTTTCCAGCCACATTACCCCCCGCAGCGCCGCTTAATAGGCCAATAGCCAATCCAACAATATCCATAATATATTCCCCTATAAATTGTCGCGCCAAAAAAGCTTGGCGTGAACAAGATTACAGTGCATAAAGCTCCCAAATATCTGAAAACACTCACACCTCGGCTATGTATTTGCCAAAAAAACAATGATTAATCAAGGGTTAACGCCAAAAAACACGGAGAACTACATGTCCAAACCTACTAAAATATTACTGATGGCCAGCTTTTTACTGGGTGCCACCGCACTTTCCGCTTGCTCAAAAGATGCGCCCGCGCCCGAAAAAAAAGCTGACGTTAAGGTGGAACCGAAGCTTGCCGCTACTGAAACGGCTCCGGAAATGGCTGGCAAGAAAGTATATACCCGCTGCAAAGCATGTCACACAATCAATGCGGGCGGTAAGCACCGGGTCGGGCCAAATCTTTACGGCGTCTTTGGCCGCAAAGCTGGCACGATGGAAGGGTATACTTATTCCAAAGCCATGATGGCTTCAGACATCACATGGACGGAAGAAACCATTTCAGCGTATTTGGCCAAACCCAAAACGTATATCCCGAAAAACAAAATGTCCTTTATCGGCCTGAAAAAACAAGCAGACCGCGATAATGTGATTGCCTATATGAAAGCGAATACGGGCGGATAAACTCCGCACCGCAAGTGTGCCGCAAAAATTGTCAAATTGTCATTCTCGGTTAATATTCCTCTAGTAATCAGGGTCTGAATGTGGCTCAAGCGAGAGAGAATGTGATGAGAAGACCTAAAAGCGATATTAAATCCAACACCGCCCTATACGAAACCCGCGCTTTGATCAAGCCGACAGGGTTTCGTGAATATGATGCCCGTTGGTGGTTTGGTCACCCCGAAAGTGATAAACCCTCCGAAATTAATTTGTACGGCATTCAAACTTTGGGCGCATCACTGGGGACTTTGATCCATGAACTTGGTATTGAGCCTAAAATCGTGGTCGGCCATGACTACCGTTCTTATTCGCTGTCCATCAAGCAAGCGCTTATCGTTGGCCTGATGAGCGCTGGCGTTGAAGTTTTGGATATTGGCCTTGCCCTGTCGCCAACCGCATATTTCGCGCAATTCGCGCTGGACGTACCGTGTGTGGCTATGGTCACCGCAAGCCACAATACCAATGGCTGGACGGGCGTTAAAATGGGTGTCGAACGCCCGCTCACATTTGGCCCTGATGAGATGAGCCGCCTCAAAGAAATCGCACTCTCTGGCAAAGCCGTGAACCGTGCGGGCGGCGGCTATCAATTCATCGAAGATGTACCCGCGCTCTATATGCGCGATTTAGCCAAAGGCATTAAAATTAAGCGTAAATTGCGCGTAGTTGCGGCCTGCGGCAACGGCACGGCTGGCTATTTCGCACCCCATGTCCTCGATAAAATCGGTGTCGAAGTTATTCCGGTACAGTGTAATCTCGATCACAGCTTCCCGGCCTATAACCCCAACCCCGAAGACATGAAAATGCTGCACGCCATGCGCGATGCGGTCGCGGAGCATAAGGCAGATTTGGCCGTAGGCTTTGACGGCGACGGGGACCGCTGCGGTGTAGTCGATAATGAGGGCGAAGAAATTTTTGCAGATAAAGTCGGCGTCATGTTGGCGCGAGATTTATCGGCTAAATTCGAGAACGCACAATTTGTCGCCGACGTGAAATCCACCGGACTATATGCCACCGACCCTGTGCTGATTGCTAATGGTGCCAAGACCGATTATTGGAAAACAGGGCACAGCTATATCAAGCGCCGGAGCAAAGAAATCGGCGCCCTCGTAGGGTTTGAGAAATCCGGGCATTATTTCTTTAACGCCCCCATTGGGCGCGGCTATGA
>Ga0256839_1000639_pt1 | contig 44910 bp, 44 predicted proteins | sample 354166metaG_FD_185968 | JGI IMG/M metagenome (GOLD analysis project Ga0256839, IMG submission 185968) | Hydrothermal vent microbial communities from Mid Atlantic Ridge, Atlantic Ocean - 354-166 | ecosystem: Environmental > Aquatic > Marine > Hydrothermal vents | place: Atlantic Ocean: Mid...
TGTTTGAAAGAAAGTGTTCAGATGAAGCAAATCGTGCGCAAGGGAAGGTTTTTACTTTTTCGAGCAACGATTTGCTATCAGATGGGCGCTTTACTTCAAACCCTTCGGGCGCTGTTGATTTTGCCCCCGAATGCGTTGCGAACACTTGAAAACCGCCTGGTTTCCTGCATGTTAGCGCCTGCTCAGAAACAAAATCAACTGGCGCAGAATGGGTGAAATTAATGGGTCCTGACCCTAGGGTCCTGACCCCAGAAAGTTCGTTCCTCAAGATAATGTAGGACTTATGACCGATCAAACGGCCCAGTCGCCCGCTTCCACCCGCTTGGTGGATGGAGACAAAAACGAGGGTGAGAAGAAAAAAAGCCTCAAGCCGCTCAGGGCGCTGATCCCTTTTATTCTGCGCTATCCGATGCGACTGGCACTGACCCTCATGTTTTTGCTGATTGCGGCGATGGCACAACTGGCTATTCCGTTTTTTGCCGGCGGACTGATTGACCAGGGGTTTCTCCAGCAAAATCTTGAGCAGGTGGCGCAATATGGCTGGCTGATCCTGATATTTTCAGGAATCATGGCGGCGGCCGGCGGTGCACGATTCTATTTTATTTCTCTGATCGGCGAACGTGTTTTGACCGATATCCGCACAGATGTTTTCACCCACCTGCTCAGGCTTGATGCCACTTATTTTGACACCCACCGGGTGGGGGAGCTGACCTCGCGACTCAATGGGGATGTGGCAACTGTGCGCGGCGCTATCGGCTCCAGTGCTTCGCTGGCCCTGCGCTCGTTGGTTACCATCATCGGGGCGGTGGTAATGATGTTTCTGACCAGCGCACAACTGGCTCTTGCGGTGGTCATCGGGGTGCCGCTGCTTGTGGGGCCGATTATATTCTTTGCCCGGCGCTTGCGAAAAATGTCGCGCCGCACCCAGGATGCGCTGGCAGACCTTTCGGCAATGGCCACCGAAGCACTGGGTGCAACCAAAACCATCAAGGCTTTTGTTCAGGAAGAAGCGCAATCCAACAGTTTCTCCGAGCATGCCGAAGACAGTTATAACGCTGAGGTTACGCGTCTCAGGGCGCGGGCAGTGCTCATATCCATCGTGATGTTTCTGAGCACAGGGGCGATCATCCTGTTGATCTGGTTTGGGGCCAAATCGGTATTTGAGGGCAGTGTGACCGCTGGTCAGTTGGGGCAGTTCCTGATCTATGCAATCATGGCATCAGCGGCGCTGACAAATATGTCCGAAATTTTCGGATCGCTGCAGACTGTGGCCGGTGCCACGGAGCGGCTGGTAGAAATTCTGCAGACCAAGTCGATTATGGAGCTTGCGGACAAGCCTGTCGTGCTGCCGGTTCCTCCCTTGGGCAAAGCCAGTTTCAAGGGGGTGCATTTCGCCTATCTCACCCGGGACAAGGAAGCCGTTCTTTCAGACGTATCATTTGATGTGACACCGGGGGAGACCGTGGCATTGGTTGGCCCTTCGGGGTCTGGAAAATCGACCGTGTTTGCACTTCTGCAGCGTTTTTACGATGCAAATAATGGCCGTGTTCTGGTGGACGGGGTTGATGTGCGCGATTGCGACCCTGCTGACTTGCGTCAGAGATTTGCCTATGTGGAGCAGGAATCCACGATATTTGCGGGAACAATTGCAGACAATATCCGATTTGGCAAACCTGAGGCCAGTGATGAGGAAGTACGCGAAGCGGCCAAGGCCGCCCTGGTGGATGAGTTTGTCGAACGATTGGCTGAAGGCTACCAGTCCATCGTCGGAGAGCGTGGGGTAATGCTTTCGGGGGGGCAGAAGCAGAGACTGGCCATTGCCCGTGCATTGCTCAAAGATGCGCCCATTCTTCTGCTTGACGAAGCGACAAGTGCATTGGATGCCCAGAGTGAACATCTGGTGCAGGCAGCGCTGGAGCGTCTGATGCAGGGGCGTACAACAATTGTTATTGCCCACCGGCTGGCGACTATTCGCGATGCGGACCGTATCATCGTGCTTGATGGGGGGCGGGTTATTGACGAGGGTACTCATGACCAGTTGATCGGGAAAAGCGGGCGTTATGCCGAATTGGCAAAACTACAGTTCCAAATGGAAGATTGAACTATTTTGCACCGGCGGGCTGTTTTCCCTGGCAACGCTGATTTTATGATGGTGGTGTTGCCGAAGCGGAAAACCGTGGCAGCATTTTATTCTGTCAGTTTGAATTCTATGCGGCGATTGCGCCGATAGGCTTCTTCTGTGTCGGCGGGGTCTATGGGGGAGAATTCACCAAACCCGGCGGCAACCAGACGGTTGGGTGCAACACCCTCCGTGATCAGCAGTTTTGCAACCGAGATGGCGCGGGCGGCCGAAAGTTCCCAATTTGAGGGAAACTGTACTGTAGAAATGGGGCGGCGGTCCGTGTGCCCGTCGATGCGAAGAACCCAGTTGATTTCGGGCGGGATTTCAGCTTCGAGCTGCAAAATCGCCTCCGCCAGTTTCGAAATTTCTGTAGCACCCTGAGCTGAAATATTGGCCTGGCCGGCGCTGAACAACACTTCAGACTGGAAAACAAAGCGGTCGCCGACAATGCGCACGTCGGTGCGGTTGGCAAGAACTTCACGAAGCCGTCCGAAAAAATCTGACCGGTATCGGGACAGGTCCTGCACCCGCTGGGCCAGAGCAAGATTCAAACGCCGACCCAGGTCTGCGATTTGCGTTCTTGATTCGGTGTCTCTTGACTCCGAGGCCTCAAGGGCCTGCTCGAGCGCTCCGATCTGGGTTCTGAGCGCTGCCAGCTGCTGATTGAGCAGAGCAACCTGGGCTGTGGCTTCAGAGGAGAGTTGTTGTTCGGAAAGCAGTTCGGAGTTCAGTGAGGAAATCTGGGCGTCCTTGTCATCATCGTCCCCGAGTCTGGAAAGCTGAGCAAGCAGACTGTCGCGTTCCCCTTGCGTGCCCGCAAGAGTGGCAGAGAGAGAAGCAATCGTTGTTTCAAGGTCGGCGGAGTTGGCCTGTTCGAGTTGCAACAGGTCGCTAAGTTCGGCAATCTGGGTGTTGAGGCGGCTAAGGGCGCTATCTTTGCCCAGAATTTCCTGGGAAAGGAAAAACTGCGCCAACATGAACAGGGAGAGCAAGAAAATGATGACGAGCAGCAAAGACGCCATGGCATCAACAAAACCGGGCCAATAATTCATGCGGTCTGTTCTGTGGCGGGCTGTGCGCATTTTTACTCTATCCTTTCCGGTGCTGCGCCCGCTGACGCGGTGCCTTCATCAGCCTGGGCCTGTTTTGATGAAAACAAAACAGGCCTCTAAGGCATGTTGCGTTCAATAATATTCACGCGCAATGCTTTATCCTTTTGATTGCGCATGCCTTTTATTCCAAAACCGCTGTGCACTTTGGGAGGCATGCTCAGTGCGTCTGGCCCGGATCGTCGCCACTCTCATGCAACATTGCATCGATCAGGTCCCGCAACTTCTTGTTGGTTTCACCCTGTTGAACGATGTGGCGGCGCAAATCCTCCTGCTCGGCACGGATATGTTTGACCAGCCCGTCGATGCCGCGCGCAAGTTCGGCCATGGCGCGGATAGCATTCTGGGAACTGTCGGATTGCTGCATGGTGGAGCCAAGCTGCTCAAACATGGACTGCATTTCATCCCCCGAAACACCAAGCCCGGTTGCCTGCATCTGGGTCACGGGATGATCAAGCTCGGTCATTGAGGACATCCAGTCCTCAAGTTCTGTGGCAAAACTGTTCTGCGCCTGGCCGGTCTGCAGGTCGAGAAACCCAAGAACGAGGGAGCCGGTCAGCCCGAACAGGGACGAGGCAAAAGCTGTGCCCATGCCGCTGAGTGGTGCTTCAAGGCCCTCGGTCAGGTTGGTGAACAGGTTGCCACTGTCCCCGGCCGCCACATCCAGGCTCTGGATAACCGCGGAGACGGAATTGACGGTTTGCAGCAATCCGTAAAAGGTTCCCAACAATCCCAGGAACACCAGAAGACCGGTCATATACCGGGCAGTTTCCCGGGCTTCATCCAAACGAAAACCTACCGAATCAAGGATGGAGCGGAGGGAAGCGGGGGTGATGACCGCTTCGCCCAACCTGTCCTGGAGTATTGAAGCAACGGGGGCAAGCAGTACGGGCCGGGAGGTGTTTGCCATCGACCCGTTCTGGAGGGAATTAACCCAGCGTATTTCGGGGTAGAGGCGGATGACCTGGCGAAAGGAGAGCAGAATGCCTATCACCAGCACAAACAGGATCAGTCCGTTGATAAAGGGGTTGGCCCAGAATGCCACCAGCAGCTGCGGAGCAAGGATACCGCCGAGCATGGCGATAAGGATCAGGAAGATGATCATCTTGATCAGGTAGACATTGGGGCTCGCCAGCAGGTAGGGGTCGTAGCGCTCGGTCATGGCCTTTTATTTATGTCTCCAGATATTTGCCTCAAATCAAGACTATTCAGCCCATGATGTCCTGACAATGGCGTTAAGCCAAATTCGCACCAACTCCTGTGACAAAACTCAACGCTAACGGCCGAAAACGGGGTCCACGACAAGAATAGGCCGCTGTCAGCCCACTGCTTTAAGGCTTTTGAGCAGTGCGCCGTGGATTATTTCATTGCCCGCAACCACTTCGCCACCCCAGACATTGTCAGATTTTCCGGAATAGTCCGTGACAAAACCGCCTGCTTCACGAACCAGAATCAACCCCGGTGCGATATCCCAGGGGGCAATACGCGCCTCCCAGTAGGCATCAAAGCGCCCGGCAGCCACCCAGGCCAGGTCGGTGGAGGCCGAACCGGTTCGGCGTATGCCGGCAACCGCGGGAGTCATTGCAGCCACCTGGCGGATTTCGCGAGCGTCATTGTCGGTGCCCGTCATTTTGATTCCAGTTGCCATTACGCAGTTGGCCAGATGCCTGCGTCCGCCAACCCGCAGGCGCTTGCGCTCGTTGAGCCAGGCGCCACGTCCCTTTTCGGCGGTGAAGGTTTCTTCCATGATGGGGTTATAAATCACCGAAGCGACAATCTCTCCATTGCGTTCCAGTGCAATTGCTGTGGCAAATAACGGGATGGAGTGTAAAAAATTCGTGGTGCCATCAAGAGGGTCGATAATCCAGCGATGCTGGCCATCTTCGCCTTTTATTTCGCCACCTTCCTCCATAAGAAATGAATAGGTGGGCCGGGCTTTGAGTAACTCATCGCGCACAATCTCCTCGGCCCTGTGGTCGGCGTTGGAAACGAAGTCGGCGGGACCTTTGCGCGAAACCTGAAGGTTTTCCACTTCGCCGAAGTCGCGGGTCAGAGAGCGGCCTGCCTTGTGGGCGGCCTTGATCATGATGTTGAGCAGTGCTGAAGCGGCCATGGCCCAAATCCTAGTCGGCGCGTTTGAAGTAGGTGATTTCGCCGGTGTCGACAACGATGCGTTCGCCTTCAGAGATGAAGGGTGGAACCATGACTTTAATGCCATTTTCCAGGAGTGCCGGTTTGAACGAGTTGGCTGCCGTCTGGCCTTTGACGACGGGTTCGGTTTCTGTGACCTCCAAGGTCACAAATTGGGGCAGGGAGACACCAAGTGGGGTGCCTTCGTGGCTTTCGACCTGCACGTTCATGCCATCCTGCAGGAACCGGGCCCGGTCGCCGACAAAGTCGGCCATCAGTTCGAGTTGCTCGTAGGTCTCGTTGTCCATGAACACCAGCATATCGTCCTGTTTGTAGAGAAACTGGTAATCCTTCTGTTCGAGGCGGATTTTCTCGACAGTCTCGGCGGAGCGGAAACGCTCATTAAGTTTGGTATTTGAGACAATGCCCTTGAGTTCAACCTGAGCGAATGCGCCGCCCTTGCCGGGTTTTACATGGTTGACCTTGACTGCCACCCACAACTCACCCTTATGCAGGATAACGTTGCCCGGGCGGATTTCGTTGCCGTTTATTTTCATCTGGCTGGTTTCCAACGCTGTGCATGCATTTCAAGCACGGCTTGTGCCCCAGTTTGAGGTGGCATGCAAGGCTTGTAACGGAAAGAGAATGCTCAGTTTGCAGGGGAGAGGGCATCAATCAACTCGTCCATAGCCCGGCGCATGTCATCGTTCTCGTTGGGAGGGGACAGAGCCGGAGTCTCAGCAACAGTTGGGGGCAGGCCCGGCCAAAAGCGTGCCCGTTGTTCAGCCAGAGATAATTCATCAGGGGTAATCGGGGCCAGAAGCTTTTCAAGGTCGGGGTCTATCAGTCCCTGACGGCGGGCCAATGCGCGCCACTTGGCGGCTTCGACAAAGTTCTGTTCGATGCCTTCACCCACTGCGAGCAGTTTTGCCAGCCGGTTCTGGGCAACCGGGTTGCCCGCTTCGGCTGCCCGCATATACCAGCGCGCGGCTGCGGCGCGGTCTCTGTTCACGCCGTTGCCCAGATAGAGCAATGTTGCATATTCGACCTGGGCTTCGGGCAGACCCAATTGTGCGGCACGCCCGATTTGGGCGGCTCCGGCGCGGGTATCGGGAACAATGCCGGCTCCTTCCATCAGCATGATGCCATAGTCATACATGGCTTCGGGAAGGCCTGCCTCGGCGGCTTCGCGCATCAGTTCAACCGCACGGGAAAAACTTGGCTCGGCGCTGGTGCCCTCGATATGGAGAAGGGCAAGATTGTATTTCGCCTCACGATGTCCGGTGTCTGCCGCCTGTTTGAACAGTTCAGCGGCACGTTTGGGGTTTTTGGGAACGCCGAGCCCCTGCTGATACATCAGTGCCAGTTGGAAGGCTGCGGAAGCATCACCGTTTTTAGCGCCGATGGCGTACCAGCTTGAGGCGCGCGCAAGGTTTTGGGCCACCCCAAGGCCGTTGGCATAAATGGTTGCGATGAGTGTTTGAGCGGCAGCGTCATTCTGTTCAGCGCGCTGGAGGGCCAGCGCAAGCGCTGTCAGATACTGGCCGCGTTGAAATGCCCCAAAGGCCAGATCAACATTGCGGCGAGGGCCGAAAATTTCCTCGGAAATGGCCTCTGCGTCACCGGGTGCCGTGTTCTGTGCATTTGCCGAAACCGCCAGCGTTACACAGAAAACACCAAGCAAGAGGCTGCGAGCGAGGCGCTTCATTGTTCGGCTCCGGTAGTTATGGAAAGCTTGAGAGCGTCGGCAGGACCCTGGGGAGCACTCCAGATATTCTCGCCCAAACCGATAAATTCGCCGCTTCCAGGCACCAATTCCGTGACGGGAGTTGCGGGGTCCATGAGCAAGCTGGGGGTTTCAAACAACTCGGCCCACCAGTGTGCCAATTCGCCTGCAGCCTGATCAGGTGCGTGGTCCAGACTGCCAAACAGAATGTAATCGGCACCGGCCTCGCCTCGCAGCATTGCTTCGTGCCTTGAATCTATGTCGCCGGCGCCAACGATGAATTCTGGCTTGAGCGCTTCAAGAGCTTCAGAGAATTTTTTCTGGTTCGAACTCATATGCACACCGTCCGCTCCAAGTTTCTTTACAAGCTCGGGAGAATCATCAAGCAGAACCGCACAATCCAGGGACTGGGCAACAGGGCGCAGGGCGTTGACCCGTATCCTGTATTCATCTTCGCCCAGCCCGGCGCGCTTTATGAGTAGGGCCGAAACCAGCCCGGTTTCAAGAACGCTCACCAGGTGCGAGCGAAAGGTGCTTTCCTCCAGTTCAGCCGGGGTGATTAGAAAAACCTTCACGAAAGACTATCCTGTGGGGTAATCGGAGTTTTGAATTTGGGGAGCAATGGGGGCAAAATTTGTTCAAAAAAAGTGGAACGTCCGGCAAAACGTGAAGGGCGTAGCGCTCGTTGGATCGCTTTCCGGCAAAATCAGGGCAATTCCAGTGCGGAGACGCCGGGCAGCTTCTTGCCTTCCATCCATTCCAGAAACGCACCGCCCGCTGTAGAAACATAGGTGATTTTGTCCTTGACCCCGGCATGGGCCAGAGCGGCTACGGTATCGCCGCCTCCGGCGATAGAAATCAGCTTTTCCGCCTTTGTGCGCTCGGCCACATAGCGGGCTATTTCAACGGTCCCCTTGTCAAAGGGATTGAGTTCAAAGGCGCCCAGCGGTCCGTTCCAGATGAGTGTGCTGGCGTCATCAATAGCGCCTTTGATGCGCTCGATGGTTGTGGGGCCCACATCTAAAATCATGCCATCAGGATCGATGGCGTCAATGCCATAAAGGCGATTGGGGGCGTTGGCCTCGAACTTCCAGGCAACAACCGCATCGATGGGTAACAGGATGGTGCAGCGTGCATCGGCAGCCTTTTCCATGATCCGGTGGGCAGTTTCAGCCAGATCGCGTTCGCACAGGGAGCGGCCAACACCAATGCCGACAGCATGCAGGAATGTATTGGCCATGCCACCCCCGATCACCAGTGCATCAACCTTGTTGATCAGGTGTTCCAGCAGGTCAATTTTTGTTGAAACCTTGGCTCCTCCGATAAGAGCGATAAGGGGGCGCTTGGGGTTGCCCAGTCCGCGAGTCAGGGCGGTGAGTTCTCGATACATGGCACGCCCGGCCGCATGGGGCAGCAGATGGGCCAGAGCTTCGGTTGAAGCGTGGGCCCGATGGGCGGCCGAGAAGGCATCGTTTATATATATGTCGCCAAGCTCGGCCATGCGGGCTGCAAGCTCTGCATCGTTTTTTATCTCGCCGGGATGAAAGCGGGTGTTTTCCATTACCAGAACTGAGCCGGGTGCTGCCTGTGCGATCTGCTTTTTGGCCGCGCTGATGTCATTCCAGTCGGTTTTTACGAATTGTACCGGATGCCCGAAAACCTCTTCGAGCGCCGGGATAACCATTTCCAGCGACAGATCGGGGTCGACCTTGCCCTGGGGGCGCCCGAAATGGGAGAGCAATATGGCCTTTCCATCCACTTTGGTGATATCGCGCAAAGTGGGCACGATGCGCTCCATACGGGTGGCGTCGGTTACTTTCTTGCCCTTTACCGGCATGTTGAGGTCAACACGGACCAGCACGTTTTTGTTGACGAATTGCAAATCATCCATGGTTTTGAATTTTGCCATGCCTTTGGTACTCCTCAGACCGTTTTGCCGGTTGTCAGCCAGAGGCTACGCTTTCCCGGCTCTGTGCTCAATATGAACCGGAAAGAGAGATGATAAAAACCGGGCCAAACCTGGCCCGGTCGATCACGTTCAGTTCTTGGCCTTCAAAGAGTTTTGGCGATTTGGGCTGCTACGTCGGCCATGCGGCACGAAAATCCCCACTCATTGTCATACCAGCTTACTATGCGAACAAAGTTGCCACCGATCACCTTGGTCTGGTTGGAGGCAAAACTGGAAGAATGGGGGTCGTGATTGAAATCAATAGAGACTTTTGCCTCATGGTCATAGGCCAGTACGCCCTCAAGGGGAGCGCTTTGGGCAGCGTTTTTGGCAATCTGGTTGATTTCTTCAACCGTTGTATCTCGCCCGGCGACAAAAGTCAGGTCAACTACAGAAACATTGGGCGTGGGTACGCGTATCGAAGCGCCATCCAGAACGCCTTCAAGCTCGGGCATTACCAGCCCCAGCGCCCGGGCGGCGCCGGTTGAGGTGGGGATCATCGACATAGCAGCGGCGCGCGCGCGGTAGAGGTCTTTGTGCATGGTGTCGAGCGTCGGCTGGTCGCCTGTGTAGGCGTGGATCGTGGTCATGAAGCCTTTTTCGATACCCACGCTGTCGTTGAGGATTTTGGCAACCGGTGCGAGGCAGTTGGTGGTGCATGAGCCATTGGATATGACTTTGTGGTCGGCGGAAATCAGCTGGTGATTAACGCCGTAAACCACGGTCAGATCGGCGTTGGCACCGGGGGCTGAAATCAAAACGCGCCTGGCGCCTGCGTCCAGATGCCATTGGGCCTTGTCACGGGCTGTAAAAATACCGGTGCATTCCATGGCGATATCGATATCGAGTTCGCCCCAGGGCAGCTCTTTGGGGTCACGCACTGAATAGACCTTTATCGGGCCCTGACCAACGTTGATCGTGTCGCCATCGACCTTGACGGTGCCGCCGAATTTACCATGCACACTGTCATAACGCATCAGGTGAGCGTTGGTTTCAACCGATCCCAAATCGTTGATGGCTACCACTTCAATATCAGTGCGGTCGTTTTCGATGATGGCCCGCAATATATTGCGGCCAATGCGGCCAAATCCGTTAATCGCGACACGAACTGCCATTTGCCTGCTCCTTTGAAAATCTGGATAACGACCCTTGGGTTATCTCCCCTGGCCGCTGAAATCATGAGGTGTCCGAACTGGGCTTACAATTGTTTTGTGACGGCTTCAACCACTGCCTCAGCAGTAATACCGAAATGCTTGAAAAGCGCACCCGCCGGGGCGCTGGCCCCAAAGCTGCTCATGCCGACAAACTCGCCACTGTCGCCCAGAAGCCGGTCCCAGCCACAGCGCATACCCGCCTCAACAACAACGCGGGCCTTTGAGGAGCCAATGATTTCGGCGCGGTAACGGGTATCCTGGGCAAGGAAAATGTCCAGAGATGGAACCGAAACAACACGGGCAGAGACCCCTTGTGTTCTTAGTGTTTCGGCCGCTTCAACCGCCAGAGCGACCTCGGAGCCAGTAGCAAAAATCGTGGCGTCGGCTTCAGCGTCGCCCTGTAATACATAGGCTCCCCGTGTGCACAGGTTTTCATCCTCACCGTTGGAACGAACAGGCTTAACTCCCTGACGGGTGAGGGCCAGAATCGAGGGGGCTGAGCTGTCCTTAAGCGCCAGTTGCCAGCATTCTGCGGTCTCAACCGGGTCGGCGGGCCGATAAACAGTTATGCCGGGCATGGCGCGGAACGAGGCGAGGTGTTCAACCGGCTGGTGGGTGGGGCCGTCTTCGCCAACGCCGATGGAGTCATGGGTCATTACGTGAATAACGCGGATGCCCATGAGGGCGGCAAGCCGTATGGCTGGGCGGGCATAGTCGGAGAAAATGAAAAAGCCGCCGGCATAGGGAAGAACACCTCCATGCAGGGCCAGACCGTTAAGAATGGCGGCCATTGCATGTTCGCGGACGCCAAAATTGATAAAGCGCCCAGTGCGGTTCTCTGCGGTAAAATCCTCAAAGTCGGAAGTTTTGGTCAGGTTTGAGCCATTGAGGTCGGCTGAGCCGCCAATGGTTTCGCTCAGAACTTTGTTGATGCCCTCAAGACATAATTGGGAGGCCTTGCGGGTGGCGATGACCGGTTCCTCGTCAAAAAAATCCTGTTTGAGCTCGCTAATGGCTTTGTCGAGCCCGGTGGGCAAGTCACCACGCATGCGGCGTTTGAATTCGCCCTGGGTTTCGGCGTCGAGTTCCTCGACCCTGCTTTCCCAGGTCACGCGTTTTTTGGTTGAGCGTAGGCCCGCAAGACGCCAGTCATCAACAATATCTTCGGGGATATCATAGGGCTTATTGGTCCAGCCCAGCGCTTCGCGTACGCCTTTGGCTTCATCTTCGCCATAGGGGCCGCCATGGGCCTTGGGTTTTCCGGCGCGGTTGGGGGCACCAAAACCGGCGGTGGTTTTACAGGCGACAAAAGTTGGCCTGTCGCTTTTCTGCGCCTGCTCAAGTGCCTCGCTAATAGCCTTGGCATCGTGGCCATCGATAGAAATCGTGTTCCAGCCATAAGCCTTGAAGCGGGCAATCTGGTCGGTGCTGTCGGCAAGCGAGACATAGCCGTCAATGGTGATGTCATTGTCGTCCCAGAGCACAATAAGCTTGTTCAGGGCCAGATGCCCGGCCAGAGCAGCGGCCTCATGGGAAATACCTTCCATCAGGCAGCCATCGCCAATAAGCGCATAGGTAAAATGGTTCACCAGATTGTCACCAAATTCGGCGGCAAGTTTTGTTTCGGCAATGGCCATCCCCACCGCATTGGCAATGCCCTGGCCCAGGGGGCCGGTGGTGGTTTCAACGCCGGCAAGGTGTCCATATTCAGGGTGTCCGGCGGTTTTTGCGCCCAACTGGCGGAAGTTTTTCAATTCATCCAGAGTGGCTTCTTCGTAACCCAGCAGGTGCAGGGCCGAATAGAGCAGCATCGAGCCGTGACCGGCGGACAGCACGAAGCGATCGCGGTCGAACCAGTCAGGGTCTCTGGGATCAAATTTGAGAAATTTAGAAAAAAGCACGGTGGCTATGTCAGCTGCACCAAGGGGGAGGCCCAGGTGCCCGCTCTTGGCGCGCTCGACCGAATCAAGGGAGAGGATACGAATGGCATTGGCCATGGCTGTGTGCTTGGCGGAATTGGTCATCAAACTGGCGCCTCTTGGAACTGTGACAGCGGACCCGTCTTATGGGACGCGGGCTTTTTTTCGAATTTGAGATGGTCAGGACACATAAACAGGTGCTGATTTTTAGTCAATTCAATGGCGGCCTCATTTGTGCCCATCTTGTTATCGTTTCTGACAAAAAAACCTTACCGGCTTGCCATTGGTGCCGACTTTAATATCAAGTGAGGTGGATTAGAGAATCGGTTGCGCTGTAACTGGAACAGAACGAACGTCCCGGAAAGGGGCAGGGCTTGGGTTTATTCCTTCAGGAGGTCGCAGACATGAGTGATAGTCAGAATAGCGAAGGATACAATCTGGCAGCGGAGCGGGTGGAGAGGGCACTGGCCCGGCTTGAGGCCAGTTTAAGAGGGCTGAACGGTCGCGTACGGTCCATTGCGCGCATCGAAACAGATGTTAAACGTCTTGAGGAAGACCGGGTGGCGTTGGCCAGTGAGCTCAGTCGTGCCAACTCCAAAGCCAAGAAGCTCGACGATGCGGCCTCGGACGTTTCGCGACGGCTGGTCAATGCCATGGAGACGGTCAAAACTGTTATGGAGGACGAGGAGCAGAAATAATGGCTGAAGTCAGTGTCGAGATAAACGGTCGCAAATTCCGCATGGCCTGCGAAGACGGCGAAGAAGAACATCTGGAAGGGCTGGCCAACCGCTTCAATACCCATGTGGAGAGGTTCAAAGGCTCGTTCGGGGAAATCGGGGACAACAGGCTCACGGTAATGGGGGGGATTGCCGTGCTCGACGAACTGGTGGAGGCGGAACGCAAAATTGAAGAGCTCAAACTTGAAATCGAACAGGTACGCGCCGACAGTCAGGCCATCTCGGACCAGAGTGTTGCGCTTGAAGCCCGGTTTGCAAAAAAACTGGCGGAGACCGCGCGGAAAATAGAGGCGGTGGCCACCGTTATTGACGAAACCGCGCAGGGAAATGAGGCGGCTTTATGAACTCTGTTTCGGGGGCAAGGAAAATTTCACTTTGCGTCTGCCTGTTTGTGCACCTATATGAAAAGTGCTGCCCGGCCCGTGCAGGATTATTATTTCCGGGGCCTTACGTTTCCTGAGGGAGCTGTCCCTGACCGGGCTCGTGGGCCCGGATATACGGTGCCCACCTACTTTTGTAGGTTCCCGGGATCGAAAATCCCACGGCCGTGGCGGCGTCTGTTTTTCCGACGGTTGAAAGAGCCCGCCCGACCTTGAGCCAAATGCCAGAAGTCTTTTCAGATGTTACAAAAGCCAAGGCCGAACTGCGTCAATATGCCTTAAAAAAACGCGCCGGTTTGAGCGGGAACTTCAGGGCGCGGGCTTCGAGGACAGTATCTGAGCAGTTTTTGAAGCAAGTGGCGTTCTCTGATGATGCCGTTGTAGCGCTCTATTGGCCCATCGGGGACGAACTTGATTGCAAAAGTCTGGTGCGGGCATTGCAGGGACGGGGGACTCATGTCTGCCTGCCTGTTATTGCCGGGCGTGGTCGGCCACTGGTTTTTCGTCTCTGGGATGGGAGCCAGGATTTGGTGCCCGGCCCGTTTGGAACGAGGGAGCCGGGCAAAGATGCGCCTGGGCTTGTTCCTGATATCATTGTCCTGCCCCTTCTGGCATTTGATAGCCACGGCAACAGGCTTGGTTATGGCAAGGGATATTATGACCGAACTATTGCCGGAATGAAGAAAGAACCATTATTGGCGGGGCTGGCTTTTAGCACGCAGGAAATAGAGCACATTCCCGTTTCGCCGCTGGATGTGCCGCTGCACATGGTGGTCACGGAAGAGGGCGTACGCAGATTTAACGGAGAAGGCGAAGCCAGTTGAAAATATTGTTTTTGGGCGATGTCATGGGGAGATCGGGCAGGGAAATCGTTGCCCGATGTCTGCCCGGCCTTATCGAAGAATATGGTTTTGATTTTGTCATTGTAAATGGGGAAAACGCCAGCAGTGGTCGTGGCCTGAACAAGACCCACTTCCACGGACTCGTGGAGGCCGGAGCTGACGTGGTGACCTTGGGTGATCATGCTTTTGATCAGCGCGATACGCTAAGCTACATCGAGCGGGAGCAAATTCTGTTACGCCCCCTGAACTTCTCGTCAGGGGCACCAGGCCGGGGGGTGACGCTGGCGACGGCTCGCAACGGGCAACAAGTGCTTGTGATCAATGCGCTGGGTCGGGTGTTCATGAAGCCTGCGGACGATCCCTTCCATGCGGTTGAAAAAGCTATTTCTCTTTGCCCATTGCGGGAGGCTGCGGATGCGATAATCGTAGATTTTCACGCTGAAGCCACATCCGAAATGGCCGCCATGGGGCATTTTGTTGATGGCAAGGCGAGCCTTGTGGTGGGCACTCACACCCATATCCCCACATCCGACCATCGTATTCTGGCCGGGGGGACCGGCATAATGAGTGACGCAGGCATGTGTGGTGATTATAATTCGGTTATCGGTATGGACCCGGATGAACCGCTCAGCCGTTTTGTCACCGGCATTGCGGGGGGGCGTTTTGTGCCCGCTGACAACGAGGCCACCCTGAGCGGGGTAGCCATAGAGACCGACGATAAAACCGGGCTGTGTGCCTCCATTTGGCCGGTGCGTATCGGGGGTGTTCTGGAAGAGGCATTGCCCGGGTTTTAAGTTGAGACCTCAAGCATCTGCTGCCAGCGCTCCATCAGCGGGCCGTAGGTCTCGGGCTGACCTTCATAGCTCAGGCAACCGGCAGGGACTTGAAACCAACCCTGTTTGCTTTTGGTCCAGATATGTCCTGCGGGTTTTATCCAACTGGCGTCACCAAGGGTGCCGGCCTTGATATTGAGGGCATCGGTGTAGCTTGCGCGCCGGTGAAACAGGCGGGTGCCGCAGGTGGGGCAGAATTCGCAGATGAGTTCATTGCCCGTGTCGCCAGGGCGGGAGAAAATGCTCAGTTTCCCCGAAATTGTGAGATCTTTTGTGTTCACCCGCATGGACTGACCAAAGGCCGAAGAGGATTGTTTTTGACACTCGGTGCAGTGACAAAAATAGAGAACCAGCGGGGCAGCGGCCAGAGAATAGCGCACTGCGCCGCACTGACAACTGCCGGTCAGGGGAAAATCGGGCAGGTTCAGGGCTTTTCTCATCGGTACAAATCCTTGTTTCTGGTAAAGACGAATATAGACGGTCAGCAAGGGGAGAAGAAGGTGAATTTGCGGCTCGATCATTTTGCCATAGGTGCCAGAGAATTGGACGAAGGCGTTGCATTTGTCAGCCGGATTTTGGGCGCTCCGCCCGTTGGTGGCGGCAAGCACCCCCTGTTTGGGACCCACAATGCCCTTTGGCGACTGGAGGGGCGTTTCCCCACCTATCTTGAAGTTATTGCCATCGACCCCAAGGCCCCCCGGCTAGACCGGCCGCGCTGGTTCGGGCTGGATGACCCGCTGACACAAGCGCGTCTTGCGAGGGGGCCAAAACTGCTGACCTTTATTGTCAGCACGAAGGATGCTGTGTTGGCGCGAAAATCCATGCCCGTTGATCCGGGCGCGCCGGTTGAGGTAACGCGTGGCACGTTGCGCTGGCTGTTTTCCCTGCCTCCCGATGGTGGACTGATCGCCGGAGGTGCGCTGCCCTATCTCATTGAATGGCCGGACGGGGTTTCGCCCATCGCCAAAATGTCAGAACAGGGCATCGAACTTATCTCGGTCGGTGGCAACCGGATAGGCGAGATTGAAGTTGAGTGGCCGTGCGAAGGGAAACCTTCAGCGACGATGCTTGAAATCGAGTTGCGCTCAACGCGGGGTGAGCTTGTCACTTTTGCCACGGTATAAAAACGTTTTTGACCCCGGGGCTCAGGTCTTTTATAAGCTGCACCAGCAGATCCACGACTTGATGCAGCAGGGAAACCATGGCCGGCCATTCACAATTCAAAAATATCATGCATCGCAAAGGGCGTCAGGATGCGGTGCGCTCTAAATTGTTTTCAAAACTGTCCAAGGAAATTACGGTTGCCGCAAAAATGGGTATGCCCGATCCGGATATGAATCCGCGCCTGAGGCTTGCCGTCAACAACGCCCGCTCTCAATCCATGCCCAAGGACAATATTCAGCGCGCCATCAATAAGGCTAATACAACCGACGGCGAAAACTACGAGGATATCCGTTATGAGGGATATGGTCCCGGCGGGGTCGCGGTCATCGTTGAGGCGCTGACCGACAACCGCAATCGCACCGCTTCCAACGTGCGTACAATTTTTGGCAAAAGCGGCGGGACTCTGGGAGAAACCGGCTCGGTCTCTTTCATGTTCGAGCGGGTGGGCGAGATCACCTATCCGTTGGAAGCGGGGGATGCCGACACCATCATGGAAGCGGCGATTGATGCGGGGGCCGATGATGTGGAAAGTTCGGAAGAGGAACACGTCATATATTGTGCCTTTGAGCAGATCGGAGAGGTTTCCAAGGCGCTCGAAGCGGTGCTGGGGGAGGCCAGTTCGGTCAAGCCCTTGTGGAAACCCAATTCAGACACTCCGGTCAATGCTGACAAAGGCGCTTCCCTGATGCGCCTGCTGGCAGCACTGGAAGACGATGATGATGTGCAGAATGTTTATACCAACGTTAAGATGAGCGACGAGGACATAGCAAAAATTTCTGAGGGCTGATTTGGAATTTAGTCACCGACTTCCTACATTTCACGGGTAATTGAAAACTCTCGCACAGGAGGCGAAGACAAGTGATGTATGGATCTGAATGGATGGGTGGCGGTATGTGGTTTGGTGGCATCTGGATGGTGCTAGTTGGACTTCTGGTCATTCTCTCAATCGCGGCGCTGGTTAAATACCTGATCAAGTGAGCTGATCGGGGACTGGGTTTTTGTATCAGCCCGGGTGCGGCGTCTGCTTTTGGCGATTTTTCGGCTCTTATTTCCGGGAAAAAAAGGGTGCGCGGGTCGCTGCGCGGTTTTTGCGCGTATATGGTATTGAAGCATTTTAATTATGAGAAACCCCGCCCATGTCCGTCTTTTTGATCAGACACGCCCAGTCAGAGTTTAATGCCGCCTATCGGGCCGGGTTGCCCGACCCGATGATATTTGATGCGCCGCTTTCGGCACTGGGCCGGACCCAGGCAGTTGAAGTACGCCGGGAAGTGGAAGGTCTGAAGGTGGAACACCTCGTGGTTTCGCCGCTGACGCGCACTCTTGAAACGGCAGAACTGATTTTTCAACGGGCTTTGCCAACACGGGTCAACCCGCTGGTTCGCGAACAACTATCCCATAGTGGAGACGTTGGAACGCCTCCGGGGGAGCTTTCGCGGCATTGGGGGCATCTGGATTTTGATCATCTGGATGATCCCTGGTGGCATGTGGGAGAAAAAAACCATCTTGGTTTTGCAGTGGAGCCTCTCGCCGTGCTGGAAAAACGGGCTGAGGAGTTTATCAAGTTTGCCCGGCAGACTGCGATGAAAACAACAGCGGTGGTCACCCACGGGAATTTCATCCGGGTGTTGACGGGCATCCAGCCTGATAATTGCCAGATTATCGAGTTTGATCCCTGGCGATAGCCTCAGGTTGACATGTTTCCCTTTTGTTCACTTTGTGCTTGGTAAGTTGCGCCAATGTGTTTAGGCTCAAATCATGGCGGGCGAAGTGCGAATCATTGGAATTGATCCCGGCTTGCGGCATTGCGGATGGGGCGTTGTCGAAACTTGCGGCAACCGGCTGAGTTTTGTTGCGTGCGGCACCATTTCTCCAAAAACCAGTCTGGCATTGGCGGAGCGGCTAAAGACCCTGTTCGAGGAGCTTTCCGCTGTTATCAACAGCTTTTCGCCCCACGAGGCAGCGGTCGAGGAAACCTTTGTTTCGGCCGGGGCGCGCTCGGCGTTGCATCTGGGACAGGCGCGCGGGGTGGTGTTGATGACCCCGGCGGCACTGGGGCTGCCGGTGGGCGAATATGCGGCCAATCTGATAAAAAAATCCATTGTCGGCTCAGGTCATGCGGACAAAAAACAAATTCAGATGATGGTGAAACTGCTTCTGCCGGGGGCTGAGTTCAAAAGCGCCGATGCGGCGGATGCGTTGGCCATTGCCATTTGCCACGCTCACCACCGCACCCAACGCGCGATGGAGGTGGTCGGCACATGATCGGCAAACTCAAGGGTATTGTTGAAAGTTATGGTGAGGATCATGTGCTGATCGATGTCTCGGGTGTCTGTTATCTGGTGTTCTGCTCGTCGCGCACCCTTGGTGCGTTGCCTGGAGTGGGTGAGCCATGCACGGTTTTCACCGAGATGATGGTGCGCGAGGATATGATCCGTCTGCACGGCTTTGCCACGCAAGGCGAAAAGGCATGGTTTTCCATTCTGCTCGGGGTGCAGGGGGTTGGTGCGCGGGTGGCGCTGGCTATTCTTTCCACCCTGTCGCCAAGCGAAATTTCTTCGGCCATCGCCTTGCAGGACAAGGCGATGATGGGCCGTGCATCGGGGGTTGGCCCCAAGCTGGCCCAGCGGCTGGTTACTGAACTGAAAGGCAAAATTCCCGAATTTGGTGACATTGACGCCGAGGCGCTTGGTCTGCAAACCGCGCTGGGCGAGGGTGTTGCAAACAGCAACGTGGCCGATGCGGTTTCGGCGCTTTCAAACCTGGGTTATTCGAGCGCTGAAGCTTCGGCGGCGCTGGCGCGGATTGTGGCTAGTGAAGGCGAGGATGCGTCAACCGAAAAACTCATCCGGCTGGGCCTCAGGGAGTTGAGTAGTTGAGTGATCTTACCTCATCTTCGGCCGAGCGCGACGGGGAGACCGATATTTCCCTGCGCCCCACGGGCTTTTCCGAATTTATCGGGCAGGCGGATGCGCGGGCCAATCTGGAAGTTTTCATCGAGGCGGCGAAAAGGCGAAAAACCGCGCTTGACCATGTGTTGTTTGTCGGCCCGCCGGGCCTGGGCAAAACCACTCTGGCGCAAATTGTCGCCCGCGAGTTGGGGGCAAGTTTTCGCGCCACCTCCGGCCCGGTGATTGCCAAGGCTGGCGATCTGGCGGCGCTGATGACAAATTTGGAAGATGGCGATGTGTTGTTCATCGACGAAATCCACCGGCTGAACCCGGCGATCGAGGAAATCCTTTATCCGGCAATGGAGGATTTTCAGCTCGACCTGATTATCGGGGAGGGCCCGGCGGCGCGTTCGGTCAGGATCGATCTGGCAAAATTCACCCTTGTCGGGGCGACCACCCGCGCCGGACTGCTGACAACCCCGTTGCGCGATCGTTTCGGTATTCCGGTGCGGCTGAGTTTTTATACGCCTGAGGAACTGGTGCAAATCGTCAATCGCGGGGCGCGTCTGCTCAAGATCAAAATGAGCCGTGAGGGGGCCATGGAGGTGGCGCGCCGCTCGCGGGGCACGCCGCGCATTGCCGGACGCCTGTTGCGCCGGGTCACTGATTTTGCTCTGGTCGAGGGAGCAGAAGAGGTCAGCGCTTCTGTCGCCGACAAGGCACTGCTCCGACTTGATGTGGATGCCAGGGGTCTGGATATGCTGGACCGGCGTTATCTAAATATCATTGGTGAGCTTTACGGGGGGGGGCCGGTGGGCATCGAGACCATTGCCGCCGCCCTGTCCGAACCGCGCGATGCCATCGAGGATATTGTTGAGCCCTATCTGATGCAGCAGGGTTTTATCCAGCGCACCCCGCGCGGGCGCCTGCTCACGCCACGGGCCTTCTCTCACCTGGGCCTGAGCGTGCCACAAGGCTTTGTTGGCAATCAGGCCAGCCTGTTCAGAGAAGAAGACGAAGCATGAACGGGCAAACAACCCTTAGTTTTCTGACCGGCAGTCATCGCTTCAACTATCGTGTGGCCGGGGTCGCTCTCCGCAACAATCATGTGCTGGTGTGCCGGGAGGACGAGCAGGATTTTGTCCTGCTTCCCGGAGGGCGGGTGGAACTGGGCGAGTCCAGCAATATCGCTTTGCGCCGTGAGGTGGCGGAAGAGCTGAAATGCAGCGGAGAGGTGGGGCGGCTTTTATTTTCGGTTGAGAATTTTTTTGACCGGGAGGGCGAGCAGTTCCATGAGGTGGCAAAATATTATGTGTTGAGCCTGCCGGACGAATTTCCCTTTGAAACGGACAGGCCTTGCCTTGTCACCCACGATGAGGGGCATGTGCTGACTTTTAGCTGGGTGCCGATAGAGGCAAAGGCGCTTTCGCGCGTAAACCTGCTGCCCTTATGGATGAGGGTACGGTTTGGTGACCTGCCCGCGCACGAAGAACATTTGATAGTGGACGAGCGGTGAAGTGCAATGACTAAAGCTTATCACTTTCCCATCCGCATCTATTATGAGGACACCGATTTCAGCGGCAATGTTTATCATGCCACCTATCTGAAGTTCATGGAAAGGGGCCGCACCGAACTGTTGCGCGCGCGGGGGGTATACCATAAGGATCTGGCCAAACGAGGCCTTGGGTTTGTAGTCCGGCACATGGATGTCTGGTACGATAAACCAGCGGGAATTGACGATGAACTGATTGTTGAAACCTGTGTTAATTCAATTCGCGGGGCGCGTCTTGAACTGGGCCAGACCGTGATGCGCGGAAGCGAAATTCTGGTCCGGGCCCGGGTGCTGGTGGTTGTGGTTTCAGCCAATGGCAGGCCTGTCCGGTTGCCCGGGGATGTGTTGCAATTGCTGCGCGACTGATTTAGCTCTCAACAGAGCTGTTTGTTAATTGCTTGTTGACCATAATTTGGCCAATAAGCAAAGGTTGGTGCGCTTTGGCAATAACAGGTATGTTTTCTCCTAAAATTTGACAAAATTGCCGCTCATGCGGGCATTCCGCTCTGGGCAAAGGCAGAAGCAAGTCCGGTCTTGCACTAAAGGAACACAGTTTATGGAAGCATTGCAAGCCACGGGGGCGGCTGCCAGCGAAGTGGATTTTTCGCTGTTTTCTTTGTTCATGATGGCCGATTGGGTCATCAAATCGGTTATGATCGGCCTTTTGTGGGCCTCGGTCTGGTCTTGGGCTATTATTGTGGACAAATGGTTTTCCTTTTCGCGGGCGCGCCGCGAAATGAACCGGTTCGAAAAAATATTCTGGTCAGGTCAGTCTCTGGAAGAGCTGTACCAGGCTCTCTCTGACCGGCCGACATCGGGATTATCTGCGGTGTTTGTTGCGGCCATGAAAGAATGGAAGCGCAGCCATGAACAGGGTGCGGCAAGCCATATCGGGGTACAGGTGCGGCTGGATAAAGTTCTGGATGTAGCCATAACAAGGGAAACCGAGCCGCTGGAAAAACGCCTCGGGTTTCTGGCTACCGTTGGCTCGGCTTCGCCTTTTGTTGGCCTTTTTGGTACGGTATGGGGCATCATGAACTCTTTTCAGTCCATTGCCATGTCTGAGAGCACCAATCTGGCGGTGGTGGCACCGGGCATTGCCGAGGCATTGTTTGCAACAGCGCTCGGGCTTCTGGCTGCTATCCCGGCGGTTATCGCCTACAACAAGTTTTCCGCCGATGCCAACAAGCTGGTAGGCCGGCTTGAGGGCTTTGCTGATGAGTTCTCCACTATTCTGTCACGCCAGCTTGATTCACAAGGGGGGGCGCGCTGATGGCCATGTCCATGGCAGGAAATGGGAGCACGCGTGGTGGGCGCCGGGGACGGCGTAAACGCGACAATGCCCCAATGAGCGAAATCAACGTTACACCCATGGTTGATGTGATGCTGGTGCTGTTGATTGTCTTCATGGTGGCGGCACCATTGCTCACTGTGGGTGTGCCTATTGATTTGCCCGAGACGCAGGCGCAATCGCTTGAAGCGCCCTCAAACCCCATAACACTGACCGTCACCTCGGATGGAGCGGTGTTTATCGGTGAGGACGCAGTATCTCTTGAAGATGTGGTTACCCGCCTTGGCGGACTGGTCGAGGATCCGGGCGCACAGCGTATCTATCTGCGCGGCGACGCACAGGCTGATTATGGAGCGGTCATGCGGGTGATGGGCACCCTTTCGGGTGCGGGATTTTCGCAAATTGGTTTAATCACCGACCAGGAATCACAGGGGCAGTGAGGCCATGCGCATCGGCTTGCCAGTTTCGCTGTTCTCCCACTCCGTCCTGGTGGTGGCGGGGATTTTCAGCCTGAATTTTGCCGATCCGATCGAACCGCAGGTTATTGAATCCATTGCCGTGGATATCATTCCGATAACGGAATTTTCCAATATTCGCACCGGCACACTGGAGAGCGAAGTTCTCGACACACAAACTCCCTCAGTTGTTGAGACACCTGAGCCTGCGCAACTGGCCGAGCGGGCCGGCAACACAGAAGAAGACCAGGTCACCCCCCAGGATAATGAGCAGGTGACTCCGGCTCCCACTGAACAGAGCGCGCCCGAGCCGGTGCCTGAACCCGATCCGGTGCCTGAACCGGAAACCACAGAGCCCGAACCTGAGCCTGTGCCTGTCCCCGAGCCTGTTGTTGAGCCCACCCCCGAGCCGGACCCTGAGCCGGTGCCGGTTCCTGCTGATCCGGTGAGCGAGCCGGTGGAGGCGGCACCTGTAGTTACAACAGAAACAGAAAGCGCTGTTGAACCGGTTGCCCCGACACCGCAACCCGTCATTCGCACTGCTGCAATCGACCGGGCGCGTGATGATTATGCAAGACGCCGTCAGCAGGACGAAGCGCGTGAAGCCGACCAGGTGTCCCAGATTATTAACGCCGAAGAAAGCCGGGGGGCGACCACCGGCGAAGGCGGGCAGGCGACTTTGGGCAAGCCGACAGGACAGGCGGCAACCCTGACCCGCTCTGAGCAGGACGCGCTTGCCGCCCAGATGCGTCAGTGCTGGCGGCTATTGCCCGGCGAAATTGATTCCGGGCTTTCGGTGCGTCTTCTGGTCGAGTTGAACCGGGACGGCTCGGTCATCGGCACGCCACGGGTGACCACAAATATTACCTCGCCCATTCTTGGCTCCATCGCCCGGGCGGCGCAGCGGGCGGTTCTGCAGTGTGGTCCCTATCGGCTGGCAGTGGAAAAATATGCGGAATGGAAGCAGATTGATGTGACTTTCAAATCCAGTGATCTGTCATAAGAGAGCTTGAATGTTGAACCCATCGGCCAAATCCAAACAGTTTCACAGCCCGGCAGTTGCCAATGTATTTGCCAGCTTTCCCGATGAGTTCCAGGCCAGGCTGATGGAGCTGCGGGCGCTTATCTTTGAAGTGAGCACGACAACACAGGGGGTTGGCATTCTTGTGGAGACCTTGAAGTGGAATGTGCCCGCCTATCTTACGGAAAACCCCAAAAGCGGCACGACTTTGCGTCTTGAGGTGCAGCCTGATGCGGGGACTTACGGACTGTTCGTGCCCTGCCAGACTTCCCTGATAGAACGATGCCGGGAACTGTATACACATGTTTTCAGGTTTGAGAAAAACCGGGGGCTGATATTTGGCCCGAATGAAACGCTGCCAGGGCCGGAACTGCGTCACTTTATTGCCATGGCGCTCACCTATCATCTAAAGTCGGCTGCAAAACAGGCGTCATTGAACTGACGATGAATTGAATACAAAGTGGATAGTTTCTGTCAGGATTATTTGAGCAGAACTTCTCAGCAAAACCAAGAAACCAAAAGGGGCCTGGTTCCAACAATGATTATTATGCCCACGCGTCGCGCCGTGCTGAAAACCGCTCTGGCAGGCCTTGCCGGAATGGCGATGAACTCTTCAGCATTAGCCCAGTTACAGATTGTGGTTTCGGGGGCTGAGTTTACCCCCCTGCCGATTGCAGTACCCGACTTTGCCTCTTCAGATCCTACATTCGGGCGCGAAGTGGCCGATATTGTGCGCGCAAATCTGCGCCGCTCAGGACTTTTTTCGCCGCTGGATGTAAATTCCATGCCGGCCGGTGTGGGTAATGCGGGTACTACACCGGACTTTGCCGTCTGGCAGGCGACAAATGTTGATGCACTTATTATGGGGCAGGTGGAGCGCGGAGCCAATATTCAGTCTTCAGTGCGGGTCTGGGACGTACGGGCGGGTTCGCAGATTATCGGCCAGTCCTATGCCACCGACGCGCAGAGCTGGCGACGTATTGCCCATATTGTTTCCGATGCCGCCTATTCCGCGCTGACTGGCGAAAGCGGTTATTTTGATACCCGCGTGGTTTATGTGGCCGAGAGCGGACCCAAGGCCAACCGGGTGAAAAGGCTTGCGGTCATCGATCAGGATGGAGCAAACCTGCAATATTTGACATCGGGGCGTTCGCTGGCGCTGACCCCACGTTATTCGTCGAACCAGAACATGCTTGCCTATATGAATTATGATGACGGGCAGCCGCAGGTCTATCTGCTCGATATGTCCTCGGGCCGCCAGCAACGCATTGGCAACTTTGGTCAGATGACATTTTCGCCGAGATTTTCGCCGGATGGAAAACAAATTGCGTTTTCGGTCGAATCGGGGGGAACAACAAATCTGTATCTGCTGGAGCTGGGTAGACGGCGACCGGTGCAACTGACCAATTCAGCAGCTATTGATACAGCACCCTCATTTTCCCCCGACGGCTCGAAAATCACATTTGAGAGCGACCGCGGTGGTGCCCAGCAAATCTATGTCATGGGTGCGGGGGGCGGTGGTGCGCAGCGAATCAGTTACGGGGAGGGGTCCTATTCCACTCCTGTTTGGTCACCAAAGGGTGATCTGATCGCTTTTACCCGTACGCAAGGGGGGCAGTTTCATATCGGTACCATGAAGCCGGATGGCTCGGGCGAGCGCATTCTGGCGTCAAGTTTTCATGCTGAGGGACCGACATGGGCGCCCAACGGAAGAGTGATTATGTATTTCTCCGATCCGGGTGGAAACGACGGCCCACGGCTCTATTCCGTGGATGTCTGGGGACGCAACCAGCAGCAGATCGCCACCGAAACCTTCGCTTCGGACCCGACATGGTCGCCTCTGCTCGGTTAGCAATATCAGACCATATTACCTTGGGGAAAACTGGCAAAATTGACACAGTGAGTGAGAGTTTTTTTGTCTGGCCCCATTTTGGCCCGATTAGGAAGGAATTAACGTTGTCAGGGAACGCGGTCTTAAGTTAAACGACCGTAAGTATAGGCGGGATTACAGATTTTTCAGGAGTTGACGGAATGCGATCTTTCGCACCGATATTGGGTTATGCACGTACTTTTTTGATGGTGGCCTTAGTGGTTACTGTTGCAGCCTGTGCCCGCACACCGGGTGGGGCTGAAGGGGATGCAACCCCGGGAAGCCAGCAGGAGTTTCTGGTCACTGTGGGCGATCGGGTTTTCTTTGAAACCGATTCGTCTGTTCTGACGTCCGTTGCCCAGGCCACGCTGGAGAAGCAGGCAGCATGGCTCAAGCGCTATTCGCAGTACAGCGTGTTCATTGAAGGTCATGCCGACGAGCGCGGCACCCGCGAATACAATATTGCCCTTGGTGCACGACGCGCCGCAGCAGTTATCAACTTTTTGGTCAGCAAGGGCGTAAGCGCCAACAGGCTGTCCTCAAAGTCATTCGGCAAGGAACGTCCGGTTGCAATCTGCAACGATATTTCTTGCTGGTCACAGAACAGACGGGCTGTGACCGTACTAAATTAGGGCCTTAAAACCCTATATTCGCCAGTATTCTGGAGGCGAAGAGCGCCGGGGTTTGCGTATCAACCCCGGTGCTTTTTTTTGTCTAAATTTGCGTGTATTGCCGGGGGAAGTCAGTTGTTGAGTGCTGTGCCCTTGTATTTGGTTGGGGGGTGGCACAAAAGGGGTACGTTCCAATCCTGAGAAGGAGCCAGAAAATTGAAGAACACTAAACCTGACAGGCAGGGCAAAAAGCTCTTGTTTGTTGCTGCGCTTATGCTTGGGGTCTTCTCCCCGGCGTTCGTGAATGCGGGGAGCAATTCCGATGTTGTTGCGCGCGTTGAGTTGCTTGAGTTCCAGGCACAAACCCTTAGCCAGTCGCTCAGGGTGCTGGGCGCCGAGTTTGACGGCCGGGGCACCGGGGCACCATCGCTGTTGCCACCGGAAAATATTGGTGAAGAGCCAACGCTTGTTGTTGCGCAGCGGCGCGATACGGCGGCGCTGAATCTTCGACTTTCCCAGATTGAAGAGCAGATGCGTATCATGGTGGGCCAGGTCGAAGGCCTGCAGTTCCAGATGACCCAGTTCCAGACGCTGATTGAGCGTATGCAGGAAGACAACGAGTTTCGTTTCCAGCAACTCGAAGGCGGTGCGTCGGGAAAAACTGATGCGGCGACCCAATCCGGCGGCGATATGCTGTCTGGAGGGTTGCCGCAGGACAACGGCCTTGCAAATGATGTCAGCAACACTCCGCATGAAATAAACCCCGCCAGTCCGGTTGATCTCGGGGAAAGAGCCCCCGGGTCTGCCCAGAATGGTTTTGAGGAGGGTTCCGAATTCATATTCGGGGCCAATGGGGATGGGCTGAGCAGTTCAACGGCGACCGTTACTCAGGGCGGTCAGGCGCTGGATTTGAATTTTGATCCGGGCACTCTTGTCAGCGACGAGGATGCCGATGCGCAGTATAGAGCTGGATTTGAAGCGTTGATGCAGGGCGACTATCTGTTTGCCCAGAATCAGTTTCGCCAGTTTGTAGACCTGTTTCCCGAGCATCCGCTTGCACCTGACGCCACGAACTGGCTCGGCGAATCATTGTTGCGCAGCGCACAATATGACGATGCGGCGCAGGTTTTGTTCGAAGGCTTTCAGCTTTATGAAACCTCGACCCGGGCCCCGGACCTTTTGCTCAATCTGGCTATCGCGCTGGCCGGTGCGGGCGAGTTGGATACCGCCTGCCGCACCTTTGGCGAAGTCTCGCGCAGGTTTCCAAATATGGGCGATGTATTTTCGGGCCGGGTGAGTTCAGAGATGGCGAAAGCCCAGTGCTGACAGGCCGTATGAAGGATAGCGGCCCGCTCGACTTAGATAAACTTTTTTCCCCGGTAGCGAACAATAAAACCATCGCCCTTGCTGTTTCGGGAGGGGCAGACAGTCTGGCACTGATGGTGCTGGTATCACGCTGGAAAAAACAACTTTCCAGCCCCCCTCAATTCCATGTCTATTCAGTAGATCACGGGTTGCGGGATGAAGCACAGGATGAGGTCAAATTTGTTTTGACGACGGCGAGGGATTTGGGATTTGAAGCCAGGAACCTTGTGCTGGGCGCAGCAAGGACCCCGGCAAGTCAGGCCATGGCCCGCCGGGGCCGCTATCAGGTGATCTGCCAGGCCATGGCTGAGGACAGAGCTGAAGTTCTGCTGACCGGGCACCATGCACATGATCAGGGTGAAACCGTTTTGATGCGCCTTGCCCATGGCAGCGGCATATCCGGGCTTGCGGGCATGCGCCGGTTCGCAAGCGTTGAGGGGGTTGAAATATTCCGCCCCCTGCTGGATATCTCCCGGGAGAAGTTGGCCCGAGTGGTGGAAGAAGCGCAAATTCGCCCCGTCATTGATCCCTCCAATTGCGATGAACGTTATGAACGGGTGCGCTGGCGCAAGGTGATGCCGCACCTTGGAGAGCTGGGTCTGGATTTTAGAGGGCTTAATCGGTTTTCTAGCCGCATGGCGCGTGCAGATCGTGCTCTTGAACATATGTCGCGATCAAAATTTAGCGAGGTGGTGAGCAACGAGGGATTTGGAATATTCAGCATCCTCAATACAAGCCTGATGGCGGAACCTGAAGAGATCAGTATTCGACTCCTCTCTTTAATGCTCGATGGCGCTTCGGGAAAAGCGGGGTCAGGCGAGTTGGCTCAGGTTGAGGCATTGTGTGGGGCATTGCGCACTGATCGGTTCAGGGGGCAAACACTGGCGGGATGCTGTGTTGAGTTATACGAAGACAGGCTTCTTGTTTTCCGGGAAACCGGGCGAATTGAAGAGAGGCGTATCCGCCTGAAACCGGGTGAAAAGAAACTTTGGGATCGGCGCTTCCTGATTGAAAATACTGGGAAAAATGAGATATTTCTTTTGTGCTCTTCGGGCCTGTCGCGCTTTGAGGCCGAGCGCCTGCTGGGGCGGGAAGTTCCCTATCCGATGTCCGCGATTCATGGGGCACCGCTGGTCGTGGATGCCGAGGAAAAACCCTTGGCACTGGGCGAGGCGGTTTTTGGTGCCGGTGTCAGGGTTCGGCCATATTTGTGAAACAAGACACCTGCACAAGAAAGCGGACTTGAGTGAGCCAGCCGTATTGTTTTCTTGCCTTGGTGGAGGGCAAACCGGGGGTTTTTGCTGATTTACCCAAACTGGCAAGGGCCCTTGTATCGGTGCGCACGCCATCCTACATTCTTATGCAACAAATCGGGGGTAGTGTGCTCCCCTTTACAGGTCCCGGGAACTGATTGATGAATTCCAACTTTCGCAACTTCGCCATCTGGCTGGTTATCCTTTTCATGCTGATGGGCCTGTTTCAGGTATTTCAGTCTTCGACCCGCTCGGTGTCGGTAACAGAAATGGCCTATTCCGAATTTATTTCCAGCGTTGATGCGGGCACGGTGGCGCAGGTCACCATTGTCGACAACAAGGTTGTGGGCATGTTGCGCGATGGTTCGCGGTTTGAGACCATTATTCCCCCGGGCACTGAAATCGTCCCCCGACTTGAAGCGCAAAGTGTTGTGATTACCGCTGCGGATCAGGAGGCCAGCCCGTTCTGGTCAATTCTGCTTTCTTCCTGGCTGCCGTTTCTCGTTATCATCGGGGTCTGGTTCTTCTTCATTCGTCAGATGCAGGGCGGTGGACGTGGCGGAGCGATGGGATTTGGTAAATCCAAGGCCAAGATGATGACCGAGTCGCAGATCAAGGTAACCTTTGAGGATGTGGCGGGCGTTGACGAGGCCAAGCAGGACCTTGAAGAGATTGTTGAATTCCTGCGCGATCCGGGCAAGTTCCAGCGCCTTGGCGGACGCATTCCGCGCGGCGTGTTGCTGGTGGGTCCTCCGGGCACCGGTAAAACCCTGCTGGCGCGCTCAGTTGCCGGGGAAGCGGCAGTGCCGTTTTTTACTATCTCGGGTTCTGATTTTGTGGAGATGTTTGTTGGTGTGGGTGCCTCTCGGGTGCGCGACATGTTCGAGCAGGCCAAAAAGAATGCGCCCTGCATTATCTTTATCGACGAAATTGACGCTGTGGGACGCCATCGTGGTGCGGGCCTTGGCGGGGGTAATGATGAGCGCGAGCAGACCCTTAATCAGTTGCTGGTGGAGATGGACGGGTTTGAAGCCAATGAAAGCATCATTCTGATCGCGGCAACCAACCGCCCAGATATTCTGGACCCCGCATTGTTACGCCCCGGTCGCTTTGACCGGCAGGTTGTGGTTTCCAATCCTGATGTTATGGGTCGTGAGAAGATCCTCAAGGTGCATGTGCGCAAGGTGCCGCTGGCACCGGATGTGGATTTGAAGGTTGTGGCACGGGGCACGCCGGGGTTTTCCGGCGCTGATCTTATGAACCTGGTTAATGAATGTGCTTTGCTGGCAGCACGGCGCAACAAACGCTTTGTCACCATGGCAGAGTTTGAAGATGCCAAGGACAAATTGTTGATGGGTGCGGAGCGGCGCACGCTGGCTTTGACTGAAGAAGACAAGAAACTCACGGCATATCACGAAGCCGGGCATGCCCTTCTGGCCTTAAAAATGAAAGGTTCCGACCCTGTTCACAAGGCCACCATTATTCCGCGCGGGCGAGCACTTGGCATGGTGATGCGGTTGCCGGAAAAAGACCAGGTCTCTCTTACACGCCAGAAGTGCAAGGCGGATATGGCAGTAGCCATGGGGGGCCGGGTAGCGGAAGAGGAGATTTTCGGGCACGAAAAAGTGACTTCTGGTGCCTCTGCCGACATCAAGATGGCGACCAATCTGGCCCGGGCCATGGCAACACAGTTCGGCATGTCCGACAAGCTGGGCCCGCTGCTTTATGGTGACGGGCAGGAAGAAGTTTTCCTGGGCCGTTCCATGGGCCAGCCGGGCACGCTTTTTTCCGATGAAACACAACAGTTGATAGATAGTGAAGTCAAGCGCTTCGTTGAGGAAGGCTACAGTATGGCGCAGGAGGTCATCCGTGAAAACATGGATGACCTGCACGCAATCGCCCAGGGGTTGCTGGAATATGAAACCCTGTCAGGAGATGAAATTCGCGGCATTCTTGAAGGCAAGGAACCTGTTCGTGAAAGCGATGATGATTCTGCGCCCAAGAGTACCGGGGTTCCAAGTGCCGGAAAAACAGCCAAGAAAAAATCAAAAAAGTCATCTTCGGGCAATGATGGCATGGAGCCGCAGCCTGAGGCCTGATACCTGGTGACAGCGCAAACAAAAACAAAGCCACTCCTTTTTGAGGAGTGGCTTTTTTTGTTTGGCCAAATGGCCTAAAGGGAAAGCGGCTTTTTGCGGGAGTACGAGTGTGGGTAAGAAATTTGACACAAAAACCGAGGGCCTTGATGCCTATGTTTATATGGCCAAGGTTTTTGCGGACAGCCCCTGGCTGCATTATGGCATATGGGAGCCGGGTGAGCGGGTGGTGGTGCCCAATGTCCGTCGGGCGCAGGAGCGCTATGTGGACAGGCTTGTGGCTCTTTTTCCGCCCGCGCCGCTGAAGGTGCTTGATGTGGGTGGCGGTACCGGAGAAATGGCTGCCCTGCTCAAAAGCAAAGGTTATGAGGTCGACATGTTGACGCCGAGCAGCGTGCAGGTTGCAGAGGCGCGCAAAAAACTTGAAGAGGAAAGGGTTCATCACTGCCGGTTTGAAGAGTTTTCAGGCAAGGAAAAATTTGATGTGGTGTTGTTTTCAGAGAGCTTTCAATATGTGCCGCTCAGCGACAGCCTGCCCCGTCTTGGCGGTCTGCTGAATGAGGGCGGGCGCGTTGTCATTGCCGATTGCTTTCGCAATGACACTTTCAAGAAGGGTGAACTGGTGCCCGGTGGCGGACATGTGTTCTCTGATTTTTTCAGGGCAGTTGAAGAAAACAATCTTGTAATTGTTGAGGATGAAGACGTGACCGAAAGCGTGGCGCCGACCATGGAAATTGACCAGCAGTTTTATCGCGGGTTTCTAGCCCCGGTTGTTAAACAGATCAGCGAAGGCCTGGCCCAGAGCCGCCCCATCGTGCACTGGTTTTTGGCGCGTGCTTTCAATGTTTTTACCTCAAGGGATGCCCGTGACAGGTTGCAGGAGCGTTTCAAGGCTGATTACCGCTCGCCGGAAAACTTCAAACGGGTCAACACCTACCGGTTTTTGACGCTAAGGGTGCGTTAAGTCTGATGGCGCTTCGCCTTCGCTTCGCCGTTATGGACGGGTTATATTGCCTTTAATCTAAAAACTCCGCTTGGGTACGGGTGAATCTATGGCACGCAAATATTTTGGAACAGATGGCATTCGAGGGCTGGTGAACGGGTACAAACTTACCCCGGAGCTGGCGCTCAAGGTAGGTATGGCCACGGGCCTGACATTCCGGCGCGGCGATCATCGCCACCGGGTTGTTATCGGCAAGGACACGCGTCGTTCAGGCTATATGATTGAAAATGCGTTGACCGCCGGATTTACAGCCGTTGGCATGGATGTGTTTTTGCTCGGTCCGATGCCGACACCGGCGGTTGCGATGCTGACCCGTTCCATGCGGGCGGATCTGGGGGTGATGATATCGGCCTCTCACAATCCTTTTGAGGATAATGGCATCAAGCTTTTCCGGCCTGATGGTTATAAACTTTCCGACCGGGTTGAGGAAGATATCGAACAGCTGATTGACAGTGATCTGTTGCCGCGGCTGGCGCAGGGGCGTGAAATCGGGCGGGCCAAGCGCATCGAAGAGGCGCGCACCCGCTATGTGGAATATGCAAAACGCACGCTACCGCGCAATGCTGACTTTACCGGTCTCAGGGTGGTGCTGGATTGCGCAAATGGTGCTGCCTACAAGGTTGCGCCCGAAGCATTGTGGGAACTGGGTGCTGAAGTTTTCCCTATCGGCGTTGACCCGGACGGCTTTAACATCAATGATAAATGCGGCTCGACTTCCCCCGAACTTTTGACGCACAAGGTACGCGAGTTGCGTGCCGATATTGGCATTGCGCTTGACGGGGACGCGGACCGGGTTCTGATCGTCAACGAAAAGGGCGAAGAGGTTGATGGGGACCAGTTGATGGCGGCAATTGCCACATTGTGGCACGAGCGGGGCCAGCTTAGCGGAGGGGGCATTGCCGCGACCGTCATGTCCAACCTTGGTCTTGAGCGCTATCTGAATTCCATGGACCTGAAGCTGGACAGGGCCAAGGTGGGTGATCGTTATGTGCTTGAAAGCATGCGGGCCAACGGGTTCAATGTCGGGGGGGAGCAGTCGGGGCATATCATCCTGTCCGACTTTACGACCACCGGGGACGGACTGGTTGCAGCCCTGCAATTGCTGCAAATGGTTCGAAGCAAGGGAAAGCCGGTTTCCGAGGTCTGTTTGAATTTTGAAAAGGTTCCACAACTGCTGCAGAATATCAAGTTCCAGGGGGGCAAACCTTTGCAGGACAAGCTGGTCAAACAGCTGATCCGTGAAGGCGAGGAGAGGCTTGGTGAGCACGGCGCTTTGCTTATCCGGGAATCGGGTACGGAACCGCTCATTCGCATCATGGGACAGGGTGACGACGAGGCACTCGTAGCCAGAATTGTACGCGAAATTTCAGAGGCTATCCGTAAGGCAGCGTAGCTGACGGGCACACTGCCCCGCCGTATTATCCGCGCTTTGCGCGTTTGAGCTGAATGACATTTTCAGCAATGGCAATCCCCAGCAAAATGGCAGCAAATCCAACATATTGCAGGGTGCCAAGGGTTTCCCCCAGCATGAGTGCGCCCAGAAGAATTGCGGTTGCCGGCACCAGATAGTTGGATTGGGCGACAAAACCGGCGCTGGTCTGGGCAATCAGGCGATAAAGAATAAGCGTTGCAATCCATGTGGGCAGAATAGCCAGATAGAGCGTCGCGCCTGCGCTTTGCAGGCTGACCTGGATGGGGAACGGTTCAAGGAAAAGTGCCAGTATCGTCGCAGCGGGTGCTGCGGTCAACAGCGCGCCGTAACCACGGGTTGTGTGGGGCATGGAGGTGGCGCGGCGGCCCGCCACGTTGTTAATGGCATATCCAAGCGCCGCCAGGACCAGAGCCGCAAAAGCCAGCAGCGAAAAGTCCGGGCCGATATCCAGAGCGCCCTGTTCCAGAGCGCCGGGGCGACCGACAATAACAAGTGCCACACCGGTAAACCCAACCAGCAGACCGGTGACCCGCATGAGTGTGGGTTGTTCGTCGGGAAGAAATAATATGGCCAGTAACAGAACCAGCATGGGGTTGGTGGCCATCATCAGGCCGGCAATACCGGAGGGCACATAAAGTGAAGCCCAACTGATGAATATGAAGGGCAGGGCAGTGCCGATAACACCCAGAATTGCGGCAATCATCCATTCGTGAGAACCCTTTGGAGGGCGGATGCCTGCAACCCGGGCAAAAACTGCCATCAGGACTGTGGCAATGATCAGGCGAAAGGCTGCCAGCCAGGCTGGGGTGATATCGGTGATGGCCACTTTGATGGCAGTAAAACTTGCTCCCCAGGTTATCACCAGAACGAACAACAATATCCAGTCAAGTATAGATGGACGGTGAGGCAATAAGAATCTCCAGATACAAACCCTAATCAAAGGTAAATGGTAAATTTATGGGATATTAGGGTTAAGTGTTTAGGTTAATTGGTATTTAAGGAAATAGATTCATAGTGACTATCGTCGACCATTTCGTGGTAGAAAAAAAGGAATTGTACCATGCGTAAGCTCTTGGCTGTGATTGTTGCGGCTTTCTGGGCCATTTCAGCCGCCCCCTTGTTTGTCTCAACTTCGGTGATGGCCGCCGACTTGAACCCGCCTCCTCCAACTTATGAAATTCCCGACCTGCCTCCGGTGGATTATGGCCTTCAGGGTTCCTTCTATTTGCGCGGCAGTGTAGCTGGCAATGGCTGGTGGGCCTCGGATGGTTCTTATTGCGGGTGTATTGCGACTTTTGTTTCCCCGGGGCTGGGCTTCAGTGGCGGCATCGGCGTGGGGTATGAGACGGGTGATGGCCTGCGTGGCGATTTGACTGTTGACTATTTGTCCATCAACGGGCTGACCACAACAACAGGCCATACCGTTAACCTTCGTTCCGGCCTGGTGCTGGCCAATGCCTATTATGATTTCAGCCTTGATGGCGGATATTCGGGCCTGGCGGGCGGTGGTTTTGGAGCCTATGTGGGTGCGGGTATCGGCTTTGCCAAAAACTATTCCGAGATCTACGACAATGTACCCACCCAGGTCGCCTGGGGTCTCTCTGTTGAAGGTGCCGCGGCGGTCATGGCCGGTGTAACCTATGATATGGGCAACATCGTTGCTGACCTCGGTTATCGCGGTATCTATATGAACAAGGTGATGAGCCAGCCGCCCAATCCGGCGAACACCTACATCATCAACAACAATCTGATCCATGAGGCGCGGGCATCGGTGCGCTATCGCTTCAACTAGCGATTGGTTCTCAGAACAACCAACGCTACCACGTTTGGTTTTGACATGAGACGGCGTCCCTTGAGCGGGGCGCCGTTTTTTGTAGGGGCTAGGGTCAGGACCCTAAGCCTTTTTACGTGCAACCAGGTCAATGAGTGCTGACATGCCGGAATGTCCCCTGCCTTCGTCAACGTCACGCTCATAAGCTTGAAGACGAAGAATTTCCAGGTCGGAAAAATCGGATTGCAGCATTTTTTTGGTGTACATGTTTTCAACGAACGGTGGGCCGCCGGTACCATATTCTATCTGTTTTGGGGTATAGCCGTGCAGCAGAAGAACTCCGCCGGGTTTTAGCGTTTTTTGCAGTCCGGCAAAAATACGCTTTCGGAAATCAGGCCCTGCGAACTGAATGAAGATGGCGGCCACCAGGTCATAGGTCTCAGTTTCCCAGGTCCAGTTCTCCAGGTCGGCAAGCAGGTAATTCACTTCAACATTGTTGGTTTTGGCCAGCCCGTGGGCTTTCTTCAACGCGACTTCAGAAAAATCTGTCGCGGTGACATCCAGGCCCTTTTTGGCGAGGTAAACCGAGTTGCGGCCCTCTCCGTCGGCAACGGCAAGAGCCTTCTGACCGGGCCGGAGCCAGCTCTCCTGCTCCAGCAGAAACTGCGCAGGTTTTGTCCCGAACAAAAATCCGGGTTCGGCATATCTCTCATTCCACATTCCGGGGGGCTTTCTGCTTATGCGTCCAAAATTTCGTTCTTGGTATTCTTTTTGATGTTGCTGAGTTTTTTCTGATGCTCGACAAAGGCCTGTGCGCTGTCCGAGCGGAAAAGCTCGCGGTTTTCTTCATTCTCGTCAACCGGACTCAAGGCCAAGTCCGAATAGCTGCGTTTTTCCGGGTCGCGGTCGACGCGGCGCATTATCAGGCCATATTTGAGATAAAGTGAAAGCCAGCGGACCACTTTGGTCAGGCTTGAAACATAATATTTCGGATAAAATAGCAGTGCCGGCTCAAGGGGCAAACCGTATCGGCGGCTCCGTCGGTGTTTTTTCCGCAGCAAGCCGCACTCCAGCGGGTGTACACCCTCAATTTTTAGCGCGCCCATAAACCAGACCATGAGCAAAAGCAGGGTCGAGGTTGATATTCTGGAAACTGCTGCCCGGCGCAATACAGCCTCGGCATGTTCAGGCGTATAATAGCGCGCCCAGGCATCGCGATAGGCGCGCTCCCATTCTGTTCTGGTCATGGTTGCGTGGGCGGTGGTCACATGATTGAGGTCATAGCGGTTCAGGTCGGCATCCATCGCCACCCCGTTGTTGAACAGGCGCTGATGGTCTTCGGAGCCGGGAAGGGGGGTGAGATAGAAGAACTCAAGAATATCCACCGGCAGTTCTTTCTTGATAACGTCGATATCGTGCATGACAGAATCGTAGCTGTCGGCACCAAATCCGATGATGTAGCCGGCGTAGGTGATGATGTGATGGCGTTTCCAGGCCAGCAGCATCTGCCGGTATTCAGTGATTTTGTTCTGGCGCTTTTTGGCCTCGATAAGATTGGCGGGGTTGATATTTTCAAGACCGATAAACACCCGGGTGACGTTGGCGCGGGCACATTTTTCAATAAAATTCTTGATGCGGTGACAAAGGGTATCCACTTGAATGATAAAGTTAAAGTTCAGTCCCTCATTTTCGCGCATGTCAATGAGGCGGTCGAGAATTGCCTCCCAGTCCCGGTTGCGGGCGAAATTGTCGTCGGTGATAAAAAAACGGTGGACGCCCTGAGTCAGATTTGTGCGAATTATCTTTTCGATGTCATCGGGCGAGCGCCGCCGGGAGACCCGCCCCTGCACATTGATGATGGTGCAGAATGAGCACTGATAGGGGCAGCCGCGCCCGGCATCAAAGCTGGAGAGATTGTAGGCGGTACGCTCCACATGGGCAGCGGGGATGAAGGGAACCGGGGTTTCAGCGATTGAGGGCAGGTCTGCCATGTGGTTGTACAGAGGCTTTAGAGCACCATCTCTGGCATCGCGCAAAACATCGTCCAGACGCCCCTCGGCCTCCCCGGCAAATATGCTTATTCCCATGGATTTGGCAGTTTCAAGTCCCTTGTCCCGGCCTTGCAGCATGGCAATGACACCGGAGGCATGGAAGCCACCGATGGCCACCTGAATATTGCTCTCAATCAGGGGGCGGGCGATATCAAGGGCGCGAGGGAACTGATTGGACTGAACCCCGACCAGCATCACCATGCCCGCATCGGCCTTTGTGATTTCCCCTGTAATTTCAACGGTATCAACGAAGGCATTGGTTTCATCGACGACGTGGATGTCAAATTCCCAACTCGGGCCAAGGGCCTTCCTGTCTGCGCAGTCAAGCGCCAGACCGTAGACGGCGGCCAGCGAATTTGAGGGGATGGGCGAGCGGAACCACTGGATGACATAACCATCATCATCATAGTGCGAGGGCTTGATCAGATAGAGACAAAAACGGCGTTTGGAAGTTCTCATAAGATGATTTCCAAGTCCTTGTTGGCCAATATTACCAACACTGCGCAAAAATTGATAGGTGTGACCGATTTCGGTCGGGAGGTGCCGTTTTTTTTGGGGCTTGCAATTTTGGTGGGCACTCTGTAGTGCGGTCAGCGGGCCACCCCTCCCCAACGAGGGGCGCCTATCTGAAAGGGTAGCAAAATGACAGATATGAACGCGGCAAATGCCGCAAGACCGGACATGCGTCCGGCAAACCCCAATTTTTCCTCAGGACCCTGCGCCAAGCGTCCCGGCTGGTCTCCAGCTGTGCTGAAAAATGCGCTTGTGGGCCGCTCCCACAGGTCAAAGCCGGCCAAGGCGCGTATTGCAAAAGCGCTGGCATTGACCCGGCAACTGCTTGAAATACCTGATGATTATCTGGTGGGCATCGTTCCGGCCTCGGACACCGGAGCCATGGAAATGGCCATGTGGAGCCTGCTGGGTGCGCGCGGTGTTGATGTTCTGGCGTGGGAGAGTTTCGGTTCCGGTTGGGTCACCGATATTCAAAAGCAACTCAGGCTGGATGATGTGCGGGTGCTGAAAAGTGCCTATGGAGAATTGCCCGACCTTGGCGAAGTAAACTTCGAGCGGGACGTGGTTTTCACCTGGAACGGCACCACTTCGGGGGTGCGGGTTGCGGACGGAAACTGGATTGATGAAAACCGCAAAGGTTTGACTCTATGCGATGCAACCTCGGCAGTTTTTGCGCAAAATCTGGACTTTTCAAAACTCGATGTCACGACCTTTTCCTGGCAGAAGGTTCTGGGTGGGGAGGCGGCCCACGGCATGCTGGTTCTTTCCCCGCAAGCCGTTGAAAGGCTTGAGAATTTTACTCCAGGCCGGCCACTTCCCAAGATTTTCCGTCTGACCAAAAACGGCAAACTCATTTCGGGAATTTTTGAGGGGGCGACCATCAACACCATTTCCATGCTGGCGATAGAGGACGTGATTGATGCCATGGAGTGGGGGATGTCGGAGGGTGGTCTCAAGGGCTTGCAGGCCCGGGCTGACGCCAATGCAAAAGCTATCTCTGACTGGGTGCAAACCACTGACTGGGTTGAGTTTTTAGCCAGGGTTCCAGAACAGCGCTCCAACACTTCGGTTTGTCTGAGAATTGTTGACCCGGCGGTGATGGACCTTCCCGAAGAGGGGCAGGCAGCGTTCGCCAAACGGCTTGCGTCCCGGCTGGATGCTGAAGGTGTCGCCTATGATATCGGGGCCTATCGCGATGCGCCTCCGGGCCTCAGGATATGGTGTGGCTCGACGGTGGAAACCTCTGACCTCGCAGCGCTGACGCCATGGCTGACTTGGGCTTTTGCGCAGGAAAAGTCCTCCCTTTAGACGACCAAAATCCGGTGCACATTGGTGGACTTTGGTGGATTTTGGTGGATTTTGGTGGACTTTGACGCAAACGCAGACAAATCAGCTCTGAACAATTGATTTTTGAACCCTAAAAGGAGGCTTAAATGCCCAAGGTTCTCGTTTCCGACAAGCTCAGCCCCACGGCTGTAAAAGTTTTCAAAGACAATAATATCGATGTCGACTATCTGCCCGATGTGGGCAAGGACAAGCAAAAGCTGCTCGAGATAATTCCTCAATATGATGGTCTGGCCATCCGCTCGGCGACCAAGGTCACCCAGAAAATCATCGCGGCGGCGGATAATCTCAAAGTGGTGGGCCGGGCCGGTATCGGGGTGGATAATGTGGACATTGCCGCAGCAACGGCAAAAGGCATCATCGTGATGAATACGCCGTTCGGCAATTCCATCACCACGGCGGAGCACGCCATCTCGCTGATGCTGGCACTGGCCCGGCAAATCCCGGAGGCTGACGCCTCGACCCGGGCCTCGAAATGGGAGAAGTCACGCTTCATGGGCGTTGAGGTTACCAACAAGGTGCTGGGGCTTGTCGGGTGCGGCAATATCGGCTCGATTGTTGCCGACCGGGCGCAGGGTTTGAAGATGAAGGTGATTGCCTTTGACCCGTTTCTGACGCCGGAGCGGGCGGTGGAACTGGGAGTTGAAAAGGTCGAGCTGGACGATTTGCTGGCCCGGGCCGATTTCATTTCGCTGCATACTCCGCTGATAGACGGGACCCGCAACATTCTGAATGCGGAGGCGTTTGCCAAGATGAAGCCGGGCATGCGCATTATCAATTGCGCGCGCGGGGGATTGATTGATGAGGCAGCGCTCAAGGGCGCTCTTGAAAGCGGCACGGTGAAGGGGGCGGCGCTGGATGTTTTTCTGAATGAACCGGCAAAAGACAACCCGCTGTTTGAGACGGAGAATGTCATCTGCACCCCGCATCTGGGCGCCTCGACAATGGAGGCGCAGGAAAATGTGGCCATTCAGGTGGCCGAGCAGATTTCGGCATTCCTGAACAGCGGAGAGATTACCAATGCGCTGAACTTCCCCTCGATTTCGGCCGAAGAAGCGCCGCGCCTGACCCCGTTCGTCAAGCTGGCCGAAGCGCTGGGTTCGTTCGCCGGTCAGTTGACGGAAAGCGGGATTACGGGCCTGCGCATCGAATATGAAGGCGATGTGGGGGGAATGAACACCAGGCCGATGACGGCGGCGGCGCTGACGGGCCTCTTGCGGCCTTTGCTTGGGGAAGTGAACATGGTTTCGGCCCCCGCCCTGGCCAAAGAGCGGGGCATGAAGGTGGAGACCATAACCCGCGAACAACAGGGGGCTTACGAGAACTATATCCGCCTCACAGTCATGACGGAGCGGCAGGAACGCTCCATTGCCGGAACCATATTCGGCAATGGCGACCCGCGGCTCATTCAGGTCAAGGGCATCAACATGGAGGCGGAATTTTCCCCCGACATGCTCTATATCACCAATGCGGACAAGCCCGGCTTCATCGGGCGGCTGGGCACGCTGCTTGGAGACCTTGATATCAATATCGCCAACTTCAATCTGGGACGCATGTCGGCGGGGGAAGATGCCATCGCCCTGCTCAATATTGACAGCCAGATGTCGGACGAACAACTGGCCAGGGTTGCCGCGCTCGAAGGGGTGGTGCAGGCAAAGTCGCTGCGGTTTTAGGGGTTGCAAGAGTTCTGTCCCCCCACCCCCGACCCCTCCCCGCAAAGGGGGAGGGTCGATACGGGCTCGTGCTTCCCCGGACTTGCTCCGGGGTTCCGCCCGGTGCCTGGTGGTCCGGCTCGGGGGCCGGGACAGTGCGGGGGGAAATCTGGTTTTGCCTCATGGAGCCATATGGTTCCGCAATGGGCTGGTTGGTGTTAGAGAATAATACTGTCAGTCAGTGCCTCCCTCCCCCTGGCGGGGAGGGACAAGAGGGCGGAGGGAATTTATGAGAGCATGGCAGGTTATTGTCCTCCACGCCGGACTGCGCTGTAAAATGAAAAGAGAGAACCTTGTCGATGAAGATTGAAGACCTGCCAGATTCCGAGACCCCGTGGACGGCGCTTAAAGGTGTCAAATCCATCAAGGTTGCACCCGCTTCCGGTCCCGTGATGGCCGAGTTGATGGTTTCAGGCTCCAAGAGCGTTTCCAACCGGGCGCTGATACTGGCGGCGATGGCGACAGGAACAAGCGAACTCACCGGCCTGTTGCGCTCGGACGATACCTGGTGGTGCGCCGATGCCCTGAAAAGGCTGGGCGCGGGGGTGGAGTTCGAGGGCACAAGCGCAACCATTGCGGGCATTGGCCGGACCCGGCCCAAATCGGGACCGCTGCATGTGGGTTCGGCCGGAACCATCGCGCGGTTTCTGCCTCCGATGCTGACAGCGGGGGACCCGGGGACATGGAAAATCAGCGCATCCAAACAGATGAGCAAACGCCCGGTGGGGGCGCTGTTTGACGCTCTTCGTGCCGGGGGCGCAAGAATCGAACATCCGGGGGAACAGAACTGCTTCCCGGCGATTGTGTACGGGGACAGTTTTGCCGGCGGAGAAATTTCCATGTCCGGGGCGGTGTCGAGCCAGTTCATTTCCGGGGTGCTGATGGGAGGCGGGCAGGCCAAAGAGGGTGTTGAGCTCAGCGTTGAGGGGGGCATTGTACAAAGCGAGTATGTGCAAATTACCCTTGATATCATGGGCCATTTTGGGGCTGAAATTGATGCGGTGGCGGACTTTACCAAATTCAGGGTTGCGCCGGGGAGTTACACGGCCCGGGACCTGGCGGTGGAGGCGGATGCGTCCACGGCGACCTATTTTGCGGCGCTGGCAGCGGTAACGGGTGGCAAAGTCACCATGAGCAACCTGGGCCAAAACACGCGCCAGCCCGATTACGGTTTTCTTGAAATTCTTGAGCGCATGGGCTGCACGGTTATGCGCGGAGAAACAGCGACCAGCGTTGAAATGAGCGGGCAGCTCAAGGGTGGGTTCAGCATTGACATGCGCCCGCTGTCGGATGCCACCCTGACTCTGGCAGCAATTGCTCCGTTTGCGGATGGGCCGGTGCATATGCACGGGGTGACCCATATTCGCCACCATGAATGCGACCGGATCAGCGCCATGTGTACCTCCCTGAGCCAGTTGGGCATAAAAGTCGAGGAGCATGAGGACGGGCTGACGGTTTATCCCGGCAGACCCGAGTTCGGCGTGCTCAACACCTATGAGGACCATCGCATGGTGATGGCGCTGGCGGTGTTGGGGATTGGGGGAGTGGGCATCGAACTTCTGGAGCCGGGCAGCGTCTCCAAGACGTGCCCCAGCTTTTTTGAGCAACTGGCAGCCATCGGGCTGAAAAGCGAAAAGATTGAGAGTTAGGCCCTGACCCTAATAATGCGGCGGGGGCTCCCCGGTGTTCTGGTCGGCAGGAGAAAGATCTGAAAGTTGTTCGCCAAGGCGGGAGATTTCGGCGCGAAGCCGGTCGAACTCCGCCCACTGGGAGGTGATTGTTTCATTCAGCTCTTCGATGGTCCGGTCCTGAAAGGCGATGCGGGATTCGAGCTGTTCGATTTTTTTCTGAAGCTGGGCAAATTGCGGCATGGGAAAATTCTTGTTGGCTGGGTGAATTGAGGAATAGCACAAAGACCAGTTTACAGCGCTTCGGCTTGAAAGCCACGGGTCCAAACCCGATATTCAGACCGTTGGCAACACAATACCCGACACAGGTCTGATTGTTTGGCGGGCGGGTGGGGTATATGCTCGTTGTGAAAAGCGATTTGGGATGTGAGTCTCTTGGTATTCACATCCGCTTTTGTCTTGGGGATTTGGGGGACTGTTTCTGGCCCGGTTGTGGAAAAATCTCAGTCTGACGCAGCAGTTCGCGCTGACTGCAGGCATTGTCATGCTTGCGGGCATGTTTTTAGTGGGCAATTGGGTCGAGGAACAAATCAAGCAGGGCGTGACGGCCAATGCGGCGGTGAGCACGGCGCTGCTGCTGGACAGTTTTGTCACCCCGCTGGCCCAGGAACTCAAGGAGACGGATACCCTGACCATCGGACCGGTGCTGGCGCTTGATGATCTGCTGCAAAATTCCAGTTTTGCCGACAAGGTGGTCGGCCTGAGGCTGTGGAAACCCGATGGCACCGTGGCCTATAGCGACGACCTGTCACTGGTGGGGCAAAAGTTTGAGGTTTCGGAAAGCCTGAAACAGGCAAGCGTGGGGGAAGTTGTTTCCGAGTTCAATCTCTTGGGGTTGCTTGACAATGTGGAGGGGCCCGAGGGGGGGCGCCCGCTGCTGGAAATTTACAGCCCCATCCGCGCCCAGTGGACGGGAGAGGTCATCGCTGTAATCGAGATTTATGAAGACGCCACCGAGCTGGCAAAGACGCTTTCTGAAGCGCGGCGCAATAGCTGGCTGGTGGTGGGCAGCGTAACCGTCTCCATGGTGCTGGTGCTGCTGACCATTGTCGATGCGGGTTCGGAACTCATCAGGCGGCAACGACAATCTCTGGAAAAGGCCTTTACGGAAAACAAGGCGCTTTTGCGCCGGGTGGAGCGGGCCAGCGGACGTTCAGCGGAATTGACCGAGCAGCAATTGCGCCGGGTCAGCGCTGACCTGCATGACGGGCCGGCGCAGCTGGTCTCTCTGGCAGCGTTGCGCATGGGCAGCCTGTCGCTGGCTCGAGATGATATGGCCACGCAAAAGGAAGTCGCGGTCATTTCCCAGGCTCTGGCCGACGCCATGCAGGATATCAGGGATATCTGCAACGGGTTGTCGCTTCCTGAAATTGAACATCAGAGTCTTGGGCAGATCATCAGATCGGTGGTGGCCTCCCATGAGGCGCGGACGGGAACACGGATTCAGGTGTGCCTTGAAGGCGAGGATCTGGAATTGGCCCCGCCGGTAAAAATCTGCCTCTACCGGTTTTTGCAGGAGGGACTGAACAATGCGTTTCGCCATGCAAAAGGCCAGCAGGTGCGTATCCGGGTTGATGTCGGTAACAGGAAAATGTTGAACGCAAGCGTTGAAAATTCTCTGAACGAGGTTGGAAAAAGTAAAACCGAGAAACATTCAAAAAGTGGCCCGGGAATTGGTCTGAGGGGCTTGCGCGAACGTATCGAGGCGCTCGGGGGCAGTTTTGGTTTCAGCCAATCAAAGAAAAAAGGCGCTCGCCTGACCATGCGTGTTGATGTGGGGACAAGGACTTGAAAATGAACGATAAACCGCGTCTTATTGTTGTTGATGATCACCCGCTTTATCGTGACGGCGTCGTACGTACGCTTCAGGACAGCGGCCTGTTTGACGTTATTGGTGCGGGAGCTGATTGCCAAAGCGCGCTCAAGCTTGCCAGGGCCCACATGCCGGAGGTGGCGCTTCTGGATATTTCAATGCCTGGTGGTGGCTTGGCGGCGCTCAGCGAAATGCGCGAAAAATTCCCCGACATCAAAGTCATCATGCTGACGGCTTCAGAGAATGATGCGGATGTTCTTGCTGCCATGAATTCAGGCGCGCAAGGGTATGTGCTCAAAGGTGTGGGGGGGCGTGAACTGGCGGGGATTGTTGCTGATGTGGCGGCGGGCGGTTCTTATGTGGCCCCCTCCCTTGCGGCGCGGGTTCTGCTTTCGGTGCAGGACAAGGAAACCCGGACAGCAGGCTCTGCAATAAAAAGCCTTACCAAACGTGAGGAACAGGTTTTGCGTCTGGTCACGGCGGGCAGGAGCAACAAGGAAATCGCCATCGAGTTGGACCTGCAGGAAAAAACCATAAAGCACCACATGACCAGCGTGCTGAGCAAGCTCAAGGTACGCAACCGTGTGGAAGCGGCAGTGCTGGCACGGGATTTCTGGTCTTAGGGTCCGTGACCCAGACTGTTTCATGTTTTGCTATGAATAAAAACAACAGTCCGGCTATTTTTGTGGTCGCGTTGCCGAACCGAAAACCGGTTTTTACTTTTTTTGACAATGCTCTTGTTTTTTGAATTGCCCAAAATGAAAAACGCACCTGATCTGGGGTGAGATCAGGTGCGTTTTAAGGTCTTCTAGTGCTTGGGGTTTTTAGAAGACCGAACTGAGGCGGGCGATGTCCGCATCGGTGACTGCACGAGAGATGATTTCGTTGCCGTTGGGGTCTTTCAACTCGTAACGACCATTTTCGATCTCTTCCTTCCAGCCGTCGGAATATTTGATCTCAATGGAGTTGAGGTCTCTCTCAGCTTTGACGATGGTGGAACCATTGCGCAGAGAATCCAGGAAATCGGCAAGATCCATTGGGCGGGTAGTGGTCCGGTCGTCGTCATCGTGGTCATCGTGGTCATTGTCGTCGTCATCGTCGTCATCGTCATCGT
>Ga0256839_1000640_pt1 | contig 44852 bp, 33 predicted proteins | sample 354166metaG_FD_185968 | JGI IMG/M metagenome (GOLD analysis project Ga0256839, IMG submission 185968) | Hydrothermal vent microbial communities from Mid Atlantic Ridge, Atlantic Ocean - 354-166 | ecosystem: Environmental > Aquatic > Marine > Hydrothermal vents | place: Atlantic Ocean: Mid...
CCTCAACGGCTCGGCCATGACCCAGTGGGCGCGGGACCAGACCGACCGCGACGTCGCCTTCTTCGACGCCAACAAGCTCGACGCCCTGCCGAGCTACTACATCAACGCCGACGAGGCCACGCCCCGGCCGGACCCGCGATCGTTGCTCGTGGTCGAGGACCCCCGACTCGCACGCATGTTCGGCCAGCAGCGGCTCGACGAGCCGGCGGTGGGAGCGATCGCCGCGGTCGATCCGGCCGTGGAGGTGGTGCGCCGGCCCGCGGACGAGCCCCGCGACCGCCGCGACCCGGTGGACCGGGGGTCCGTGGACGTCTACCCCGAAGGGGCCGTCACCGTCCGCACGACCCCCGACGGCCACGGCGGCTCGCGCGTGGTGGCGACGGTGACCGAGGGCGCGAAGCCCGTGGCGCGCGTGGCCTTCGTGCGCACCGTCGAGGGCCGGCGCTTCGCCGCGTACGTGGTGGACCGCGCCACCTTCGATGCGATCTACGGTGGCTACGAGGCGCGCTTCGGCCATCCGCCCGACTTCTTGCCGCCGGGGCGCTTCCTGCGGGTCGTGGCCCCCGAGCTCTACCAGTCCCTCAACGCCCTGTTCGTCGTGGGGCTGACCCCCGTGGTGGTCTGGTTCTTCGGGATGCGCGTGCGGCGGGGGCGCCCGGTCACGACCGCCCGCAAGGTCTTCGCCGGCCTGGTGCTGACGTCCGTGGCGCTGGCGACCATGGCCGGTGCGGGCCTTGCGAGCGACGGAGGGGCCGTCAAGGTCTCCAGCCTGTGGCTCGTGGGGTTCTACGCCATCGTCACCATCGGCGAGCTGTGCCTTTCGCCCATGGGCCTTTCGTCCGTCACGAAGCTCGCGCCACGGCGGCTCGTGGGGCTCGCCATGGGCGGGTGGTTCATGGCGACGGCCTTCGGGAACAACCTGTCCGGGTTCTTCGGCGGGATCCAGAGCATGCTGCCGCCCACGGCCTTCTTCCTGGTGCTGGCGGGGATCATGGCGCTGGTGGCCGGCGTCTTCTACGCGATGCTGCCCTGGCTCGACGAGACCTTCGAACGCTACGGCGCCTAGCGCGGGGCGGGGTGCGCTTGCAAGGGGCGCGCCGCTCGGTCACCGTTTCGCCGCCATGCGCTACGAAGGCCGCATCTTCCGCCCGCCGAGCGAGGCCGACGCCCTCATCTTGCAGGCGACCATCGGCTGCTCGTGGAACCACTGCACCTACTGCGACATGTACCGGGACAAGACCTTTCGGGCCCGCCCGGTCGAGCAGACCCTCGCCGACATCGAGGAGGCGCGCCGGACGCTCGGGCCGGCGGTCGAGAAGGTCTTCCTCGCCGACGGGGACGCCCTCGTCCTGCCCACCGAGGACCTCCTTCGGATCGTCGAGGCCTGCTTCGCGGCGTTTCCCCGGCTGCGGCGCGTGAGCACCTACGCCACCGCCCGCAACGTGCTCGACAAGACGGACGAGGCGCTTGCGAGGCTTGCGGCCGCGGGGCTGCGCCTTCTGTACATGGGCCCGGAGTCGGGGGACGACGACACCCTGCGCCGGATTGCGAAGGGGGCCTCGGCGGCGGACCACGTCGAGGCGGCCCGCCGGGCGCACCGTGCGAAGATGACCCTGTCGGTCATCTTCCTGCTGGGGATCGCGGGCCGCGCCCGCAGCCAGATCCATGCCGCCGCCTCGGCGCGGCTCGCGACGGCCATGGATCCCGCCTTCGTGTCGCTGCTGACGGTCACGGTGCTGCCGGGGACGCCGCTTGCCACCCTCGAAGCGCGCGGCCGCTTCGAGCAGGCGACGGTGCGGCAGACCCTCGAGGAGCTGCGCACCTTCGTGGCCGAGGCCCGGCCCACCGACGCCCTGTTCCGCACGAACCACGCCTCGAACCACCTGCCGCTCGGGGGGCGGTTGCCGCGGGATCGGGCGCGGATCCTGGCGGTGGTGGACGCGGCGCTGGCGGGCCGGGTCCCGCTGCGGCCGGCGTGGGCCCGCGGGCTCTGATCCGCCCGCCGCGTGTGGGGCGGCGGCCGTCGGCCCCGGTCAGGAGCGCAGGAACCAGTCGATCCCGAGGATCGCGGCGAACCCGACGGCGGTCAGGACCAGGATGGCGCCGGCGACCTTGGCGCGGTGCAGGTACTCGCTGCGGCGTTGCCGGCGGGCATAGGCGGACCACACGACCGCAGTGTCCACGTCGGGATGCCAGTCCTGCACGGAGGAAGAACGGTTCGGTCGGTCGAAGCCCACGGACGCCGCGGCCAGCGTAGCCCCGCTCCCGTGGGCGGGCAACCGGCCGGGGGCTTTCGGGAGCGGCGGCCGGGGCGCATCCGGCGGCGTGTCCGGCGCCGGTGGAGTCATCCCGGCGCGCCGGGGACGGGGTGGGGTAGTGGGCGACCTGCGAGGCCGGCGAGCAGGTTCGCCGCCGCCAGCCGGGCCATGTTCCGGCGGGTCGTCCGGGTGGCGGAGCCCACGTGCGGTGTGACGACGACGCCCGGGAGGCGAAGCAGGGGGTGGTCCGGCGGCAGCGGCTCGGGGTCGGTCACGTCGAGGGCGGCGCCGCCCAGGTGCCCGCGGGCGAGGACCTCGACGAGGGCGTTCGTGTCCACCACGGCCCCGCGGGCGGTGTTCACAAGCACGGCGCCGGGGCGCATCCGCGAAAGGAACGCCGCGTCCACCATCCGCCGCGTGTCGGCCGTCAGCGGCACGTGCAGGGAGACGACGTGGGACCGGGTGACGAGGGTGTCGAGGTCCACGATCCGGGCGTCGTCCGCCGGATCGGGTCCGGGCGTGCGGCGCACCGCGACGACCTCCATCCCGAAGGCGCGGGCCCGCCGGGCGACGGCGCGGCCGATCTTGCCCAGGCCCACGATCCCGAGGGTCTTGCCCCGCAGCTCGATCCCGAGGTTCCGTGCCGGGCGCCACCGGCCCCATCGGCCGCGACGGACCGTCTCGATCCCCTCGGGGATCCGGCGCGCGCACGCCAGCAACAACGCCATGGCGAGGTCGGCCGTGGCGTCCGTGAGGACCCCCGGGGTGTGTCCAACCGCGATCCCACGGGCGCGACAGGCCGCAAGGTCGATGTGATCGAACCCCACCGAAAGCGTGGACACGACGCGCAACCGCGGGAAGCGATCGAGAACGGCGCCGTCGATCCGGTCTTCGAGCGTGCACAACAGGCCCTCGACCGCGGCGGCGCGCGCGACGATCGGGTCGGCCAGTACGCCCGGTGCGTCCGCGGGGGCGCAGACCAGATCTGCCGCGTGTTCGAGATCCCCGAGGAAGTCCTCCGGGAGCGGGTCCGTGATCGCGACGACGGGCCGCGTGGTCATGGCGGCACCTTGCCGCGACCGCAAAGCGCCAGCAAGCCGGGCGACCACCGGCAGGCGCGAGATCCTACGTGAGGCCGGTCCGTGCTTTCCTTCGCGCCGGCCGAGAAGGTGCACCGCGGCCCGTAACCGGCGAGCGTACCGCGCCGGGGCCGCGGTTCTGGGAAACGGGACGGGGGTGCCGCAGCGATGGCCGCCGCCGGGGGTCGTCGGCCGATCCCCGAGCGGGAGCCGAACGAAGCGGTCTCCGGCCCGGGGGCGTCAGTCGTTCGGCCAGGGCTCCGGGGACGGCACCTCTTGTGGGGTGCCCGCGCCGCGCGCTTCGAGGTTCTCGATGAACAGGTCGATGTAGCGCAGGTCGTCTTCGATGTCGGCGTCTTCGCCCCCGGCGAGCCAGCCCGCGACGTTCTGCCGTAGCCCCCGCAAGAGGCTTGCGGCGGCCACGTCGTTGCCGACCAGCGCCATGTCGGCGGCCATGCGAAAGCCCATGTAGATGTTGAGCATCACGAAGCCCTTTTCGACGCCGGCGCCGGTGAACAGACCCTCGGCGGGAGTCTCGCCGGGGGCGAGGGGCGAGAGGATCTTCACGAGCTGTTCGAGGGGTTCGTCCGTGGTCGGGTCGCGGTACGACAGGTGGATCTCACCGACGCTTCCGGCCGGCAGGTCGGTCCCGGTCTTCGGGAGCAACTCGAGGAGCATCGCCCCGCCGCCGCCGCGGCGGCCCTGGCCGTCGTCTTCGACCGCGGTGCGGTGGGCGATCTGCAGCATGGGGATCGAGATCGTGGCGCTCGTCGCGTCGAACTCGAAGGACTTGGTGCCGTAGACGCCGCGCAGTCGGTAACCGTCGGCGATGTCGGCGTCGATGGAGACGTCGTAGGCCAGCGGATAGAGGAAGGTCTGGACCTCCTCCTCGAACACCTCGACCACCGCCTGGGGATCTTCGAGGAAATAGAAGGCGCCATAGGCGACCTCCGAAAGGCCGCGCATGACCTCCGGGTCGAACTCGGTACCCATCCCGATGGTGCTGAGGGTGATCCCGGCATCGCGGTATGCCTCGCCGAGGGCGAGGATCCGGTCGGTGCCGGTCACCCCGGCGGTGGCCACCCCGTCGGACAGGAAGATGACGCGCTTTTGGCGCTCCCCGTCGTCGTGGGCGAGGACGAGGTCGTAGGCCGTGCGCAGGCCGTCGTAGAGGTTCGTGTTGCCGCCCGCCTGTAGGCCCGCGAAGGTGGGGGCCAAGGCGGGATCGTCGCCGGGCACGGCTTCGAGCAGCACCTCGGAGGCCCGCGAGAAGGTCACGACGCTGACGATGTCCTCGGGGGCGAGGTCGTCGAGGATGCGCGCGAGCCCTTCGCGCACGTAGGCGATGTTCTCACCTTGCATGGAACCGCTCGTGTCGATGGTGATCACCACGTTCATCGGCGGCCGTTCGAGGCTCGCGGGATCGATGGGGGTGTTCATCCCCATCAGGACGAGCGTGCAGTTGGAGCCCGTGATCATGTTGCCCATGACGCCGAGCTCGCCGTGGATGCACACGTCCTGCCCGCAGTTCGGGGCGGGGAACTCGATCTTGTGCTCGTTGAAGAAACCCACGTCGTCGATGGTTTCGGGGGCCGGGATCCCGCCGTCCTCGAGGATCTTCTTGAACTGCCCGAAGTCCTGCGCGCCCCCCTGGCCGACACCCGCGCCGCCTCCCTGTCCGATGGCCTCGCGTCCGTCCGTCCCGACCCCGCAGGCGACGAGGCACAGGGGGACTGCGAGGGCGAGCAGGTACGCGACGGGGCGTCCGATGGAACGGGGATGGGGGTGAGATGGCATGGTGATCTCCTGTCGAAGGTCATGGTGGATGGAAGAAAGGGCCCTGGGGTCAGGGCAGGGGTTTGCGGTAGACGGTGACGATCTCCACGTCCTCGGGGGCCTGGGAACCGGTTACGCAGGCAGGGTCATAGATGCGGCGTTCGAGGGCGTGGATCACGACCCCCTGCACGGTCGAGCCGTCCGAGCCGTCCAGCGTCACGATGTCCCCGACCCGGGCCTCGGCGACACCGCCGAGCTCGGGGCGTGCGAAGGTCACGGTGGTCTCCACGGCGACGGTGCCGCAGGTGTCGTAGACCGCCGGTGCGCAGTCGAGGGGCGTGCCCGGGGCGGCCTCGAGGTCGGCGGGGAGGGCGCCGAGCGTGCCGTCCGATGCGGTGCGAGCCAGCACGAGGACGCGATCTTCGGTCGGCGGTGGGTCCGTGGCCTGGGACAAGGCGATCTCGACGGCGCCCAGGTACCCCTCGAAGTCGAGCCAATCGCCCACCTCGAAGGGGAATCGCCGCTGTGGCATGCACAGGTAGTTGCGGTCGGGGGCGATGCCGGCGTCGATCATGGCCTGGGACGCGACGTCGAGGCGCAGACAGCCGTCGGGGCTGGCGACGAGGGCCTCGAGACGACTGGGGTTCGTGAGATTCGACAGGTCCCAAGCCAGGCGGTCGGCGTCCGATTGCTCGCGGCAGGTCCCGGGGGCGCCGGCGACGCGAAGCTCGCCCACCTCGACCACGAGGTCGTCGTCACCCCCCTGGGCGGTCAGGATGCCGTCCTCCTCGGTCACGCGGATCGTATGTTCGAAGTCGAGGACCGCCTCGGCGTCGAGGCTCTGATCCGGAAAGCCATCGAGGTCCACGGGGACCAAAAAGGGGTCGGGGGCGCCCGTCATCGAGACTCGCAGCACCTGGCAGCCGTCGCCGACCACCGGCGTGCCTTCGAAGCGCCCCCACAGGGCGAGGGCCTCGTCCGGGTCGATGCGGAAGATTTCGGCGGTGTCGAACAGGGATGGGGCCAGGGTGTGCCCCGGATCGTCGAGCGCCGTCGGGCAATCCACGGAAAGGTCCTCCCGAAGGCGCTGGACCTGGATCGTGAGCGCGCGGTCGGTCTCGTTGTACAGGAAGACGCGGCCATCGTAGATCCGATCGAATGGGGGATGCGCCGGACTCGTGGCGACGCAAAACGCCAGGCCCACCGTGGCCGAGGTCCATTCGAGCGCCCGCCGGACCGTGCGGCGCGTGGGGTGGCGCGCCGCCTCGGCGAAGACACGATACGAGATCGGCAACACGGAAAGGGCGATGAGGTCCGTCGGGTCGGAGGTGATCGCCCAGGGCACGCCAACGAGGCCCATGAGGGCGCTCCACGTGTTGGCGGCGCCGTGCGAGAGCTGGATGGCCGAAAACACCCCGCCCACCACGATGTGGCAGGCGGCGAAGGCCGGGCGACTGCGTGCGGACAAAAGAGCCGCCAGGAGGACGGGCGCGACGAGCAGCCCGGCGAAGTCGCTGAGCTTGCCCGTGACGGCTGCCGGCAGCAGGCCGCTGCCCTTGAGGAAGTGGTCGTTGGTGGCGAGCGCTGCCAACGCTCCCAGGAACAGGGGGTGGAGGAGGGCCCGTCGCGGCGCCAGGTTCGGTGTAGAGGTATGGGGCATGGCGTAGGTCATGGGGGTTCGTTCGGGTAGTGACCCAAGAGCCCTCGGTCGATCGTTTTGCCGCAAAATGCGCATTTTCGACTGGCCGCGGCGTCCCGGCGGGGTATGATGCGGTCCTATGCATGCTCATGGCTTCGTTTCATCTCTCGTGTCGCCTCGGCTTCGCCGGTGGCTGCCCGCCGCGCTCGCCTGGGCGCTCGGGTGTGGGGTCGAACGGGCGGACGCCGGCGGCGACACCGACTACATGGACGACCAGCCTCCGAGTGGAAGCTGCGTCCCCACCGGCACCGGCGGTTGTCCCGGGACATCGTCGAGCACGACGCAAGGCGCGAGCGCCTCGACGGGAACGACCGGCGGCGACGCCGACGCCTGCACGGCGTCGAGCCAGTGCCCGGAGGGCCAGGTGTGCGCAGCGTCCTTTGACGGCAAGGCGCGCGAACCCTTCGCTTGTGTCCCCGCCGACGGCGGCTGTGTTCCACCATCGGACGACCCCGGGGCAGCGTCGCTTTGGTGCGCCGACGATGGCGCCTGTTGTGATCCCAACACCCGGTGCTCGACACGGGGCCTTTGCGAGCCCGCGCAGGGGGCGGACACCGGGACCGGCACCGGAACCGGCACCGGTGGTTGAAGGCGCCGTCTCGGTCGCGGACGCGGATGGGGGCCCGGGCTGCGGTCGCCGTCGACCGCCAGGGTGGTGGTCCCTGGCGGTGGTCATCGACGGACGTTCGGCGGATCTGTAAAATAGCGCGCCCATGGACCGCGTGCTCGTCATCGGAGCCGGCCACGCAGGGCTCGAGGCGGCGTTCGCCGCGCGCCGTCGCAAGGCGCCCGTGGTCGTGGTGACAGGATCGCTCGCAGGCGTGGGCCTGACCCCCTGCAACCCCGCCGTCGGCGGCGTGGCGAAGGGGCACCTAGTGGCCGAAGTGGAGGCCATGGGGGGCTTCATCGGACGGGCTGCGGACGCGGCGGGGATCCACGCCCGGATCCTCAACCGCAGCAAGGGGCCGGCCGTGCGGGCGACGCGGGTGCAGGTGGACAAGCGACGGTACGCGGACCACGCCCGCACCACGCTGCTGGCCGATTCGGGCATCGAGGTCGTCGAGGCGCTCGTGGCCGCCGTCGTCACGCGGGGCGGTTCGGTCGAGGGGGTTCGGCTCGAAGATGGGACCTTCCTACCCGCCCGCGCGGTCGTCGTGACCACGGGCACCTTCCTGCGCGGCACCTTGCACGTGGGGCACGAGGCGCGGCCCGGGGGACGGACCGGGGAGGCGCCCGCCACGGCGCTGGCGCGCTCCATCGCCGCATTGGGGTTTCGTACGGTACGGCTCAAAACCGGCACGCCGCCGCGTCTTCGGGCCGGGTCGATCGATTTCGACGGCCTCGAGCTGCAGCCGCCCGACGACCCGATGCCCGGTTTTACGTTGCCCGGGGAGCGGCGTGCTCCGCCGCTGCCCCGGCGCGCGTGCCACCTGACGTGGACGACCGACGCGACGCACCGGGTCGTGCGCGACAACCTGGCGCGCTCGGCCATGTACGGCGGCAAGGTGATGGGCCGGGGGCCGCGCTACTGCCCCTCCATCGAGGACAAGGTGGTGCGCTTCCCTCACCGAGCCCGCCACCAGGTGTTCCTGGAACCGGAGGGGCTCGATACGGACTGGGTGTACCCGAACGGGATCTCGACCTCCTTGCCGGCGGACGCGCAGCTCGAACTGGTGCGGACGATCCCGGGGCTTGGGCGTGCCGAGATCGTGCAGCCGGGGTACGCCGTCGAGTACGACGCCGTGGACGCCCGCCAGCTCGACCATCGCCTCGAAGCGAGGGAGATCGCGGGCCTGTTCTTCGCGGGCCAGGTCAACGGCACGTCCGGCTACGAGGAGGCCGCGGCCCAGGGGCTCGTGGCCGGGGCGAACGCGGCGGCGGTCGTGACCGGAGCCGAACCGCTGGTGCTGGGGCGGCGCGAGGCCTACATCGGCGTCCTGGTGGACGACCTGGTGACGCAGGGGTGCGACGAGCCCTATCGGATGTTCACGGCGCGCGCCGAGTACCGGATCTTGCTGCGCGAGGACAACGCCGACGAGCGCCTCGAGACGCGGGCACACGCACTGGGTCTCATCGACGATGCGCGGTATACGCGAGGTCTTCGCCGGCGCGAGCAGGTGGACCGTGCGCACGCTGCGCTGCGCGCCGGGGTAGCTTTCGATGGGCCGGCGTGGGCGCTCGCGCGGGCCGAGGCGCGCCGCACGTACGAGGGGTACGTGGACAAGCTCGAGCGCGACCTCGCCCGCATCGAGGGACGGGCCGGTGCGGACCTTCCGATCCCTCCGGACCTCGATTTCTTCGCCCTGCCGGGGCTTTGTCGGGAGGCTGCGGAGCGGCTCGAGGCCGTGCGCCCGGCCACGACCGGCCAGGCCCGGCGGATCCCGGGGCTTTCGCCGGCGGCCCTGGCGTGCCTGTGGGCGCATGTGCGGAAAGGTACGCTTGCGGCGGCGATCCCACGGGAAGCCGACACCATAGCGTGACGGATCGGGCCGGTTCGTGGCAAGAATGGTTGGGTGAGGTCGCGAACCACCCCGCCTACGCTATGCCCGGTCACGTACGAAGAAGCCGCCGAGCAGCTCATCGCTGACGCCTACCAGGAGCATGGAGCCTTCGTGTATCGAACGTTGTCCTATCTCGGTGTCGAGGCCGACCAGATCGAGGACGCGCTGCAAGACGTGTTCGTGGCGGCGTTTCGGCGGATCCGAGACTTCGACCGGGATCGGTCGATGCGCGCGTGGCTGTACGGGATCGCCCGGCGCGTGGCGAGCCAGCACCGGCGTGGCCTCGGCCGCCGCCGCCGCCGTATGGTCCTGGTGCACGACGCGGACGCCGGCCCGGATCGGGCCTCGTTGCCCGACGATCGAGTCCTCGCCGGCATGACGATCAAGGCGATGCTCGAACGACTCGACGACGACAAACGGCGGGCTTTCGTGATGTCGGAGGTGGAGGGGCTGTCCGCACCGGAGATCGCGCGTGCCGAGGGAGCCAACGTCAACACGATCTACGCCCGCATTCGAGCGGCGCGGCTGCGATTTCGGCGTATGCTGGACGATTGGGCGAAGAAGGCGCGGGAGGAGGGCCCGGCGTCGTGATGCGCGGCCTGAAACCGATCCCCTCGGAGGGGACGCACGAAGAGGTCCTGGAGAGCTATCGGGCGCTCGCCACGCCGAGTGATCGGTTGCTTGCGCGTAACTGGCACGTCATCTGCCGCCGTGTGCGGGATGCGGACGACGATCCACTCGCGGTGGAGGGGGTGATGGAGCCGCCTCGGGTATGTGTACCGGTCCCGCCGGTACCATTTCCTATGCCGGCGGCGTCGGTCCTCGTGTCGCTCGCGGTGGGTGGGAGCGCCGCGATGATCACGGGGATCGGCTGGAGCCTCGCGCGGCTCCTGGCGACCTCCTAGGACGCGGCTTTTTGGGCGTCGTCGTCGCGGTGCGTCACCCGGGCCAGGTCGTCGGCGACGAGGCGATCCCACAGGTACTTGAGCGCCCATCCGGCGGCGGCGTGCTGGATCGCTTCGCGCTCGCCGTGGAGTCGCAGCCGCTTGGCCGTCGTTCCGTCCGGGGAGGCGGCGGCGATCCAGACCGTGCCTACGGGTTTCTCGCGGGAGCCGCCGGAGGGGCCGGCGATGCCCGTGGTGGCGACGGCGTAGGTGGCGTCGAAGGCAGAGCGGGCACCTTCGGCCATGGCCCGGGCCACCGGTTCGGAGACCGCCCCGTGCCGTTCGAGGTCCGTGCGCGCAACCCCCAGGCGCTGGCGCTTGGCCGCGTCCGCATAGGTGACGGCGCCGCCCGTGAACACGGCGCTCGCGCCAGGGACTGCCGTGATCTCGGTGGCGACGCGGCCGCCCGTGCAGGACTCGGCCGTGGCGAGCGTTTCGCCCGCGGCCGACAGGGCGGCGAGGATCCGGGCCGCGAGGCCTGCGGCCCCGATGCCGTACAGGGCGGGGGCGAGCACTGCCGCAAGGGCGTCGTCGAACGCCCGCAGGACGTCGGGTGGCGGCGGGTCGTCGGTCTCGAACACCAAGGTGACGTCCACGCGCGGCATGGCGGCGCGGTAGTGCACGTGAAACGGGTACGCCGAAAACGAGCGGGCGAGCCGTTCGAGCACGGGCTCGGCGCGCGCGGCGAGGCTCGACTCTCCGAGGCCCAGGCAGCGGTAGCGTCGTGTGGCGCGCCTCGGTCGGCCGCCAAGGGCGGCCATGCGGGGGCGGACGGCCTCGGCCAGGACGTGCCGGAGCTCGCGCGGCGGGCCCGGTAGGACCACGTAGGCGGGGCCGTCTCCGGCGACGAAGCCCGCCGCCGTGCCCAGGCGGTTTTCGAGCACCTCCGCCCCCTCGGGCAGGTTGGCCTGGACGAGGTTCGCGGGGGGCATGGAACGTCCGAGTCGTGCGAAGCACGCTTCGAGGTGCGCGACGAGTTCGGGCCGACGCTGCAACGCGACGCCGAGGGCCTGCGCCACGGCCCGGCGGGTCTTGTCGTCCTTCGTCGGGCCGAGGCCCCCGGCGACCAGGCACAGACGGCATCGCCCGCGCAGGCCGGTGAGGGTCCGCGCGATCGCATCGGTATCATCAGGAAGCGTGTGGGCGGACACGACGTCGAAACCATGGGCGGTGGCGAAGGCCGCGAGCGTGGCCTGGTTTTCGTCCACGGTTTCACCGGAGAGGAGTTCGTCGCCGATGGTGACGACGACGGCGGTGGGAAACGAACCGGTCCGTGCGGTCATGGCGACCGTCACGGTGGCGCGAGCGGCCCGAAGAGGCAACCGGCAGGCAGGTGGGGCCCGTTGCCGGTCACCCGGCGGGGGTGCCGCAGGTGACGTTCGATAGCTGGCCGCCACTCATGTCGGAGTAGGTGTAGGGGCCGTTGAGACCGCCGATCATCTCGAACGAATAGTCGTTCGGATCGATCCGAAACGCCTCGGATCCGCCGAGGCGGACGGCCCAGATGTACCCGTCGATGTCCACGCTGATCCCGCGGTAGATCCCCTGGAATGGCAGCATCACGGTGTCTCCGATGGCGAGGGTGTCCCGGTCCACCCAGCCGACGCCGCCCTGGGTGGCCGCCCAGATCCGGCCTTGGAGATCCTCGGCGATGCCCGACCCGCCGGCGCCCGGCAGGCCCGAGGACTGCCAGGTTTGCGTCATGAGGTCGAACCGCCGCGGACTGTCGCCCACCCACGGGCGTCCGAGGGAGTCCACCGTGATGCCGTAGCTCGACCCGCTGTAGACCGTATACTCCAGGGTCTGGTAGTCCACCTTGACGAACTTGCCGGCGCCGAAGGTGGACAACCACAGGTTGTTGTCGGGGTCCACGGCGGCGCCGTAGAAGGCGAAGCCCCAGTCGCCCCAGGAATTGCACGGGACGTCGGAATCGGGGATGTAGACCGTCTGCTCCACGTCGCCCGTGTCCCCGTTGAGCAGGTGCACCCAGTTGCCCCCGGCCCCGCAGTAGTTCGGGCCCTTGTCGGGCGGGGCGTTGCGGCCGGTGGTGGTCCATACCTTTTGGTTCTCGTATTCACACGTCTCGGGGTTGAGTACACCCGAGGTCCAGGCGACCGGGCGCTGGACGGTGGTTTCCGGCACGAAGGAGTGCCACGCGATGCACTCCTCCTGGTCGAAGGGCAGGACGTCGTTCGGGCCCGTGGAGGTGTCGATCATCGCGTTGTTGTTCTTGTCCACACAGTCCTCGGGACGGGCCCAGATCTTGGTGACTCCGCCCATACGGTTCGCCACGACGACCGCGCGGCCGTCGATGCTCACGGAGGTGCGCGACGGGTTGCCCGAACCGTCCGGCCGTGTCTGATAACGGCCCTCCTCCACCATGGTGCGCGTGTTGATCTTCGAGACGGTGTGCTCGGGGCTGTTGGCGATCCAGATGTAACTCCAGTCCGAGTTTCCGCATCCGCACTCGACCGGACCGAGGTCCGTATTCGACCCGACATCGAATTTGGGCGGGGTGCCCGACGTGGTGCCCGTCGTGGACGTGGCCGCGGTGGTGGATGCGGCGCCGGTGGTGGACGTCCCGCTGGACGTCGAGGCGGCCGCCGTCGTGCCCGTGGTGGTCGTGGCCCCGGCGGTGTCGGTCACGGCCCCGCTGGCGCCGCCCGATTGGCCGGAGGACGCGCCCGTGGCGTCGTCGGGGGCGCATGCGGCCGCGGCGGCGACGAGGCAGGCGGCGGGGAGCAAGCTCGAAGCACGGGGGGCACGACAGGACCGGACCATGCGTCCACGCTACGCGGCGACGAGGCAGGCGGCGGGGAGCAAGCTCGAAGCACGGGGGGCACGACAGGACCGGACCATGCGTCCACGCTACGCGGCGACGCAGCCGACGGTCAAGGGAAAAAACGTGCGGACTCTACGGGCTTTCCCTCGGATGCAGCGCATGCAAGGCGCTGCTTCGAGGGGGGCTATTGCCCCCAATTGCGCTACGCCTTCGCCGCCCGAATGAGATCGTCGAGCAGGGCTTCGTCGAGGTCGGTGACGTCCGTGAACCGGATGGCGATCCCCGCGGCGCGGCCTTCTTCGACGGATCCCACGCGCACGACCTTGGCGGCGACCCGCAGCGGGTTCTTGGCGCGGCCCCGATCGAATTCGACGGTCACCGGGGCGCCCACCGGAAGGGCGCGGTTCGACCGCACGAAGGCACCTCGGGTGGAGATGTCCACCGTCCGGGACAGCAGTACGAAGTGCACCGACGGCGCGTGCAGCTTGAGTTCCACGGAGATCGGGACGCGGGGGCGGCTCCGTCGTTCTCGGTCCATGGGCGTTTCCCCTTCCATGTGTAGCGTTGAACTACCAGCGGATCGGAACGCGCGAAATAGCCCCACAGGGTCATTTTTGCCGGGACGTTCGAGCCATGCGGCCCGGCCGCGCAGCGTTGAGGTCGCTCGGTTCTCGTGCCTCGACCGGACGGGATGCCTGGGCGCGCTGGGGGCCTGCCCGTACCGAGGGCGAAGCGCCCGGAGGTTCTCGGGCTTTCCTTTCGTGGCGGGGACGATCGACGGCCTCCTGCGGCCGGGACTGGGCGCCCGCCGGTTACGATGAAAGGCATGCAGCGGCCGCGAAGCATGGTTCGCAGTGCGGATCTCATTGCGCGTCTTGACCCAGGGGCGGGCTGGGGCAGAAGATGGGCGGGCCCTGAAGGTCCATTTCATCGGCATCGGCGGCACCGGGATGGGGGCCCTCGCGGGGCTCCTTTCGGAGGCCGGCCACGAGATCCGGGGCTCGGATGGCCCCCTGTATCCGCCCATGAGCACCCAGCTCGCGGCGGCCGGGATCGACGTGTTTTCGGGGTACGCCCCGGAGAACCTCGACTGGGGGCCCGATCGCGTCGTCGTGGGAAACATCTGCAGCGCCGACCATCCCGAGGTCGCGGCGGCCCGCGCCCGGGGGATCCCCCTCGAGAGCTTCCCGTCCATGCTCGCCTCGGCCTTCCTCGGCGAGCGACGGGCGCTGGTCGTGGCGGGTACCCATGGCAAGACCACGACCGCCAGCGCCCTGGCCTGGTGCCTGCGGGTGGCCGGGTTGGACCCGTCGTTCCTCATCGGCGGCGTGCCGCTCAATATGGGGCGCGGGTACCACCTCGGAGGCGGGCCGGCGTTCGTACTCGAAGGGGACGAGTACGACACCGCCTTCTTCGACAAGGGGTCCAAGTTTCTGCACTACCGGCCTCGGCGCGCCATCTTGACCTCGGTGGAGTTCGACCACGCCGACATCTTTCGCGACATGGACGCGGTCCGCCGCGCGTTTGGGGACTTCGTGGCGCTGCTGCCCGAGGACGGTGACCTGGTCGTGTGTGGAGACGATCCCGAAGCGACCGAGTGCGCCGCCGGCTGCCGCGGGCGTGTTCACACCTATGGGATCGTCGCACGCGAGGAGGACGCCGGCGCGCGTGCCTACGCGGCCGTGATTCGCAGCCCGCAAGGGGCCCGCCGCACGGTGTTCGATGTGTACGTGCGCGGGGAATCCTTCGGGCGTTTCTCTACCCACCTGGTTGGCGCCCACAACGTTTCGAACCTCCTGGCGGTGATCGCTTTGTGTCACCTGGAAGGGGCGCCGGCCGAGGCCATCGCTCGGGGCATCCAGACCTTCCGCGGGGTGCGGCGTCGCCAAGAACTGCTCGGGGTCGCGCAGGGGGTGCGGGTCATCGACGACTTCGCCCATCACCCGACCGCCGTATCGGTCACCGTGGCCGCCTTGCGGCGCCGGTATCCCGACCACGCGCTGCACGTGTGCTTCGAGCCACGCTCCGCCTCCTCGCGCCGAAAGATCTTCGAGTCGGCCTACGCCGAGGCCTTCGACGCCGCCAGCAGCGTGCGGATCGGGCCGCTGTTTCGGCCGGAGAAGGTGCCCGCCGATGAACGTCTCGATCCGGCCGCGCTGGCGGCCGCAGTGCGGGCGCGCGGGATCCCGGCGCGGGCCTTCGACGACATCGATGGCCTTCTTGCCGACGTGCACGAGACGGTGGCCCCGGGTGACACCGTGCTGGTCCTTTCGAGCGGACGTTTCGGGGACATTGGCCGCCGGTTGCTCGATCGCCTCGGCGATCCGGTGGTGTTTGCCCGCCGCGAAGAGGCCCCGGCCATCGATGCCCTCCTCGAAGGCTATGGGCTGCCCCCGGTCGTGCGCGAGCCCACCGTCGATACGCTCGTCATTCGCAACGGTGCGGACGTGGTGGGATGTGTGAGCCTCGACGTGCGGGGCACGAGCGCGTTTTTGTTCGGCCTGGCGGTCACGCCCGAGCGACGCGGGGAAGGGTTGGGGTGGGTACTGGGCGACTGCATCATGCGCCATGCCCGAACCCTCGGGATCCGGCGCTTGTACCTGGTCACCGCGACCGCCTCCAATTACTTCGCCACGAAGCTCGGGTTTTGCGAGCTGCCCGAGGCGAAGGTGGATTCCGATGTGGCCGCTTCGCCCAACTTTCGGGCCTCCGCGGCGCTCGAAGGGGCCGTTTGCATGGCCTTCGAACTGCCGGACGACGAGCGGGCAGTGGTGCGCCCGTGATCCGGGGGCCGGTGCCATCGGGGCCCAGGCGCCCCTTTACAGGAAGTGCGGGTTCTCAGGGACGATGATGCGAAGGTGGTGAAACAGGTTCTCCACGCGGTAGTGGTCGGCCACGGCCCACTCCTCGCCGTCGATCTGCGTGAAGACGGGTGGTGTTCCCGGTGGCCTGTTCAACTGGATTTCGATGGTGCGGCCCTTGAGGATCTGTCGCCGCGGGATGCCGAGGACGGCCAGATCGTCTTCGGTCACGGGATTCTTTTTGTGGCTCGAGATGGCGGCGGCGGCCCAGTCCGTGTGGCCCCGCACCACGACGATCTCGAACAAACCGTCGTCGGCCTTGGTCTTCGGGTCGAAGACCCAGTCGCCCGCGTATAAGATCGTGTCGAGGAGCACGACGTCCGTGACGTTGTCGAAGGTGTGCGCGGTGTCGTCTACGGTGATCCGTGCCGCGAAGCGCTTGCCACCGGTCAAGGCGCCCGTCAACAGTGATCGCAGGGCGGCGACCGTGTAAATGACCTTGTCGCGGTAGATTCGCCGCAGGACGGGCAGGCGGCCCACCAGGTCGCGGTCGCGGTTGCGTGCCCACAGGATCTGTGCCGACAAGCCGAAGCCGCAGTTGTCGAACCAAAGGTCCTGTGCGACACAAGCGCCGTCTGCGTCGAAGGCGAAGATGCGGCCGGCGTCCATCCACTGTTCCACGCCGCGCCGGATGATCGCCACGTTTTGCTCGATGCGGCGCTCGCCGGCGGGGATCCCGAACGACCGCCCCTGGTCGTTCGCGGTTCCCATGGGCAGCATGCCCAGGGGCACGTCGATGCCGGTGCGCTCGCGCGCCAAGATGATCCCCTTGGCCGCCTCTGCGAAGGTTCCGTCGCCGCCCAGGTAGACCACACGCGCCACGTCGCCCGCCTCGATCCGGGCCGCGAGATCCGGGACCGTCTCGCCGCCGGGGCGGGTGGGCAGAAAGACGGGATCGAGTCGGGCGCGTTCGAGCGCCTGCATGGCGCGTTCGATGCTGCGTGCGGCCCTTCCTGTGCGGGCCGTCGGGTTGGCCACGAGGATCGTTCGCGTGGGCGGCGCCACGGGGTGCACGGTATCAACCTTTCGCGGGGCACGAGGGGCGGCGGTCGTCGAGCGGGTGCGGGCCCCGGTGCTCCCTGGGCCGACGCGCGGCCGTGCGGCTCACGGTGGGGCGGGTCGGGTCGCGTGGGGCCGCCCGCGGGCGCCCGCGGCCATCCTGGGACGGGCGGTGAGGCCCGGTCTGGGCCGGTGTCCTTGCAGCCCGTTTCCCCCGCGCGAATAGAGGTTGCATGGAGATCGGCCCTCACAACGTCCCATGTGTCGTCGCGGAGATCGGGTGCAACCACAAGGGTGACGTGGAGGTCGCCAAGGAGATGATCCGGGTGGCGGCCTCGTTTTGCGGCGTCGATGTCGTGAAGTTTCAAAAACGTTGCCCCCGGGAACTCTTGACGCCGCAGCAGTACGCCGCCCCGCACCCGGTGCCCGCCAACAGCTACGGCAAGACCTACGGCGAGCACCGGGAGGCCCTCGAGTTCGACGTGGAGGTCCACCGCGAGTTGAAACGGGCCTGCGAGGCGGCCGGGGTGACGTACGCCTGCAGCACCTGGGACATGACGAGCGCGCGGGAGATCGCCTCTCTCGAACCCGCCTACATCAAGATCCCGAGCGCGTGTAACACCCACGTCGAGATGCTGTCGTGGCTGCTGGACAACTACGCCGGGGCGCTGCACGTCAGTCTCGGCATGACGACCCGGGAGGAAGAAGGGCGGCTCTTGGCGCTGTTTCGGGAGCGCGGGCGTGTGAACGACCTGGTCCTGTACGCCTGCACCTCGGGCTATCCGGTGGCGGTGGAGGACATCTGCCTGCTGGAGATCGATCGGCTTCGCGTCTCGTACGGCGCCGAGGTGGGCGCGATCGGGTTTTCGGGGCACCACCTGGGGATCGCCCCGGACATCGCGGCCGTCACCTTGGGGGCGGCCTGGGTCGAGCGGCACTTTACGCTCAACCGCGCCTGGAAGGGAACCGATCACGCGGCGTCCCTCGAACCGGACGGCATGCGTCGCCTCGCGCGGGACATCCGCAACGTGGCGACGGCACTCACCTACAAGCCGCAGGCCATCCTGGCAGTCGAGCAGGCGCAGCGGGCGAAGCTCAAGTGGCGCCCGCGACCGGCGCTCGTGGACGGCGCGGCGGCGTAGCGTACGCCCACGCATCTACCATCAGCTCATGCTGTCCATGATCTGGATGGCGACGTCGCAGTACGGGTTGATCTCGAGGGCCCGTTCGAGGGAAAGGCGGGCGTTTGCGGGGTCGCCCATGCTGCGCAGCACGGCGCCGCGGTAGGCGTGGACGAGATCGAGGTCGGGGTTGAGTTCCTCGGCGTAGTCGAGCAACTCGAGGGCGTGGGTCTGCATCTCCGGGTCGTTTGGCGCCGTGAGAAAGCGCGCGTATGCCAGCATCGCGTGTAACTCGGGGACGTCCACGCCGAGCTCGAAGGCCGCCTCCAACTCGGCGGCCGCCGTCTCGAAGTCGCCCGCCGCGAGTGCCTGTTCGCCGGCCGTAAAGTGCATGGGGCCGGCCATCTCGTCGGACGCATCGGCCGTCGCAGGCTCGGCGGCGGCCGGTTGTGCCGCGGGCTCGACGGGCGCGAAGCCGTCCGGGAGTGCCACCCGGTCCAGCTCGTGGAGGTCGAGCAGGTCGTCGGGATCGGCGCCGCATTCGCGCACCAACGCTTCGATGGCGACATCGCGCTCGGGGGGGCGTTCGGCGGTCGCCTCCTGCGCCTCGTAGAAGCCCTCGTCCTCCTCCTCTTCGAGGACCTCCAGGGCGTCCTCGTCGAGGAGCTCCACCTCCTCGTCGTCGAAGACTTCCTCCTCCACCTCGGGTTCGGCGGCCAACAGGTCCTCCATGGATGCACGGTCCGCCACCGTGGAGGTTTCCATGTCGTCGATGTCGAAGTCGTCCTCCCCCATGAGGTCCGGGTCGGTGGGCAGCGGGCCCGGGGGCGGCGTGTCCTCGAACTCCGTCCGGCTGGAGACGGCCGAAAGACGCGGGACGAGGTCGTCGTCGGGGATCTGCTTGGGGGCAAGCTCCGGCGGCGGCGGGTGTTGCGAGGCCTTCGCTCGGCTGCCCCGCGGCTCGACGACGCCGGCCTGCAACAGCGCGTACAGGAGCGTCGCCGGCCGGCGGACCAGGTCGTTCGGTGGCTCGTCGATGATCTCGGACACGCTCATCGAGCCGTCGAGGCAGCGTAGGAAGTGACGCTCCTCGGGCAAGAGGTCCAGCCGCGCAGCCCCCGGAACCCGCGCCGGGAACGTGTTGGCGAGGCCCTCGAGGGCTCGTTCTGCGCGCTGTTCGCTCACGCGATCCAAGATCCCCTCGACGATCACGCCCTCGGCCGATTGGTCCAGGCGGATGTGGAACCCTTCCTTCGAGGTGCCCGGTTTGAACTGGTAGCGCCCCGTCTCCCAGGCGAACACGTCGAACAACTTGGTGCGAAGCTGGGTCTCGAGCCCGTAGCGAAGGTTGCCTTCCGACAACACGCCCATTTCCACGAGCAACTCCCCTTGCTTCTTACCCGTGCGCCGGATGGCTTCGAGGGTCTGGTTGCACTGCTCCTCGGTGATGAGGCGTTCTTGCACCAACACCTGCCCCAGACATTCGGCGAGCACGTTCGACCGCACGAAGACGGGCTGGCCTTCTTCGAAGAAGATGACCTTCTTCGTCTTGCCCGAAAGCAGGTAGAGGCTCCCGGTGGCGGAAGCGGACGCGATGGCCCGCACGATGCGCGCGAACCCGATTTTTTCCAGGGAGCCCTTGAGGGGGACGTCCAGTTCGACGGAAGTGGCCATGGCGTGTTCGATGACTAGGAGCGCGTAAGGTGGCGGGCCAGGATGCGTGAGATGGTAGCGCGTTCCTGATGCAAGCGTTGAACGAGGGCCTCGGGGCCGATTCCTCCCATCCGGCGGGCAAGCCTGGCCACGACGGGGCTTTCGAGGTCGAGCGCCTCGGGGTCGCGAAGACCCGAGACGCGCCCGAGGCGAAGGCGCATCTGGACCCGCCGCAGGAAGGTGTACGCCGCCTGCAGCCGCGTGCACTCGGCGGGGGTCAACACGCCCGCCTGCGCCAGGACCGACAACCGGCTCGTCATGGTGGACGGCCCCTCGATCCGCCGAATCCCGCCCACGAGGGCCAGGGTGTCCACCGCCAACTCCAGGTGCAGCAGGCCGCCCGGCCCCGCCTTGAGGTGGATCCGCCGCGGGGTCTCCCGGGCGATTTCGCGCCATATGCGCAAGAGCACGTGATCGAGCTCTTCGATCGCCTGGCCCCGATCGCGGGGAAAGCGCCACAGGGCTGCGGGCACGTGCCGTGCGGTGATCGTGGCGGCCACCTCCGCGGTGTCGAGGGGGACCGGCCGGCAGGGGCCGGCGCGGTCGGCGCAGATCTCCACGATGGGGCGTAGGTGGAACAGGGGGAGACGCTCCCACAGGGGGCGCGGGCGGGCGTGATGGCGCGCGAAGCCGTCGAGCTCGGTGACCAGCAGCCCAAAGCGCCCCGACGGTCGCAGGCGAAGGTCCGTGCGGTACAGGGGCGCGCCCATCCGCGGGTCTTCGAGGGCCCGAACGAGGGCGCGGGCGGCCCGTTCGGCCGTGCGCCGGGCGGCCTCGGGGGGCGTGCGATCGCCGGTGTAGACGAACAACAGGTCGAGGTCCGAGCCGTAGTCCATGGCCCGGTCGCCGAGCTTGCCCAGGCCGAAGACGCACAGGCGCAAGGGGCCGTCCACGTGCAGGGCGCCGGCGAGCCGCTCGATCGCCAGGTCGGCCACGTCGCTCAAGGCCCGACCGACGGTGTCGGGGTGGGGGCGCGTCGCCAGATCGGCCAGGGCCGCCTGCAGCACGAACCGCTGCTTCGTGCGAAATACCCGCGTGTGGACGTCGGGGACGGCGCTCCGGAGCCCGGCTTCGAAGGCCTCGATGTCCGCTCGGTCGGGCAGGACCGGCGCGGCCAGGGCCTCGACGAGCTGCTCGACCGGGTCGCCCGCGGCGCGCAGCCACGGCCCGGGCGGCGGGTCCGTGAACGCGCGCGCGAGCGGCTCGCTGGTGGCCAGGATCTCGGCGGTCACCCGCGCCGCCTCGCGCGCGGCCTCCTCCGGGCTCGCCAGCCAGCGAAAGACCGGGTCGAACGGGTGTCGCCGCCGGCAAAACGCCTCCAGTCGTTCGAGCGCGGTGTCGGGGTCGGAGCTGTCGAGGACGGCAGAAAGCAGCACCGTGGCCCCCACTCGCTCCGGGCCGGGGGTGCGAAACGGCGAGCGCGCCCGGCCGAACAGGGCGTCCAGGACCGATGCGGCGCCCTCCGGGTCGCAAAGGCCCAACCGGCGCAGGGCCTCGACGCGCTCGCCTCGGGGGGCGGCCGGATCCGCGACCAGGCCGACGTCGCGGGCGCGGCTCGACGGGGCCGTTTTCGGGGCGAACAGGTCGCCGGCGATCTCGGCCGCTTTGCGCATGTGCGCCGCGAGCGTCTCGACGAGCCGGCCAGCCGTCGCCGCCCGTGTCCCGAACAGGCTGCGGGCCAGGCGCGCGCGCTCGTCGGGGTCGGCGACGAGGCGGTGCGTGGGGACGCCTGCGGCGAGTTGCACCCGGTGTTCGAGCCGCCGGAGGAAGCGGTAGGCCGCCTCCATCTCGTCGCGCGCGCGTTCGGTCAGCCGACCCGTGGCGGCGAGGCGGTCGAGGGCCTCGAAGGTCGAGGTCGTGCGCAGCGAGGGGGCGCGGCCGGCGTGCAACAGCAGCAGGGCCTGCACGAAGAACTCGATCTCGCGGATCCCGCCGCGGTCGTGCTTGAGGTCGAGATCGCCGCCTGCCGACGCCGCGGTGGCCCGGGCCTGCCGGCGGGCGATCGTCATGAGTTGCTCGATCTCCGCGATCACGGCGGGGGACAGGGAGCGGCGGAAGACGAACGGGCGCAGCCCGTCGAGCGTGCGCCGGGCCAGATCGTCGCGGCCGGCGACGGGGCGGGCCCGCAGCCAGGCCTGTCGCTCCCACGGTTGCCCGTGTGTCTCGTAATACGACAAGGTGGCGTCGGCCGACATCGACAGCGGACCGCGCCGGCCGAAGGGCCGCAGCCGGAGATCGACGACGAACAGGGGCGGCCCCTCCGCCGGGCGCTCGATCGACGCGAGGGCGCGGCGGATGGCGCGGTGGAGGGGTTCGACATCGGTGCCCGCCTCGTGGACGAAGACGAGGTCGATGTCGCTGAGGAAGTTGAGTTCGCGGCCCCCGAGCTTGCCCATGCCGAACACGGCGACCCGGTCGAGCACGGCCGGGCCGAGCGTCTTCGCCAGCACGAACCCCGCCAGATCCGACAACAGGCCGCCCACCTGCTCGCAACGGGCGCCCTCGACCTCGAGCCGGGCCGCCGCCAGGTAGGCCCGGTGCCGCACGGCCGCCACGGCCGCCTGCTCGTCGCGCTGGGCCCGGTACGTGTCGTACCAGCGCTCGAAGTCGGCGCTCCCGGGGATCGGTGCGGTGGGGGCGGACAGGTCCTCGTGCGCCTCGGGGCAGGCGGCCAGCAGTCGGGCCGGATACGTGCCCTCGTGGAGCATTCGGGCGGCGGCGGGGGGCAGGGGCCGCGCGAACCAAGGCGCCGGCAGGTCGGCCAGGCGCCGCAGGGCCGCCGGCGGGTCGGGCCCGTCGAGGAGGGCTTCGGCCGCGTCGGCGAGACGGTCGTCCGGGGGAAGCGTGGGGTCGGCCGTCGCGGCGGCCGACCGCAGCGCGCGTCGCAGGGAGGCGAGGGACACCGGGCCCAAGGGTGGCACGGCCCGCCGCCGGTTGGGGTGTGGCGTCGTGCCCGGGGTCGCCGGCACGGCCCGTGGATCCGAAGCCCCGGATGCGGCCCGTCCGGTTGGCGGGCGCCGATCGGGTCGCGGTCGGCGCCCGCCTTCGTCGGCCGTCACGCACGGCCGGCAGGGGCGAGGGCTCGGCCCGAAGGGGTGTCTACGGCGCCGGGACGACGCGGTAGACGCTGCCGGCGGGTCCGCCCCCATCGAAGGCGGTGAAGAACACGTCGCCCCAGGCGTTCCAGCCGTTGCCGGAGACGTTGCCAGGCACCGACACGCCCAGGTCGCCCAGATCGTCGAGGTTCGTGCCGTCGAAGGTGAGGCCACGCAGGCGGCGGTTACAGAAGTCCGAGTAGAGGTACAGCCCGTCCCAGGCGGGCACCTCGCAGGAGCGATAGACCGCACCGCCCGCGACGGCGCACCCGTTCAAGCCGTCGAGAGAAAGATGCACCAGCGGCGACGTCAAGCCGTCGGCATTCTCCTCGTTGGGGGCGGCTGCGGGGGCACAGGGCGGGCCACCGCAATTCGTCGTCGAGGAGCACTCGTTGCCCTCCATCCGTACCCAGCCGTAGTCCCGGCCGGCCTCGATGGCGTCGATCTCGTCGGCCAGGTCCTGCCCCACGTCCCCCGCGAAGAGGATCCCCGTTGGCGGATCGAAGGAAAAGCGCCACGGGTTACGCAGACCGAGCGCGAAGATCTCCGGGGCCGTGCCCGCCTGCTCCACGAAGGGGTTGTCGGGTGGGATCGTGTAGTCGAAGGGCCCGAACTGGGGGCACGTGGCGCAGGCCGACGGCATGTCGGGCGTACCGTCCGGCTCCACCCCGATTCGCAGCATCTTCGCCAGCAGCACGCTCGTGTCGCGGCTCGCGTCCCCGGCCGAATCGCATGCGCCGCCGCCGTCCCCCATCCCGATGTACAGGTAACCGTCCGCCCCGAACGCGATCATGCCGCCGTTGTGGTTGCCGGCGGGCTGCGCGATCTCGATCACGACGCGCTCGCTGGACGGATCGGCCTTGTTCGGGTCGTTGGGGTCGAGGAAGAACTCCGAGACCCGAGTGCGCCGCGGCGAGTCCTGCGTGATGTAGTTGACGTAGAAGCGAGGATCCTGCGGAAAGTCCGGATGGAACGCAAGTCCCAGCAGTCCGGCTTCGTTGGGCCCGTCGTCCACGGCCGCCGTGATGTCGAGGAAGGTATCCTGCGGCGCCGTGGTCTCCCCGGGCTCGAGCAACCGGATCGTGCCCGCCTGCTCCACCACGAACAGCCGGTCGGGCTCGGTGGGGTGGCCGAGCGCCAGGACGGGGAGCAAGAAGCCATCGGCCACCAGTTCGACGGCGACCTGCGGCATCCCGTCCACCGGGTCGTAGGGACACGGTGGGATCGTTCCGCCGGTGGTCCCGGCGGTGGTGCCGGTCGCCGTGCCGTCGGTGGTCGCGGTCCCGGTGCTGGTCGCGGTGCCGGTGGCGGTCGCGGTGCCGGTGGCGGTCGCGGTGCCGGTGGCGGTCGCGGCGCCGGAGGACGCTGCAGTCGTGCCCGCCGTGCCCGTGGTACCGGAGCCGCCGCCGTCGTCGCCGCAGGCACCGGCCAGCGACAGCACGGCCAGGGCCGTGACGCACGCGCTCGGATGGAACCCGATGGAGGAAGGGTGTTTCATGGTTCGCGCAGCATACCACCCGCCCGCAGGCGCCCCTAGCGCCGAGCCACGCACATCACGCGCGCCTTCTTGTCCAACGGGACGGGACGAACCGATCCGTCCAGGGCGTTGAAGTACTGCCTCTTGTCTCCAACCCGGTCCTTCGTGACGTAGAGGGCCTTGTGGGGCAACACCTCCCGTCCCTGGGCCAGTTCGTTCGCCGAGGGGAGTCGCCAGCCGCGCAGGCGCCCGAAGCGCTTGCGCGCGAGCCTGCGGCAGTGGACCCGGGCCCGATCATAGGGCAAAAGCGGCGTCGGCTCGCCGACCGCGAAGTACAGGCGGCCGCGCCGTGCCACCTTGGACGGGTCGGGGCGCCGGTGCTTCTTCGGTGCGGGGCGTGTTCCGGACTCGGATCCCTGTGTCTTCGGACCGCCGTCGCCGGCCGCGCCCGCCGTGGGGGCGCCGGGCGTTTCACCCGATGGGGAGACGCCGCCGCCGTCGCCCGGTCCCGTCGCCCCCTCGCCCCCGCCGCCGTCGCCCGCCGTGGCCCTGGGGTCGGCGGGACCCGTCGGTCCGGCGTCCGGGAGGGGCGAGGCACGGGCGCCGGTCGTGCTGGAAGGGGACGAACCGCCGGCGGTTCCGGCCGCCGCCGTGCCGGGCGTGTCTCCGCCGGCCCAAGGCCCGATGCCGCGCGCGCGAACCCACCACACCGCGCCCGCGGTCAGGGCGAGCACGGCGAGCAACAGCGGCCACCGGCGGGGACCGGCGCCGCGCAGGGTGGACGGCGGCGGGAGCGTTCCTGGTGCACTGCCCGCCAGCGTCCAGTGCTCGTCGGCCCCTTCGACCGGTGCGACCTCCGACACCCACGAGGCAGAGGCGCTCGGCGCCGGGGGAGGCGTCACCGGAGACGGCGGCGTCGGGGCGCCGGCCAGGGACGCCGCCTGGGCCTCGGCCAGGATCCGTCGTGCAGCGGATGGCGGTGCGTCGGTCGGAGTTGCCGCTGCCGGCGCAGCGACGATGGGTGCCACGGGTTGTGAGGCGGTGCCGGCCGCTTCGGGGCTCGGGTCGAAGGGGGCGAGGCGCTCACGTAGTTGCCGGGCCGAGGCGATCCGGCGCGCGCGGTCCTTGACCAGGCATCCGTGCACGACGGCCGCGAGTCCCTCCGGCACGTCCGGCGCCACGCTGCGCAGCGGCGGCGGGTCGTGCAGGGTCACGTTCGCCAGGGTCGCCGCCAGGGTGGGCCCCAGAAACGGGTTGGAACCCGCCATCGCCGTGTACAGGATCGCTCCCATCGACCACACGTCGGCCCGTGCGTCCACGCCCGCCGCCCCACTGGTCTGCTCCGGCGCCATGTACTCGGGCGTGCCCATCAACACGCCCTGGCGCGTGCGCCCGCCGCCCACGTCGCGCGTAAACTTCGACACCCCGAAGTCCATCAGCTTGACCAGCAGCCGGCCCGGCGCCGGCTCGTGCAGGAAGATGTTCTCCGGCTTGAGGTCACGGTGGACGATCCCCGCCTCGTGGGCCGCCGCGAGACCTTCGAGGGCCTGGCGCACGATGAGCACGCAAAGCCCCGGCTCCACCCGGCCGAGTTGCTCGATGAGCGCGGCGAAGCTGCGGCCGGACAGAAGCTCCATGACGATGTACGGACCCGCCGGGGAGTCGCCGAAGTCGTAGATGTCGCAGATGTGCGGGTTGCGGATGCGTCCGGCCGCCGTGGCCTCCTTGCGGAAGCGCTCCAGCGTGGAAGGATCCCGCGCGTACTGCGGATGCAGCAGCTTGATCGCCACCTCCCGGGCGACCCGCTCGTTGCGTGCGCGGTAGACGGTGCCCATCCCGCCCTCGCCGATCCGACCGAGGATGCGGAACTTGCCGTCGAGCAGGCGTCCTTCGAGGGGGAGCGCCGCCCCCGACACCGGGCACACGAGGACGTCGTCCGGGTGGACGGCCCCGCAACTCGGGCACGGGGCGGGGGCGGCCGGCGCGGCGGGCATGCAGGGCGAGCCTAGCACCGCCCGGCCACCTGCCCGGGAGCCGCTCGCCGGCACGGGGGCGGCCGGCGGGGGTCGCGGCGCGCTGCTACATTGGCGGGCATGACGGGTCCACGCAAGGCGGGGACGCCCCGCCCCCTCGTGCCCCTTCGGCGGTGGGGCGCGGCGGTCCTCGTGGGGCTGTCGGCTTGCCAGGGGCCGGTGCAGCCGCCCGCGGCCGACCCTCCGAAGACGCCCGTGCCCCCGCCTGCGGCGCCGTCGGAGGCGGCCACGCTCGCCGCCACCGCGCCCGCGACGAAGACGACGCCCACCGTGGCCCCGCCGTCGCCCGAGGCCTACGTCGAGAACGAGCGCAACACGATGGAGGTCTTCCGGGCCGCCGCGCCGGCGACGGTCTTCGTCACCCAGATCGGCCTGGTGAAGAACCCGCTGACCCTGCGCGCCATGGAGATCCCACAGGGGACGGGCTCCGGTTTCGTGTGGGACGACCAGGGGCACATCGTGACGAACTTCCACGTGGTGGCCGCGTCCGGCCGTCGGCCCCCGCGGATCGTCGTGCGCCTGCAGGACCAGTCCACCTACGAAGGGCGCCTGGTGGGGATCGATCCCACGAAGGACATCGCCGTGCTGCGGATCGACGCGCCGCGCGACAAGCTCACGCCCATCGCCGTGTTGCCCCCGGGGGTCCCCCTCGCGGTGGGCCAAAAGGCCATCGCCATCGGCAACCCCTTCGGGCTCGACCACACGCTCACCGTGGGGGTGATCTCGGCGCTCGGGCGCGAGGTCCGCGGGATCGGAGGGGTGACGATCCGCGACATGATCCAGACGGATGCGGCGATCAACCCGGGCAACTCCGGCGGCCCGCTGCTCGACTCGCGCGGCCGCCTCATCGGCATGAACACCATGATCTTCAGCAAGTCGGGCGCGTCGGCGGGGGTGGGGTTCGCGGTGCCGGTGTCCACGATCCGCCGGGTGGTGCCCCAGATCATCGCGCACGGAAAGCCCACGCGCGTGGGGATCGGCGTGTCCGTGCTCGACGACTCCATCGCGCACCGGGTGGGGATCGCGGGCGTCGTCATCCGGGAGGTGCTCCCCGGCTCCCCGGCCCATCGCGCCGGCCTGCGGGGGCTTGCGCACACGCGCCGCGGCCCCGTGATCCAGGACGTGCTCGTATCGGTGGACGGGGCGCCCGTGCGCAGCTTCGACGACCTCTTCACGGCCCTCGACGCGCGGCGGGCGGGGGAGCGCGTGGAGTTCGGCGTCCTCGACCTCCAGCGCGGGGCCACCCGACGGGTGACGATCCCGCTCATCGAGTTGGAGTGACCCCACCCGGCCTGGACCCATGCCCCGCAGCCCCCGCCGGTTCCGAGTGGTGCCTCCCGAAGACGGCCTGCGCCTTGGTCAACTCCTCGCACGGCGCCTGCCCGAGGTGGACATGGCCCGGGCTCGGGCCATCGTACGGGCGGGCGGCGCCTACGTGGGACGTACCCGCGTGCGCATGCCGGATTTTCGGGTGCAGGCCGGCGAGCGGGTCACCGTACACCTCGAGGCGGCGGACATCGAGCCCCTCGATCCCGACCGGCTCGTGATCCGGTACGAGGACGAGCACCTGGTCGTGGTGGACAAGCCGCCCGGCGTGCCCACGGTGGCGACGCGGCAGGCGGTGCGCGGCACGGTGGCCGAGGCCCTGCGCCGGCGGCTCGAACGCCGCGGCGTCGCGCGTCCCTACGTGGGCGAGGTCCACCGGCTCGACCTCGAGGCCTCCGGCCTGGTGATGTTCGCCGTGCGCGGTGCGATCCAGCGCAGCCTGTACGAACGGTTCGTCTCCCACGCGATCGTTCGAATCTACCGCGCGCTCCTCGACGGCGACGCGCCGGCGGCGTGGACGGCCGACGCCCCGCTGGCCCCGGCGCGCGGCGGGCGGACCCGCGCGGGCGCGGGAGGACGCCCGGCCGTCACCCACTTCGTGCGCCTGGCCCGCCGCCCGGTCGCCGGGCGACCCGCGACCCTCGTCGAAGCCACCCTCGAGACCGGCCGCACGCATCAGATCCGCGCGCACGCGGCCGCGGGCGGGCACCCCATCGTCGGCGACGCCCGCTACGGCGGTCCGCCCTCGCCCGAGGGCCGCCTGCACCTGCACGCGGTGCGCCTGGCCTTCGAGCATCCGGTCACGGGCCGGCCCGTGGAGATCGACAGCCCGCCGCCCGCCTGGGCGGTGGTGGACGGGCGCGCATAGGCGGGGCGGCCGGCGGCGACGTCACCCGGCCAGGGACGAGGGGCGGCGATCCGTGGCGCGGCGGACCGGGCGCAGGGCGGCGAGGACCTCCCCCGCCTCCCCCGGACGGCCGAGCGCCAGACGCTCCAGGGCCGCGGGATCCACCACGAGCACGTCCGGGTCGTCCGGGTCCACCGTCACGTGGGTGAAGACGGCGCGAAACCGCGGGACCACGTCGGCCGTCACGGCGACGATGGCCGGCAGCGCGGAGGGGCCCGGTTGACCCGGGCGCGTGGCGTAGCGGCGGGTGGCCCGCACGAGCGTGACCTGGTCCGTGGGGGCCTCCACGTGCGGCCCGCCGTCGAAGGGATCGACCCGCCCGGCGTAGGCAAAGCCCACCGACTCGAGCAGGCGCAGGGCGCCTACGGTGTTCGGGCCCACGGTTCCGATGGCGGCCTGCACCTCCTCGGGCAGCAGGCTGGCGTGGATCGGCATCCGCGGGAAGAGGTTCCAGATGAAGGTCTTGTCGAACCGGCTGAGCCGGTCGGCTTCGTCGTAGGACAGCCCCGTGAACCGGTGGCCGAGGGCGTCCCAAAGGGGACTCTTCGTGGCGCCCTCCGGGCCGCGAAACAGCGGCGGCAACAGCTCCGCCAGCAGCCGGTCGCGAAACCACGGGCGGTGGGCGGCGATGAACACGAAGCGCGACAGCGACAGCAGCCGGCCGAGCTTTTGCGGGTGGCGGCGAAGGCCCGGGTCGAGGACCAGGCCGCCGAGCTCGGTGGGGCCATGGTAGGTCAGCCCCAGATGGAGCATCGTGTGCTCCATGTGGATGTGCTGCACGCGCCCGTCGGGGAAGTGCAGCTTGGCGTGGCGCTCCTCCGTGCTGACCGTGAAGTAGACGTGGGGATCGTCGTACGTGCCGTGCTGGGCGTGGATCATCGAGGTGCCGACGACCCGGCCGTCGGGAGCTTCCAGGGCGAACAACAGGCGGCGATCCGGATCGAAGGGGCCCGGTGCGAACGAAGCGACCGAACGGGTCAGAAGGCCCTCGATGTAGTCGGGCTCCGGCGGCAGGTTCAAGGTGTTGAGGTGCCGCGCGAGTCCGAAGATCGCGGCCTCGTCCGCCGCCTGGGCCTCGCGCAGCAGGAAGTAGGGTTCGGCGGCCACGGCGGCCCATTATGCCGGGCGGGGCGCCGTGCGGCCACGAACCCACCGGCTGCGGGCCGGCCCCCCGGTCAGAACGGGATGTCGTCGTCGCCGCCGCCGTCGGGCATGGTGTCGTTGAATGCCGGCTCGGCGCCGAAGCTGTCGTCCGACGGTGGGGGCGGCTGGTCGTCGCCGCGCCCTCGGCCGCCGCCGAGGAACTGCACGTCGATGGCGACCACCTCGGTGATGTAACGCTTGTTCCCGTCGCGGTCGTCGTAGCTTCGCGTCTGCAGGCGTCCTTCGATGAACACCGGCTGCCCCTTCGTCAGGTATTGGGAGCAACGCTGGCCCTGTTGCCCCCACACCACGACGCGGTGCCACTCCGTCTGCTTCTGCTGCTGGCCCGACCGGTCCGTGTAGCGGCGGGTGGTCGCCACGTTGAGCTGACACACCGGGGTCTGGTTCTGCGTATACCGAAGCTCGGGGTCGCGGCCGAGGTTGCCGAGGAGAAAGACCTTGTTGTAGCCTGCCATGGGGTTGCTCCGAATCGTGGTGAGAGGGAGAGGATCGATGCGCCCGCGGTTCGACCGGGATGCCGGGGCCGCCGCGTCGAACGCATGGGATCGGGTCGGCCGCGGCGGGCATGTTTTGCACACGCGCCGGCCGGGGCCAAGCACCCCGGCGTGAAACGGCGTTCACACCGCCGTGCGACCGTCTTGCGCACTTGACGCCCCGGCCCGCCGGCCTTCAATTGGACGGCGGTGACGGACGTCTCGTTCATCATCCCCCTGCGCAACCAGGAGCGGACCGTGGCTCGGACCGTCCGCCAGGCGGCGGAGGTGGGGCGGAGCCTGGAGATCGGGGACGAGCGCGGCCCACGCTTCGAGATCCTCGCCCTGGACGAGCGCTCCGGCGACAATACGCTGGCGTTGCTGAGCCTGTTGCACGGGCAGATCCCGGAGCTTCGCACGGTCCAGGACCTGGCCCCGGGGCGGGCTCTCGCCCGCGGCGTCCGGCTCGCCCAAGGCGAACTCCTCGTGGTGCTGGACCACCCCACCGACGTGGATCTCCTGCGCTGGGCGGGTGAGCAGGTCGCCCGCGGGCATCGCGCAGCCGTCGTGCCGGGCGAGGTCCTGGCCGTGCGCCGCGAGGAGGCCGTCCGGCTGCTCGCGGGGCGGCGTGCGGGGCTCGTGGGGGCCCAGCAGGTGGTCGCCACGGCCCTGGGTGGTGTGCCGCGGGGGGTGGCCTACAGCCCGCCGCCCCCGCGGTCGGTGGCGGCCCGCACGCGGATGCGGGCGCGCACGGTGGCGGCGCGGCTCGGGCTGGGGCGCCTGGACCATCCGGGCAAATAGGCGCCCGCGGCGCGCTCTGCGGGCACGGCGCGCCGCGGCTGCTATAGTCCGCCCGTGGAGTGGCTCCTCGCCATCGTCGCCCTGTGCCTCGTCATCGTGGTGCACGAGGCCGGCCACTACGTGGCGGCCGTCGCCACCGGGATGAAGGTGGACCGGTTCAGCGTCTTCGGCATCGGCCCGGCCGTGCTGCGGCTCGGCACCTGGCGCGGCACGGAGTTCGTGGTCAGTGCGATCCCCTTCGGCGCCTACGTCCTCATCCGGGGGATGGAGCCGGAGGAGGAGGGGGACGCGGCGCCCACCCCGGACAGCTCGAACTTCCGTGACAAGCCCCTGTGGGCCCGGTTCCTCGCCCTGTTCGGCGGCCCCGCGGCCAACTACCTGGCGGCGATGGCGATCTTCTTCGGGCTGTTCGCGGCGGTGGGTACCGAGACGGTCGCCGTCGGCGGGTTCACCGAGCCCTCGCCGGCCCGGGCCGCGGGCCTGGCCGAGGGCGACCGGCTGGTCGAGGTGGCCGGCGTGCCCATCGAGCCGCCCCAGGCGGCGGCCAAGGTGGTCCGCGCGACGAAGGCGCACCTGGGCGAGACCGTCGAGGTCGTCGTCGAGCGCGACGGCGCCCTGCAGACCTTCGAGGTCCCCCTGGCCCCCGAGCCTCCGGCGCTGGGGGTGAGCCTCGCCGTCTCCCCCTGGGGGGGACCCGTGCCGTGGACGACGGCGGCGGCCATGGCGGTGATGCGCCCCCTGGAGATCTCGGCGGCGCAGCTCGTGGCCCTGTCGAAGCTGATCACGGGCCAGATCGAGGGGGAGCTTTCGGGGCCGGTGGCGATCGTCAAGCACATCAAGCAGTCGGCCGAGGCGGGGGCCGTGCCGTTCTTCTTCATGACGGCGTTCATCAGCACGCTGCTGGGGCTGTTCAACCTGCTGCCGTTGCCCGCCCTCGACGGCGGGCGCATCGTGTTCCTGGCCTACGAGGCCGTGACGCGGCGCAAGCCGAGCCCCCAGGTGGAGGGGTGGGTGCACGGGATCGGCCTGGTCGCGTTACTGCTGCTGATGGTGTTCGTGACGATCGGCGACGTGCGCGGCGGGTAGTCGGCCATGGCCCGGCGCAGGGTCGAAGATCCGGACTTCGTGCCGCGGATCACCAGCCGCGCGCAGCTCGACGAGGCGGTCGAGCGCCTCCCGGAGGCCCCGGGCGTCTACATCATGCGCGACCGCAAGGGCGCCTACCTCTACGTGGGCAAGGCCACGCGGATCCGCAGCCGCGTGCGGCAGTACTTCTCGGGACACGACACCCGCCGGTTCGTGCCGGCGCTGGCCGAGCGCGTCGGCGACATCGAGACCCTCGTGACCGAGTCGGAGGCACAGGCGCTGTTGCTGGAGAGCAACCTGATCAAGCGCCACCGGCCGCGCTTCAACGTCCAGCTTCGGGACGACAAGCAGTTCCTCGTCCTGCGCCTCGACCCCCGGGCCGCCTGGCCGCGGCTCGAGCTCGTGCGGCGGATCAAGCGCGACGGTGCCCACTACTTCGGGCCGTACCCCTCCGCCCGCGCGGCGCGGGCCACGTTGCGCGTGGTCAACCGTCACTTTCGGCTGCGCACCTGCTCGGACTTCGTCCTGCGCAGCCGGCGGCGGCCCTGCCTGCAGTACCACATCGAGCGCTGTCCCGCGCCGTGCGTGTTGCCGGTGGACGAGGCCGCGTACGCGCAGTCGGTGCAGGACGTGGCCCTGTTCCTGTCGGGCCGCGGCAGGACGCTGATCGAGACCCTCGAGCGGCGCATGCACGCGGCCGCCGAGGCCCTCGCGTTCGAGCGTGCCGCCGCCTTGCGCGACCAGCTCGCGAGTCTCCAGGCGGTGCTGGCGCGGCAGGAGGTCGTCAGCGATCGGGGCGAGTCCTTCGATGCCGTGGGGATCCACCGCGAGGGGGGCGCGGTCGAGTTCGTGGTGCTCGAGGTGCGACAGGGGCGTGTGGCCGGGCACGCGGCGCACTCGGAGCGGGGCATGGCGTTCCCCACACCCGACGTCCTCGCCGGCTTCTTGAGCGCCCACTACGAGGCGCGCCCGGTGGAGGTGGCCGAGATCCTGCTTCCGGTCCCGATCCCCGACGACGACGCCCGGGCCCTCGAGGCGTTCTTGCGCGAGCGGGCCGGGCGCCCGGTCCACCTGGTCGTGCCGGCGCGGGGCCGCAAGCGGCGCATCGTCCGCCTGGCCGAGCGCAACGCCGCGGCGAACTTCGCCACGCGCCGCAACCGCCGGGACGATGCGGCCACGGCCCTCGAACGCCTGGCCGCGCGCCTGGGGCTCGCCCGCCCGCCGCAGCGCATCGAGTGCTACGACGTAAGCCACCTGCAGGGGGCCCATCCCCGCGCGTCGATGGTCGTCTTCGAGGACGGGGTGCCAGACCGGGCCTCCTACCGGACGTTTCGGATCCGCCCCTCGAACGCGGGGCCCACGCAAAACGACGACTTCGCCAGCCTGTACGAGGTGCTCGCCCGCCGGGTCGCGCGTGCGGGCGACGACCGCGGGGCGGAGCGCTGGCCGCTGCCCGACCTCATCGTGGTGGACGGTGGCAAGGGGCAGCTTGGCCGGGCGATCGCGGCCCTTTCGGACCTCGGCGTGCCCATCGGCCCCGAGGGGGTCGAGGTGGTGGCGCTCGCCAAGGAGCGCCAGACGGCTCCGCGCGCCGGGTCGGACGGGCGGGGGGGCGCGGACGTACGGCCGGGGCGCGTGCGCCGAGCCGCGGCGCTGGCCGGCGAGGACGCGGGCGAATACGAGGTCCGGCCCGAGCGCGTGTACGTGCCCGGCCGCAAGGACCCGATCCTCCTGCGGCCCGGCACGAGCGAGCGGCACCTGATGGAGCGGATCCGCGACGAGGCGCACCGCTTCGCCATCGGTGCGCACCGCCGCGCCAGGCGCAAGGGGGCGTTGCGCAGCCGCCTGTCCGAGATCCCCGGGGTGGGGCCGAAGATCGAGGCGAGCCTCCTGTCGCGCTTCGGCTCGCCGCAGCGGATCGCGGCCGCCGCCGTGGACGACCTGCGCACCGTCCCGGGGGTGGGGCCGAAGCTCGCCCGGCGGATCCTGGAGGCGCTGGGACGCCCCGTCCCGTAGGCGGCGGTCTCCTGCGCCTACGCCGGGGCGAGCCGACGCAGCAGGTCCCAGATCACCCGCGCCGTCGCCCCCCAAAGGGGGACGGGCAGGCCCAGGTCGAACTCGTGCATGTCGTAGGTGCGGCCGCGGTAGGGCACGCGCCCCGTGACGCGGTGCCGCGCCGGGTCGGACAGGTACGCGAGGGCGGGCACGAGCGTTTGGGCCACCTCGGCCGAGGCGGGCGAGGGGCGAAAGCTCGCGGGCGCGGCGGCCACGAAGGGGACGATCCAGAAACCGGTGGGCGTGGGGACGGGGTGCAGGCGCCCGAGCGGCTCGATCGGGCCTTCGAGCCCGACCTCCTCGCCGGCCTCGCGCAGGGCCGTGCGCCACAGGTCCCCCTCGTCCGCGGGCTCCGGCTTGCCGCCCGGAAGCGCGATCTGGCCGGCGTGGTGGTGCAGGGCACGGCTGCGCTCGATGAGCACGACGCCCGGGCCTCGTCCGCGTCCGGGGTCGGGGGTCCGGGTGAGCAGGGCCACGACGCCCGCCTGGCGCAGGTTCTCCCGGTCCGGCGGTGGAGGTGCGGTTACCGACTCGAGGCGCGGAGCCAGGGCGGCGACGAGCTCGCCCAGCGGCCGCGTCAGGGCTTCCGTCGGCGGCAGGCGACCGCCGAGTGGGTCGCCCCGCTGCCCCCCCGTGCCGCCGTCCGACACGCCGCTTAGACGCTGAAGCTCGATCCGCAGCCGCAGCTACCGGTGGCGTTGGGGTTCTCGAACTTGAAGCCGGCGCCCGCCAGGCCCTCGACGTAGTCGATGCTCGTGCCCATCAGGTACATCAGGCTCATCGGGTCCACCACGAGCTTGACCCCGTGGCTTTCGGACACGACGTCACCCTCGGCCTGCTCGTCGAAGAACAGGTCGTACTGGAAGCCCGAGCACCCGCCCCCGAGGACCTTGACGCGCAGGGCGTAGTGCGCCTCGATGGCCTCGGCCTCGCGGATCTCCTTGACCTTCTCGGCAGCCACCTCGGTCAGCGACACGGCGGCCGGCGGCGGCGGGGCGGCTTCGGTCGCGGCGTTGGAGACGGGTTCGGTGGTCGGTTCGGTCATGGCGCCTCGCGGGAGTTTGCTCGGGGGCATGCGCCCTCCGTAAGGGAAAGATGGTGCGCAAAGGGCGTCCGGTCAAGCGGGGGCTCCGTGCCGGCCCCGGGACGGGTCGGCGTGCCCCGGTGGCGGGCGCGGTGTGCGTGCGCAGGTCGCACGCCGGCAGGCGGTCGGCGGCGCGTTGACACCCGGCGCGCATCTTGCGTACGGTGCCACCCGTCCCGTTCTTCCCCGCTGGAGTCTCCCATGGAACGCCGTGCCCCCCGCCTGCTCGTCTCGTCCGTGCTGTCCCTTTTCGTGCTCGCCGCCGCCTGTGGTGAGAGCCGCGAAGAACGCCTCCGCCGGGAGATGGGGTACGAGGCCAAGGAGAAGCCGGAGGCGAAGACGGAGATCCCCGACATCCCGCCGCACCCGGACCGCGAGAAGCTGCGGCCCCTGCTCGAGGCCCTCTACAGCCAGCCGAAGATCCCCGACGTGACGGAAGGCGACGTCGAGGACAACGAGGCCCACTATCAGCTCGAACCGGGCGTGATGAGCGTCGTCAAGCTGCCGTCGGGCCTTTCGCCGGAGCAGAAGGTGCGTGCGATCGTGCGGGCGACCGCCGAGGCGGACGCCTGGGCCTACCGGCCGAACATCCGCCGACCGTACGCCGACCAGATCCACAAGATCAAGCGCGGGTTCGGAGAGGATCAGGCCGCGCTCATCCAGAAGGCCTACGCCGATCTCAAGCTCCTGGCCTTCTTCAACGGCCCCAAGGCCGACGAGGCCATCGGCAAGCTGCCGGCCGAGGTCCGTCCCACCGTGGAGAAGATGAAGGCGGAGTACCAGAAGGGCAAGCAGGACGTGTGGGATCGCTGGATGAAGATCAAGATGTACGCCCGCCGCGTGGTGTCGCGGGACGAGCCGTTCCGCCCGTTGCTGCGCGGCCTGCAGAAGCAAATGGGCCTGGAGGAGCCGCCGCCGCGCACGTGGATGGAGTCGATGGACGAGCCGTTCAAGGGGTGGGCCAAGCAGATCGCCGAGAGCGAAAAGCTCTTCGAGATGCTCACGAACCTGCGCGAGCCCAAGGACCGCGAAGCGTTCATGACGGACACGCACTCGCTGTGGGTGATGGAGGGCTCGCCGCTCGTGCCCGACAAGGCCAAGGACGTGGTCATCGACAAGAAGCTCGGGTTCGGCGTGTTGCGCGAGGATCTCGGCGGCGGCTACAACGATCTCACGTTCGTGTTCTCGAGGCGCCTTTCGGGCAACAAGCTGCGTTATGCCTTCCTGCAGTCGATCATCTACGGGTCGCTGCTGCGGGATTTCCAGATGTTCGCGGCGGCGGCCAACGACTTCGCCACGCGCGATGGCGACGGCAAGATCGATCCGAACACGGCCATGGTGCCCGACAAGTACGACCCGCTGTACGCCCGCTGCGGCTCGAAGGCGGCCATCGACACCTTGCTGACCCACTACGGCAAGGACTTTCCGGTGCTGGCCGGGCTTCGCCCGACCACGAAGAAGGCGGAGAAGATCCTCGACGTGGCCCACGAGTGCGTCATCGAGGGGGCGCGGCCGGACATCTACATCCCCGATCCGAACGACGACAAGGACGTCACGGGTCCGGCGCCGGGCACGCGGCTCGCCTTCTACCAGATGCTCGCGCGCTTCGAGAAGCTCGACGTGAACCTGGCGGCCATGGCGTCGGACGAGAAGACCGAGGAGGACGAGGCCATCGAAGACGCCGAGGCCGTCCTCAAGCGCATCAAGGCGCAGCAAGAGGCCGGCAAGGGCGTCAAATAGGTCGGGCGCCTTTCTCCACTTTTCGGCCATGCCGAACGATCCCGCGTGGACTCCCGAGGCCGTCGAGCGGGGCCTCGACGACTTCGACGCCGCCACCCTGGAGCGGCTCGTGCGGCGGGCGAACGAGGAGTACTGGCTCCTCGATCGCCCCACGCTGCCGGATCCCTTGTACGACCGCCTGGTGGAGCGGCTGCGGCGGATCGCGCCCGAAAGCCCCGTGCTGCGCGAGCTGGGGGAGCCGCCGCCGCCGGGGACGCCCATCGACGTCAAGACGGCGGCGACCGTCCCGCCGATCCGCCGTTTCGGTGCGCCCGTGCGGCACGATCGCCCCATGCTGTCGCTCGACAAGGTCTACGACCTGCACGATCTGGATGCCTGGGCCGCCAAGATCGACGGGGCTTTCATGGTGATGCCGAAGCTCGACGGGGTGGCGCTGGCGATCCACTACCTCGGCGGGCGTCTCGTGCTCGCGGCCACGCGGGGATCGGGCTCGCTCGGCGAGGACGTGACCCGCAACGTGCTGGAGATCCCCGGGGTCCCGCGCCGCATCGACGCCGACCGGCTGGAGGTGCGCGGGGAGGTCTACATCCGCCTGTCGGACTTTCGCGCGGTGGAGGCGAGCTTCGCGAATCCGCGCAACCTGGCGGCCGGCACCTTGAAGCAAAAGGAGGGGGCCCGGGACCGGATCCGGTTGCTGCGTTTCGCCGCGTGGGAGCTGGTGGACGACGGTTTCGACACCGACGAGCAGCGCTTCGAGCGCCTGCGCGCATGGGGGATCCCGACGGTGGAGGCCGAGAAGGTCGAGCGCGCCGGGCTCGAGGACGCCATCGCGCGGTGGACCGACCGCCGGTCCGAGATCGACATGGAGATCGACGGTATCGTGGTTCGCGCGGATCGCCTGGCCGAGCATGCACGTCTCGGGCACACGGCCCACCATCCGCGCTGGGCGATCGCGTACAAGTTCCAGGGGGAGACGGGCACGACCCACGTCGAGGACGTCCTGTGGTCCGTCTCCCGCAACGGGGTCATCACGCCCGTGGCGCTCGTCTCGCCGGTGACCTTGAGCGGGGCGACGATCGCCCGGGCGAGTCTTGCGAACCTGACCCGCTTCGAGCAGCTCGGCCTGCGCCGGGGCTCGACCGTGGAGGTGACGCGGCGCGGTGGGGTGATCCCCTACGTCGAGCGCGTGGTGGAGCCGGGGGACGGGCCGGCGTTCGAGCCGCCGGATCGCTGCCCCTCCTGTGGGGGCCCGGTGGGTCGGCGGAAAATCCGGGAGGCGGAGTTTCTGGTCTGCGAGCGGCCCGAGGCGTGCACGGTGGCGCGCATGCGCGACCTGGAGCACTTCGCGCGGGTGCTCGACATGAAGGGGTTTGGTCCCAAGACGCTCGAACGCATGATGGAGGCGGGGCTCGTGTCGGCGCCGGAGGACTTCTTCCGCCTGCGTCGATTCGACCTGGCCGCCCTCGAACGGCTCGGTGAAAAGAGCGCCGACAACCTGCTCGCCGAGGTCGAAAGACGGCGCACGATCCCGCTGCCGATGTTCCTGGAGGCGCTGGGGATCCCCCACGTGGGGCCCAAGTACGCCCGGATCCTCGCCGAGCACTTCCGCACCCTCGATCGCCTGCGCGCCGTGACGCGCGAGGAACTCGTCGCCATCGAGGGGATCTCGGAGATCATCGCGGGCGCCGTCGTCGAGGCCCTCGCCGAGCGCGCCGAGCGCATCGACGCGCTGCTCGAATACGTCACGGTGCCCCCGTACGAACCGCCGCGCCCGTCCGCCGGGGGCGCGCCCCTGGCGGGCAAGAGCTTCGTGTTCACGGGCACCCTCGCCCGCATGACACGCGCCGAGGCCCAGGCGGCCGTCGCCGCACTCGGGGCGGCCACGCCGGCCGGCGTGAGCAAGAAGCTGTCCTACCTGGTGGTCGGGGCCGAAGACCGCCCGTCCTCGAAGCTGCGCAAGGCCCGGGCGCTGGTCGAACAAGGCGCGCCCATCGAGATCCTCGACGAGCCGGCGTTCTACCGCCTGCTGGACGAGGCGCGCGCGGCGGCGGGCGATTGACCCCGCCCGGGCCGGTCGCGCGGGCCCTACGCCGGACCGGTGCCCTTGCGGCGCCGTTTTTTCCGGTTCTTGCCGACGCCGGCGAACAGGTCGTTGAAGTTTACGTCCAACATGACGGAAAGGATGTCGTAGCGGGAGGAGAGCACGCCGGCGTTCGCCGGGACCCCGCTGACCCCGCCGGCGCAGCGATCCGGGCACGGCGCGAGCGGACGCGCCTGGTAGACCTTGCTTTCGAGCTCGGTGATCGAGCGACGCTCTTGGAAGATGTGCATGTACCCCACGGTCAAGAAGACGCCGCGCCCGCCGCCGGTGGCGCCGAGGGCGAGGGTGCCACGGTTGAAGCTGGGGAAGTCCACGTGGCTGTAGGCCTTGGGAACGGCCGCGCTCTCGTAGCCGCCGCCGAGACGGAACGAAAGGTGCCCGGGGATCGCGGTGACGTCCCCGCCGATCCGCACGGCCACCGTGTCCTTCCAGTTCTTGGCGATGGACAGCGGGGCCACCTCTTGGCCGTTGATCCGGCCCGAGAAGATGACGTTGTAGGCGTCGATGACCGACCAGTTCTCCCAGACGACGTCCACCTCCACGTCGAACAGCTCGCGGCTGCGCAGCGGATGGATGTACCGCAGGCCGCCGCGAAGCTGCACGGGCAGCGTAAGGTCCATCTGGGCCCGCAGGTCGTCCGAGACTAGCTCTGGCTTGTCCACGTCCACCGGCCCGCGCAGGGACAAGAACACCGGGATCACTCGTCCGCCCACGCCGATCTCCACGCGCGGGTGGGGGCGCCCCCAAAGTCCCACCAGGGCCGTAAACCCCGTGCGATCCTTCAGTCGCAGGACGGTTTCCATCTGCGTCGAGGTGTCGTCCGGCACCGGGCGCAGCGTATCGGCGGTGGTCGCGTCCACCACGAGCCCGTAGTCCATCTTCGGTGTATCGACGTACTGCAGGGTCACCCCGATGCCGAACACGTCGCGGAACTTCCACGCCACCGCGGCCGAGTAGTACGCCATGATCACGTTCATCTCGGTGAGCTGGAACGAGGTCGGCCCGTAGGGGCGGAAGTCGCGCTTGCCGAGGGCGGAGGGCCCGTAGACACCGAGGGCGAAGCCCCAGTTCTCGAGACCGAAGTCCGAGGAGACCACCAGAAAGGGGGCCAGCCCGAACAGGCGCTGGCCGTCGCGCTCCTCGGCGAACTCGGTGCCGGCGTAGGGATCCCCCCAGTAGTCCGGCAAGGTCTGCCGGTCGAAGCGGATGTCGAAGAACGTGAGGTTGTGGCTGTAGGCCAGTCGCGTACCCCGAAGCGTCGCGAGCTTGCCCGGGTTGAAGTGCAGCGCGGTGGGGTCGGCGGCGGCCACGGCGTAGGCGCCGCCCCGGCCCACGGCGCGGGCGCCTTGCTCGCCCTGCTCGAAGCCGCCGGCCCGGGCCGCCCGCGGCAGCGCGGCGAAGGCGAGCGCCGCCACCCAGCGCGCGGCCCGGTTCCAGGGACGGCGGCACGGGCGCCCGGCGCCTGGCGGATCGTGCGGGAACGGAGCCGGGGGCCGAAGGACGCCGGAGCCTCGCATGACTGGATCCTATCACGCGGGCGCGTTCCCGAGTCCAGCAACGGCGTGGTACGGTGCGGTCCCATGCGAAGCTCGTTCTTTCTTGCTGCCGTCACCGCCGCCGCCGTCCTCCTCGCCGCCGGGTGCGCCGGGGACTCCGGGCACTCTGGCAACGTCCTGCCGACCGCGTCGGGTGGATCCGGCACGGCGGGTTCGACGTCCGCCGGCTCGACCACGGGGGTCACGGGCAACCAGTTTCCCGCGACCTTCCGTTTCGATTGCATCGACATCCAGGCCCTCGGGGATGCGGGTCCCGACGTGTTGCAGGCGCAGCTGCTCGAAAACCAGTGGAACCAGGACATCCGCGACTGGAAGCTCAACATCCTGGTGGACGTCCTCGATCGTGAGGACATGGGGGCGGCGACCGCGTTTCGCGTGCGCTCGGGCGTGGGCACCGGCCCGCAGGACCTGTGCTCGGAGCCGACCACCACCTCGCCGGAGTTTTCGGGATCGTACGACGCCTCGAAGGCCGCGTATGGGCCGCATCCCGACCCGGTTGGGGCGGAGGCGTGCAGCCAGGAGAGTACTGATGCGATGGGCGGTACGTATGAACTCATGACCACCACCCAGGACGTCGTCTACATCTATGCCGAGGACGACGACGGCACCACCTTCAACTGCACCGCCGACGACTCGCCCGACGCCGTCCCGATCCGCAACTTGCAGGCGACGTTTACCCAAAACGAGGAGGGGACGGTGGCCTGGGGCAACCTCACCGGATGCCTGCTCGAATCCGAGGCCGAAGCCCTGTGCTCGTGTTTGGGCGTGTGCGGAACCAGTGAGCACCCTGCCTGCGGCGGCTGCCCCACCGGTTCGGTCCCCCTGCGCGACCTCCTCGGCGACATCGGCCCGAGCCCCTCGTGCACGGACGCCCTGGGGGCTCCGGCGTTCGTGATCCAGCTCGGCTTCACGGCGCAGCTCCTCCCCTCGGTGCCGGGTACCTGCGGGTAGGGACGGCTCGGGCTCCGCGGCACCGTCGTCCAGGCAAGCGCAGGGCTGTTGTCCGAACGTCCGGTCACGGGGCCTTCGATCCACCGAGGCGGCCGGAACCATCCCGCCCATGGCCGACCCGGCGATGGGGTTGCCTTTCGCGGTCGCCGCGCGGGCCTCGGGTCGGTTTCTGGCGCAAACCGACGTTCGATCCGAGCCGGATCGTCCGGTGCGGTTACGGTGTGCGGGCGGGCGCAAAGGGCCGGCGGGCGAGGTCACCGGATCGAGGGGCCGGCGAGGCGAGCCCGTGCACGTCGATGCACCGAACCCAGGAAAGGAGCAAACCCGAGATGAACCCGACAGACGAATCTCTCCACCCGGGTGGGGACGACGGATCCGCGGACGGATGGGACGAGGACAGCCTTCGCGCGCACCGGGTGGACGCCGTGGGGATCTGGATCGAGCCCCTCGTGGCCTTCGTGCTGCACGGGGATGCCAACGCGGACAGCCACGCGTTGCGGCAAAGCGACGCGCGGCTGTGGGTCAAGGAAAGGCCCGACGAGCCCGTGTCCGTCCTCCGGCAGGTGCGCGAACACCTCGCTCGACCGGCGGAGGCGATCCTGGGGTACGAGTTCATGATGCCGCCCGAGGTCCTGGTGTGGGCCCACGGCCAGCTCCAGAACCTGTCCCCCTCGAACCTGTGGGCGATGGCCGTGGTGTGGGCCCAGGTCTACACGACCGGCATGATGGCGGCGCGGGTGCCCCTCGAACGGGTGCGACGGGTCGTGCACTACGCGACGGGGGCCCGGCTTCGCAACGAGGCGCGGACGGCGGCCGTACGTCGAGGCCTGCTGCGGGTCGTCGAGGGGGAGCGGATCTCGTACCTCGACCTCGGGGAGGCGCTTTGCCCCGAGGACGCGCGGGCCCGGGCCCATGCCGTGCGCGACGAGGCGCATCGGATCGCGTGGTGTGGCGGCGCGCCGGTGGCCCATGACCTCTATGGCGAGGCGCTGGTGGCCCCGCCGCGGCCGCAGGTCGAACGCGGGCGCGCCGCCGGCGCTCCGCTCGTGTCCCACGGCCCGATCGACGGCCGGGACCGCTACCTCGCAACGTCTCTCTACGTGGGCCTGCGGTTGCTGCGAAACACCGAGGGGGAGCCCTGGCGCGCCCCGGCGATGATCCGCCCGCGGGATGCGACGTGGGTCGAGCTGCTGGGGCCCGACGCCGTGCTCGTGGACCGCCTGGTTCGCTACGAGAACCGTGCGGTGGCGGGGACCTTCGCGGTGTACACGCGCCGGTACGAGCGATTCGACGAGACGGACGTGTGGGGCCCGGCCGTCGAGGCGTTGCGCGTGCTTTGGGCCTATCGGCTGGCCGGCGGTCGGATCGAACCGCCCCTGCGGACGAGACCGATGGAGCCCAAGGAGATCGCCCGTCGAGGCGCCAGGTTCACGGACGAGGAGGGCGCCCTCGACCTTTGCCGTCTGGCGGTCGCCGTCGGCGTGCGCTCCCTGGAGAGCCTGCGGCGCTTCGTGCGGTTGTTCGGGCCCGACGGGGTGTTCGAGAGCGGGGAGCTGGTGGAGACCACGACCTACGGGAACGTCACGCGCGTGCGGATCTCGGACAAGGTCCTGCGCAAGATCACCGGCGAGCGCGTGCCGTTCGAACTGCTGCCCGTCCCCGTGGCGAAGGTGCTCTACCCGGATCGCGAAGACGACCTGGACGACGACTGGATGGTGGCGATGGTCGAGGAATGCGAAAGAGAGGAACGAGAGGGCGAGGACGAGGACGAGGGCGTCGGCGGCTGGGACGACCCGTCCGCTTGGGGGGAGGAGTCGGACGAGTGATTTCGTCGGGAATTGGGCGCGCATGTCCCGGCCCGGGCTCGACGACACCCCGGCGCCCTCGGAGCCCGACGTGGAAAGGGCGTGTCATGCGCATGGTGCCTCGGGGACGCGAAACCTTCGATCCTTGCAGAACCGAAAAACGGGCGCGTCGGGAACGGGCGAACAAACCGGTCCGTGCCCGAACGATGGCAACGCGGTCCGCAGCACGGGACCGCCCCTTCGAGGAGGACGACCGGCCATGCATCATCTCCACGTCACCGTTCCATCGTTCCAACGCCGTCTGAACTTCGGCGCGTGCGGGGGGGCGACCGCTCTGATGCTCGCGCTCACCGCCTGCGGCCCCGCGCCCGGGGGCGGCGGATCGGGCAGCGGTGGGACGGGCGGTGGCCCCGAGACGGGGACGGCCGGGACCGCGGCGACCGGGACGGCCGGGGACTCCGGTCCGGACTCGGCGACGACCGGATTCGACCTCGGGGGCCAGGACACGGACGGCGGCGTTCCCGAGCCCACCTGTCCCATGTCGCCCGGCGTCGGCAAGCCGCTGTACGCAGACGTGAAGATCGACCGCGTCAGCGACGGTCAGAGCCTCATGGAGGATACGAACGGGATGGTGCAAGCGTGGCCGTGCACGGTGACGAGCATCTCGTACGGTTACAACGGCGCCAACCTCGAGACCACCTTGCAGGCCGACTGCGTCCTGGAGGACGGGATGCCGCCCGAGGCCGTGGAGATGGTGGCCAGCCATTGGGGACACGTCGAGCTGGCCCTTGCGCAGGGAGACCCATTCGAGCTGCGCCTGCTGTTCAAACCGTTCGCCAGTGAAGTCGGCTCGCCTTGGTTTCAAGTTGCGCTCGTGACCGTGCCTCCAGCACCCCCCGCCGTGCTGTGGACCTATTCGGAATCCGAAGACTCCGTGTTTGGCGGCGACCCCGTCATCCCTCTCGTACAGGATGCGACACAGGAGTTCCTGCAAGTCGAATATTCCGCACCAGACGGCAAACCGTGTGAAGTCGATCCCGCAGGACCGAGCGGTGAAGGATGTGGGGAGACGTTTCGGTGGTATCACGCCTTGAGGTTTTCCATGGGGGCGATGAGTGCGGACGTTACCCATGGGAACTTCGTGGAGTGGATGGGGGAGGATGGGTTTCAATATCGAGCGACGACCATCGACGCGGAAGACTTCGGGGGATGCGGAGATCCTCTGGAGAATCCCTCCGGGCGTCGGTGGGCATTCCAGCGCGTGCAGTGACGGAGCCGTGGGGGGCGCGGCCGTTTCGCGGGGTCGTCTTCCTTCGGAGGCGGTTACCGGAGTCGTCCGGGCGCGGCAGGCGGCGTCCCCGCGGGCCGTTTGGGTGCCGGCGGGCCGGTGAAGCTCCATTTTTTGCGCGCAACCCGCTCTTGAAGCGTGCGCCCGGTCGGGCCATGCTGCCCAGCGTCATGGACG
>Ga0256839_1000641_pt1 | contig 44789 bp, 48 predicted proteins | sample 354166metaG_FD_185968 | JGI IMG/M metagenome (GOLD analysis project Ga0256839, IMG submission 185968) | Hydrothermal vent microbial communities from Mid Atlantic Ridge, Atlantic Ocean - 354-166 | ecosystem: Environmental > Aquatic > Marine > Hydrothermal vents | place: Atlantic Ocean: Mid...
CGGCGTCGGGGGTGGCCGCGTCGTCGCCACCGGGACGCCCGAGGAGGTGGCCGCGGTCCCGGAGAGCTACACGGGCAAGTTCCTGCGGGACGTGTTGGGGGCGGGATGAGGGGGGAATCCCTCAACCCCGACGAATCCGCCTCCGATACACGTCCCGAGGCTCCCTCCCAAGAGTCGGGGAACGTGATCCAGCACCTCGTCGGAGACCCAGCCGTACACGCGGCCGGCGGCCCTCGCCGTCGGCTGGTCCTCGGTCTGGTCCTGATGCTCGCCGCCACCGCGGCCACGCTGCAGCTCGCCAACATGGTCTACGTCGTGGCGGAGGATCCCGATGTGACCTGGGCGGTCCCCGTGAGCGATCTGGGTCGTGACGTGATCGGGTCGAGGGCGAGTCGGGACGGGGGCGTTCCCTACGGCCGACTCGGCGATCTGGATGGCTCGGTGCCGTCGGAGGTACGTGCCTGGTGGGTCGCCCATACGCCCGTCGCCATCGCCGTGGCGGCCGTCCTCGATTCGTGGACCGCCTCCCCGGACCGGACGGCGAGGGCGCTGACCATCGTCGGGTTGGTGGGGGTGGCCTTCGCGCTGGCGGCGGCCGGGGGGCGGGGATCCCGGGGCCTGCTGCTCCTCGCCGCCGGGCTCGCGGTCATTCCGGCATGGACGGACTTCATGTGGGTCCAGCTCGGGACGCTGACCGCCATGGGGCTGCTCGCCGTGCTCGGTCTGGACTCCCGCGGTTGGCGACGAACCGCGCTGGTGCTCCTCGGCGTCCTCATCGCGTGGAGACCCTGGCTGGCCCCCGTCGCCCTGGCGCTGCCGCCCCGAGGGCGTCTGTGGCGGGACCTGTGGTGGGTCGCCATCGGAGGGGCCGGCGCAACGCTCCTCGCCCTGCCCTGGGTCGGGGGATGGGAGGGCCTCGTCGTCTGGTTGACGGTGGCCGCCCCCGCCAACCTCGCCCAGTATCGCCAGACGATCGGGAACCTCTCGGTGACCCAGTGGATGGATCCGCTCCCGGCCTGGATCCTGTTCGGCGTCGGGTATGCCAGCGTGGCGTTGGCCCGGATCCACTTCGACCGCGGACTCCGGCTGGTCTGGGCCAGCGTGGTGATCTTCACGTTGTCGCTCCTCGTGTGGTCGCACTACTGGTCGGTACTGCTGGCCGTCCTGATCCCCGCCATGAGAGGGTCGCGGCGCTGGAGGGATCTCGGCAGCGTGGTGGTGGGGATCTTCTCCGGGGCGATGCTGCTCGTCCTGACGGGGCTTTCTCCCCTCGCCCCGGCGGTGAACCTCGCCGGTGCGGGAGCCGTCGTCGTGTTGGCGATCGGGCTGTGCCGCGAGCTGGTGGCATCCCCGACGTCCAGCCCCGAAGGAGAGGCCTCCGACCGTGCCGTCCCGGTCTCGGTGCCTGGCATCGGGTAGCGAGGAACCCCTCAACCACGTCGTCGCCGCTGTCGATCAGAGGGAGGACCCGGCGGTGACTCCATGCTCTTCAATTCCCTCGCCTATCTCGTCTTCCTCCCCGTCACCGTCGGCGTGTACTGGGAGCTTCCACGCCGGTGGCGTCCCTGGATGCTGTTGGCGGCGTCGTACGTCTTTTACGGGGCCTGGGACGTCCGGTTCCTGGCGTTGATCCTCCTCTCGACGGTGGTGGATCACGCCGTCGGGATCCGCCTGGGGATGACCGAAGCGCCCCTCCGGCGGAGGAGGCTGGTGGCGGCGAGCGTGGTGGTGAACCTTGGGATCCTCGCCACCTTCAAATACTGGGGTTTCTTCGTCGAGAGTGCGGCCGATCTCGTCTCCCGGTTCGGTCTCCAACCCCACCTCCCCGTCTTGAGCGTGGTCGTGCCGGTGGGGATCTCCTTCTACACGTTCCAGACCATGGCCTACACGATCGACGTGTACCGCGGGACGATCGATCCCGAGCGCCGTTTCGTCGTCTTCGCCCTCTACGTCGCGTTCTTCCCCCAGCTCGTCGCCGGGCCGATCGAGCGGGCACGGCGCCTCCTCCCGCAGCTCGCCGACCTTCCGCTCCGGCCGACCCGGGACGACCTCGAGGCGGGGATCCGGCTGATCGCGGTGGGATTCGTGAAGAAGGTGGTGATCGCCGACACGGTCGCACCGGTCGTCGATCGGGTGTTCGGCGACCCCGCCGGTGCGGGCGCGCTCGCCCTGGCGACGGGCGTCGTCGGCTTCGCCGTGCAGATCTACGGCGATTTCTCCGGCTACACCGACATCGCACGCGGATCGGCCCGGCTGTTGGGGGTCCATCTGGTCGAGAACTTCCGTCGGCCCTACTGGGCCAGCAACATCACCGACTTCTGGCGACGATGGCACATGTCGCTCTCGTCGTGGCTGCGCGACTACCTGTACATCCCCCTGGGAGGTAATCGCCGTGGCCGCCGCCGCACCTATCTGAACATCGCGGCCGTCATGCTCCTGGGCGGCCTCTGGCATGGGGCGGCGTGGACCTTCGTCGCCTGGGGGGCCCTCCACGGGGCGATGCTGGCTCTCCATCGCTGGAGCCGGGAACGGGGCCTGCTCGGGGGCGGGCCGACCCGGTGGGGTTGGGCCCTCACCATGCTGGGGGTGCTGGTCGGATGGGTGTTCTTCCGTGCCCCGGACTTCTCGACGGCGTGGACGGTGCTGGCGGGCATCGCGTCGGGACGGCCGGGCGCAGTCGATCCCGCGGGCCTCGTCTTCGTGACCCTCGCCGTGCTGGGCGTTTGGTGGCTCGATCGGTCCGAGCATGCCGGATCCGTCAACCCGGTGGCGTCGGCTCCCGCCCTGGTTCGGGGTCTCGCCTACGGGGTCGCCCTCGTGTTCGCGATCGTCGGCGGGGCCAGCTCCCCGAACCAGTTCATCTACTTCCAGTTCTGATGCGGCGTCTCCGCGAGCGATGGGTGGTGGTCGGTGCGATGCTGGTGATCTTGGGCGCCGCCGAGTTCGGGGTTCGCTCGATCGGATCGTCCCTCCCGGAACCCACGGGGCTGCCGTCCGTGGAGTCGCGGGTCAAGGCGACCCTGCTGAGGGATGTACCTGCACGGCTCGACGTCGTGCTCCTCGGCGACTCGGTGATGGAGGGGGGCGTCGATCCTGCCCGACTGCGGTCTCGTTTCGGGCTCGAGGCCTTCAACGCCGCCGTGCCGTTCTCCACGCCGCTGGCCATGGAGCGCTGGATCGACGTCGTGCTGGCCCGCACTCGACCTCGGCTGGTCGTCGTCGGTCTGGGGTTCGACCCGTCCGTGACGACGCTCGGTGACGATCCACTCCGCCTCGCGTTGGAGCGGGAGCCGGACACGGGGGTGTGGGAGCTGCTGGGTCGCCATTCCGAGCTGGTGCGGCGTCGGCGCCAGCTCCGCGACTGGTCCGACACGCTCCGCGACGTGCGCGCCCTCGAGGCGGGCACCTGGACTTCCCGGGGCTTTCAACGAGGGTATCTCGACGGGACGATCCGTTCGGTCGCGACCGTGGAGGAACCGGCGTCGGCGGCGGGGGGACGCATGACGAGGGACAATGAAGAGGCCCTCGGGCGACTCGTCCAGCGTCTCGTCGAGGAGGGGATCGACGTGGTCGTGGTGATGGAGCCCATCCGATGCGACACCGAGGCGTGTCGCCGTCGCCTGGTCGACTCGCCGTACCATCGCCAGGTCTTCGCGGTCGCAGACCGGACCGGTGCCTCCTATCTCGACACCAACGTGGAGCGATGGGATCCGGGCCTCTTCGTCGATGCTCTGCATCTCACCGGTGCCGGTGTGGAGCGTCTCACCGACGCCGTCGGTCGCCTCGTCGAAGACCATCTGTCGGACCCCGTTCGGGGGGCGCGGTGGCGACCGGGTCAGGTCGACGATCGAGACGGCCTGGGGTGATCGCCGGGTCGCCGAGCTGTCCGAATCAGGACCGGTGTGGCGAGGGCGAGGAGGAGCGGGTAGGCGGGATGGAGGATGGTCGTGAACCCTTCGGCCTGCCACGAGGCGATGTCGGGGCCGTACAGGGCGACGACGTGGAGGAGCACGGCGGCGGTGAGGAGGGACCGTCGCGGCACCCGGTCCCACAGGAGCGCACCTGCCACGGCGAGCAGCAGCCAGTCGTAGACGACCACGTGGGGCGTGATGAGCATGGTGGCGACGATGGACCACGCCAGGGCGGTGGTCGGATCATCGGCCACCCGTCGGAACACGACGACGAATCCGGCGACGACGGCCAGCGTGACCGCAGCCCAGGCCAGGGTCGCCGCCCCTCCCTCCCCGAACACCATCCGGAAGAAGTCGAGACCGCTGAAATACCAGACTCGGTTGGTCGGTCCGGGGTCGGCGAGGGTGGGGAGCCGTTCCAGGTAGGTGGCCCACCCCTGCGGGGTCGCCAGCACCGTCGCGAGCACCGAGCTCCCTCCGGAGACGAGTGCCCCCATGAGCTCGCGGCGGTGCCGTGACGGCGCGCTGAGCCACCAGAGGGCGGGTCCGAGGGCGAGCTGTGGTTTCAGGACCAGGAGCCCGATGAGGACGCCGAGCCAGATCCGTGCCCCTCGGCGGGCCGCGACGCCGGCCAGGGCCAAGACCAGGAACGCGAAGAAGGTGTTCTGGCCCAGGGCCACGGCCCCGTACGCGGGCACGGAGGCGAAGACGAGGATCCCGGCCGTCGGGGAGAGGCGCAGCAGACGGACGCTCGCCACGTAGGCGGCGACCCCGGCGAGGGTCCAGAGCGCGAGGGCGACACCGAGGGACGTCGCCGAGAGGGGCACGTAGGCGAACGCGGTGGGCGGCGGATATCGGAAGACGGGGCCGCCCGCCGGAAGGTCCAGCCCGGTGACCTCGTTGAACCGCGCGGCGAAGGCGGCGACGTCGTAGAGGACCGACCAGCTCCCCTCACGGGCGAGCGACCCTCCCACGTAGAACACCGAGAAGTCGCGCCCCAGGATCCAGACGTCCGGTCCCGGTGCCCAGGAGATGGCCAGCCGTCCGAGGGCGAGGTAGAGGCCCGAGACCACCACCGTCACCCAGAGGAGGGGGAGTCCGAGCAGGACGACGGGGAGCGGGCGCGTCCTCAGGAGGGACCGGAGGCTGACTGCGGCTCGGGACACGGGAGGAACCCTATCCGGTGGGTCCGAACGTGCTCACCCCGAGGGGCTCCGCGGGTCGTTCGGAGACGCGAAGCGAGACCACGGCGGCGACGGTCATGAGGGCGAAGAGCGGGGCGAACACCCGGACGACGTTGTTGCCCACCGTCCACACCCAATCCGACGACACCAGGGCGACGAGCACCCACGGTGCCACCAGCCAGCGGAAGAGCAGGGAACGGGCTCGAACGGCGCACACGGCGCCGGCGACGAGCATCCCGATCCCCACCGCGACGAGCAGGCGGTCGCTCTCCGATGTCGTCGGCCAGGTCCCGAGGGAGGCGAAGATCCCCGCGCCGGGCCAGGTCAGATTTCCGCGCGGGCTGAGACCGGCGTCCATCCTCGTCTGCAACCACAGCGCCCATCCCAGCAGCGACGTGGCGGGGATCCCGAAGGTGGCGGCGGCGCCCCGATCCCTCCGGGCGAACCACTGGTGACCGGCGAGGGAGAGGGCGACGAGCAGGTACTGGTCTTTGGCCAGAGCCGCCAGGGCCAACAGGAGCACGGTGGTTCGTCGACGTCGGTCGAGGTAGGCGGCGACGGCCAGGGTGGCGAGGCCGAAACCGACGACGTCGGCGGTGAGCAGGCGTACGGACATCCACAGGCCGGGGTTCGCCAGCACCGCCAGATGCACCCACGGACTCCACCCGAACCGTCGCCGAATCCCTTCGAGCGCCGCCGAGGCGATCCCCAACCCCGACGCGGTGGTGAGGACGAACCCGGCCAGGAGGGCGGGACCGTGCAGTGCCCCTCCCAGGGAGGCGATGACGGGGAGGAGGATGCGGCGGTAGCGGTATCCGGCGTCGACCAGGAGATCGCCGACCTCGGAGCCGTCGAGATCGAGGGCGATGGCGTACCCGATCTGGCCGTCGTGCCCCGACCCCTCCACGGTGACGAGTGCGGGAAGGTCCCCTTCGATCAGCGGCCGGACGGTGGCGTCCTCACCGACCGCCAGGAGACCGCTCCATCCCCCGACCGCCGAAGCCTGGGTCCATTGGAGGAACAGGGCGGTGCCGAGGCCGACGAGCAGCCAGAGGAGAGAGGCCCGCGGGATGCTCGGGCTGGAGGCGAGAGACGACCGTCGAGACATGGACCTGGGTCTAGGGTGTGGTCGATACATCGGCACGTCGACGGGTCCACTGGAGCGGGGACCAGGAGCAGACAATGACGCGGTTCGCAGACGCCCGGGTCGTGGTGCTCGGAGGTGCGGGCTTTCTCGGGTCGCACCTCTGCACCCGGCTGACCGAGGAGGGGGCGGCCGTCGTCTGTATCGACAACCTCATCACCGGGACCGCCACGAACGTCGAGCACCTGATCGGAACGCCGGGTTTTCGGCTCGTGCGGTACAGCATCGTCGACTATCTGCACGTCCCCGGGAGCGTCGACTTCGTGTTCAACTTCGCGTCGCCTGCCTCGCCGGTGGACTTCACCCGTTACCCGATCCAGATCCTCAAGGTCGGGGCGCTCGGGACCCACCACGCCCTCGGGATGGCCCTCGCCAAGGAGGCGACCTACGTGCACGCCAGCACGAGCGAGGTGTACGGCGATCCCCTGGTCAATCCCCAGCCGGAGACCTACTGGGGCAACGTCAACCCCATCGGGATCCGCGGCGTCTACGACGAGGGGAAGCGGTACGGCGAAGCCCTCACGATGGCCTACCACCGTACCCACGGCGTCGACACCCGCATCGCGCGGATCTTCAACACCTACGGCCCCCGGATGCGGCCCGACGATGGGCGGGCCGTCCCGGCGTTCTTCTCCGCCGCCCTCCGAGGCCGTCCGTTGCCGGTTCACGGAGACGGCTCCCAGACCCGCTCGCTGTGCTACGTGGACGATCTGATCGAGGGGATCCTCCGGCTGGCCCTCAGCTCCGAGCACGAGCCGGTGAACGTGGGGAACCCCGAGGAGATCACGATCCTGGAGCTGGCCCGCACGATCCAGGAGGTCGTCGGGGTGGACACCGGCATCGAGTTCCAACCCCGACCGGTGGACGACCCGGCCGTCCGCCGTCCCGACATCAGCCGAGCCGAGAGGATCCTCGGATGGAGACCCGAGGTCCCGTTGCGGGAAGGGCTGGCACGGACGATACCGTGGTTCCGCCAGGCCCTCGGTGTCGACGGGTCGTGACCTGGGGAGGATCCGCCGACTGGTGGATCGCCGAAGTGGCGTCGGACCCCGCCTACCGGGAGGTGGTGGAACCCCTCATCCTGGAGCTGTGCGATCTGAGGCCGGGAGATCGGATCCTCGACGTCGGTTGCGGAGAGGGGCGGATCATGTCCGCGCTCGCCCGAGTCGGAGCCCGGCCCGTCGGATGTGATCTCGATCTCGACCTGCTCCGACGGGCCCGAGGACGGGGGCCGGTGGTTCGCTGTCGGCTCCCCGACCTCGGCTGGGCGGCCTCGGCGTCCTTCGACGGGGCGGTGATGTCCCTCGTGCTCGAGCATCTTCCGGACGTCGACCCGATGCTGGCGGAGCTGGGTCGTGTCGTGCGCCGAAGCGGGTTCCTCGTGGTGGTCGTCAACCATCCCGTCTTCACCGCTCCCGGATCGGCCCCGGTCGTCGACACGGACGGCGAGGTCCTGTGGCGGCCCGGTCGTTACCTCGACGTCGGGTACACCGACGAGCCCGCGGGGGACGGGGCGATCCGTTTCCATCACCGGCCCCTCTCGGGCCTGGTCAACGCCGCGGCGGAGGCAGGCTGGATGTTGGAGCGGATGGTGGAGCAGGGTGTCACCGCCGGGCAGGTCGCGCGGAGCCCGTCCCTCGCGGGCCAGGAGCACATCCCCCGACTGGCCGGATTTCGGTGGCGGCGGCGTGGCGGCGTCGTCGCCTGACAGCTCGCGGGCGTCGGTACGCTGAAGGGTCGATGCGACGCCCCGTCACGGCCGAGATTCCCGACGGGCCCGGTGCCTACCTGTTCCGGGACTCGGTCGGTCGCGTCGTCTACGTGGGGAAGGCGAAGTCGCTTCGGAAACGGGTCGTGGGGTACTTCGGGAGGGAGCTGCACCCCCGAACCCAGGCGATGGTCGACGCCGCCGAGAGCGTCGAGTGGATCGTCACCGCCAACGAGGTCGAGGCCCTCATGCTGGAGTACTCCCTGATCAAGGAGCATCGACCTCGCTTCAACGTCAAGCTTCGTGACGACAAGTCCTATCCGTATCTGGCCATCACCCGATCCGACGAGTGGCCACGGGCGCGGGTGATGCGAGGGAAGCGGAGGAAGGGAACCGAGTATTTCGGTCCCTACGCCCACACCTACGCGATTCGCAAGACCCTCGACCTCCTGCTCCGCACCTTCCCCGTGCGGACGTGCTCCGATGCGATGTTCCGGCGTCAGTCCGCCCAGGGGCGACCCTGCCTGCTGTTCCACATCGAGAAGTGCTCCGGTCCCTGCGTCGGTGAGGTCGAGCCGAAGGAATACGCCGAGATGGTCGACGGGCTGGCCGCCTTCCTCCGGGGGGAGACCGACGCGGTCGTCGACGACCTCACCCGGAAGATGGCGGCGGCGGCGGAGCGTCTCGAGTTCGAGCTGGCGGCCCGGTACCGGGACCGGCTGGCCGACATCGAGCGTGCCCTCGAACGTCAGGAGGTCGTGACCGACCGGCCGGAGGATTTCGACCTGATCGCCGTGGCGGGGGACGACCTCGAGACGGCGGTGCAGGCGCTCTTCGTCCGGCGGGGGCGGGTGGTGGGACGTTGGGGCACGATCGTGGATCGGGTCGAGGAGATGAGTACCGGGGAGCTCATCGGTGCGGTGCTGCGAGAGCGCTACGGGGAGGAACGGCCGCCGCGGGAGGTGCTGGTCGCCGACCTCCCCCCCGACGCCGAGACCTGGGTGGAATGGCTGAGCGAACGCCGGGGGGCGCGGGTCTCCCTGCGGGTACCCCGGCGGGGCGCGAAGCGGCGGCTGATGGAGACCGCCACCGCCAACGCCCAGGAGGAGTTCTCCCGTCATCGTCTCCGACGCCAGACCGACCACAACGCCCGGGCCCGGGCCTTGAGGAGCCTCCAGGAGACTCTGGGTCTCCCCGCAGCTCCGCTCCGCATCGAGGCCTACGACATCTCGACGCTCCAGGGCACGAACACGGTGGCCTCGATGGTGGTGATGGAGGATGGGCTGCCCCGACGCTCGGAATACCGGCGGTTTCGGATCAGGACCGTCCCCGGCCAGGACGACTTCGCGGCGATGGAGGAGGTGCTCCATCGACGCTTCGAGGCGTATCTGAGGGATCGAGAGGCACCCGTGGGGGATCGGCGCAGGTTCGCCTACCCGCCGTCGCTGGTGGTCGTCGACGGGGGAGCGGGCCAGCTCGGTCGGGCGGTCGCGGTCCTCGATCGGCTGGGACTCGACATCCCGGTGATCGGGTTGGCGAAACGGCTGGAGGAGGTCTACCTCCCCGACCAGCCCGAGCCCCTCCGCATCCCCCGCGACGCCGAGGCCCTCTACCTCCTGCAGCAGGTCCGCGACGAAGCGCACCGCTTCGCCGTCGCCTATCACCGCACCTTGCGGTCGAAGCGGATGATCGACTCGATCCTCGACGAGGTCCCGGGGGTGGGGCCGGCGCGGAAACGAGCCTTGCTCAGGCGTTTCGGATCGCTGCGCCGACTACGGGAGGCCGACCCCGAAGAGCTGGCGGAGGTGGTGCCCGCTCGGGTCGCCCAAGACCTCTACGCTGCACTCCATGGCTGATTCGGGACGTCGACCCCAGGTGTTGGTGGTGACCGGCATGTCCGGTGCCGGGCGGTCCACCGCGGCGAAGGTGCTGGAGGATCTCGGATATCTGGTGATCGACAACCTGCCCCCCGACCTGATCCCGAACGTGCTCAGCCTGCACGAGGTCACCGAGCAGCGACGTCGGTTGGCGATGGTGATCGACGCCCGGGCGGGAGCGCCGACCGGCGCGGTGCGGCGGGCCCTCGACGAGCTCGACCGCGCCGGGGTCGAGTCCCTGGTGCTGTTCCTGGACGCCGAGGACGCGGTGATCATCCGACGGTACGAGGAGAACCGTCGGCCCCACCCCCTCCAGGAGGGTGGGTTGGCGGAGGCCATCTCCCGGGAGCGGACGATGCTCGCCGAGCTTCGGGAGCTGACGGACGTGGTGATCGACACCACCGAGTTGAACGTGCATCAGCTCCGGGATCGGATCACCGAGCTGTTCGCCGAAGGGCGTCGGGATCGGCCGATGCGCGTCTCCGTCACCTCGTTCGGTTTCAAACACGGCACACCCCGGGACGCCGATCTCCTCTTCGACGTTCGGTTCCTCCCCAATCCCCATTGGGTGCCGGAGCTGCGGCCCCTTCCCGGCACGGCGGACGAGGTGGCCCGGTACGTGCTGGACCACCCCGACGCCCAGGCGTTTCTGGAGCGGGTCGAGGATCTGCTGGATTTCCTCATCCCCCGATATCAGGCGGAGGGCAAGTCGTACCTCTCGATCGCGATCGGCTGCACGGGAGGCCATCACCGGTCGGTGGCCCTGTCCGAGGAGATCGGGAGCCGACTCGCCGCTCGGGAGATCGCCGTCACCGTTCGCCATCGGGACGTGGAGCGATGAGGGAGACCGAACTCGAGACGGAGCGGGTGCTCCTGGGGCTCGACCCGCACGGGCCGAAGGTGGTGGCCCTCGGCGGCGGCCACGGCCTCGCGGCGGCCCTCGAAGCCGTCCAGTGCTACGCGGGGGCGATCACCGGCGTCGTGTCGGTCGCCGACGACGGTGGCTCCTCCGGACGCCTCATCCGGGAGCTGGGGATCCCACCTCCGGGCGACATCCGCCGCTGTCTGCTCGCCCTCACTCCGGAGCCGTCGATCGTCGCCGAGCTGTTCGCCTATCGCTTCGCCTCGTCGGACGTGGGCGGCCACTCCCTGGGCAACCTGGTCCTCGCCGCCCTCGCCGACCTCCAGGGCGATTTCGTCGAGGCGGTGGCGACGGCGGGGGAGCTGTTGGGCTCGGTGGGGCGGGTGGTGCCCGCCGCACCGGAGGCGGTCACCCTCTCGGCGGTCGTCGGGGACGAGATCGTGTCGGGACAGGTGGCGATCGCCCGTGCCCGGGGCGGCATCCGGCGGGTCTGGATCGCCCCCGACTCGGTGGAGGCGACGCCCGAGGCCCTGGAGGCGGTCGCCGCCGCCGACCAGATCGTCCTCGGTCCGGGGAGCCTGTTCACGTCCCTCGTCGCCGTCCTCCTCGTGCCGGGGATGGCCCAGGCGGTACGTTCGGCCGGTGGCGACAAGGTGCTGGTCCTCAACCTGATCGACCAGGACGGCGAGACGCTGGGGCTCGATGGGCGCGCCCACCTGGAGGCGCTCGAGCGGACGGTGGGCCTGGTCGGGCCCGGTGCTATCGTCGCCCACCGTGGTCCCCTGGCCGTGCCGGAGGGGCATCGGAGGGTGGAGCTCGACCCGGCGACGGCCGCCGAGTTCGGCTGGAGGCTCGTGGAGGCCGATGTCGCGGATCATGGGGCCGACTGGCCGGCCCACGACCCGTTGAAGCTGGGTCGGGCGCTGCAGCGGGCCTTCGAGACGTGAGGACCGAGAAGGGGAGAGACCGGAGCCGAACGGTGAAGATGCGATACCTCACGGTCGAACAGATCGAGGTCACGGGTCGCCGAGTCCTGGTGCGATCGGACCTCAACGTCCCTCTGGACGGGGGAGCGGTCACCGACGATTTCCGCATCCACGCCGCCCTTCCGACGATTCGGACCCTGAGGGCGGCAGGGGCCCGGGTCATCGTCTGTAGCCACCTCGGACGCCCCAAGGGGCCCGACCCGGCGCTCCGGATGGATCCCGTGGCGGCTCGGCTCGCCGAACTCGGCGGGTTCGACGTCCGCAAGGTCGATGACGTCGCCGGTCCGCAGGCCGAGGCGGCGGTGACCGCCATGGACGAGGGCGACGTCGTGCTCCTCGAGAACACGAGGTTCGATCCGGGGGAGACGAGCAACGATCCGGACCTCGCGGATCGGCTGGCCCGGCTCTGTGACGTCTTCGTCCAGGACGCCTTCGGGTCGGTGCATCGCGCCCACGCCAGCACCGTCGGGGTGGCGCAGCGGGTGACGTCGGCGGCCGGCCTGCTGCTCGTCCGGGAGTTGGAGGCGTTCTCCAGGTTCCTCGACGAGCCGGAGCGCCCGTACGTGGTGGTCCTCGGCGGTGCCAAGGTGTCGGACAAGCTGGGGGTGATCCGGTCCCTGCTCCCGCGAACCGACGCGATGCTGATCGGCGGGGGGATGTGTTTCACCCTCCTCGCCGCCGAAGGGTTCGCGGTGGGGGAGAGCCTCCTCGAGGAGGAGATGGTCGAGACGGTGCGCGAGGTGCTGGAAGGGCCCGGAGGGGACAAGATCCAGCTTCCGACCGACGTGGTCGTCGCCGACCGTTTCGCCCTCGACGCCCCCCACCGGATCGTCGATGCGGGCGAGATCCCCGACGGAGGGTTCGGCGTCGACATCGGGCCGTCGACCGCGGAGCGATTCGCCGCGGTGGTGAGGGGGGCCGGCACCGTCTTCTGGAACGGGCCGATGGGGGTGTTCGAGTGGGAGGCGTTCCGAGCGGGCACGGCCCGGATCGCCGAGGCGATGGCGGACTCGAAGGCGTTCACCGTCGTCGGCGGCGGCGACTCGGTGGCCGCGCTTCGGATGCTCGGTCTCGAGGGTCGGATCTCCCACGTCTCCACGGGCGGTGGCGCCGGGTTGGAGCTGTTGGAGGGGCGAGCCCTCCCCGGAGTCGAGGTGTTGGAGCGGTGGGCCGATGGATGAGCGCAGGGACCTGATCGTCGGCAACTGGAAGATGCACGCCACCCACCTGGAGGCGATCCAGAAGATCCAGAAGCTCTCGTATCGTCTCCGTCCCGAGGACTTCGAACGGGTGGAGGTCGTCGTGGCTCCTCCCTTCACCGCGCTGCGTGCGGCCCAGCTCGTGATCGAGACGGATCATCTCCCGATCCGACTCGGAGCCCAGAACGTGCACTGGGAGGACCAGGGCGCCTTCACCGGAGAGGTCTCGGCCCCGATGCTGGCCAAGTTGGCGGTGACCCACGTCATCGTCGGCCATTCGGAGCGTCGGACCCTGTTCGCCGAGACCGACACGATCGTGAACCGGAAGCTGAAGGCCGTGATTCGCCACGGGATGCGTCCCATCCTCTGCGTCGGCGAGACGCTCGAGGAGCGGGAGGTGGGCTCGACCGAGGAGGTGGTCGTCCGGATGGTGCGCGACGGACTTGCCGGCATCCCGCCCGAGGCGGTGGCCGCCACCGCCATCGCCTACGAGCCGGTCTGGGCGATCGGCACCGGCCATCACGCCGACCCGGACGACGCCGGGGCGGTGGCCGAGCTGATCCGCGGGACGATCCGCGCCCGGGTCGGGGAGGTCGCAGACCAGATACGGATCCTCTACGGCGGCTCCGTGAACCCGGGCAACATCAAGGGGTTCATGGCGAAGCGTCACATCGACGGAGCGCTCGTCGGCGGGGCCTCGCTCGATCCCGACACCTTCGCGGCGGTGGTCCGGTACTGGGTCTGATTCGGGTCCGGTACGCTGATCCGAGCCCGAGGAAGGGGAGGACGAGATGGCCTATCGGTTGGTGCTGCTTCGCCATGGGGAGTCGGTCTGGAATCTGGAGAACAAGTTCACCGGCTGGACCGACGTCGACCTCACCGAGCGGGGGATCGAAGAAGCCCGCAACGCCGGGTTCCTCCTGGCGGAGGAGGGGTTCACCTTCGATGCCGTCCACACCTCGGTGCTGCTGAGGGCGATCAAGACCGCCGACGTCACCCTGGAGACGATGGGTCTGCACTGGTTGCCGGTGACCCGTCATTGGCGCCTGAACGAGCGGCACTACGGGGCATTGCAGGGCCTGGACAAGAAGAAGACCGCCGAGGAGCACGGGGCCGAGCAGGTCCACCTGTGGCGTCGCAGCTACGACGTGCCACCGCCCGCCCTCGACCACGACGATCCCCGCCACCCGCGTTTCGACCGTCGCTACGCCGACCTCGCCCCGGAGCTGATCCCGGCCACCGAGTGCCTGGCCGACGTGGTCGCCCGGATGCTGCCGTACTGGTACGACCGGATCGTGCCGGAGATCCGAGCGGGGCGTCGGCTGTTGATCGTCGCCCACGGCAACAGCCTCCGAGCGCTCGTGAAGCACCTCGACGGCATCTCGGACGAGGAGATCCCTTCGCTGAACATCCCGACGGGCATCCCCCTCGTCTACGAGCTCGACGAGGATCTGCGGCCGATCACGAGCCGGTACCTGGGTGATCCGGAGGCGGCGAAACGGGCCGCCGAGGCGGTGGCGCGACAGGCCGGGTGAGGGAGCCGACCGGAGCCCGGGTATACTGGTCGCACCCGCCCACCCGGCGGCCGGGAAGACCTCGAACCACGAAGAGCCCGAACCACGAAGACCCGAGACTTCACCCAGGTACCCCATCATGGCCATCTTGACCGGCATCGTCATCGTCCTCCATCTCATCGTCTCCTTCGCCCTGGTGATCCTCATCCTGCTGCATTCGGGTCGAGGGGGTGGGCTGTCCGACGTCTTCGGGGGCGGGATGATGTCGTCGAACCTGGGCGGGTCGACGGTCGTGGAACGGAACCTCGACCGGCTGACCGTGATCACGGGGGTGGTGTTCGCCATCACCACGGTGGCGCTCACCTGGCTGTTGGCCTCCTGACGGTCGGTATACTCGGGCGGCGCTCACGTCGGAGTGGCGGAATTGGTAGACGCGCTAGGTTGAGGGCCTAGTGGGAGAATATCCCGTGGAGGTTCGAGTCCTCTCTCCGACACCGGACTGCACGCGGCCCGTCGAGGGTCGAAGGGGGTCACGAGGGGAGAGTCTGGGCCGTACATGCTCGCACGTCGCACCTGGTTGCTGATCGCAGGCGCCGTCGTCCTCTTCTCTCTGTGGGACGCGGCGCAGCCGATCAGGATCTTCGAGTTCGTCCGCTACCTGGGGGACGGAACCAAGATCGAGTCCGGCATCACCTGCGGCTCTGCGTTCCCGATGGTCTTCGCCGGGGAGTTCGACGAGGACGTACCCGGCAGGTCCACCGAGGCGGAGTGCCTGAAGGCGGCGCGCACCAAGGTGGCCGAGGTCGTCGCCCTCTGGGCGTTGGCGCTCACCGCGGTGGTGGTGGGGATGCGTTACGGGCGGGAGCCGCCGGCACCGATCGACCGGGAGCTTCCGGCACTGCCCACCGAGCTTCGGCGGATCCTCACCGGCCGGTCGCGGGACCGGAGGTGAGGTCGGGGACGTGGCCGCTGCTCACGGCGTGGCGGTGGAGCGTTCGGGGGCACCGGCACGGCGGCGTCCGCGGGTGGGACCGAAGGCGTCGGTCCAGACCGGTGTGAACACGAGGGCGACGGCGGTGACGACCAGCAGGATCGGTGACACCGTGGCCACCACCGCGTAGTTGCCGCTCGAGTCGGCGATCGCCGCACCGAGGAGCGAGCCGATCGGGAGCGTCGCCCATCCGATCGCCCGGGCGGCGGTGATGACCCGGCCGAGCATCACCGGCGGGGTGTAGGTCTGGCGGATCGTGGCGAGGGGCACGTTGACCATCGACAGGCCGAAGAACGCGACGAAGAACATCGTCAGCCCGGCGAACCCGAAGGGGTATTGGAGGGCGCTGAGGAAGGCGAGGCCGAACACCGCCAGACCGGTGACCATCGTCTTTCCGAGGCCGATGAACCGCACCAGCGACGGGGCGAAGGCGGCCCCTGCCACACCCCCGATCCCGAGGGCGGCCAGCAACACCCCCTTCTGCCAGTCGGAGGTGGCTCCCAAGACGTCGTCGGCGAGGACCACGAAGGTGGCCTCCAGGAACCCCATCACGAAGTTGGCGATGGCCGCCGCGGCCGTCGAGATCCGAAGTCGGATCTCGTTCCAGAGGTACAGGAGTCCGTTGATCGCCTCACTGAGGATCCCGATCCGTGGTCCCCGTTCCGGTTTCGGGACGGGGCCGATCATGGCGATGGAGACCGCCGAGACGAGGAAGGTGAGCCCGTTGAGCACGAAGGCGGGCCAATGGCTCACCTGGGAGACGAGGACCCCGGCCAGCAGCGGCCCGAGGGCGAGGGTGGCCTGCTGGGAGGCGGCGATGCGGGCGTTGGCGACCGCCAGGTGATGCGCCTCGACGACCGAGGGCAGCATGGCGTAGAGGGCGTTGCCGAACAGGGCCGAGAACGAGCCGATCAGGAAGGCGACGGTGAAGACCGCGTAGAGGGAGCTCTGGGGGTCGGGACCGGGGTTGGCGGCGACCCAGGCCAGCCAGAAGAAGGCCGCGGCCCGGGCGACGTCGGCGACGATCATGAGGGGGCGGAGCCGCATCCGGTCGAGCATCACCCCGCCGAGAAGTCCGAACAGGAAGGTGGGGATGTTCTCGAGGGAGTAGGTGATCGCGAAGTCGAGGCTCGACTCGCCCCGGTTCAGGCTGAGCACGAACAGGGGGACGGTGAGGTAGGCGACGTAGTCGCCGAGCTGGGAGACGGCCTGGCCGAACCACAGCAGGTCGTAGCGACGTCCGAGCTTTGAGCGCGTCGCCTTGTGGCGCCCACGTCCGAGCATGTTCCCCCGGAGATCGACGTGCGGCCGAGAGGATAACCGCGCGACTCCTCGCCCGGCGGAGATCGTCGACGGTGTGGGAGGGGCTAGGGTTCACGGCGATGACGAGCCCCAAGGAGATCCCCGAACTCGCCACGGAGCTGATCGAGCTCTCCAAGGAGTACCTTCGTCAGGAGACGATCGAGCCGGCGAGACGTCTGGGCCGACTCGCCGGTTTCGGGCTGGCCGCAGGCCTCCTGTTCGCGGTCGCCGCGCTCTTCCTGGGACTGGGGGTGTACGCGGCCCTGCGTCGGGTCCTGCCCGACGGACCATGGTACGTGGTGTTGGCGCGGGGGCTCACGGTGGTCGTCACCGGGGGAGCGGCCGCGCTCATCGGCTGGAGGATGACGAAGGATGGTTGAGCGCGCCGACATCGAAGCGAAGGCCCGCGAGCTGCAGGCCGCCGTCGAGGAGACCAAGGAGTCGGCCCAGAACACGGCCGTGCTGGCGGCGGTCGCCGTGGTGGTGGTCGTCGCGTTGGCCTATCTGGCGGGCCGACGGAGGGGACGGGCCGGGAAGACCGTCGTCGAGGTCTACCGGGTGCGCTGATCCTGCCGGGCGATCTGGAGCCGGGGCTCGTCACCCGAGCCCGTCCTGATCACCAGGCCACGACCGTGGCTCAGGACCTCCCGGTGGACGAGCTCCCGACGCCGACGACGGGAGCCCCTCCACAGACCCGCCGCCACCAACGCGGCTCCGGTCAGGAGGCGGGCTTGGTCCCCGGTGCGGAGACCTCGGAAGAGGAGGGTGGTACCGCGGGCGACGAGGTTCATGGAAGGGGCCGGTCCGTAATACAGTGCACGGTACTGCCCATCTGCTCCGTCCGTCGAACTGTGAGGACGCCATGATGAACCGCCGCTTCATCCAGATCGTCACGGCCATCGTCGTGATCGGCATGGTCATGTCCGTGCTGGCCGCCGTCATCTCTGCGCTCTCATGAAGGTCATCCTGCGTCAGCCGCGCCGCGAGATCGAGCTGGAGGGGGTTCGGCGAGTCCGGGACCTGCTGAAGCGTCTCGACATCGTCGCCGAGTCGGTGCTCGTGATCCGGGGCGACGAGCTCCTCACCATCGACGAGCCGCTCTCCGACGACGACGTGGTCGAGCTGCGGCCCGTCATCTCGGGGGGCGCTCGATGAAGTGCCGCGTCTGCCGTGAGAAGGCGGTCATCCAGATCCGTCGGCACAACGCCAACTTCTGCAAACCGCACTTCATCGCCCACGTCCGTCGCCAGGTCGAGCGCACCATCGCCGACTACTCGATGATCGCCCCCGGTGACCGGCTCCTGCTGGGAGTGTCGGGGGGCAAGGACAGTCTGGCCCTGTGGGACATCCTCACCGAGCTGGGATACCGGGTGGACGGGGTGTACCTGCATCTCGGCATCGGGGAGTACAGCTCCGACAGCCTCCGCTTCTCCCAGACCTTCGCCGAGGAGCGTGGGCTCCGTCTCGAGGTGGTGGATCTCCCCGCCGACTACGGGTTCTCGGTCCCCGAGGCGGCACGGGCGTCCCATCGGACGGCGTGCTCGGCCTGTGGTCTCTCCAAGCGCTACATCCTCAACCGCGTCGCGGTCGAAGGCGGCTACGACACCCTGGTGATGGGTCACAACCTCGACGACGAAGCCGCCACCCTCTTCTCGAACGTCCTCCAGTGGAATCTCGAGTACCTCGCCCGACAGCACCCGGTGCTCCCGGCCGCCGACGGACTCACCAAGAAGATCAAGCCCCTGATCCGGGTGGCGGAACGGGAGACCGCCGCCTACGCGGTGCTCTCGGGGATCGAGTACGAGGTCGAGGAATGCCCGATGGCCGCGGGCAACACGATCAACCGCTACAAGGAGTGGCTGAACCGCCTGGAGGAGGAGTCTCCGGGGATCAAAGCCCAGTTCCTCAAGGGGTTCCTCGACCGGGGATCGAAGGCCTTCCGCGAGGGCGGTCCCCCCGAGCTCGTGGCGTGTGAGTCCTGCGGGAGCCCGACGACGGGGGCGGTCTGTGCGTTCTGTCGGCTCCGCGACGTCACCCTCGTCGAGATCCGTCGTCGGGAGACGGCGTGAGCGGCCCCTTCCGGCTCGGCGACTCCCTGCTCCTCGTCGACGGCAAGGGCAGGCACTATCTGGTGAAACTGGTCGAGGGCGGGGAGTTCCACTACCACCGGGGTGTGGTCCCCCACGCCGAGCTCGTCGGGAGATCCGAGGGGTGCTGGGTGACGTCGACGGGAGGAGGTCGCCTGCTCGTGCTCCGACCCCGCCTCGCCGACTACATCCTGAAGATGCAGCGGGGAGCCCAGGTCGTCTACCCGAAGGACATCGGTCCGATCCTCGTCTGGGCCGATATCGCACCGGGGATGACCGTGCTGGAGGCGGGGACCGGTTCGGGAGCGCTCGCCATGGCGTTGGCGAGGGCGGTGGGGGCCGGAGGGCGCGTCGTCAGTGTCGAGCGTCGGCCCGATCACGGGGCACACGCTCGCCGAGCCATCCGTCGCTGGTTCGGTGAGATCCCTCCGCAGCTGGAGCTCCGCGAGGGGGAGGTGGAGGACGTCGTCGGCGAGATCCGACCGGAGCGGCTCGTCCTCGACCTCCCCGAACCCTGGCACGTCGTGACCCCCGCTGCCGAACATCAACCCGGCGGAGCCGTCTTCTGTGCCTACCTCCCCACGATCCCCCAGGTCCAGACCCTGGTGGAGGCCCTCCGGAGCTCGGGACGTTTCGCCGAGATCGAGACCTTCGAGACCCTCCACCGCTCGTGGAAGGTGGCAGGCCGTTCGGTACGTCCCGACCACCAGATGGTGGGACACACCGGGTTCGTCACCGTGGCCCGCCGGGTGGAGGCGCGGGTCGACGACGTCGGGTCGGCGACCGATGATGCGGGCGGGGCGGACCCTCAGGGGGTCACGGCTCGATGAAGATGCACTCGCCGGGGCACTCCTCGGCGGCCTCGATCACGATGTCCTCCTGACCGGCGGGCACCGGCGCCAGACCCTGGGCACCCTGGGGGTTCCCCTCGGACTCGGCGTAGATCGTGTCGCCGTCACGCACATAGGCGAGGCCGTCGTCGAGGAGGACGAAGACGTCGGGGGCGATCTCCTCGCACAGCCCGTCTCCGGTGCACAGGTCCTGGTCGATCCATACCTTCATGATGTGTGTTCCTTCTCCTGATACCGGCGCCCCATCGTAGTCGCCGACGGGCGCTTTCCGGGCATCCTCGAAGCCCGCGGGCAGGACGGCCGACGGAGAAGGTGTGGTCGCAATAGCGCCGACGCCCCATATACTGCGCGTGGAGCCCAACGAGGAGGGACGTCGCCCATGAGCCAGAACCAGGGCGCCGACGAGGCAGCCGCCCTCCGCAGGAGGGTGGCGGACCTCGAAGCCGAGATCGACGACCTCAAGCGGAGACTGCGGGACGCGCCCCGACGTCTCCACGATCTCGAAGAGCGCCTCGCCGACAGCCAGCAGCGCCTGGCGCGAGCGATGGCGCAGAACGAGAAGCTCTCCTCGGTGCTCGAGGAGGCACGGGAACAGCTCAGTGTCCTCCGGGCGGAGGTGGAGAAGCTCACCACCCCTCCCAACGCCTTCGGCACGGTCCTCCAGGTCAACGAGGACGGATCGGTCGACGTGATGACCGGCAACCGCAAGTTACGGGTCGCCGCCCAGCCGAACATCGAGGTGAAGCAGCTCCAGGTCGGCCAGGAAGTCCTGCTGAACGAGAGCTTCACCATCGTCGACGTGCGCTCCTTCGACGCCTCCGGGGAGGTGGTGCGGGTCCGGGAGAAGCTCGACGACGGCCGCCTCGTGGTGATCGCCCACGCCGACGACGAGCGGGTGGTGGAGCTGGCCGACTCGATGCGGGACGTGCCGTTGCGAGCCGGTGACTACGTGCGGATCGATCCGCGCAGCGGACTCGTCTTCGAGCGCCTGATCAGACCCGAGGTGCAGGAGTTGGTGCTCGAAGAGGTGCCCGACGTCACCTACGAACAGGTGGGAGGCCTTCGGGAGCAGATCGAGGAGATCCGTGACGCCGTCGAGCTTCCCTATCGGCACAAGGAGCTGTTCGCCGAGTACGGGTTGGTCCCGCCCAAGGGCATCCTCCTGTACGGTCCCCCGGGATGCGGGAAGACGTTGATCGCCAAGGCGGTGGCCAACAGCCTTGCCAAGGCGGTGGCCGAGCGCACCGGGCGACCCGACGCCCGCAGCTACTTCCTCAACGTCAAGGGTCCCGAGCTGCTGAACAAGTGGGTGGGGGAGACGGAACGCCAGATTCGTCTCATCTTCCAGCGGGCCAAGGAGAAGTCGGACGAGGGCGTGCCCGTGATCGTGTTCTTCGACGAGATGGACTCTCTGTTCCGGACCCGGGGGAGCGGGATCTCCTCGGATGTCGAGTCGACGATCGTGCCCCAGCTCTTGAGCGAGCTCGACGGGGTCGAGTCGCTGAAGAACGTGATCGTGATCGGAGCCTCCAACCGTGAGGACCTCATCGACCCCGCCATCCTCCGCCCGGGGCGTCTCGACGTGAAGATCAAGATCAACCGACCGGACCCGGTGGCGGCGCGGGAGATCTTCAAGATCTACCTGTCGAGGGACGTCCCCATCGATCCCGAGACCCTCGCCGCCAAGGGCGGCGACCGGGAGGCGGTGATCGCCGACTTCATCGAGGCCACCGTGGCGGCGATGTACGCCGAGACCGACGAGAACCGGTTCCTGGAGGTGACGTACGCCAACGGTGATCGGGAGATCCTGTACTTCAAGGACTTCTCCAGCGGGGCGATGATCGAGAACATCGTTCGGCGGGCGAAGAAGGACGCCATCAAGCGCCAGATCGCCGGCGGCACCCGCGGGATCAAGAAGGAGGATCTGCTCAACGCCATCAAGCAGGAGTTCCGAGAGCACGAAGACCTGCCCAACACCACCAACCCCGACGACTGGGCGAAGATCTCGGGCAAGAAGGGCGAACGGATCGTCTACGTCCGTACCCTGTTGGACGGTGACGGCGAGAGCCGGATGGTGGACGGCGTCTCCACCGGGCAGTATCTCTGACATGGCGCTCCGCAAGGTGCTCGGCACCGAGACCGAGTACGGGATCACGGTTCGGGGACAGCCGGACTTCAACCCCGCCGTCGCCTCCGCCCTCGTGATCAACGCCTTCCCCGGGGAGCGGGTGCGGGTCCAGTGGTCCTTCGAGGAGGAGTCGCCCGGGCGGGATGCCCGTGGGTTCGGGCACGAGGGCTACGGCGTCGCCGATCCCGACTCCGCCCTCGTCAACGCGGTGCTCTCCAACGGTGCTCGGCTCTACGTCGACCACGCCCATCCCGAGTACTCGGGTCCGGAATGCTGGGATCCCCTCCAGGGCGCCCTCTACGACAAGGCGGGCGAGGTGGTGATGCACGTCTCCGCCGTCGAGGCCTGCCGCGCCCTGCCCGAGGGTCACGAGGTCCGGCTGTACAAGAACAACTCCGACGGCAAGGGCAACTCCTATGGGGCGCACGAGAACTACCTGCTCGCCCGTGATCTCCCCTTCGGGGACGTGATCCGCTACGCGACGACCTTCCTGGTGACCCGACAGGTGTTCACGGGCTCGGGCAAGGTGGGAGCCGAGAACGGCCGCCCGTCGGTGGACTTCCAGGTGACCCAGCGGGCCGATTTCTTCGAGGAGGAGGTGGGCCTCGAGACGACGCTGAAACGTCCCATCGTCAACACCCGGGACGAACCCCACGGCGATCCCGGGAAATACCGGCGCCTCCACGTGATCATCGGCGACGCCAACCTGTCGGAGGTGCAGACCTTCCTCAAGCTCGGATCGATGGCGCTGCTCCTCGCCGCCTTGGAGGACGGTGCCCTGCCCGAGGCCTTGGAGCTCGACGACCCGGTCGAGGCCTGTTGGAAGGTGAGCCACGATCCCACCCTCTCCGAGACCCTGCCGTTGGCAGAAGGGGGTCGGGCGACGGCGCTCGAGCTCCAGTTCCGATATCTGGAGTGGATCGAGAAGTACGTCCGCTCGGAGATGGACGAGCCGGTGTGGGATCGAGTGCTGGAGGTGTGGCGGGGCGTGCTCGAGGATCTCGAGGCCGAACCCATGAGGACCGCCGACCGGCTCGACTGGGTGGCGAAATACCGACTCCTCGAGGGGTTCAGGGAGCGGGACGGACTCGACTGGAACGCCGCCAAACTCAAGGCTCTCGACCTCCAGTATCACGACGTGGATCCCGAACGGGGGCTCTACCACCGGCTCGTGCGGAGGGGTGCCATGCAGCGGCTCTTCACCGACGAGGAGATCCTGGCGGCCGTCGGCGATCCGCCCGAGCGGACCCGTGCCTATTTCCGGGGACGTTGCGTGCGCGACTTCCCCGATTCGCTCATCGCCGCCAACTGGGATTCGCTGGTCTTCGACATCGGCGAATCCCATCTCAAGCGGGTTCCTATGATGGAGCCCCTGAGAGGAGACCGCGACCGCGTCGGGCCGCTGCTGGATTCGGTGGCCGACGCATCCGAACTGATCGAGGCGTTAGGAGGCTGACATGTCGGACCAGGAGCGGGCCCGTCGTCCGGCCCGGAAGCAAGAGGAGACCGAAGAGACCGAGGTCATCGAGGAGTCGGTCGAAGCCGACGTGGAGAAGATCGACGAGCTGCTCGACGAGATCGACTCGGTGTTGGAGGAGAACGCCGAGGAATTCGTCAAGAACTACGTGCAGAAGGGCGGCGAGTGAACCCGTCACGGATGCCTCTCCCCCTCGACGCGCCGCTGCCGGGATCCAGTTTCACCGAGCTCCTGACCGGGCTCGGCCAAGCCCCGACCTGGGACGTCCCCCCCGGGGCGGAACGGATGCTGCAGGCCCCCGAGGGGACGACGGTCCTCGCCCTCCGCTACGCGGGTGGGGTGGTGATGGCGGGCGACCGCCAAGCCACCGAGGGCACCACCGTCGCCCATCGCCGAATCCAGAAGGTGTTCCCCGCCGATCGATACTCGGCCGTCGCCATCGCGGGGACCGCCGGACTCGCCATCGAGATGGTCCGGCTCTTCCAGGTCGAGCTCGAACACTACGAGAAGATCGAAGGGATCCGGCTCAGCCTCGAAGGGAAGGCGAACTTCCTTGCCCGACTGGTCCGGGGTCAGCTTCCGATGGTCTTCCAAGGGTTGATCGTCGTGCCGCTGTTCGCCGGGTACGACGAGCACGAAGAGCGAGGCCGTCTCTACACCTTCGACATCGTCGGCGGGCGATACGAGGAGCGAGACTACGGATCCACCGGGTCCGGTTCCCGGCTGGCGAAGTCGTATCTTCGTACCGCCTTCCGGCCCGATCTCGATCCGTCCGCTGCGCTCCGCGTCGCCCTCGGTGCGCTGGTGGCGGCCGCCGACGAGGACGTCGCCACCGGCGGTCCGGACCTGCGGCGGGGGATCCTCCCCAGCGTCTACGCCGTCGACGCCGACGGCGTGCGCGAGGTCCCCGAGGACCTGGTGCGCGAGGCGGCCGAAGCCGCCCTGGAGGAGGTCCGGTGAGCATCCCCTTCTACGTCGCACCGGAACAGCTCGTCCGCGACAAGGCGGAGTTCGCACGCAAGGGGATCGCCCGGGGCCGGTCGATCCTCGCCATCGAGTACGACCGGGGGGTGTTGCTCATCGCCGAGAACCCCTCCTCGGCCCTCCACAAGATCAGCGAGATGTACGACCGGATCGCCTTCGCCGGCGTCGGGAAGTACAACGAATTCGAGACCCTCCGCAAGGCGGGGATTCGTCAGGCCGACCTGATGGGATACCTGTACAGCCGCAGCGACGTCACCGCGCAGGGGATCGCCACGGCGTTCTCGCAGACGCTCGGCTCGATCTTCAGCCACGAGATGAAGCCGTACGAAGTGGAGGTGCTCATCTGTGAGGTGGGTGCCGACGGGGAGCCGAACCGGCTCTTCAAGGTGTCCTACGACGGGACGCTGTTCGACGAACGGCGGTTCTGCGCCATCGGAGGCAAGGCCGAGGCGCTGGCCGACGCCGTCCGGGAGGGTTTCCGAGACGACATGGACCTTCCCGCGGCGATCCGTCTGGCGGTGCAGGCCTTCCGGGCTGCGGAAGAACGCGAACCCGAAGGCTGGGAGGCGGCGGTGCTCGACCTGTCGAACGGGCGACGGGCCTTCCGTCGGCTGGGGGAGTCCGAGATCACCGCGGCCATCGAGGGCGGGGACTGAAGAACTTCGGTCCACAAGCGCCGGGCCCGGGTACGCTGACCGAGTGGACCGGCGGATCTTCGGCCTCGAGAACGAGTACGGCGTCACCTGCACGCTGCGGGGGCAGCGGCGCCTCAGCCCGGATGAGGTCGCGCGCTACCTGTTCCGGCGGGTGGTGAGCTGGGGGCGGTCGTCGAACGTGTTCCTGGAGAACGGCGCCCGCCTCTACCTCGACGTGGGCAGCCATCCCGAGTACGCCACCCCGGAATGCGATCGGCTCGTCGACGTCGTCGCCCACGACAAGGCGGGGGAGCTGATCCTGGAGAGTCTCGTGCACTCCGCCGAGCAGCGGTTGGAGGAGGAGGGCATCCGAGGGGAGATCTACCTCTTCAAGAACAACACCGACTCGGCGGGGAACTCCTACGGCTGCCACGAGAACTACCTGGTGCCGCGCCACAAGGACTTTCATCGGACCGTCGACGTGCTCATCCCCTTCCTCGTCACCCGGCAGATCTTCCTCGGGGCGGGCAAGCTGCTCCAGACCCCACGGGGCACCAGCTACTCCATCTCCCAGCGGGCGGAGCACATCTGGGAGGGTGTGTCCTCGGCGACGACCCGGAGCCGTCCGATCATCAACACCCGGGACGAGCCCCACGCCGACGCCGAACGGTACCGGCGGCTGCACGTGATCGCCGGGGATTCGAACATGAGCGAATACGCCACGTTCGTGAAGGTCGGGACCGTCGTCGCCCTGCTGCAGATGATCGAGCGGGACGTCGTGTTCCGGGATCTGACCCTCGAGAACCCGATCCGCGCCATCCGGGAGATCTCCCACGACATGACCTGTCGCAAGAAGGTCCGACTCGCCAACGGACGAGAGCTCTCCGCCCTCGACATCCAATGGGAGTACCTGGAACGGGCGCTCCGGTTCGCTCGCAGCCCGGGGTTCCCGCCGGAGATCGAGGAGGCGATCCACCGGTGGGAACATCTCCTCACCGGCCTCGAGAAGGACCCGCTCTCCCTGGACCGGGAGGTGGATTGGGTGATCAAGCTTCGGTTGCTCGAACGGTACCGCCAGAAGCGTGGCCTCCCCATGTCCGATGCCCGCCTGGCCATGCTCGACCTGGCGTACCACGACGTGAGCCGCTCCCGGGGGCTCTACAACCTCCTCGCCCGGGAGGGCATGGTGGACCGGGTCGTCTCCGACGACGACGTGGGCCGGGCCGTCGTCGAGCCGCCCCAGACCACCCGCGCCCGCCTGCGGGGGGCGTTCATCCGGGCGGCGAAGGCGAAGAAACGGGACTTCACGGTGGACTGGGTGCATCTCAAACTGAACGACCAGGCCCAGCGCACCGTCCTGTGCAAGGACCCCTTCAAGGCGTTCGACGAGCGGGTGGATCGTCTCATCGAGACCCTCTGAGGGGTGCTTCACCCCGGGGCTCGAGCGCCGTACAGTCCTGGTGTGCGCAAAGTCATCGAGCGGGTGCTCAACCTGTTGGCCTTCCTGCTGACCGTGGGACGGCCGGTCACCGCCGACGAGATCCGCCAGACCGTGGCCGGTTACGGCAGCTCCGGCGACGAGGCGTTCCGGCGGATGTTCGAGCGGGACAAGGACCTCCTCCGTCGCCTCGGCATCCCCCTCCGGATGGAGGCGACCGACGCCTGGTCGGTGGAGTACGGCTACGTGGTGCCGCCCGAGGAGTATCGGATGGAGGATCCGGGACTGACCGACGAGGAACGGGCCGCGCTCTGGCTCGCTGCCCGCGTCGTGCGAGTCGGGGGTGGCCCGGTGGTCTCGTCGGCGGTGCTCAAGCTCGGCGGGGCGAGGCTCGGCGACGACGTCGAACCGATCGCGGCCGACCTCGGTGCCGACGCCGAGACCCTGGGGGCGCTGTTCCAGGCGGTGACGGAGCGGCGGATCGTCGAGTTCGACTACCGGGGGCGGCGACGTCGTGTGCATCCCCACGGGCTCGGGCATCGGCGGGGGCACTGGTACCTCGTCGGGACCGAGGGCGGGGCGCCGCGGACCTATCGGATCGATCGGACCTCGGGGGTGGTGGTCGGGGACGAGGCGGATGCCTTCGAGCCCGATCCGGAGGTGAACCTCGAGCGTGCTCTCCGACCCCAGCCGTGGGAGGCGGGCGCCGAGCCCCCGGTGAAGGCCCGGGTACGGTTCGATCCCGAGGTGGCGTGGTGGGCGGCCCGTCGCCTCGACGACGTCACCTTCTCACCCGGCCAACCCCTCGAGGTCGAGCTGGAGGTCTCGAATCCGGACGCCTTCATCGGTTGGGTGCTGACCTTCGGTCCCCGAGCCCGACTGCTCTCGCCACCCGAGTTGGTGCACCGCCTCGTCGAACGGGTACGGGGGGTGGCGTGACCCGGCCATCGGATCGCACCGCCGGTCGGCTGACCCGCATCCTCGCCATGCTGCCGTGGGTGATCGCCAATCCGGGAGCCACCGTGGCCGAGGTGTGTGAGCGGTTCGGCTATCGCCAGGAAGAGCTGATCCAGGACCTGAGGCTGGTGTTCATGTGCGGACTTCCCGGGTATGGGCCCGGCGACCTGATCGTGGCCCAGGTGGAGGGGGACCGGGTGGTCGTGGAGATGGCGGATTACTTCGCTCAGGCACCTCGCCTCACACCCGCCGAGGCCCTGGCCCTGCTCTCGGCGGGGCTCGCCCTGCTCGGCGCAGGCCAGGCCTCGGACGCCCTCGAGAGCGCCGTCGCCAAGCTCAGCCGGGTACTCGTCCCCGACGGAGAGGAGTTGCTGGCGGTCGACCTGGACGCCGAGCCGGAGTTGGTGGCCGAGCTGCGGCGCGCGGCGCTCGAAGGTCGGGTGGTCACCATCGACTACGTCTCCCTCGGGCGGAACCGGGAGACGGTCCGCCGGGTCGAGCCCTGGTTGGTCTTCTCGTCCCTGGGGAACTGGTACCTGTTCGGACACGACCATCTCAGCGGGGAGGAGCGGGTGTTCAGGGTCGACCGGATCCGCACGCTCGAGATCTCCGACGAACGGTTCGAACCGCCGAGAGAGGTCCCCGAGCCGCAGATTCGGTACGTCCCCTCCGACGACGACGTCCAATGCGTCATCGATCTGGGCCCACGGGCCCGGTGGGTGATCGATTACTACCCGGTGGAGATCCTCTCCGAAGACGGAGACGCCGTCCGCGTACGGTTCTCCAGCACCGACCCGTCCGTCCCCGCCGGGCTCCTGCTCCGGCTCGGTGCCGACGCGGTGCTGGTCGAAGGCGACGAGGTCGCCGAGGCGCTCGCTCGGCTCCGCGAGGAGGTCCTGGCCCTCTACCAGGACCGCTGACGATGGGTCGGCGGACCCAAAGATCCCGGTTTCCTGGATTCGGTTCTTCAGTTCTGGAGCCCTCCGGCCGATAGGTGATCTGGAAGCGGAAGTGCGGAGCGGACATGACCACCATCAAGACCACATGCAGTCGGTGCGGCGACGTGGAGCTCACGCCCCATGACCTCGCCCTCGAGCTCGACCCCGGCGAGGATCGCGGAACCTACCGGTTCACCTGCCCGTCGTGCGGTGAGATCGAGCGGCGGCCCGCCAACGCCCGGGTCGTGAGCGTGCTGCTCGCCACCGGCGTCGTCTACGAGATCGTCCGCACCGACCCCATCACCGAAGACGAGATCGAGAGTTTCGTCTCCGCGCTCAACACCGAGCCCAACCCCTTCCGTCTGCTCACCCACTGAGCTCCGGCGACGCCCCGCCGGGATGAGGCATCCAGGGCGTGTCCGAGAGGATGCGGCCTCGTCCCGCCGGGGCGCCGCCGCGTCCGGACCGTCGTCGTTACGCCTACCATTCTGGTGCGATGCTCCAAGGTCCTGAGATCCTCGTCATCCTCCTCGTGGCCCTCGTCGTGTTCGGGCCCGAGCGCCTGCCCGAACTGGCGCGCAAACTGGGCCGCTGGACCAGTGAGCTCCGCCAGGCAGCCCGAGAGGTGCGGGCGGGACTCCAGGCGGAGGTCGACGCGGTGACCCAGGTCGCAGACGAGATCACCGGCCCGGTGAAGGAGGCCAAAGAGGCCCTGTCGGACGCGGCCGGGCCCGTCGCCGAGGTGAAGGACGCCCTCGACTCGGTGACGAAACCCCACCGCTGGGTCGGGCCCAAACCCCAATCCGGACCGAGTCCCGAGGATGCGATGCGGGACCTGGAGGCGATCGAGGCAGGGCGTGCGACGACGATCGGCGAGCCCGAGACCGAGCCCACCGACGACGAACCGCCGAGCCCCGGATCGGACGAGGGAGAGGACGGCCCGGCGACCGACGGGGGTCCGGTGTCGGCATGACGGTGGACGAGCCGCAACCGATCCTCAGTCACCTCCAGGAGCTCCGGTGGCGGATCGTCCGCTCGGCGGTGGCAGTCGTCGTCACGTCCCTCGTGTCCCTCATCTTCGCCGGGCGGATCAAGGACATCCTGGAGCGTCCCTACCAGGAGATCTGCCGGGACTGTGCGTTCCAGGTCCTCGGGGCGACCGAGCAGTTCTCCGTCCTGATGAAGATCGCCTTCTTCGGGGGCATCGTCCTCGCCAGCCCCTACGTTCTCTATCAGGCGTGGGCGTTCATCAGCCCCGCCCTCACCGCCAGGGAGCGCCGTTGGGCGATCCCGATCGTCTCCGCCTGCGCGGTCCTGTTCGCCCTGGGCGTCGCCTTCGGCTACTGGTCCCTGCCGCGCGGTCTCGACTTCCTCCTCAACATCTTCGAGGACGTGCGGACCGACCTGCGCCTGGTGGACTACTTCTCCTTCGCGATCCGTTTCCTCCTCGCCTTCGGACTGTCGTTCCTGTACCCGGTGTTCCTCTTCGCCGCCGCCGCGGCCGGGTTGATCACATCCGCCCAGCTCGCCCACGGCCGTCGTTGGGCCGTGCTCATCATCGTCACGGCCGCCGCCATCATCACCCCGACGGGTGATGCCCTCACGCTCACTCTGCTCTCGGTGCCCCTGTACCTCTTCTACGAGATCACGTACTGGCTGGTACGTCTGGTCCTCCACAAGTGAGCCTCACCGACTTCTTCGCCGGTCGACCGTTCCCTCCCGACCCGTTCCAGGAACAGGCGGGGAAGGCCCTGGAGGCGGGGCGCTCGGTGGTGGTGACGGCACCGACGGGAGCGGGCAAGACACTGGTGGCAGAGGCCGCGATCCACCTCGCCCTCTCCGCCGGACGACGAGCCTTCTACACGACGCCGATCAAGGCCCTGTCGAACCAGAAATTCGCCGACCTCGTCGCCGAGCACGGCGCCAGGACCGTGGGGCTGCTCACCGGCGACAACGTCATCAACGCCGACGCCCGCGTCGTCGTGATGACGACCGAGGTGCTCCGCAACATGATCTACGCCGATGTGTCGGCCCTCGACGAGGTGGCGGTGGTGGTGCTCGACGAGGTGCACTACCTCCAGGACCCGTTTCGGGGAGCGGTGTGGGAGGAGGTCATCATCCACGCTCCCCGGCAGGTGCGGTTCGTCTGTCTGTCGGCGACGATCGCCAACGCCGAGGAGTTCGCCGCCTGGGTGAGGGAGCGCCGCGGACCCACCGACCTCATCGTCGCCGAAGAACGCCCCGTTCCCCTGGAGAGCCTCTATCTGATGGCGGACCGGTTCGGGCCCGAGCGTCTGCTCCTGCTCCCCACCTTCGTCAAGGCCGGGAATCGTCGGCGTCCCAACCCTCGGATCGAACGTCTCCTGCAGGCCGGCGCCCGGCGTCGGTTCACCACCCCTCGGCGCCTCGAGGTGGTGGAGCGGTTGGCGGCCGACGACCTGCTGCCCGCCATCTACTTCATCTTCTCCCGCGCCGGCTGCGACGCCGCGGCGTTGCGGATCCTGGAGTCGGGGATCCGGTTGACCACCCCGGAGCAGCGGGAGCGGGCGCGTGCCGTCGCCGAGGCTCGGACCGCGCATCTCGACGACGAAGATCTGGCTTCGCTCGGCTACGGGCGGTGGTTGGCGACCCTCGAAGCGGGGGCGGCGGCTCACCATGCGGGGCTGATCCCGGCCTTCAAGGAGGCGGTCGAGGAGCTGTTCGCGGCCGGTGACCTTCCGGTGGTCTTCGCGACCGAGACCCTGGCGTTGGGGATCAACATGCCCGCCCGTACCGTCGTGCTGGAGAGCCTCTCCAAGTTCGACGGGACCTCCCACCAGCTCCTCGAGCCGGGCGACTACACCCAGCTCACCGGGCGGGCAGGTCGGAGGGGGATCGACGTGGTCGGATACGGCATCGTCCTCCACTCGCGTTTCGTCCCCTTCGCCCAGGTCGCCCGCATCGCGTCGGTGGGGAGCCATCCGCTGAGATCGTCGTTCCGCCCGACGTACAACATGGCGGCGAACCTGGTCGCCAACTACCCGCAGTCCGCGGCGGAGGAGGTGCTGAAGGCCTCCTTCGCCCAGTTCCAACGTCGCCAGGCCCGGGAGCGGGCCGCGCGGACCCTGGCGCGATTGGAGCGACGCCTCGAAGCGGAGCTCGCCGACGCCGCGTGCGAACGGGGTTCGGTGGAGGAGTTCGCCCGCCTCCAGGATCGACCCCGGGAGGGGGATCTGGTGGCGACCCTGCATCCGGGCGACGTCATCGACGTGCCGGGGGGTCCCCGGGCCGGGAGGTTCGTCATCCTGCGACGCCTGGCCCGAGGTGACCGCGGCCCCCGGCTCTTGGCGCTGTCCACCTCCGGGAAGACCCAGACCCTGGGTCCGAGGGAGATCGTCCCCGGCACGAGGCGGATCGGCGTCCTCGACCTCCCCCGGCCCTACCGTCGAAAGGACCGCCGACTCGAACAGGATCTGCTTCGTCGGCTCCGCAAGGTCCCCCGGCAGCCCGCCGAACGTCCGTCCCGCAGACACATCGACCATCCGGTGGCGGCGTGTCCCGACGCCGAGGCTCATCTGGGGGCGCTCCGCCGAGCGCGACGGACGGCGCGACGGATCGAGCAGCTCCGCGCCGAGCTCGAAGGCTCCGACGGCGGCCTCGTCGGGGAGTTCCGGAGGATCGAGGCGCTGCTGACCGCCTGGGGGTACCTGGAAGGCTGGTCGCTGACGGAACGAGGGCGACGGCTTCGGTTCGTCTACAACGAATCCGACCTCCTCGTCGCCGAGTGCTGTGAGCGCGGCCTCCTCTCGGACCTGGCGCCCGAGGAGCTGGCCGCCCTGGTGTCGGTGTTCGTGTACGAACCGCGCCGGGACGCCCCCGAGTCGGGGGAGCCCCCCACCGAGGAGGTGGCGGTCCGCTGGAGCGCCATCGAGGCCCTGTGGGAGGAGCTCACCCGCGACGAGGTCGCCCATCGACTGCCCGCCACCCGCCGCCCCGAGCCGGGCTTCATGCCTCTGGCCTTCGAGTGGGCGGCCGGGTCGTCGCTGGAGGAATTGGAGACCGGCCCCCTGGCCGCCGGGGACTTCGTCCGTGTCATGCGCCAGCTCGCCGACCTGCTCCGTCAGCTTCGAGATGCCTACCCCGACCTCGCCTCGCCGGCGCGTGCCGCGCTGGAGCAGGTGGACCGCGGGGTGGTGGCGGCCCAGGGGGTCGGATGAGGGAGTGGGTGGTGCTGGTGAATCCGTACGCCGGACGCCGTCCGGTGGCCCTCGAACGGGTGGAGGATGCCCTCGGGCGGGCGGGGGTGGTCGCCCGGGTGGAAGAGGTCGACGGCCGGGAGGAGATGCGGGACGCGGTGACGGCGGTCTCCGGCTCCGGATTCCGCCTGGCGGTGGTGGGCGGTGACGGCACGGTGAGCCTGGCCGTCGACGCGTTGCTGGCGTCGGGGCTGTCGGAGCCGCCCCTCGTCGGCGTGCTCCCCACCGGGACGGGGTGTGACCTCCTCCGGATGTTCGGTATCCCCCAGGACCTGGAGCCGGCGGCCCGGCACCTGCTCGGCGACTCCGAGTACCTCCTCGACGTGGGACTCTTGGAGGGCGAGTGGGGACGCCGCAGGTTCGTGAACGTCGCCCAGGCCGGTGCCGGGGCGGCGGCCGCCGAGACCGCACCGCGGCTGCCCCGGATCCTCGGATCCGCCAGGTATTCCCTGGCCTTCGCCGCCCGCCTCCCCCGATTCCCGGCCTGCGACGTGGAGCTGGTCGCGCCCGGCTGGGAGTTCCGGGGCCGGGCCCTGGCGGCGATCTTCGCCAACGCCCAGTTCTTCGCCGGCGGCTGGAACGTGGCGCCCAAGGCGAGCGTGGTCGATGGCCTCCTCGACGTCCAGGTCTTCCAGGCCACCAAGTCCGAGGCGCCGGGGCTGGTGCCGAAGATCGTGAAAGGGGTGCACCTGGGCCACCACGCCGTCCGACGCCGCAGCCTGGGCAGTTTTCGGCTCGCCACCGACGTCCCCTGGCCGGTGGAAGTGGACGGCGACCCCGTGGGGACGACACCGATCAGCGGCAGCGTCGACCGTGGGGCGGTACGGTTGAAGATCTGAACGCGACGCGGCGCGGTGCGCGTATACTCCCGCCGCCCGAGACGATACGGCCCATGACCACCGAACCAGATCGAACCGAGATCGACATGGTCGAACCCGAGCTCGAGGAGGAGCTCGAAGACGACGTCCTGGTCGACGACGAGTACGTCGCCGACGTGGACGTCACCGAGCTCGACGTCGAGGACGACGACGGCGAGGTCGACGAGGACGCCGACGAGGCCCTCGACGAGCTCGAGGCGGAGGAGCTGGAGCTCCTCGACGAGGAGATCGCCGAGACCCTCCCCGTCGACGAGGTGGAGGAGCTCCGGGCGATCCGCCGCGAAGAGCTCACCATGAACGTGGACGCCGAGTCGCCCCGAGAGGACGAGTTCGTCTGCCAGTCGTGTTTCCTGGTGAAGCGGATCAGCCAGCTCGCCAACCGGCGGAAGATGATCTGCGCCGACTGTGCGCTCTGACCGGGTCGCCGTCGTCGTCCCGACGTACAACGAGCGCGACAACCTCCCCGACCTCGTGACGGCGATCCGAGCTCGGGGATACCGGGTGCTGATCGTGGACGACGCCTCACCCGACGGGACGGGGGAGCTGGCCGACGAGCTGGCCCGATCCGATCCCGGTGTGGAGGTGCTCCATCGCCCACGCAAGGAGGGGCTCGGACCGGCCTACGCCGCGGGGTTCGACCGGGTCCTCTCCGAAGGCGCCGACGTCGTCGTCGAGATGGACGCCGACTTCTCCCACGACCCGGCGGATCTTCCCCGACTCGTGGCCGCCATCGACGCGGGGGCCGACCTCGCCATCGGATCCCGGTACGTCGCGGGCGGGGCCACTCCCGACTGGCCGCTGCTGCGGCGCTGGATCTCGCGGGGCGGCAACCTGTACGCGCGGGCGATGCTGGGCATCCCGATCCGGGACGCCACCGCCGGGTTCCGGGCGTTCACCGCCGACGCCCTCCGTTCGCTTCCCTACCGGAGCGCCCGGGCGTCCGGCTACGGGTTCCAGGTGGAGATGGCCTGGCGGGCGGTGAGCCGGGGGATGCGGATCGTGGAGGTCCCCATCGTCTTCCGAGACCGGCGGGTCGGGCAGTCGAAGATGGGCATCGGGATCGTCGCCGAGGCGATGTGGCTCGTCACCCGGTGGGGCATCTCCCGGATCTTCGGAAGGCTAGCCTCCCGGCGATGATCCCCGTCGCGACTCGCCACGCCACCCCTGCCGACCTGGAACTCCTCGTGCGCCTCTACCGCGATCTGGAGGCGGAGATGAGCGGGCTCTCGGCGATGTGGCCCCTCGCCGAAGGGCTCCCCGAACCGGTGGAGGACGCCTTCGAGACGATGCTGGCCGACCCCGACGTCGTGGTCCTGGTCGGGGAGATCGACCGAGCCGGGGTCGGGTTCCTGGTGGCACGGGTCGCCGGGCTCCTGCCCCAGGCGGGAGGGGAGCGGAGGGGGGTGATCCCCTTCGTCTTCGTGGAGGGGGAGGCCCGGGGGGTGGGGGTCGGGGAGGCATTGCTGGAGGCGGCCCTCGACGAGCTCCGGGGGCGCGGGATCAGACGGTTCGACGCCCACGTCCTCCCCGGTCACCGCCTGGCGAAGAACTTCTTCGAATCGGGAGGATTCGCGGCACGGTCCATCATCATGTACCACGAGGATGCGCCATGACCGCGGCGGGGAGCCATCCGATCCCGGGCGTGGGGGTGGCGGTCGTCCGCGCCGACACCATTCTCCTCGTCCGCCGGGGACGGGGGGCCCTGGCGGGGTCATGGGCGGTCCCCGGTGGCAAGGTACGGTGGGGTGAGACGATGCGCGAGGCGGCCCGGCGGGAGGCGCGCGAGGAGACGGGGATCGACGTCGACGTCGGCGAGGTGCTGTGGGTCGGAGACGCCATCGGACCCGGCGACCCGCCCGCGTGGCACTACACGCTCGTCGACTTCCGCGCCACGCCGGTCGGCGGGCGTCTGCTCGCCGGCGACGACGCCGCCGAGGTGGCGTGGGTGCCCCTCGACGAGGTCCGGCGTCTTCCCCTGACACCGACGATGCCCGATCTCTTGGAGGCCCTCGATGGTCGGTGAGGGCGACGCGACCGCGATCCCCGAGGTCGCCGAGCTGTGCCGACGGCTCATCAGGAACGCCTGCGTCAACGACGGCAGCCCCGAGAGCGGACAGGAGTGGCGCTCCACCGACACCCTGGCCGAGTATTTCGGGAGGGGAGGCGAGCCGTTCGAACCGGCACCCGGGAGGCGATCGGTCCTCTACCGGGTCCCCGGGCGTGATCCGGCCGCACCCCGGCTCATGCTGATGGGCCACACCGACGTCGTGCCGGTGAACGAAGAGAGCTGGTCGGTCGATCCCTTCGGCGGGGAGATCGTCGACGGCTTCCTCTGGGGGCGCGGGGCCGTCGACATGCTGAACCTCACCGCGGCGATGGCCGTCGTCTTCAAGCCCTACCTGACCGGTGAGCGGGATCCACTTCCGGGAGACCTCTTGTACCTGGCGGTGGCGGACGAAGAGGCGGCGGGTCGTCTCGGCGCCCAGCCCCTGGTGGCGGAGCGGTGGGATCTGGTCGGCTGTGAGTACCTTCTGACCGAGATCGCCTACCCGCCCCTCGACGTCGGCGAGGAGCGGGGCTATCCGGTCTCGGTGGGGGAGAAGGGTCCCTTCTGGACGGCGCTGCGGACGTCGGGCACTCCCGGACACGGGAGCCAGCCCTTCGGACGGGAGAACGCCTTGGCCGCCCTCACCGAGGGTGTCGCCGGGCTCTTCCACACCCCAGCCCCGGTGGCGATCACCCCGATCTGGGAGGAGTTCGTCAGGTCGCTCGGGCTCCCCCCGGACCAGGTCGAAGCTCTCTGCGACCCGGACCGCGTCGATGCCGAGATCGAGCGGCTCGCGGCGACGGACGTACGCTGGGCCTCGTACGTCCATGCCTGCACCCACATGACGGTGAGCCCGAACGTCGTCCGGGGCGGGACCAAGGCCAACGTGATCCCCGACCGGGCGGAGGCGGAGGTGGACGTCCGTGCCCTGCCGGGGATGGACCGAGAGGATGTGGACCAGCATCTCCGCAAGGCGATGGGCTCGGCCGGAGCGCGCATCGAGCTGGTCCCGGTCGCCGACCACGTCGCCAACTGGTCGCCCCGTCCCAATCCCCTGTGGGAGGCGGTGGTGGACGCCACCGAAGACCTCACCGGATCCCGCAACGTGGTGCCGACCCTGATGCCCGCCACGACCGACGCCCGCTTCTTCCGGGACCGGGGGACGATCGCCTACGGCGCCGGGCTGTTCGACACCTCGATCCGGTTCGCAGATTTCCTCGCCATGTTCCACGGGAACGACGAACGGATCTCCATCGCCTCCCTCGAGCTGACCGTCGCATTCCTCGACCGGACGCTCCAGCGGTTCGCGGAGGCGGTCGGAGGATGACCGGCACCGTCGTCTGCGACCTCGACGGGGTCGTCTACCGGGGAGGTCGGGCCGTCGACGGAGCGGGCGAGGCCCTGGCGGAGCTCGAGCGTCGGGGCTGGCGCATCCTGTTCTGCACCAACAACTCCACCCGCACCCGGGCTGCGGTCGCCCGGCGGATCGCCGAGCTGGCCGGGTATCCGGCGCGGGTCGACCAGGTCGTGGGTTCGGCCGAGGCGGCCGCCGCCCTCCTCGCCGCGCAGCGGCCGCCGACCTACGTCCTCGGCGGCGACGGGATCCGCGAGGCCCTCCGGGCGGCGAAGATCCCCGAGGTCGCCGACGCCGAGGGGGCGGAGGCGGTCGTGGTCGGGTTGGCCACCGACTGCGACTACGCCGCCCTGGCGACCGCCGCCTCCGCGGTCCGAAGAGGTGCGCGGTTCGTCGCCACCAACGCCGACCCGACCTTCCCGGCCGAGGAGGAGTTGCTGCCCGGCGCCGGTGCGATCCTGGCGGCGGTGGAGACGGCGGCCGGATGTCGGGCGGAGGTGGCGGGAAAACCCCACGATCCGATCCGGCGCCTCCTCCGGAGCCGGGTGGGACCGGGGCCCGTCTGGGTGGTGGGGGACCGTGAGGACACCGACCTGGAGCTGGCTCGGGCCGAGGGCTGGACGGCGGTGCTCGTCCTCACGGGAGCGACCTCCCGACCCGACGAGCTGGTGAGGCCGGCCGACCTGGTCCTCGACTCGTTGGCGGCCCTCGCCGATCACATCGGGTAGAGCCGGGTCCTGGTTCGACGTGTTCGAGCGAGGAACCGCCGTCGATGCAGCGCCACGTAGACCATCCCGGCGAGGAACCCCGCCACATGGGCCTCCCAGGCGATGTTCGTCTCCGCTCCGGCGAGGAGGAACTGCCCGACCAGCCAGAAGATCAGGAAGGTGGCCGCGGGGAGCACGAAGGGGAGGAAGAAGAAAGGCGGGACGATCGTCACCACCTCGGCGGTCGGATAGAGGATCAGGTAGGCCCCCATCACCCCGGCGATCGCTCCCGAAGCCCCGACGACGGGGATCGTCGATCCGGGGTTGAGGAGGATGTGGCCGAAGGCGGCGACGATTCCGGTCCCCAGGTAGAAGAGGAGGTACCGGACGTGCCCGAGGGCGTCCTCCACGTTGTTGCCGAAGATCGCCAGCACCCACAGGTTCCCGAAGAGGTGGGCGAGGCCTCCGTGGAAGAAGATCGACGCCACCACCGCCCAGAACACGTTCTTGTCGGGGAAGACGGGGGTCCCGGCCTCGGCCGAGCAACGCCCGGTGCGGATCTCGTCGATGCTGAGGGGCTCCCCGGTCAGGACCTCACAGGGGATGGCGGCCTCGGCGTACAGGAATCGTTCTCCGGCGTCGGGTGCGGAGGGCTGGACGAAGAAGAAGACGTAGACGGCCGCGGCGATGATGAGATAGGTCACCACCGGGGTACGCACCGACGGGTTGACATCGCGGATCGGGAGCACGACGCGCTCGCAGGGTTCGGGGAGCGATAATGGCGGCATGGATACTACGCAGCGAGAAGACGCCGTGGAACGGCGACCCGTCGACGAGGGATCCGACGAGGGTCCCGCGCTGGAGGCCGAGATCGACGCCATCGCCGACCTCGATCCCGTCGAGGCGGAGGAGCGGGTCACCCTCCTGACGTCCCGGCTCGCCGACCTCCTCGACGGAGGCGACGGCTGAAGTCGTCACCGACGTCGGGTACGGTGGGATCGCCCGAGCCGCGAGGGGCTCGCCTCGTCTCTGCCATGGAGCGACCATGAAACTGGGTGTCCCATGAAACTGGGTGTCATCGTCAACGAGGAGCGGCCGGCGGCGCTCGCCTTCGCCGATCGGCTCCTCACCGCCGCCGGTCGACGTGGGCTGGCCGTCGTCACCGAGGGGGAAGCGGTGCCCGGTGACGACTGGCGCGGGGAGCAGGTCGACGTGGTGATCGCCGTCGGCGGGGACGGGACGGTCCTCCGTGCCACCCAACGGGCTCTCGAACTCGACGTGCCGGTCCTGGGGTTCAACCTCGGCACGGTCGGGTTCCTCGCCGAGGCCGAACCGGAGGATCTCGAATCGGTGCTCGATCGTCTCGCCGAGGGTGCGATCCGGGTGATCCCCCGGATGACCCTGGAGGCGACCACGTCGGAGGGAGTCGTCGGGTACGGGGTGAACGACGTGGTGATCGAGAAGATCGAGAGCCAGCGCCTGGTGGCCCTCGACGTGACGATCGACGGGAGCGAGTTCCTCACCTACCGGGCGGACGGGGTCGTCATCGCCACCCCCACGGGGTCGACGGCCTACTCGTTCTCGGCAGGCGGGCCCCTCATCGACCCCGAGATCGAGGCGATCAGCGTCACCGCCGTCGCCCCCCACGCGCTCTTCGATCGCACGATCGTCCTGGCACCGTCGGCGCGTCTCCGCTGCAGGGTCGTCGCCGACCGTCCGGTGCAGGTCAGCGTCGACGGACGGGCATTGGGCCATCTCGGCGCCGACGGATGGGTCGATGTCCGGCGGGCGTCACGGGCCGTCGGGTTCGTCACCTTCGACCACGAGACGTTCCCTCGACGGGTGCGCGACCGTCTGGGGCTGGGCAATGCTGGATGAGCTGATCGTCTCCAATCTGGGGGTGATCCGTCACGCCCGGCTCTGCCCCGGCCGGGGCCTGGTGGTGATCACCGGCGAGACGGGGGCGGGGAAGACCTTGTTGCTGGGTGCGCTGCGGCTCCTCACCGGCTCCACGGCTCGGCTCGATCTCGTCGGTCCCTTCGGAGAGGAGGCGGTCGTCGAAGGGCGCTTCGTCATCGGCGACCGAGAGGTCGCCGCGTCGAGGCGGATGACGAGCGAGCGGAGCCGTGCGTACCTCGACGGCCACGTCGTCTCCGCCGCCGCCCTGGCGGAGGCCACGTCCGGCCTCACCGAGATCGTGGCCCAGCACGACCAGGTGATCCTCGCCCGACCGGCGTCGTTGCGGCGGCTCCTCGACCGCCGTCTCGACGGGACGGGGAGGAAGCTGCGGGAGGAGTTCGAGGAGGCGTGGTCGGAGCTGACGACGGCTCGTGCCCGAGCGGAGGCGTTGGGGGGCGATCGGACCGCACTGGAACGGGAGCTCGACGTCGTCCGTCACCAGGCATCCGAGATCGAGCAGGCGGGTTTCACCTTCGGCGACGACGAGCGGCTGGAGACCGAGGCTCGGCGTCTGCGCCACGCCGCCGAGCTGCTGGAGGGTCTGGCCGAGGTGCGGCAGGTGATCGAGCAGGCGGAGGAGGCCCTCGCCGAGGCGATCGGGCACACCCGTCGACTGGCCCGACTCGACTCGACGCTGGGGGAGCTGGCCGGATACCTGGAGGGGGCGGAGGCCCAGGCGGCGGAGGCGGCGGCGGCGGTTCGCGCCCACGCCGAGGAGCTCGATCTGGACCCCGAACGCGCCGAGGAGCTGGAACGTCGGCTCCAACTCCTCGGGGACCTCCGTCGGAGATACGGACCGACCCTGCAGGACGTGCTGGACTTCGGCGTCCGGGCCGCCTCCCGAGCCGACGAGCTCGAGAGGCTGCTCACCCGGGCCGACGCCATCGCCGACGAGCTCGCTGCGGCCGAGCGCCGAGTGGACCAGGTGGGGGCCCGACTTCGGGAGGCCCGAGCCGCCGCCGCGGTTCGCCTCGTCGAGGATGCCGTCCTCCACCTGAGGGACCTCGGGTTCGGCGACCCCATCCTCCAGATCGCGGTGGAGGAGGCAGAGCCGGCTCCGACCGGTGCGGACCGTCCGCGGTTGGTGTTCGCCTCCGACCGTCGGCTGGAGGCGGGTGACGTCGGTCGGGTCGCGTCGGGCGGTGAGCTGAGCCGCCTCGTCCTGGCCCTCCGCCTGGCCGGAGGCCTCGCCGACGCTCCGACGGTGATCTTCGACGAGGTGGACGCCGGGGTCGGAGGCGCCACCGCGCTCGCCGTCGGCAAGAAACTGGCCGCCGTCTCCGAGACGGTGGACCAGGTCCTGGTCGTCACCCACCTTCCGCAGATCGCGGCCTTCGCCGATCGTCACTACGTCGTGGAGCGGGACGGGAACGAGGCGACCGTTCGCCTCGTCACCGGGGAGGCGCGGCTGGGAGAGCTGACCCGCATGCTCGCCGGGCTCCCGGACAGTGGGCACGGACGGGAGGCCGCAGCCGAACTCCTCGCCCTGGCAGGCCGCTGAGGGGGCGACGGCGATAGGCTCACGATCAACCGACGATCGAGCACCGAGGCGAGGTACACCCGAGTCAGGAGTCGTCCATGCAGAACGTCCGTGTCGCCCACGAGCCCCCCGTCACGACGATCACCCTGGATCGTCCCGAACGACGCAATGCTCTCAGCCTGCAGATGATGCAAGAGCTCACCGACGCCCTCCGGTCGGTGCCCGCCGACTCCCAGGTCGTGGTGCTGCGGGCCGAGGGCCCGGCCTTCTCGGCCGGCCACGACCTCTCGGAGATGATCGGGCGTGATCCCTCCTTCTACCAGCGTCTCTTCGACGTGTGCACGGTGATGATGGAGACGATCCACCGGATCCCCCAGCCGGTGATCGCCCGCGTCCACGGGGTCGCCACCGCCGCCGGATGCCAGCTCGTCGCCTCCTGCGATCTCGTGGTGGCCGCAGCGTCCGCCACCTTCGCGACGCCCGGCGTGAAGATCGGTCTGTTCTGCTCGACCCCGATGGTCCCGATCTCACGGGCGGTGGGGCGCAAACGCGCCCTCGAGATGCTGCTGACGGGCGAACCGATCTCGGCGGAGACGGCGCAGGCCTGGGGCCTCGTGAACCGGGTCGTGCCGGTCGACGAACTCGACGACGAGATCGAGCGACTCATCTCCCAGATCACCCGATACAGCCCCACGATCATCGGGATCGGCAAGGAGGCGTTCTACTCCCAGATCGAGTTGGACGAGCACCGGGCCTACGACCTCACCAAGGCGGTCATGTCGTCCAACGCATCCCACGTCGACGCCCAGGAGGGGATGTGTGCGTTCTTGGAGAAACGGGCACCCACATGGCAGTCGCGGACTCGAGAGGAGGTCTGACATGGCACGGGTCGACATCACGCCGCTCACACCGTTGCTGTTCCTCGAGCGGAGCGCCGAGGTGTTCCCCGACCGCACCGCCATCGTGTACGGCGACCGGAGACTCACCTACCGCGAGATGGCGGAGGAGGCGACACGGCTGGCGAACGCCCTGGAGGCGTCCGGGATCTCCTCGGGCGACCGGGTCGCCTACCTGCTCCCCAACCTCCCGGAGATGCTCATCGCCCATTTCGGGGTGCCTCTGGCCCAGGCGGTGCTCGTCGCCATCAACACCCGGCTGTCGGGACCGGAGATCGAGTACATCCTCGGCCATTCCGGAGCCCGGATCCTGGTGGTGGACTCGGAGCTGTACCCGGTGGTGGCCGACCACCTGGGTTCCTGTCCCGCGCTCGCCGAGGTGGTGGTGGTGGACGACGTGGGTCGGGGGACGGCGGAGGGGACGATCGCCTACGGCGATCTGCTCGCCCGAGGGGACGCCTCACCGCGGCCGTGGCGGGTTCCCGACGAGCTCCAGCCGATCTCCATCAACTACACGTCGGGCACCACCGGGCGTCCCAAGGGCGTCATGTACACCCACCGGGGCGCCCACCTCAACGCCCTCGGGGAGGTGATCCACTCCCACCACGACACCGACTCCGTCTACCTGTGGACGCTGCCGATGTTCCACTGCAACGGGTGGTGCACCACCTGGGGGGTGACGGCGGTGGGTGGACGCCACGTCTGTCTCCGGACGGTGGACCCGGGGTTGGTGTGGAAGCTGATCCGTACCGAGGGCGTCACCCACCTCAACGCGGCGCCGACGGTCCTCATCTCGCTGGCGAACCATCCCGATGCCGCACCGGTGGAGGGCGGCCTCACCGTCACGACCGCCGGTGCCCCACCGAGCCCCACCATCATCGCCCAGATGGAGGAGCTCGGGGCGAGGATCGTCCACGTCTACGGGCTCACCGAGACCTATGGGCCCTACACCGTCTGCGAATGGCAGGACGGCTGGGTGCGTCTCGACCCTTCCGAGCGGGCACGGCTGCTGGCCCGCCAGGGGGTGGCCTTCATCGGTGCCGACCCCATCAGGGTCGTCGACGAGCAGATGCGCGACGTGCCGAGGGACGGGGCCACCATGGGCGAGGTCGTCATGCGGGGCAACAACGTGATGGCGGGGTACTACGCCGACCCCGAGGCGACCGAGCGGGCGTTCCGCGGCGGCTGGTTCCACTCGGGCGACCTCGCCGTCTGGCATCCCGACGGCTACATCGAGCTGCGGGATCGGGCGAAGGACATCATCATCTCCGGAGGTGAGAACATCTCCACGATCGAGGTGGAGCAGGCGGTGATGTCGCATCCGGCGGTGCTCGAGGCGGCGGTGGTGGCGATGCCCCACGACCATTGGGGCGAGCGACCCAAGGCGTTCGTGGTGTTGAAGCCGGGGCGTTCGGCGGAGCCGGACGACATCATCGCCCATGTGCGGGATCGGATCGCCCATTTCAAGGCGCCCGACGAGGTGGAGATCGTGGAGGAGCTCCCCAAGACCTCCACCGGGAAGATCCAGAAGTACGTCCTTCGGGAGCAGGTCTGGGAGGGCCGGGAGAAGCGGATCAACTGAGCTCGGATCCCCGGGTCCGTTCCCGGACCGTGCTACGGTGAGGTCCCGTGATGAACGACACATGGACGACCGCTCATCGCGGGGAACCGAGTCCGAAGTACGTCTTCGTGACCGGTGGCGTCGTCTCCAGTCTCGGCAAGGGGATCACGGGGGCGTCCCTGGGGCGTCTCCTCACCGCACGGGGCCTCCGGGTCGTCTCCCAGAAGCTCGACCCCTACATCAACGTCGATCCCGGGACGATGAACCCGTTCCAACACGGGGAGGTCTTCGTCACCGACGACGGCGGCGAGACCGACCTCGACCTGGGTCACTACGAGCGCTTCACCGGCTCCAACCTGCGGCGCACCTCGAACGTGACCGCCGGATCGATCTACCTGTCGGTGATCCAGAAGGAGCGGCGAGGGGATTACCTGGGCGACACGGTCCAGGTGATCCCCCACATCACCAACGAGATCAAGGACCGGATCCGGGCGGTCGCCGGGCCGGAGGAGGCGGACGTGGTGATCACCGAGGTGGGCGGAACCGTCGGTGACATCGAGAGCCTCCCCTTCCTCGAGGCGATCCGTCAGTTCGCCAACGACGTCGGCCGCGACAACGCGCTGTTCCTCCACGTCACCCTCGTCCCCTACATCGCCTCCTCCGAGGAGCTGAAGACGAAACCCACCCAGCATTCGGTGGCGGAGCTTCGGTCGAAGGGGATCCAGCCGGACGTGATCGTCGTCCGATCGGACCGGCCGATCGACGACGCGGTGCGACGGAAGATCTCGCTCTTCTGCGACGTCCCCGTCCGGGCCGTGATCTCGGCCCCCGACGCCTCCGATATCTACGAGGTGCCGCTGATCCTCCACCGGGGAGGACTCGACCAGGTCGTGTGCGAACGTCTCGGCCTCGAAGGTCGGGAACCCGACCTGAGTGATTGGGAGACGATGGTGCGGCGGGCGATGGCCGCCACGAAGCCGGTGACGATCGGCGTCGTCGGGAAATACGTCGACCTCCCCGACGCCTACCTGTCGGTGGTGGAGGCCCTCCGTCACGGCGCCGCCGCCGAGGACCGCAAGCTCGAGATCCGATGGATCCCGAGTGACGAGCTCACCGGGATGCTCGCCGAGAGCTACCTCCAGGACGTCGACGGCATCGTGGTGCCCGGAGGCTTCGGCCCCCGGGGGGTGGAGGGGAAGATCGCCGCCATCCGCTACGCGCGGGAACGGGGCCTCCCCTTCCTCGGCCTCTGCCTCGGGCTGCAGTGTGCGGTGATCGAGTTCGCCCGGGACGTGCTCGGCTTCGCCGACGCCAACAGCACCGAGTTCGATCCGACCACGTCGCATCCGGTCATCGACCTCATGGAGAGTCAGCACGGGGTGGAGGACAAAGGCGGGACGATGCGGCTGGGCCTGTACCCGGCGAAGCTCGTGGAGGGCTCGATCGTCCGTTCCCTCTACGGCCGAGAGCTGATCTACGAGCGGCACCGGCACCGGTGG
>Ga0256839_1000642_pt1 | contig 44778 bp, 37 predicted proteins | sample 354166metaG_FD_185968 | JGI IMG/M metagenome (GOLD analysis project Ga0256839, IMG submission 185968) | Hydrothermal vent microbial communities from Mid Atlantic Ridge, Atlantic Ocean - 354-166 | ecosystem: Environmental > Aquatic > Marine > Hydrothermal vents | place: Atlantic Ocean: Mid...
GCGGTGGTAGCCAGTGTTGATACCGGTCTGCCCCTGACCTACCAGGTGAGCGGCCCGGCCACCATCAGCGGCACTACCCTTACCCTGACCGGCACTGCCGGCACGGTAACCGTAACGGTAAGCCAGGCCGGCACGGACGAATATAACCCCGCCAGCGAACAGGTTACCTTTGCTGTGAATGACCTGCAAAGCCAGACCATTACCTTTGCGGCCATAACCGATAAAACCTATGGTGATGCCCCGTTTACGCTTTCGGCTACTGCGTCCTCCGGCCTGGCCGTTACCTACAGTGTTGTTAGTGGCCCGGTTAGCTTAAGCGGCAATGAGGTGACCATTACCGGGGCAGGCGCGGCCACCATTTCCGTCAATCAGGCCGGTGATGCCAACTACCTGCCGGCCCCTGAAGTGACACAGACTTTTACCATCGCCAAAGCCGACCAGGTGATAACTTTTACGGCCATAGAGGATCAAATCCTGGAGGATGGCTCAATGACCTTATCGGCAGAGGCCGGTTCGGGCCTGCCGGTAAGTTTCAGTGTGGTTAGCGGACCGGTTACAATAAATGGTAATGAGGCTACTTTTGATGGCCTTGGCACCGTGACCATTGCGGCTTCACAAGCGGGTAATGATAACTTTAACGCTGCCCCGGTAGTGGAACAAGTATTCGAAATTGTTACGGTTACCGGTATAGAACTACAGGGGCCGGGAGCTATTGCCGTTTATCCCAATCCGGTAGCCAAATACCTTATTGTTTCCGGGAAATATGAGGCACTGCAAATTTATACTACGGCCGGTCGCATAGTCTATCAGACATCTGTTGCCACCGAAAGGGTTGATGTTAGTGCATTAACGCCCGGTAATTATATGATCAAGTTATCAGGAAAATCAGGAATATCAACGTTCAGGTTTATAAAACAATAATTATGAAATTAAGAACTACACTAATCACCATTATAGCACTGGGTATGCTTGCCGCTACCGGGTGCAAAAACAAGGAAGACGACCCCCAGGCGGATGCGTTGGCGCAACAGCTAGGCAGACTGGTTAACGGAGGGCTGTCCTGGGGTGTTGTCGGAGGCTCGGTAACTAAAGACGGGTATGACGTCACGGGGCAATTCAGTGGCTTTTTGTTAACAATCGGGGCAGATTATACCTATGAAACAGCAAACAGCACGGGAATTGCCTGGCCGGCAGCCGGTACCTGGCAATTTAATAATAGCAATCCCAATGAGCTGTTGCGTGATGACGGGGTGTTAATCGAGATAGTTAGTCTGAGCCCTGACCGGTTGATATTAAAATTCACCGTTGAAGAAACCAGCGGGGGCAGGATAGGGGGAATTACCGGTGAATTTACTTTTGAACTTACGCCCGGTTGATTTAGTCCGGCACCCTCAACAGGATTTCTTCACCCGGGGTTGATATCCCCACCTTTTGAGGTGCCGGGCCGATAAGGCCAAGATTTGGGTAGCTTTCTACCCTATGTACGGATTATCTTAGTTGGCGTACTCCGCAGGGTTAACCCCTGCGGTTTTTTTTTGTATAAACCGGACCCGTTGCCGGTTGATTTGCTGTTGAAGTTTTCGCTTGTAATAGGGTGTGCCGCCAATCAACCAACCTTGTATCACCAGGCTGATTTAATTAATTGATAAACAGGTGTTATTAATTATCTTAAGCTGTTATTATCAATCTAATGGAATACTACGGATTGATGTTGCCTACAAGTTTGTAAAGCTGATAGGTTTCTCACGGTTTTGCATACGGGCCGAACCTGCCGGTTGCTAGTTCTGTGCCTGCATCACGTGTTTTTACCCATAAAATTGTATTATTGAAATATGTGCTTATTTTTTATTTCGACCCGGTACCCGTTTTTTCGGTTTTGTTATCTATGCTCCCTGTTGATATTGGGGGCTGTACCGGTAGGTGTGGGGCAGGGGCAGTCTTTCACTATGGACTACTACGACAACGATGATGGCCTGTCGCAAAGTACCATTAATTGTATTATTCAGGACAAGTTGGGCTACATATGGATTGGTACCCAGGACGGGCTGAACAGGTTTGACGGCTACTCTTTTACCACTTACCGGCACGACCCGGACGATCCGTATAGCCTGGGCGATAACTTTATTTTGGGCATAGATGCGGATGCTGAGGGTGACTTATGGATTGCTACGCGGGGAGGTGGGGTAAATAAATATGAACTCAGGACTGGCAGGTTTCACAGTTTTCAGCATGATGAAGCCGACCCGGCCTCGCTAAGCTCTGACCGCGTACGCGCGGTATTGGTAGATAACGAGGGGTACGTGTGGGCAGCTACTATTGGTGGGGGGCTTAATCGTTACAACCCAGGGAATGGCACTTTTGATCGTTACTCCCATAGCCCAACTGACCCCACTACGCTACTTGCCAATGACATTTATACGCTGTATAAAGATAAGGCCGGGACAGTTTGGGCAGGGTCAGTCCGGGGGGTATCCCGGTTTAACCCGGCTACCGATAATTTTACTTCATTTCCGCTCGGCTATGTACGGGCTATCTTAGAAGATGCCCAGGGTGGTTTTTGGGTAGGCACCTATGGCCAGGGGCTTAAACAGCTTAACCGTACAACGGGTGCTGTAACCGTTTACCGGAACCAGCCCGGCAATTTGCACAGTTTAAGTAACGATAACCTGCTGGCACTGCTGGAAGCTGAACCCGGGGTGCTGTTGGTGGGCATCCGTGGTGGTTACCTGAACCGGTTCGATACCCGGCAGGAAACATTTTCATTGGTTGAAACGGAGCATCCTAATGTGCGGGTTTTGTACAATGACGATGCCGGCAATACCTGGATAGGGTTGCAGGTAGGGCTTAATAAAATTAACAGCAACCGGCACAAGTTCACTTATTACCGTAACTCAAAGGCTATTCCCGACAGGCTTACAAATAATAATATCTATGCTGTGTGCAAAGACAGCCGGGGGAATATTTGGGCGGGCTCGTTCCATGACGGCCTGAGCCGGATAGACAACAAGACCGGGGAGCCCGAGCACTACCGGGCGGGTGACGGCAAAGGCCTGAACGGTAATTTGGTCAGGGCAATTTTTGAAGACAGTAAGGGTCGGTTGTGGGTAGGTACCAACAGTAACGGCCTGTACCGGTACGATTATCAAACCAATCGGTTCAGGCGGGTTTACCTTGCAAAAACCAGGGGCTTCCCTGAGCCCCAAAGTATTAACCAAATCTATGAGGACGCTCAGGGGAACCTATGGTTTTGCACCTTTGACGGTCTGCGCAAACTATTGCCCGATGGCCGTGTGGATGCGCTGACAGTTCAAAACTCCGGGCTTACTACTAATGCTACCTGGTCAATTTACCAGGATCACCGCGGTAACTACTGGATTGGGCTTTATGCTATGGGATTCGATGTTTATCAGCCTGCATCCAATACCTTTACCCATTATGAAAATAAATCCGGAGACCCGCATAGCCTCGCTAACAACGGGGTTTCTTATGTGTATGAAGATAGCAAGCACCGTATCTGGGTTGCGATATATGGAGGGGGCCTTGATCTGTTGGACCCGCAAACCGGTAAATTCAAACACTATTCACGCAATAAAGGCCTTGCCAACCCGGCTTTATACGGTATCCTGGAAGACGAACAAGGTCTGCTCTGGATGAGTCATAATGGCGGCATATCCTCCTTTGATCCGGAGACAGAGACTTTTGTAAACTACAGTAAAAAGGATGGCCTTTTCGGGGAAGAGTTTAACTCCGGGGCTTTTACGCAAACCCGTGCAGGGGAGATGCTTTTCGGCAGCCGGGAAGGTGTGGTTTCTTTTTCCCCCGGCAGTTTTAGGGCCAACAATTATCAACCTCCTGTACATATTACCGGCTTTAGTTTGTTTAACAGGCCACTAAACCCGGTTCAGGGAGGGCCGTTGGACTCACTGCCGGAGTTTGACAAGCGGATGGCGCTGGAACATGATGAAGGGTATTTTTCTATCTCTTTTGTGGCCTTAAACTATGTAAACCCGGCAGCCAACCGCTATAAGTATAAACTGGAGGGTTTCGATAAAGAATGGATAACGGCTGGAAGTTCACGAACCGCCCGTTATACCAACGTGCCCCCCGGTGAATATGTTTTCCGGGTTCAGGGGGCAAACAACGATGGTATATGGAATACCACGGGCGATAGTCTTGTGCTCATCGTTAAAACCCCATGGTGGGAGACTTGGTGGTTTCGGTTGGCTTTGCTGGCCGCCTTGCTGGCCTTGTTGTGGACAGCCTACCGGTTGCGGGTGGCCAACATCCGGCACCAGCGGAATTTACTGGCCGCCCAAGTGCAGGAACGGACGGCCGAAATTGCCAGCCAGTCGCGCCAGTTGGTGGCACAAAATAAATTGCTGACTGAGCTGAACCAGGAAAAGGACGATTTGATTGCCATTGTGGCCCACGATTTGCGTAGCCCGTTGAACCAGATAAAAGGGCTTATTGGTATTATTAACACTGCCGATAAGGGACTGTCGGCAGGAACCCGGGAGAATGTTGACCTGATTGGTAAATCGATGGACAGGTTGCGTACCATGATTACCCGGATACTGGATATTAATGTCATCGAATCAGGGCAGGTGAACCTGCAACCTGAAACGTTTGACCTGAATGAATTGCTACAAGGTTTGTGCACAAACTTCACTCCGCTGGCGGTGAACAAACAGGTAGCCCTGGTATTTAAACCAGCTCCCGAAGCAGTATTGCTGTTGCAGGACAAGAACTACACTATTCAGGTAATTGAAAATATCATCTCTAACGCCATAAAATTTACTGCCAGGGGTACGGCCGTATATGTAAAAGTGCGTATCCGGGATCAGCGGGCAGAAATTATGGTGCGTGACCAGGGGCCGGGGATCAGCGCTAAAGATAAAAAATTATTGTTCAGCAAGTACAAAAAACTTGCTGCCAGGCCCACGGCTGGCGAGGAATCTACGGGCATCGGGCTGTCTATTGTAAAAAAATATGTTACTGCCATGCAGGGGAAAGTGTGGTGCGAGGACAATCCGGATAAAGGCATAACCTTTATCATCTCGTTCCGGCTGCCGGAACAACCACCAGCCGGGGAGCCCTCTCGTAGTATTTGAGTAGTATGGGTAATCATATTGCTGCTTATGGCTTATTTTTACATGAAAAACTTACAGTATGTTTACCGGTATAATTGAGCAGCAGGGAAAAATAAAGGCCATAGAAACCGAAGGCCAAAACGTACATTTTTTTATTGCCGCCCCAATGGCCAGCGAGCTGCAGGTTGACCAAAGCGTGGCCCATAATGGGGTTTGCCTGACTACCGTAGATATCGATAACGGGGTGTATAAGGTTACGGCCGTAGAAGAAACCCTGAAAAAATCGAACCTTGGCAGCCTGCGGCCGGGCGATTATGTGAACCTTGAGCGCAGCATGGTGGCCAACGGCCGCTTTGATGGGCATATCGTGCAGGGGCATGTGGATGAAACCGCTGTCTGCACGGCCATTGAAGAGGCGGATGGCAGTTGGCTGTTTACCTTTAAATTGTCCGGCCCTACTACATTACTGGTAGAAAAAGGGTCGGTAGCGGTTAATGGGATAAGCCTTACCTGTTTTGCTGTAAAGGCCGATGCGTTTACCGTGGCTATTATTCCCTATACCTACGAACATACTAACCTGGGCCGCCTCAGCGTAGGCGACAGGGTTAATATTGAGTTCGATATCGTTGGCAAATATGTGAGCCGGATGTTACAGCGTAAGGATAGCAACCGGTGATCCGATTGCCTGTAACACCATAACCCGGCCCGTATATTTTATTGGGCAGGGGACCAAATGGAATAACTTTTAGGGGGGCATTGGATTTTAACCCAGCCGCCACCCTGCGTTGTTGGATACCAGTTTGAATGGCCGGTATAATCTTTTATTACCGTATTGCTCCAATTAGTAGGCACCCATCTTTCCAGCCAATTATTCGAGTTATTGAGATAAACAACCAGGCCCGGCTCGCCATTATACCCGTTTCTTCTCGCCAGGTATTCATCACTGTCGGCATACAAGATAGTAGTAGTGCCGGTAGCCTTGTTGTTGTGGATCCAAATAAGGTTATCAAGCCGCTCTTTGTTGAGCCACTCTTCATAGTCCCGATAAAAAATAGTGGGGTAACCTTCATGTGTGAGAATATAAGCATAAGCCAGCATTTTGTTCCAAATCTCATCGGTGTCGTGGTTAGTGACAAAAGTTACGGCTTTAAAAGGGTTCCTTTTCCACATCATATCATCATAAAGTACAGCAAGGTTGTTACCATCAAAGGCATCGTTCATTTTGTAGTAACAGGCAAAGTCAAAAACACTGCTATTGGCCGCGTTCGCCCACCATTCAAGATAGTTAACATCTGTGTCCCAAAGTTCCCCTACGGAGAACCCGCCAACAGAGGTGAGCCAATCTTTTACCACCCAGGGGGCGAAACCTTTCACATAATCAAAACGCCAGCCATCAAAACCGATATCGTTTTTGTAATGGGCTGCCACGGAATAAGATGTTTTCCACAGCCAATCCTGAACGTAGGGTACTTCATGGCAGAGGTCAGGGAACCCCCCAAAAGCACCCTCATCATTGCTGTGTACCCAATTAGGGTGAAAGTCATGTTGCGATCGCATAAAATTTCCGGACGCAATCCCGGAAAAGTCCGTCCAGGTGGAATCGCCTGTATATTGGTTATACTCTAATTGACCGCCACTATTATGGTTTATGACGATGTCGGCATAAACTTTCATGTTTTCGTTATGCGCAGCTTGTATTAAAGCAATCAACTCTGCTTTAGAGCCGAACCTTGTTTCAAGGGTGCCATTTTGGTTGTATTGTCCCAAATCGAAGTAGTCCGTAGGGTCATAACCCATAGAGTAAGGGCCGTTCTGGGCCTTGGCAACCGGAGGCAGCCAAATGGCTTCAATACCCGCATTCGACCAGGCTGTTACTTTTGTTTGCAGGCTGTCCCACCAAATGCCCCCGGCCGGTACGTCCCAGTAAAAGGCCTGCATCATAACACCTCCTCCGGGCCCGGCAATATACCTGCCCTTGGGTGAAGGGGCAGAAGAGGTGGTAAATGGACGGCCGTCATGGTTGGTTACCTGTACAATATTGGTTTGTAACTGCATGAGCTGTTGTTTATCGAGTCCTTCTTTTTGGTTACAGGAAGAAAACGCGAAAGCCAATAGAAAGGGGAGTAGTCGTGCGTGTTTTACATTCATTTTTCTGGTAGTTAGTAGTAAAGTTTTGCGGAAGTTATAAAATATACTTTATGATTAAAAAGCTAATCCAGGGAAAAAGTAACGAAATCGGTTGTGCAAACGTTTGCAATATCCGTTGCTCTTCAACCTGTTGGTAATAACGATAAAAAATAGATTAATTTACTTAAGGAACCTAATACGTACCAACGACCGCGGTAACCGGGCCAACCGGTACACAAGCCAGGCTATAATCATACCTGATAAGGCCCCGGCCACTATATCGCTGGGGTAATGGACCCCCAGGTAGATGCGGGTATAGCTAAAAACAGCGGCCCAGACGAACATCACCCAAACCCACTTAATATGATGGCGCAGTACCAGCCACAGAAAAGTAGCAATGCCAAAGGCGTTGGCTGCATGCGAAGAAACAAAGCTGTATAAACCACCCCGGTAACCGTTGACAATATGCAGGAGATCTTCCAGGCCGGGCTCGTGCGTAGGCCGCAGGCGGCCTACCCAGGGCTTCAGCAAGCCGGCAGAAAGACGGTCGGCCAGCAAAATAACCAGGCCAACGTAGAATAGCACCACCAGCGTCTGCCATTTGAGTTTATAGGCCATCCAGCCGGTCAGCAGCAAAAACAGGGGCAGCCAGGCCCTGCCATCGGTAAGGAAAAACATGACCGTATCCCACCACGGATTGTGCCAGCTATTGATTTTAAGCAGCAGGTAGCGATCGAGGGCAAGCAAAAATTCCAGCATAGTGGTCAAATATAGTTGATGTTTCAAATATCCGGGGCAAAGCAGCTTATTCTATCAGGTTTTGGCTAAATTAGTGTAAAAGTTTAACGTAGAAATACCCTATGCGCACCGTAGCTGAAATTAGCCATAAAACCGACCTTGATTTACTGTTAAAAGCCTATCGTTTAATGGTCACGGCCCGGGCCATGGCCGAAAAATACGATGAGGAGAAAGAGTTTGCCAGCCGCTATGTACACAGTACCAGCCGTGGCCATGAAGCCATTCAACTGGCAGCCGGGTTTCTGCTTAATCCCTGGGATTACGCCTCCCTGTATTACCGCGATGAGTCTATATTACTGGCCATGGGTTTTTCCCCTGCGGAGCTGATGATGCAGTTGATGGCCAAAGCCAACGACCCCTTCACCGGAGGCAGAAGCTATTATGGCCACCCCAGTGTTAAACAGGCGGGGATGCCTACCATTCCGCACCAGAGTTCCGCCACCGGCATGCAGGCTATTCCGGCTACCGGTATGGCGCACGCCATTCATTATCTTGAATCGGAGGGGCTGGGGGATGAGCGTCTGCCTTATGTGCTGTGCTCGTTGGGGGATGGCTCGGTTACCGAAGGTGAGGTGGCCGAGGCCTTGCAGATGGCGGTCCTGAAAAAGCTGCCGGTACTCTACCTTATCCAGGACAACGACTGGGGAATTTCCGCCACCGGCAAGGAGATGCGGGCGATGGATGCCTATGATTATGCAGCCGGCTTTAAAGGCCTGAAGCGGATGCGGGCCGATGGCAGTGACTTTGAAAATTCGTATGAAATACTCACCCGGGCCGTTGGCTATATCAAACGGCACCGGGCCCCGGTGCTGGTACATGCCAAATGTCCGCTGCTGGGCCACCACACATCGGGGGTACGCAAAGAATGGTACCGCAGCGAGGAAGACCTGGCCAGCCACCGCAAGAACGATCCTATACCCAAACTCAAACGCAGGTTATTGCGCCTCGGGGTTAAGGAAGGGGAACTGCGGCAAGTGGAAAAGCAGGCCAAAGACCTGGTTGATGAATCGTTTGTTGAGGCCAGGAACTCTCCTGACCCGGACATCAAAGAAGTTGAAGAATATATTTATGCACCCACACCGGTTACTGAAGAAAAGGGACAGCGCCATAAGGCCGGGGCTGAGCCGGTGGTCATGGTAGATGCCGGCCTGCATGCCATTGATTATCTGTTGAAAAACCACCCTGAGGCCATTTTCTATGGCCAGGATGTGGGCGGCACCCTGGGCGGTGTCTTTCGTGAGGCGGCAACGCTGGCGGGCAAGTACGGCCATAACCGGGTGTTTAATACCCCCATTCAGGAGGCGTATATTGTGGGCAGTACCGTAGGCATGAGTGCCGTAGGGGTGAAGCCTATCGTGGAAATACAGTTTGCCGATTATGTGTGGCCGGGGATGAACCAGTTGGTGGAGGAGTTATCGAAAAGTTGTTATCTGTCGAAGGGGAAATTTCCTGTACAGGCGCTGATCAGGATACCCATTGGCGCTTATGGCGGAGGGGGGCCTTACCACAGTGGCAGTATTGAGTCAACCCTGGTCAACATCAGGGGCATTAAGGTTATCTATCCCTCCAATGCGGCTGACATGAAAGGGTTATTAAAAGCGGCTTTTTATGATCCTAACCCTGTGGTGAGCCTGGAACACAAAGGCTTGTATTGGTCGAAAGTACCGGGTACCGCCTGGGCTAAGATGGTTGAACCGGACGATGATTACATTGTGCCGTTGGGTAAGGCCAACCGGGTGCTGACAGCCACCGAGGAAAATAGGGCCAATGGCGACAGCCTGGTAATTATTACCTATGGTATGGGCGTACACTGGGCGCTTAATGCCGCTAAAAGCCATGCGGGCAAGGTTTCTATACTTGATTTACGCACGCTCAGTCCATACGACTGGGAGATGATTGCCGCAGAAGTACAACAGCACGGTAAGGTTATGGTGCTTACCGAGGAGCCATTGCTGAACTCTTTTGCCGAATCGTTGGCGGGCAGGATAGCAGCCGAACTATTTACTCACTTAGATGCCCCGGTACGTAGTATAGGGGCCAAAAATGTACCGGCTATTCCGTTAAACCGGGAGTTGGAGGCCGCCATCCTGCCTAATGCCGCCCTTGTGGCCGAAAAGATTGAAGCGCTGTTAAAGTATTAGCCCGAAAAATTCATATGAATTTTTTGCCCACAGGGCTGATGAACTGCAAAATAGTGTAAAACAACATGTTATACACAAAATACAGCATGAGCCAAAGAGTAAGCATGACCCAAATTTGAGGGTAAAAGAGTTTACCTCATTATTCATGATTCTCATGAATAATCCGTGTTAGAACGGATAACCAATTGACAACGTATAAATCAGCGGTTCGGTATTCTGGCGGATATCGAAAGGCGGGTCTCTGAAGCCGGGGCTAAGTACAAACCGCTTGCCGAGGGGCCGGGCAGGATCATACACTTTACCGGCTACATCAAAGCGCATGATGAAGAAGGTGAAATCAAATCTCAGGCCCATACCGGCACCTACGGCTATTTCCTGGTAAAACCGGTTTAATTTAAACTGTGCCCCTGGGCGGGTATTGTCTTCCCTGATCGTCCAGATATTGCCCACATCAACAAAAGCCGCCCACTGTAAGAAGCCGATCAGGTACTGCCGGTATTCAATGCTCGATTCCAGGATAATCTCACCCTGCTGTTCAAAACGGTAGCTTACCCGGCCATCTTCCTCAATATGGTCGTACGACCCGGGCCCCAGCCGCCTGGGCTTCCAGGCACGGTTACCAATACTACCCCCGGCAAAGAAATACTTTTCGTAGGGCATTAAGGCATTTTCGCCATAAGGGTAGGCCACCCCGGCCCGCACCCGAAAAGCCCAGGCCTTTTTTTTGCCTAACGATACCACCTGGCGGTAGTCACTGTCGAGTTTCAGGTAGGCATAGATTTCCAGGCTGTCGCGGGCAAAGAAATCCCGGGCCCAAAGATTGGTAAAGGTGCCGCCCGGCTCAAACATAATACTGAAGTAGGATGAACTGTTAAAGCCCCGGCCATAGTCGTTGGTTTTTACGCTGCGGGTAAGGCGTTGGTTAATAACAAAGGAGGGCTTGAACGAATTGATCAGGTTATTGCCGTTTTGCTCCAGGTCCAGCAACCGGTCGTAATACGCGCGGTCAAGGTTGGTGGTCCTTATCAGGCCAATCTCGAGCAACTTGAAATCAAATAGTGTACGTTGGTTGGGTTGCCAGGTATAGGCGTTGGTGGCCAGCAGGTTGGCGCGGGTATATTCGGGCCGGTCGGTAAACGATAAGCCCACGGAAATGCTGGTTTTGGGGTTGTAAAAACCTAACTTTACTTTCGTGGGGTCTGAAAATGGCAGGAAGAAACGGGGGAAAGTAAGCGAAACGCTGGCCCCGGCTTCAAGGCTGGCCAGCACATCATTGGGGTTAGAGGCAGCGGCTACACCTTCTACGCCAATATTGCCGCCTATTTGCAGGATACCCAGGGTATTAAACACATTGCGTTGCTTAAGGTTGATGCTGGCAAACGGTCCCGGCACAAATTGCGTTACGGTCAGGCCTGCTTCGGCCGACCATTGGTAACGGTGCAACGGACTGACAAAAATATTGGCCAGAAATTTACCTCCCGTGGTATCATAATTGATGTTGACGAATTTAAACATATCCACTCCGGCCAATTCCCGTTGGGTGTTCAGGGTCTTTGCGCGGCTGTAAACCTCTCCGGGTTTAAGGTGGATGCGCCTGCCCAATACCTTTTCGGCATAATACCGGTCGTAAAAATTGTAGGTAACACCATTATAGGTAAACGACTTCTGCCGTTGGACACTGGCAATATTGTTTACATCAAGCGAAAAGACTACCGAATCAATCCTGAATGACTTGTGCCGGCTGAGGTTGGCCGGGTTAAGCAGGCGTAGTTGAACGGCCACTTTATGCTGGCCAAGGGTGGTATCAACCCGGTAATTGATGTATTGCCGGGTAAAATCAAAATAGCCGTTATCCTTTAACAGTAAGTCAATCCTTTCACGTTCGGCCTTCAGGTTATCCTGGCTGTATGGGCTACCGGTTTTCAGCTTGCTTTGCCGGTTATTGGCCATAATAAGCTGCCTCACAGCGGTGTCGGGGATGTCGTAAAAAATAGTATCGATGGTGTAGCGCGGCCCTTCGTTAACCCGATAATTTACCCGGGCTATTTTGTCCTCAAAATGTACCTGGTAATCAACCCGGGTTAAAAACCAGCCGTTCGATTGCATATATATAGCCAGGTTACGTTGTGATTTTTCTACCTGGGCGCTATCAAAAACTACTAACGGCTCCCCCCAGCGCATCATCAGGTTACCCGCATCTATTTTTTTGTTGAGCCGGGTTATCTTTTTGTCTTGCCGTTTTTGCAGGCGGTCTTTTTTTCTAACTGAAATGTCTCCAGGGGCCATTTTATCAGTAAACTTCCTGATAACAACTGCCTTTTGGCGTTCATACCTGGCGGTGTCGTACGTTTTTAGCCCCTGATAATAAACAAACGAATAGGGGGCAATGGGCAAAAACCACACCCGGCTGTTGGGCTTTTGCAGAAGCTGTTTTTGCAGGTCTTCCCGCAGGTCTTTCCGGGCAACCGTTATTTTTTGGTTATAAAGCAGATATTCACCTTCTTTGAGGTGCTTAACACCTACGCAACTGCTGGCTACGTAGGCAAGGGCAACCACCAAAAAGGGCTTTAAATAGTACTGCAAATTATATGAATCCTCTCGCCAAATCAAAAATCAAATATATTAAGTCCCTGCAACTAAAGAAACACAGAATACGCGAAGGTAAGTTTATTGTTGAGGGGGGCAAATCGGTAAGGGAGTTTTTGCAGAGTGGTTTTGTGGTTAGCGAACTGGTGGCTACGGCTGATTTTTATGCCGGGATTGCAGCTACCGCCATGCCGGCCCGGTGTTACGTTACCGATGCCAGCACCCTGGCCGCCCTGGGCACTTATACCACCAACAACGCGGCCCTGGCGGTAGTGGAGATTCCTCCCCGGGCGGATTTAAACCTTGGCCCGGAAGACCTGTTGCTGGCAGTGGATAAGTTGAATGATCCCGGCAACCTGGGGACGATCATTAGGATTGCCGATTGGTTTGGTATAAGGAAATTGCTGCTCAGCCACGATGCGGTAGATGTTTACAACCCCAAAGTGGTTAACGCCTCCAAGGGCTCCCTTACGCGGGTGGCGGTACACTACGCCAACCTGCCGGCCGTATTGGCTGCTTATCCCGGGCCGGTACTGGCCGCGGAGATGACCGGGGAATACCTGCCGGAAGTGAAGCCTCTACGTGCCGGTATCATTCTTATGGGCAGCGAAGCGCATGGGTTGCGGGAGGAACTTGCCCCTTATATTACCCGCAGGGTTACAATTCCCCGCCTCGGTGGGGCGGAGTCGTTAAATGTGGCCGTGGCCACCGGAATCATCTGTTATCATTTGTTGAACTAACCCGAATTATTCATGAAAATCATGAATTCAGGGATTAAATTAACCGCCAAACAACTGTTTGTCAGTTAATTACACCAAGGATAGCCCTGATGCCCCCCGGGGCTCGGGGACATCGGCCCTGCGGGCGAAAAATTCATGTGAATTTTCGGGCTGAGGCTTTTTGCTGCCGGGGTTAGTTGCTGAGCCTTTTTTGCATTAACCTTGCAGTTAAATATAAAATTTGCGTTTATGGTTGTTCGTTTCTTTAGTGCCCTGGGCTGGATATTTTTCTTGTTTGCCTTTGTGGCGATGCTGCTGGCCTATGCCAATTTCCCGGACGAAGTGCTGGTATATGTTAACGACAACGGGGTGCCGGTCACCTACCTGTCAAAAGATAGCCTGTTTTATCTTATGCTGGCATTTCTGGTACTCATGAATGCCACTGTGCCCGGCCTGGCAAGAATCTTGCACAAAGCTAAATGGGAGGCTGCCTGGACCCTCACCGGCCTGCATATCTCGCAGATATTCTACAACATGTTTTTTGCCAGCTCAGTTTATTTTATTGCCATGCTTAACAGCAGCGATATTTTAGACTATTCCAATTTCGGTTACCTGGTTTATGTCAGCGGAACTTTTCTCACCGTAGCCGTGATTTACACCCTGGCAGCAGGCCTGATTGTAAAAAAATAAGCTGAAGAAAAAAATAATTTTATGCCGCTTAATTAGCTAATAAATAGATAGTTATTGGCTGCCGGCTAATTAATCACTGTAAAACAGGGGGTTTTGCTTGTTTGTGCAAATGCGTAAAATAGTGTTTATTCACACCACCACAGGAATTTTTGCTGTGCGGAAGGCGTAACAAACTATGGCTGAAATAGGAAATTATACAGAGGAGAGTATCCGGTCGCTCGACTGGAAAGAGCATATTCGCATGCGGCCGGGAATGTATATCGGTAAGCTGGGCGATGGCTCAGCCGAAGATGATGGTATTTATGTGTTGGTAAAGGAGGTGATAGACAATGCCATCGATGAGCACATGATGGGTTTTGGCAAAACCATAGACGTGAAAATAACCGACCAGCGGGTAGAAATCAGGGATTACGGCCGGGGCATACCGTTGGGAAAAGTAGTAGAATGTGTTTCCAAAATAAACACCGGAGGAAAATATGACTCAGGTGCTTTTCAGAAGTCCGTAGGCCTGAACGGGGTAGGTACCAAGGCCGTAAATGCCCTTTCCGATTATTTTAAGGTGCAATCGTACCGCGAGGGTAAGGCCAAGGTGGCTGAGTTTAGCAAGGGCGAACTGCTCAAAGAGGCCGACCTGACCATCAGCAGTAGCCGCAACGGCACCCTGGTGGTATTCGAGCCGGACGGCTCGGTGTTTAAAAACTACCATTTTATCCCCGAATACTTAGAAGACCTGATCTGGAACTACGTCTTCCTTAATGCCGGCCTGACCATCAATTTTAATGGTAAAAAGTTCCATTCCGCCAATGGCCTGTATGATTTGTTGTCGCGCAAGGTTAATGTGGATAATATCCGCTATCCCATTGTGCACCTGAAGGGCCATGACATTGAAATAGCCCTGACCCACACCAACCAGTATGGCGAAGACTATTATTCCTTTGTCAACGGCCAATATACCACCCAGGGCGGCACCCACCAGGCGGCTTTTCGTGAGGCTATCGTACGCACCGTGCGTGAATTTTACAAGAAAGACTTTGATGCCACCGACATCCGGGCCAGTATTGTGGCGGCCATTGCCGTGCGGGTGCAGGAGCCGGTGTTTGAATCGCAAACCAAGACCAAGCTGGGGTCACAGAATGTAGCCCCCGAAGGGCCTACTATGCGTACCTTTGTAAACGATTTTGTTAAAAAGGCCTTTGATAATTACCTGCACGAACATGCCGAAGTGGCCGAAGCCCTGCATAAACGCATCCTGCAATCGGAGCGCGAACGCAAGGAGATAGCCGGGATTAAAAAACTGGCCAACGAACGGGCCAAAAAGGCCAACCTGCATAACAAGAAATTGCGCGACTGCCGGATTCACCTGAACGACAAAAAAGGTGACGACCGGGAAGAAACCATGATTTTTATTACCGAGGGTGATTCGGCCAGCGGCTCTATCACCAAATCGCGTAATGTGCAGACCCAGGCCGTGTTCAGCCTGCGGGGCAAGCCCCTGAATTGCTATGGGCTGACCAAAAAAGTGGTATATGAAAACGAAGAGTTCAACCTGCTGCAGCACGCCCTCGACATTGAGGATGGCCTTGAAAACCTCCGTTACCGCAAAATCGTAATTGCTACCGATGCCGATGTGGACGGCATGCACATCCGTTTGCTGATCCTGACTTTCTTTTTGCAGTTTTTCCCTGATCTGGTACGCCACGGCCATTTGTTTATCCTGGAAACCCCCTTGTTCAGGGTAAGAAACAAGAAAAAAACGATTTATTGCTACGATGAAACGGAAAAGCAAGCCGCCATCAGGGAACTGGGCGGCAAGCCCGAAATAACCCGGTTTAAAGGCCTGGGGGAAATATCGCCCGATGAGTTTGGCGGCTTTATTGGCAGCAATATCCGCTTAGACCCGATCATCATCAAGCAGGATACCGATATTGACAAACTGCTGTCGTTTTATATGGGCAAGAACACGCCCGAACGGCAAAAGTTTATCATCAACGAACTACGGATTGAAAAAGACATTGTGGAGGAAGCATTATGAGTGAGCAAAAGGACATGAACGGCCAACCGCAACCAAAGGAAGAGCAGCAGTTGCAGGATGTAGTGGCTTTGAGCGGCATGTATGAAAACTGGTTCCTGGATTATGCCTCTTACGTGATCCTGGAGCGGGCCGTGCCCGATATTACCGATGGCCTGAAACCGGTGCAGCGCAGGATTATGCATGCCATGAAGGAGATGGATGACGGGCGCTTTAATAAAGTGGCCAATATCATCGGCACGGCTATGCAATACCACCCGCACGGTGATGCCGCCATAGGCGATGCCATCACCAACCTCGGGCAAAAAGAACTGCTCATCGACACCCAGGGCAACTGGGGGGATATCCGCACCGGTGACCGGGCCGCAGCCGCCCGGTATATCGAAGCCCGGCTGTCGAAGTTTGCCCTCGAGGTGGTGTTTAACCCGCAGACCACCGAATGGCAACTCAGTTATGATGGCCGCAAAAAGGAGCCGGTTTCTTTGCCGGTTAAGTTTCCATTATTGCTGGCCCAGGGGGTGGAGGGTATAGCCGTAGGGCTTTCTACCAAAATTTTACCCCATAACTTTAATGAACTGATCAAGGCTTCTGTTGATATCCTCAAAGGCCGTAGCCCCAGGATTTACCCTGATTTTCCTACCGGGGGACTGGCCGATGTGTCGGAATATAACAAAGGCATGCGGGGCGGGCGCGTGAAGGTACGCGCCCGGATTGAAGTGATGGATAAAAAAGAGATTGTAATCCGGGATATCCCTTACGGCACTACCACCACCGGCCTGATTGAATCCATTATCAAAGCCAACGATAAGGGCAAGATCAGGATAAAAAAGGTGGTGGACAACACCGCCAAAGATGTGGAGATTGTGGTTACCCTGGCCCCGGGCATATCGCCCGATATTACCATAGACGCCCTTTATGCCTTCACCGACTGCGAAATATCCATCTCACCCAATGCCTGCGTGATCAAAGACGATAAGCCGCAGTTTTTGTCGGTGATTGATATTCTGAAGGTAAACACCCAACAAACCGTTGACCTGCTTACCCGGGAGCTGGAAATCCGTCAGGGGGAGTTGAAGGAAAAGTTGTTGTTTTCTTCGCTGGAAAAGATATTCATTGAAAACAGGATTTACCGCGATATTGAGGAATGCGAAACCTGGGAAGCCGTGATGGCTACTATTGACCGGGGCCTGGAGCCGTTTAAGCCTGATTTTTACCGGGAAATCACCGGGGAAGATATCGTCCGTCTGACGGAAATCAAGATCAAGCGCATCAGTAAATACGATAGCTTTAAGGCCGATGAACTAATGCAGCGGCTTAATGCCGAACTACTTGAAGTAGAACATAACCTGGCCAATGTAACAGATTATGCCATAAGCTATTATCAAAACCTGCAAGAAAAGTACGGCAAAGGTAAAGAGCGTAAAACCGAGCTTACCACCTTTGATAATATTAAGGCTACGGCCGTGGTGGCCAACAACCAGAAACTTTACGTAAACCGGAAGGACGGTTTTATCGGTTATGGGTTGAAGAAAGATGAGTTTGTCAGTGAGTGCTCTGATATAGATGATATCATTGCCATCCGCAAAGATGGCAAGTGCGTGGTTTCACGGATTGCCGAAAAGGTGTTTATGGGCAAAGATATTATGTATGCCGGGGTGTGGAAGAAGAACGATGAGCGCATGGTGTATAACCTGATTTATACCGATGGCAAAACCGGGCGGACGATGGTGAAACGCTTTAATGTGCTGGCCGTAACCCGCGACAAGGAGTATGACCTTACCAAAGGCAGTAAGGGCACCCGGGTGCATTATGTTACCGCCAACCCCAACGGTGAGGCCGAAACCGTTACTGTTAAGCTAACCTCAGGCAGCAAAGCCCGCAAGAAAGTGTTTGATTTTGACTTTGCCGGTATTGATATCAAGGGCCGGGGGGCCGGGGGCAATATTTTAACCAAATACCCCGTACGCAAAATAGAATTTAAAGCCGAGGGGGTGTCAACCCTTACCGGGGTGGATATCTGGTATGATAAGGTTACCGGCCGCCTGAACCGCGATCAGCGGGGTGAATATGTAGGAAATTTCAACGGAGAAGATAAAATTGTCGTGGTTTATAAAACAGGCGAGTATGAGGTAACCGGCTATGAGCTTACCAACCGCTATGAGGCGGACAGGGTAGTGGCCCTTGGCAAACTTGCCCCCGATACCGTCATCTCGGCCATTCACCTCGATGGTGAATCGAAGAATTACTACATCAAAAGGTTTGTTATTGAAACCCACACCCTGGGCAAGCGGTTCAGCTTTATCAGCGAAGGCAGGGGGTCCTCACTAATCGTGGCTTCGTTGGCCAAAGAACCGGTGGTTGAGCTTACCGTGGGCAAAGGCAAAGGGGGCAGGGAGAAAGTGGTTAGTGAGGTAAAGCTAAACGAATTGATTGAGGTAAAGGGCTGGAAAGCCATTGGCAATAAGCTGTCGCCCCATAAGGTAAAGAAGGTAAAGTTACGGGCTACAACGGTGGTGCCGGCCCCGCAAGCTGTTGCAGCCGGCAACGTTCCTGAAACGACAAGCAGCAAAGGGCCTGCCACAGGTACACAACCGGCCCTTTTTGACGACACCGCTGTGGTAAAGAAAACGCCACCGGCTAAAAAAGTGAAAGCCAGGCCTAAGCCAGCGAAGGTTAAACCGGCAGGGAACAAGAAGAAGGAGGAGGATGAGGGCTTTGACATAGGCACCACCATTGAGCTCGACTTTTAAATGGCGTCCGATCACCGGCAAGAGATAACTGACTTTCTGGCTTCTTACATTACGGAGCACAAAAGGGCTTTGATGGAAAAGGTGCTGGCACAACGCACCAATTTTGTTACCGTAGTGCTGGAAGATATCTATCAGCCGCATAACGCCAGTGCGGTAGTGCGCTCTGCCGACTGTTTTGGCATTCAGCAGGTGCATATTATTGAAGGCAGGAACAGGTATAATGCCAATCCACAGGTATTGCGGGGTTCTGGCAAGTGGGTAGATATTGTTAAGCATGCCGGTACGGAAAATAATACGGCAACTTGTTTTAAGGCCTTAAAGGAAAAAGGCTACCAATTGGTGGGTACCACCCCACATAAAGAAGGGGTTGATTTGCCCGGCTTTACCGTTGACCGGCCGGTGGCGCTGGTTTTTGGCACGGAAGAGACCGGCCTGAGCGATTACGCCATGGAACATGTGGACAGCTATTTACGTATTCCCATGTATGGTTTTACCGAAAGCTTTAACCTTTCGGTAAGTGCGGCTATCTGTTTATATCAGATAATGACTAACTTGCAGGCAAGCAGTACCCACTACCGTTTAAGCGAGGAAGAAAAATCAACTATTCGCCTGGCGTGGTATAAAAAAACGGTACGCAAGTCAGAAGCATTGGTAAAGGAGTATTTGCACAAGATAAAGAGGTAGGTTTTTTGAGAATATTTTTCAGGATATCGGTTTGGCTGTTATCAATCGTGGCCGTTTTTGTGGTTTTTGCCAATCTTTGGGTTGTCGGCAGCACCCGCGAACAAGTGATGGAAAAAATGCCCGGTGCTGGCCAGCCAACGGTGCTGTTATTACTGGGAACCAGTCATAAAACCATGACTGGTGACGACAACCTGTTTTATCAGCAACGGATAACTACGGCTTTTACTTTGTATAAAGCAGGGTATATTAACCGCATAATCCTCAGTGGTGACCACAGGACAAAATATTATAATGAACCGCTGGTGATGCGCAAATCGCTGGTGGCGCTGGGCGTGCCCGATTCGGTTCTGTTGGCCGATGATGGCGGGGTGCGCACCCTTGATTCCATTATCCGCTGTAAGGAACTCTTTGGGGTGGATGAAATAATTGTGGTTACCCAGCGTTTTCATGCTTACCGGGCGTTGTTCATCAGCAATTATTACAAAATAAAGGCTATTGCTATGGTACCGGAAACGGCTACCGATATCCCTGTTTTCGGGGTTTTGCTACGTGAATTTTTTGCCCGGCCGCTGGCTGTATTAGATTTGTATTTGCTGCATCGCAGGCCGGAGTTTAAACATGCCGTTATTAATTAAAAAAAGAGCCGTTTTTACGGTTACTTAGGAGGTGTTATCGTATTTATATGATATGTTGTTAAGGGTCATTACATCCGTATTTGCCATAGGCTTGCTGCTGGCAGCCACCACCCCGGGGCAGGCCCAGGAAACCATTGTTTACGGGAAAGTGCTCGATGCCGAAACCGGTGACCCCGTACCCTTTGCCAATGTTATCTTTAAGGGCACTATTATTGGTACCACCACCTCGTTCGATGGGGAATACCATCTGGCCACCCGCAATAAGGTAGATACGCTTCTTTTTAGCTATGTGGGCTATATTCCGCGTGAGGTAGTGGTCATTGCCGGGCAAGAGCAAAAAATAGATGTACAGTTATTGCAGGATGTTATTCAATTATCGGAACTGGTGGTTTACCCCGGTGAGAACCCGGCTTTTGCCATCATGCGCCAGGTTGTTAAGCATAAAAAGCAAAACGACAAGCGCAGGCTGGAGGCTTACGAATATGAGAGCTATACCAAGATAGAAGTTGATATCGACAATATGTCGGAGCGCTTCCGGCAGAAGAAACTTATCCGGAAAGTCACTTCGGTACTTGACAGCATTCAAACCATTGCCGGGGAAAACGGCAAACCGATTTTGCCGATATTTTTTTCCGAGGCCATTTCAAAATATTACGTTAAGAACAGGCCTCTTCTGCGGCACGAATACATCCTGAAAACCAATGTTACCGGTTTAGGCCTCACGGATGGTACGTTTACCTCACAGATTGTCGGGGCTACCTTTCAGGAGTATAATTTCTACCGCAATTATCTTACCATTCTTGAAAAAGAGTTTGCTTCACCCATTACCAGTTTCTGGAAGGGTATGTATGAGTATGACCTGGTGGACAGTTTGTATGTTGGCGATGATTATTGTTACCGTATTGATTACTTTCCCAAACGCAAGCATGACCTGGCATTTACCGGCACTATCTGGATAACCAAAGAAGACTATGCCCTGAAACAAATAGATGCCCTGGTGTCTAAATCCGCCAACCTGAATTTTGTGGAAAAATTGCGTGTACAGCAGGAGTTGATCAAGACCGAAGCCGGCCCCTGGCTGCCCAAGAAAACCCGGGTGCTGGTAGATATTGCCCAGCCATCTGACGAGATGGCCGGTTTGCTGGCTAAATTTTATACCTCTATCGATAAAGTGGTAGTAAACCAGCCCAGGGAAGATAAGTTTTACCGGCTGCCGGTAGAAATGGATGCCGGGGTGCGGCAAAGCAATGAAACCTACTGGTCCGCCAACCGCCATGAACAGCTCAGCCAAACCGAGGTGAATGTGTACCATATGGTGGACACCCTCAAGAAAATCCCGGTAATCAAAGCCTATAGTGATATGGCCAAGCTGGCCTACAGTGGTTATTATAAGTGGGGCAAAGTTGACCTGGGCCCGTACCCCTTGTTTTTATCGTTAAATGATGTGGAAGGCCTGCGCCTCGGCTTTGGCGGAGAAACCAATTACGACTTCAGCAAGCGGTTTGTTATCAAGGGCTATGCCGGTTATGGCCTTCAGGATGAACGCTGGAAGTATGCCGCAGGGCTGGACTATGTGGCTTCCCGCAAGCCCTGGCTAAAATTTGGCAGCATGGTGAGCTTTGAGGTTGACCCGGTGTACTTTTTATTTGAACCGGTAGAGGGACAGGTGGCATTCTATGCCTTTACCCGCATGGGGGTACTGCGCAGACCCTTCTTGCATAACAAATATGAGCTGCGGATGGAAAACCAGATGGTACGCGATATCAACCTGCGCCTGTGGTTACGCCATGACTTCCTGCAGCCCTTGTTTGATTTTCAATACTATGCCAGCCCATCCTACGACCCCACCAGCATTCAGCAAAACCTGACAATAAGCGAAGTGAAAGCCGAACTTGAATGGGCGAAAGACCGCAAGTACCTGATTAACGACAATTACCGGTATCATTCGGGGTTTAACCGTTTTCCGGTTATTACCCTGCGTTATACAGCCGGTTTAAAAGGTGTACTTGCCAGTGATTTTGCCTACCATAAACTTGGCCTCAACATTGCCAAACGGTTTAAGTTAGGCCAGTTTGGCACCTCTTTGCTGGCCTTAGATGGGGAGTATATTTTTGGTAACCTGCCTTATCCGTTGTTAGAAAACCATCTCGGCAACGAAACCCCGTTTTACTCGCCACGGGCCTACAGTATGATGGATAACTTTGAATTTGTCAGCGACCAGTACGCTTCGTTGCTGTACCGCCATCATTTCAACGGGGCCATCATGAACAGGCTGCCGTTGATTAAATACTTAAAACTAAGGTTGCTGGTAGAGGCCCGGGTTTTGGTGGGGAATGTGCGGCAGGAAAACCGGGATATTATGGTGCCGCAGTTTGACAATAATGGGGTGGAGATCCTGCCGTTTAAGTCGCTGGATGGGCAGCCGTACATTGAGTTAGGCTACGGGGTGGAAAACATCCTGAAAGTTATCCAGGTTAACTTTTTTCACCGCCTCACGGCAGCCGACCAGGGTAACCAACGCACTTTTGGGGTGAAAATAGGCTTCCAGTTTACGTTGTAGGGCTACTTGCACCGTAGCGTTGGGTTTACGCAACGCTTTGTATTGATGTACCGGCACCTTTGAAATGGTATGCTACCTGACCCACTATATGTTTAGGTATTCCGGTTCCGGGTGCCCGGGAGAGGGAGAGGAATGCTGCGGACAGGGAAGGAAGGCCGGCTATTCTCAGGCGCAAGACACCCCACAGGTCAGCATCCGGCCAATAAAAAAAACCGCAGCGTTAAACTACGGTTTTTAGCCGGTAAGTGCCGTGGAAGGGATTCGAACCCCCACGCCCGAAAGCACTGCCACCTGAAGACAGCGTGTCTACCAGTTTCACCACCACGGCATTGGTAGGGCAAAGTTACATGCTATGATTTATTGTACCAAATTTATTCGCTAACTACTACAGCCAGCAAGTCACCTTTGGGGCTGACGGTAAGGCGGGTGAAGTTCTTAATGCCATAATCGGTAAGATTAGCCAGCTCTACCCACTCCTTGTCAATTTTCGGATCAAATTTGTACAAACGCTTACCATCGCCCATGAGCAAAATGCCATTGGGTGTCCAGGTATAATACTGTTTGCCCTTAAACATGGGCATAAGGGTCGTTATTTCTTTGCTTTTGGTATCCAGTTTTTTCAGTACCCAGTTATGGTCATCCGAGAGGTCAACAAAAGTCATGTCATGATGCCCTCCGGGAACAGGGAGGAGGGTAGTGCCCGGGTCATCGGCAATTTTTTCGTTGGTGTTGGCTTTCAGGTCGATCATGTGCAGGGTATTGGGCTTGCCCACTACAAAAACACAGAGCAAATTCTTGTTAATCCAGCAGTGGTAGCCGATGGGGTTTACCTCGGTGACCTTTTGCGGTACCGCCCCGTTGATCGGGTACTGCCATAAGTATTGGTCGCCATTACGTTCAAGGATAATGCAACTGAAATGTTTGCCATCGGGGGTGAGGGTGGGGCTGTACTCGCTGTGTGGGGTAAAGGTAAGCCTGCGTTCGCTCCGGGCATCTATGTTGTACCGGTAAACATCGGTTTGGCCAAAGCCGTCATCAGATGAATACAACAGGCTTTCACCATCGGGCATGAAAAAAGGCTGGTTGTCGTAACCGGGGGAATTGGTAATATTCCTGGGGTTGCTCAATGAGAACTGGTTTTTGTCAATTTTAAAATTAAATAAATAAATATCCGAACCCTGTTGGGCCAATACCGCAGAGCCAACTACTGAGAGCAGTAATACAAAGCAGGTTTTTTTCATAAGTATATGTTTTGTCTTGATAAATATTGACTGCCAATCTTAAAAACAACAAGCAATTTAAACAATTTTTATTCCTTAGGTACCAAAGTTATTAAATGCTTAGCTTACAACACATATCTTCTTTATAATTGTTAATTAATTTTTGAAGATTAATGCCTGCAACAGAAATACTAAATAATCTTAAGGAAAATAAAATAAATCCAATTTATTTTTTGCAGGGGGAGGAAGCCTTCTACATCGATCAAATCAGCGACTATATCGAAAACAACCTGTTGTCGGCAGCAGAAAAAGGCTTTAACCTTACCGTGATGTACGGTAAAGACAGCAAGATGCAGGATATTTTAACCAATGCGAGGCGTTTTCCGATGATGGCCGAACGGCAGGTGGTAATGGTTAAAGAGGCCCATCTGCTGGAGGACTTTAACAAGGAGGCGGCCCGGGATATGCTGGAAGCCTATGTGCTTAACCCGGTGCCGAGTACGGTATTGGTGTTCTGTTATAAGTACGGCAAACTGGATGGCAAGACGAAACTGGCCAAAAGCCTGAAAAAACAGGCCGTAGTGTTTAACAGCCTGAAACTTAAAGACTACGAGTTACCCAAATGGGTTACCGGTTACATTACCGGCAAAGGTTACAGGGTTACCGAAATGGGCGCCCAATTGCTTACCGACCATATCGGCAATAACCTGGAACGGATGGCCAATGAGGTTGACAAAATGATAATCAACCTTAAGCCCGGGGTAACCATTGACGAGCAGGCGATAGAGAAATACGTGGGCATCAGCAAAGATTTTAATGTGTTTGAGCTACAAAATGCCCTCATCTTCCGCGATAGCATGAAGGCTAACCGCATTGTTAACTACTTTGGCGCCAATCCTAAAAGCCATCACCCCATCCCCACCATTGCCTTACTTTACAGCTTGTTTAACAAAGTGCTGCTGGCACATCAGGCGAAAGGCTTGCCGCCAAAAGAAATAGCCGCCCTTATTAAAGTAAACCCCTATTTTGTCAAAAATTACCTCACGGCAGTACGTAATTATCCGTTATACAAGGTGATTAAGAACATTGAATATATCCATCAGGCAGATTTAGCCGCCAAAGGCATAGAAAGTCCGGTAATAACCGGGGAAAATATACTAAAGGAACTGGTTTTTAAGTTAATACATTAAACCATATTCAGGGAATGCTGCAACGCACCATTTTTATCCTCTTCTTTACTGCCTTGCTGGCCGGGCGGGTGAGTGGCCAGCAAACCCTGGTACACCGGCTGCCGCAGGCCTTGTTTGACAATGGCACCTACCTGCTGGAAGCCAGGAACTATGGCGGGGCACGCACTTATTTTGAGCAATACCTCGCCTCGGGCGATGCGGCTTACCGGACCGAGGCCGAGTACCAGGTTGCCGCCTGTGCCATTAAGCTTTACCACCTGGACGGGGAAAAATTGATGCAGGATTTTATCACTACGCACCCGTCATCCCCCCTGAGCCGTAAAGCCTATGTGGAAATGGGCGAGTACTTCTTTCAGGACCGCGATTACAAGCAGGCTATCGTTTATCTCACCAAAGTTAACCAGCGGGCCCTTAGCCGGGAGAAACGGGCCGTCATTCAGTATAAACTGGGCTACAGTTATTTTGCCGTGAAAAAATTTACCCGGGCCTTGCAGGAATTTAACAAGGTAAAGAGGTCGTCCGGGGAGTACAAGGCCCCGGCCCACTACTATGCCGGCTTTGTGGAATATGACCAGCAGGACTACCAGGCCGCCCTGCAGGATTACCTGGTTATTGCCAGGGATAAGGCCTTTGCGGCTTCGGTGCCTTATATGATTACCTCCATTTACTATAAAGCCAAAGATTATCAGCAACTGGTGGACTATGCCCGGCCGGTAATCGATAATAACCAGCCGGTGCAGAAGAAAGGCCAACTGGCGCTGTTGCTGGCCGAAGCGTACTACGAACTGGGCCAGCTTACCGAGGCTTACCATTACTTTGGGGTAGCCAATAAAACGGCCCGGTTTACGGCCCAGTCGGTTTACCATTACGGGGTGGCTGCTGCCAGGGCCGGCCATACGGGTAAGGCCATTAACCTGCTGAAATCAGTGGCCGGGCAGAAAAACCGGGTGGGGGCGCTGGCCTCGTACAAACTGGGCCGACTATACCTTGCCAACGGCAATGCGGCTTTTGCCTTTACAGCCTTTAAAGCCGTGAAAGACAGCAAATATGCCACCGGGTTACAGGAGGACGCTACCTTTATTGCTGGTAAGCTGGCGTATGACCTGGGGCGGTTTTCTGAATGTATCACCATCCTTACACCCTTTAGCACAACATACCCTCAAAGCCAATATCAGGCTAAGGTTGATGATATTTTAGCGCAGGCCTTTCTCAATACCCGCAACTATAAACCGGCCCTTGACTATATCGAAAGCCTGGAGGAGAAATCGGAGACCGTGTGGATGGCCTACCAGATAGCCACCTTTCATTATGGGGTAGATTTTTATAATAACCGCAAGTTTAAGCAGGCCATAGCACTGTTTAAGAAGTCGCTGGAACATCCCCAGGTGGCTGAGTACACCCTCAAGGCCAACCTGTACATTGCCGAGGCCTATGCCATTGGCCGGAAGTACAAAACCGCCCTGCCGTACTACCAGGCGGCTATTGCGCTAGGTAAAGCGGCAGCCCCCGATGATTACTGGCGGGCTGTTTACGGGCGCGGTTATGCCTGGTATAATACGGCTGCCTATAACAAGGCCCTGGTTGATTTTAAAGCCTATATTGCCAACGTGCCTGCCGGAAACCCCAACTATGGTGATGCCCTGGTGCGCCTGGCCGATTGCTACTATGCCGCCAAAGACTACCCGACCTCTATTCGCTATTTTTCCCAGGCGATCCGGGGCCTGGTGAATGAAAAAGACTACGCCTATTACCAGGCCGGGGTGATCTATGGTATCCTGGATAATTATCAGCAGGCTATGAACTATCTTGACCGGGTAATTAAGGTATATAAGACTTCGGCTTTTTATGATGACGCCTTGTTTGAAAAAGGTTTGTTACAGTTGAAAAAAGAAAAATTCCCCGCGGCTATTGCAACCTTCAATAAGCTGCTGGCTGAAAAGCCCCGTAGCCCTTATGTGCCTTTTTCGCTGGAAAGACTGGCCGTGGCCAATTACAACCTGGGCAATTACGGGAAAACCGCCAATCTGTATAAACAGTTGCTGGATAAATACCCCAATAACCCGGGTATCAGCGATGCCCTGATTGGTTTGCAGGAGGCCATGCGGCTGACCGGCCGGGCCGAAGAGTTTGACCGGGTGCTAACAGACTTCCGGGCCAGGAACCCGGAAATCAGTGGCCTCGAAAAAGTTGAATTGGAAGCCCTGAAGGGATATTATAATGACCAGGAGTATGCCCGGGCAGCCCGGGGCTTTGCCGTCTACCTCGCAACCTATCCCGAAGACATCCGGGCAGCCGAAGTGAAATACCTGCTGGCCGAATCGTTGTACCGCCTCGATAAAGTTGATTCGGCCCTCAACCTGTATTATGCGTTGTACCAGGACGGAGGCGATCTGCAGGTACACCGCATTGCCGAGCGGATAGCCGATATTGAGTTTGCCAAAGGCAATTTTGCCGCTGCCAATAAATATTACCGTGAGCTGGCCGGTATTGCCATCAGCAACAACCAGAAGCTACGGGCCTGGTTGGGCCTCATGAAAGGGTATTACCGGCAGGCCAACTACGACTCTACCATGGCCTATGCCGACAGGTTGATTGCCAACGGGGGTAACCGTAATGAATTTATTGTCGAGGCCAGCCTGAAAAAAGGCCTGGCGTTGTTAAACCTGGGCCGGTTTGACAATGCCTTGCTGATGTTTGAAAAAACCACTGCGCTGGCCAGGGATAAAAACGGGGCAGAGGCACAATACTATATTGGCCTTATCTTACATCAGCAGCAAGATTACCACAACTCCAACGAGGCCCTCTATGTCATCCCCGAGCAATACGGCATGTACACCGAATGGCTCGACAAAGGCTTTTTATTGGTGGCCGAGAACTTTATTGCCCTGCAAGAGTATTTTCAGGCCAGGGCTACCTTGCAGTCCATTATCGATAACTCCGCAGACCCCAATACGGTAAAAATAGCTACCGAGCGCTATGAATGGGTAACCGATGTGGAGGCCAGGGCCGCCAACCTGGTGCCTGATTCTTTAAATACGGTTGAAATTGATACTTCCTCGCAACAGCATGAATAAGATTAAACAATATATTGTCGTTGGTTTGCTGCTGGCCCCTGTGGCTGTGTGGGCGCAGGAGGACTGGGAGAAACCGGCCGGGGGTATTGAAGATGCCCGGGTGGTGATTGAAAAAGACAAGGTCATCAATTTGCGCCCGGTTTCGCGCAGGTTTAAGGTTATTCAGTTTGCCGCCCCGGAAGTCAAACCCCTGAAAGTTAACTTTCAGCTTCAGGATGTTGCCGATTCGCTGCCGCCCCTGCAGGTGATTGTGCGGCCTAAAACCATGAAAGACCTGCCCATAGAGAAGCTCTATGGCCTGAATGCCAGGCTGGGCTATGGTAACTATGCCTCACCTTACGTGTTGCTCGATGCCGGCACCAAACGTAACGATACGTATGCTTTAAACGGCTACTTTAATCATGTTTCTTCGGGCAAAGGACCGGTAATTGGCGATTTCAGTGCGGCCGGTATCACCCGGGTGGGAGGGGCGGCCAAATACTTTCTCAACAACCTTACCCTGACTACCGGGGCCGATTATCGTTACCAGACCTACACCATATACGGGTATAATCCTGAAGTAATTGATACCCTGGTGTTTGACCACAGTCTGCTTAAGCAGCGGTTGAATGTTTTGGCCTTAGATATTGGCCTGGTGGAGAACAATGTAAAAAACAATACCGATCATAAGGTAACCCTGGGGATTAATTACCTGATTAATAATCATGAAATTTCGGAATTTTACTATGGGCTTGCCTATGATTTTGGCTTCCGCCCGGATAAACAATGGACGTTCGATGTGCAGGCCGAATATACCGGTTTCAACCAAAATGGGGTTACTATCAGCAATTTTTCCCGCAGGCTGGCACAGCTCAGGCCAACGGCTGCTTACCGGTGGAATAAATTCACGTTTACGGCCGGGGTAAACGCGTTTTACAACTACGAAACCAATTTACTGAGCAGCAACCCAAAAGAGTTCTACTTTTATCCTGTGGCCACGGTTAAGTACGCCATCAGTAGCCACCATGAGGTAGAAGCAGGTGTTGACGGGGCCATAGAGAAGCTAACCTTAAATGGCCTGTATGCAGAAAACCCTTATCTCAGTGAGACGGTCCGGGTAACGAATAATATCAATAATTTTTCCATGATGGCCGCTTTGCAGGGTCAGTTTTCGGGCAAGATTGGCTACCGGGTTAACTTCCAATACCGCCACTATAACCGCCTGCTGTTTTACAATAATAACAGCCTCGATACCGCCCGTTTTGATGTGGTTTACGATAATGGCGGGGCCAGTATAAGCCGCCTGGCGGGAGAGTTATCTTATTATATTCAGGATAATATCAATATTTCGGCCAATGTAGCGTATAACGCTTATACCACCGTTGACCTGGCCGAAGCCTGGCAACGCCCGGTAGTGGAAGCCGGGGCCACCGCGGATTTTATCATTCTGGACAAACTCACCGGCCACCTGAGCTATTTCTTGCTGAGTGGCATCAAAGCCCAAACAGCAGCCGGAGAGGTTAAAACCCTGGCGGCCATTCATGATTTAAATGTTGGCCTCAACCTTTCCCTGACTGAAAAGGCAGGAATTTTTGTTGATGTAATGAATATTTTTGGCAACAACTATCAGCTTTATAACAATTACCCGGTGAAGGGATTCCAGGTCATAGGCGGGGTTAGCTACAAATTTTAGGCTTATATTCGTGGAAAAAAAGCCGACAATTTTAAAATCCAACTTAGATTAACTACTTTTAGTTTATTGAAATATTAATCAAAGCCTAATATCATGAAAGATAAGGATCCTAATGAGGACGAATTTAACCAGGACGAACAAGATAATATCAATGAAGCTGACGATAGCTTTGGTTTGCCCGATCTTGATTTTGATACGTTAGACGAGGCTGGCGAAGAGGAGGAAAAACAGGAAGAAACACCTGCGGCAGAGGAAGAAAGCCCCGCAGAAACCGGGGCCGAAGAACCGGTTGCGGAAACTTCCGGGGAAGAACCCGTAGCAGAAGTTGTGGCGGAAGCGGCAGAAGAACAACCACCAACAGCAGAAAATACGGCAGCGGATACTGCAGAAGGCGATAGTGGCATTGAGGCCGAAGATAAGGGCGGAGGGGAAGAAGAACCACCGCAACGAAAATATGTGCCCCCCAAGCCCGAATCCAACGCCCCTAAGATGATTGCCGTTATCCTGGCCGTTATTGTGGTATCGGTAGGGGTATGGTACTTTATGTTTTACCGCCCCCAGGCCCAGGCGGCTGAAAAAGCCCGCCTAGAAGCGGCCGCCAAAAAGGAAACGGCCGCCAAAAAGTTGGCCGAAGCCAAACGCTTAGAGGCAGAACGAAAACGTGCGGAAGAAGACGCCAACAAAGCAGCCGATGAGGATGAAAGCGCCAGTGCCACAACCGAAGCCGGCACTTTCAATACAATTTCTGCCCCAACCGGGCGTTACTATGTTATTGTAGAAAGCTTTGTGGATAGCGATATGGCCGCTGACTATGGTAACAAACTGGCTGCCGATGGGGTATCAACCACCTTGTTGGCCCCGCTGGAGGGCAAGAAAAAGCTGCACCGCCTGGCTTTGGGTGATTACGGCTCTTTTATGGAAGCCCAGGAAGCAGCCAATAAACTTAAAGCAGAGTTTGGTGAAACCTTATGGGTATTGAAATACTAAGATGATAATAACACAAATTACTATGGCGGCACAAGACAGTGCCGCTATAGCTAACGAAGGCAGTTCTATCCAGTTAATAGACCTGGTTTTCAAGGGAGGGGTCATGATGATCCCTATTTTTCTGCTGTCTGTTCTGGGGGTATATGTGTTTGTAGAACGCCTGCGTACGCTTAAACAAGCCATGGCCAGCCCGGATGCCTTTATGAACCAAATAAAAGAACTTGTGCTAAAGGGCGACTTAACCGCTGCCAAGCTTATTTGTTCGCAGTCGGATACGCCTATGTCGCGCATGATTGCCAAGGGGCTAAACCGCATTGGTTCTTCCCTGAAAAATATTGAGGCCTCTATTGAGAATGTGGGCCGCATTGAAATCTACCGGTTAGAAAAAAACCTCTCGTTGCTGGCCACCATTGCCGGGGCGGCCCCCATGCTGGGTTTTCTTGGCACGGTTATGGGAATGATCAGTGCCTTTATGTCAATTGCCCAGGAGGAGGGCGCGGTAAGCCCGAAAATGCTCTCGGCCGGTATCTATGAGGCCATGGTAACCACCGCTGCCGGTTTGGTGGTGGGGGTACTGGCTTACCTCGCCTACAATTTTCTGGTCACCCGGATGCAAAAGGTTATTCACAGTATGGAATATTCATCCATAGAGTTTATCGAGCTCTTACAGGAACCTAAGTAGTTATGGCTTTTGAATCCAAACATAAGATCGATTCATCGTTCAGCATGTCATCCATGACGGACATCGTCTTTCTGCTGCTGATTTTCTTTATGCTGACCAGCTCGTTTATTACCCCCTCGGGGCTGCCGGTAAGCCTGCCTTCGGCCAAAAAGTCGAAGATTGTGCTGCAAAAGGTTACGGTAACCATTACCAGGGATTTGAAGTATTATATTAATGACAGGCGGGTTAGCCGCTCGCGGATGGAGCAGGAGTTGCAACGGGAACTGAATGGGGAAGAGGCCATGGTAACCTTGCATATTGATAAGGAGGTGCCTACGGAACATCTGGTAGAAGTAGCCGGCATTGCGGCTGCCCTTAATGCCAAGGTGTCGATTGCCACCAAGCCCAATTAAGAAAAGTTATGTCACCGCAGGAGAAAGATAAAGAGAACAGGCAGATTGGCCTACTGGTGTCGGCCGTGGCCCATATTGCCGTGCTGTTGCTGTTTGTTTTTCTGGTGGCCTGGCGGGCGCCTAATCCACCGCTGCCCGAATTTGGCATTGAACTCAACTTTGGCACCAGCAACCGGGGTACGGGCGATATTCAGCCCCAAACCAAGCCGGCCGCGGCCGAAACCACAGAGGAAGCCAAACCCGATGCCCCGGAAGAGGTAGTGGCAGAGCCCGAAGAAGAAGTAAGCGAAGAAACCCCGGTGCAAGAAGCGGAAGAAATTACCGGGCCGGTAGAAGCAACCCCGGATCAGGCCAGGGTACCGGAAGAGGTAGCCCCGGTTACCGAAACGCCAACCCCTGCCCCGGTAGAGGAGCCGGAAGAAAAGCCTGTGGAAAAACCCAAGGTTGTGCCGAAGAAAGAAACCCCCAAACCGCCCAAAGTGCTTTACCCGGGCAAAAAGGAGGGGGCGGCCGGTACCAGTGGGGACAAAAACACCCCTGCCGCAGCCAACCAGGGTGATCAACCCGCTGCCACGGGCGACCAGGGTGATTCGCAAGGTAATGTTGATGCCCGGTCGCTCTACGGCAATGCCGGGGGTGGGGGAGGAACTTCACTGGAAATGACCGGTTGGATGTGGGATTCTAAGCCTGATCCGGAAGAAGATACTTCCGAGAGTGGCAAAATAGTTTTTGAAGTAATTATTGACGACCGCGGGGAAGTAATCAGCGCCCGGCCGGTAAACTATACGGTCAGCGCCAGCCTGATGAAAATCTACCAGGCAGAAGTGGAACACCTTACCTTTACCCAAACTTCACCCGGTGCCGCCCCACCGACAACCAAAGGGCGCATTACCTTTATTATCAAGGCTAAATAGGGCTGCCGGTTGTTTTCCGGGCATAGTCTGCTATTTTTGCCGCTATGAATTACCGGCAAACCGTAGATTTCCTGTACACCAAACTGCCCATGTTCCAAAAGACCGGTGGGGCTGCCCTGAAATTTAATTTGCAGAACATTACCACCTTGCTGGCACGGCTGGGCAACCCGCACCGGCAACTGCGTTTTATCCATGTGGCCGGCACCAATGGCAAGGGCAGCTCGGCCCACATGCTGGCCTCGGTGTTGCAGCAGGCAGGCTATAGCACCGGGCTTTTCACCTCTCCGCACTTAAAATCATTTACCGAACGCATCAGGATTGACGGTCATGAAATTACCGAAACTGCCGTAGTGGAGTTCGTTGCAGAAATAATGCCGTTGATTGATGAACTGCAACCCTCATTTTTTGAAATCACGTTTGCCATGGCTGTGCACTACTTCAACCGGCAGCAAGTGGCCGTAGCCGTAATTGAAGTGGGTATGGGTGGGCGCCTGGACTCTACCAATGTAATTACCCCGGAGATCTGTTTGATTACCAATATCGGCTATGACCACCAGCAATTTTTGGGCACCACCTTGCCGCAAATTGCCGCTGAAAAAGCCGGCATCATCAAACCGGGTGTGCCGGTAGTCATCAGTGAATATCAGGAAAAAGTGGCGACCGTGTTTACGGAAAAGGCTGCGGCATTACAGAGTGAACTGCTGTTTGCCAACCAACACCTGCGTCTGGAGGTAGCAGCGGAGGGCAGGTACAATGTGATTTCCGGGGAGCGGGTGCTACTTGAGGGGGTAAAGCCTGATTTAAAGGGGCCGTACCAATTGCCCAACATCCTTGGAGTGGTGGCCACCTTACAAAAACTCAACGAAACAAACGCTTTTGCCCTTGATGACACGGCAATACAACAAGGGCTGGAAAATGTGGTGGCCAATACAGGTTTAAAAGGCCGCTGGCAGGTGCTGGGCAACAAACCGCTGGTAATTGCCGATACCGGCCATAACCTTGCCGGGGTAAAGACCCTTACGGCTTCCCTGGCCACCCTGGCGTACAACCGGCTGCATATCGTCTGGGGCATGGTAAACGATAAGGAGGCCGGGGAAATACTGGCCTTGTTGCCACCGGCAGCCATTTATTATTTCGTCAGGGCCGCCATTCCCCGGGCCATGTCAACGGCCGGCCTGCTGTCGGTTGCCGCTGAACTTGGCTTAAGCGGTAAGGCGTATGGTTCGGTTACGGGCGGCTACCGGGCAGCCCTGACGGCAGCCCAACCGGACGACCTGGTTTTTGTGGGGGGCAGTACCTTTGTGGTAGCAGAAATTGAAGACTTGTAAATGAGAGCGAAACGGTTACGGTTTGCCGATAATGAGCGGGCGGCTAATGTGATTCAGCCGGGCAAGCCTTTGTTCGCCACCCTCAAAGGCCAATGGCAGCCGGCCTATTTTAAGAATGACCATCCGCTAACGCTGGAACTGGCCTGCGGCCGGGGCGAATACACCGTTGGCCTGGCGCGGTTGTTCCCGCAACGGAACTTTGTTGGTGTGGACATTAAGGGCGACCGCCTCTGGAAGGGCAGCCAGGCCGCCCTGGCAGAGGGGCTGGCCAATGTGGGGTTTCTGCGCACGTTTGTCCACAACCTGGAAGATTTCTTTGCTGAGGATGAAGTGGCTGAAATCTGGTTAACCTTTCCTGACCCGCGGCCGAAAGACCGGGACGAAAGGCGCAGGCTCACCCATAAGCGGTTTATGGAGACCTATAAGAAGCTACTGCAACCAGGGGGCTGGTTCCGGCTGAAAACCGATAACACCCTGCTTTTTGACTATACCCTGGCCCAACTTGCCGCCCGCCATGATGTGCAGGACCTAACCTATACTTTCGACCTCGCTACCTCACCCTTACTAACCGAGCACTTTGGTATTACCACCCGCTATGAGCAAATGTTTGCCGCGCAGGGGGAAAAAATAAAATACCTTAAATTCAGGTTTACGGGTTAAAAACAGCACACTATTTAGGGGTTCAGGCCACAGGAAGTTCTTTAGAATTATTCTAAATTAACATATTTATTATTGAATATTTGAACAATTGTAAAATTATGTGTTACTTCAAGGTTTAAATAACAGAATAATATTTTGCAAAACACCATTTCAAAAAGAAAAATCAGCACGGAGAAACTCGCCAAGATAGCGGAGATTTTTCAGGGGCTGGCTTACCCGGTTCGTCTGCAGGTACTTGAGTTATTGGAAGATGGGAAAGACTATTCGGTAGGGGATATCCTCGACAAGGTGCAGATAGAAGCCTCCCTCTTATCCCATCATCTGGCAAAAATGAAGAATATCGGCATTATTGATTCCTACCGGCAGGGACGGAATATCTATTACCGCCTGGCCATTAAAGAGATTACCAAGGTATTCGACTGCATCTATTCATGTGAACTAAAATTATAAGCAAACATAAACCGTAAAAAAATGAGTGACATTAAAGTAGTGAAAACCCTCGACAACAGCGGCCTCTCATGCCCGATGCCGGTTGTTAAAACCAAGAAAGCCATCAAAGACATGGAGATAGGTGATGTGCTGGAAATGATCTCTACCGATCCGGGTTCAATTCCGGATATGGAAGCCTGGGCCCGGCAGACCGGCCATGAGCTGCTTGAGGCCCACGATGAAGGCGATAAGTACCGCTTTCTGATTAAAAAGACACACTAAACCCGTAAAACTATGGATGACAAACCCAAAAAATTAGCCCTGATTGCGAGCCAAGGTACGCTCGATTGGGCCTACCCGCCCTTTATCCTGGCCACTGCGGCCGCCTCAATGGATTGGGACGTAGCCATTTTCTTCACTTTTTATGGCTTGCCCTTGTTGAAGAAAGATTTGAAAGCCCAGGTTTCCCCGGCCAGTAACCCGGCCATGCCCATGAAGATGCCGTTTGGCGGTGAGAGCTTCCGCAACATCAACTGGCCGATGCCGAATATTCTCATGAGCAACATGCCCGGCTTTGAAGCTATGGCCACCAGCCTGATGAAGAAAACCTTCAAAGACAAAGGTGTGGCCTCTATTGAGGAGCTGCGCGAAATGGCTGTGGAACTGGATGTGAAAATGATTGGCTGCCAGATGACCATGGACGTATTTGGCTTTAAGAAAGAAGAGTTTATTGAAGAAGCAGATATAGGCGGAGCGGCAACATTCCTTGAATTTGCTGCCGACTCTAACGTTAGCTTGTTTGTTTAATTACTAAATATGGGCCCGGATGCAAATACGGTTTATCGATGCAGGCACTGTTTCTGGCTTGCGGTCGCAATCTATTTACCATGGGCTCGGCTATGCTCAGCAACCCACTACGCCTGACACTATAGTGCTGGCAACCCCAGGAACACCCTATATGTGTGTAGGGTACTTCCAGGACGTGGAACATGAGCTTGACATGAACTACTGCCGGCTAAACCACCTGCCGGTTATCAGACGTGAAACCGGGGGTGGGGCGGTCTATATCGACCAGGGCCAGCTTTTTGTGCAGTGGGTATTTCAACAACGTTCACTCCCTGTGCGAGTGGACCTGCGGTTTCAACTCTTTGTAAAACCATTGATAGAAACCTATAAGTTCTTTGGCATAAATGCATACTACCATCCCATCAACGATGTACACGTTGACGGCAAAAAGATCGTGGGTACCGGGGCCGCTACCATTGGCAACGGGGAAGTGGTTACCGGCAATTTTTTATTCGATTTCAATTACCCGGCCATGGTTGAAGCCATTAACGTACCCGGTGATGATTTTCGTGCAGCGGTAAGGCGTAACCTGCGCCACTACCTCACCACCATGGCCCTGGAACTGGATGAACTGCCAGCCCGGGCCGAGGTGATAACCGTGTACCGCCAGCAGTGCGAGAAAATCCTGGGGGTAAAGGCCGTGGCCGGGGAATTTACCCACGAAGAACTCCGGCAGATGAAACGGATAGAAGAAAAGTTTCAGCGTGACAACTGGCTTTATCAGACCAAACGGCCGCCTGTGAGAGACAAGCTGTTTAAGGTACACCTTGGCTTGTGGATAGGCCAGTGCCACCGGGAAGTAGCCGGGAAGACCATCAAGGCCCTGGTAACCATGAAAGACGACCGGATAACCGAGTTGCTGCTCAACGGGCCGGAACCTGCTGCCACGCTTAAGGAAATGGCAGACGCCCTGGTAGGTGCCCCGATGGACAAAGCGTTGATCGCGCAACGCCTGCAGCCACTGCTGGCAGCAGAGAAACGCCCGGCCTGGACGGAGGTGATCTTCAGGACAAAGGAATTGCAACAGCAACAAACAGGACATGGAACGCTGGCAAGGAGTAATTAATGCCCGGGATGTGGCCCGGCTGTATAACGATAAGAGTAACCACTGGTTGTTACTGGAGGTTATCAAAAAGGATAAAAACGGCAAAGCAGAAGAGTTTAAACTAATTGCCTGTGACCCGGATAAAGACCGGCTGTATGAACTGATGGAAGACGATGACTGGGACTGGGACAAGCACTACATTTTTGTATTTGCCGACCCGGACAGCCTTTGTGAGCTATGATGGCAGATGTAATTTAAATTGACTTTTAACTTGATAACAGGTAACTTATAAACCAGACTGAAATTGATTTTTAACTTTTAACCGATAATTAGTAAACAATATGGAAGATTTTGAAGGAAAAAAGATCCTTGTAATTCAAACACACGGAGTTGAAACCCCCACCCGGACGTATTCGCCCTTATTTTATGCCATGGCGGCCGCAGCTATGGAAATAGAAGTTATGGTGTGGTTTACCATGAATGGCACCAACCAGCTAAAAAAAGGCGAAGCGGAAAAAGTGCAACTGGTGAAAGACTCTAATGTTAACCTTAAAACCATGCTCGAAATGGCCATGGACAGCGATGTGGAGTTGCGCGTCTGCCAGCAAAGCCTTGAGTTATGGGATATGACCGAAGACGATTTGATTGATGGTGTGGAAATTATGGGCGCTACCAGTATTATCGAGCTGTCGCTCAACTATGACCATGTTATGTATTTTTAAACAACAACAAATAACTATTTTCTAACTTAAACCTATACACTAATGGCTCACGAAGAAGTAAAAGGTTGTGTTATACTTAAAGACCTTCACTATTCCGTTCAGGATAACACCTGGGTAAAAGCCGATGGCGATGTAGTTACCATTGGCATGACCGACATAGCCCAAAGTCTGGCAGGCCCTATCCTGCATGCAAAGACCAAATCGGTGGGTACCGCCCGCAAGAAGGGCCGGCCGATTGCTACCGTAGAAAGCGGCAAATGGGTGGGGCCCGTTAAATCGCCCGTTACCGGGGAAATTATTGAAGTAAACGAGCAACTGGCAGGCGATGCCCAGTTAATTAACCGCAGCCCGTACCGTGACGGCTGGGTAGTGAAAATGAAAGCCAGCAACCTGGAGGCCGAACTGGCCGAAATGACTACCGGGGAAGCAGCCGTTGAAGCTTACCGGCAGAAGATCGAACAGGACGGCATCGCGTGTACCCATATTGATGATTCGGATACTTATGATTAATAACTATCTGATAATCAAATAATTAAAAATAAGTTTTAAACTAAAACTACTGACAACTATGATGGCATTAGACCTTAGTCAGAACAAACACGCTGACGTCAGTTATGAGGAGAAGGAAAGGCTTTTCGAAGAGGTGAAAGCTGACGAACGCTGGCATCATGTGCTTTACGGTTGCTACGAGTGTGGCATCTGTGTGGCCGCCTGCCCCTCAGCGCGTTTTTATGACTTCAGCCCGCGGGTAATTGCCCAGGCGGTAGCGCGTGAAGATATCGACCTGATCTACACCCTGATGAGCGACAGTATCTGGGATTGCTCCCAGTGCTTTAGCTGCGACCGCTGCCCGAGGCAAAACTCACCGGGGCAAATTATCACCGTAATGCGTGAAGTGGCGGTGAAAAACGGCCTGCAAACGGCCAAAGACGCCCTGCAGGGCTATGGCAGGATCATCTATAAAATCATGGCCACCGGCTCGCAGGTATCGCCCGATATGCTGCAGCCCGATGCCTTCCCGGATTGGGGTACCCACGTGTACGAAATTGCCGAGAACCTGGAGGAATGGCGCAGGGCCTTGCCACCCGAAACGCTGCACACCACCGAAACCGGCTGGAAAGTTGATCAGAAAACCATCATCGAATTATACCTTATCTGGCACATGACCGGGGTTATGGACCTCATTGAAGGTGTTGACGAAGGCTTGTTTATGATTTTGGTGGATGTGATGGAAGAACGGTTGGAAGAAGCCGGTTACGATGATATAACGTTTGATTAACGCTAAACCCTATATGATATGATACATTTACCTGTTGTTAAAGCTACTGACCGGAAGTTTGAGGCAGATCCGGACAATGCCCCCACCGAAGATATTCGTGAAGAACTCTTTCAATTGGAGAAAGAAGGAGAGTTGGAAGTTATCCGGGTGCCGGATAATTATATTGAACTACCTACCAAGTACGGCCGCATGAAAAAAATCCCGGTAGAAAAAACCTGGCACCACAAAAGCTGTGGCCAGTGCGGGCACATTCCGGGCTATTCTACCTCTATTTTCTGGCTCAACCGGCAGTTTGGCCTGGATTACTACGACCCTACCGACCAGACTTCCTGCACCGCCTGGAACTATTACGCTTCGGCCACCTCTAACCCCGAAGCCCAGGCTGCCGTGGCCATCCGCAACTTTGCCGCTGCCGATGAGGTAGGCTACTTCCCGCTCATTCACTGTGGTACCAGCTTCGGCCATTATAAAGAAGTACGCCACGCCCTGGTACACCAGCATGACTTGCGCAGGAAGGTGAAGAAGATCATGGAACGCCTTGGCAAAAAACTGGTGATTCCGGAGGAAATTGTGCATTACAGCGAGTGGGTACTGGCCATGAAAGACCGCATAGCCGAGCGCCAGGAGATAGACATGAGCAACATCACCGCCACGGTGCACCCGGCCTGCCATTACCACAAGCTGATAGAAGAAGATGCCATTTACGATAGCGAAATCTATGGCGCCCAGCGCACCGCCATTGTTACCGGTACCCTGCAGGCACTCGGCATCAATGTGGGGGATTACTCCACCTGGTTCGATTGCTGCGGCTTTGGCTTCCGTCACATCCTGGTATCGCGCGATTTCTCCCGTTCATTCTCGGTACAACGCAAGATCGAAGTGATGAAAGAGGAAGTGGACCCGGATATTGTGGTAACCCACGACACCGGGTGTGTAACCACGCTTGACCAGAGCCAGTTTGCCGGCCGTGCCCACGACAAAAAAGTAGGCTTGCCGGTGATGTCAGATTCGCAGGTAGCGGCCCTGGCCATGGGGGCCCACCCCTATAAAGTGCTGCAACTGCACTGGCACAATACCGACAACAAGCCTTTCTTACGCAAGTTAGGCCTCGATATCGATAAACAATGGGCCGAATTCCAGGCCGAAGTTGACCTGATTAAGGCCGGCAAGAAAGAATACATGACCTGGGAAGACGCTGATAAATAATTTTTTTAATTACACTTAATTGAATGTACTAATTATGGCTAATGAAAACATACTTGTAATTGGCGGTGGCCCTACGGGGCTGGAAGCCGCCAAAGGTATTGCCGACTTGGGTTACAAGGCAATACTGGTAGAAAAGCGCGAGCGGTTGGGTGGTACGCCCGATGCTTCCGGCTATGCTGCCCTCACACCCGATATGCGTGATGCCGGGGAGGCTATGGATGAAATGCGGGCTGCCGTGGAGAATAACCCTAATGTAGAAATTATGCTGAACACAGAAGTAACCGGGGCCGAAGGCGAAACCGGTAACTTTAAGGTAAAGGCTAAGTCGGCTGGCAATGAGGTGGAGATTGAGGCGGGCGCAGTAATTATTGCTACCGGTTTTACCCACTTTGACCCGGGCCGCGAAACCCAGAAGTACGGGTATTATGAGCACGATGACGTGCTTACCCTGGTAGATGCCGAAAAAATGCTTAAAGAAGGCAATTTTGTCCGCCCTTCCAATGGCGAGAAGCCCAAAAGGGTGGCCTTTATCCAGTGTGTAGGCTCCCGCGACCGCCAGATTGGCAATGAGTACTGCTCGAAAGTGTGCTGTGGCATTTCTTCCAAGCAGGCCATTGAGGTACGCGAAATGGTGCCCGACTGTAAAGTGTTCATCTTCTATATCGACATGCGTATGTATGGCTATTGGGAGAATGAAATTTACTGGCCGGCCCAGGAAAAACACAAAGTCAACTACATCAAAGGAATGGCCACCGAGATCATTAAGAAAGGGGACCACCTGATTGTGAAAGGAGAAGATACCACCATGCGCAGACCGATGGAAGTGCCCATGGATATGGTTATCCTGGCCGTAGGCATGGAACCCAGTGCCGGCACCAGGCAGGTAGCCGATATTTTTGGGGTGAAGAAGAACCAATACAACTTCATCGAAACCATTGGTGGGGCCCTGAATACGGTTTCTACCAATGTTGAAGGTGTTTTTGCCGCAGGTGCCTGTACCGGGCCTTCAGACCTGGAGGACTGTATCTCCGCTGCCGGTTCGGCCGTGATGAAATCTATTGCCGCAGTGAGAAGAGTAGCCGTACCTGCCTGAAAATGAGCCAGCTTATCGACATGGAAGCCGCCAAGGAGTTTATGAAAGAAACCCTGGCGAAAGTGGAAAAAGAAAACCTGACGGATATTGCCAACTCCCTGGTAGAAAAAAGTGCGCTTTTTCAACAAGTTCTGGCTCAAGAGCGCTTAAATGAACTATCGCAGGAAGAACTGGACCAGGTTTTACAGCGGATATTCTCTATCCGCAGAAAACTGCCGGAGGTCTATGGGCATATTTCCTTTCATAAGCTCAGGTCAGCCATTTTTCACCTGCTTTACAGTGCCGGCAAGCCCGATTTTCGTTTTCAGGCCTTTTGCGATGCCCTGGGGGAATTAGATACCCCGTTAAAGTACGATATAACCGGAGAACTTCTCCATTTTACCTTCCCCAATAAATACTGGCTGTGGAGCCGGTGGATGTGGGACCCCAAGAATAAAACCGGGGCCCTGCCATTAGTTACCAGCGAAGATTTCGACCTGCAAGGCGAAACCCTGGGCGAAGTATATATGAAAGTAGGCAAGGCCGTGGCCTTCGTCCATTCGGTAGCCGAAATGGCTGAATTTCAGTTTATTCACCGGTCGTTGTTTGGTACCGATGTGTACTTGAGTTGTGTTTACATCATCTACTCGTACACCGTGCTGCAAATGAAAATGACCAAAGAATTTAATGAAGTGATGCCGGGGCTGACGGAGTTCTCGCGCAGGTTATTGGGCGTTTATGGCATGCAAACGGCTGCCTGATGATAGAAAATAAATGAAATACTAAACTAAGCTGATCTAAGATTATGCCGATTGATAAAAAACAAATAATAGAAAAAGAAAGTGCCGTTGTCGATGGAATAGAACTCTCGGCTGACTGGAACCGGATGTTCGAGCAGCGGGTGGTTCATTATGAAGATAATGATGCACTGGATAAAGTACGGGATTTAGACGGGGCCGAGTCCATCGGTTGGTGCTACCAGTGCGGGCAGTGCGTGCCGGTATGCCCCGTTGATGCCGTAGGGGAGTATGGGCCGTTCCGTACCTATAAAGACCTGCTCATGGGTGTTGACCTGTTTAAATCCGATGAACTGTGGAAATGCACCACCTGTATGCAATGCCTGCGGGTGTGTCCCAAAGCCGTGGATATGGTGCAAATTATGCCGGCCGTACGCGAAGAGGCAGTGATGGAAGGGGATGTGCCCGAAGAACTGCAGGAAGCCTTTGAAAACACCTTTGAGTATGGCAACCCGCTGGGGGAATCGCAGCGCAAACGGGCCGACTGGATTCAGGAAACCGGCTCCGAGGTACCGCTGATGAAGGATAAAAAGGAGGCCGACCTGTTATGGTTTGTGGAGTGCTACCCGTCTTACCATGCCCGCGGCAAAGAAGCCAGTGCAGCCCTGGCTAAAATTTTAAATACCCTGGGCAGCGATTTTGGCGTCCTCGGCACCGAAGAGAAATGTTCCTGCGACTCCCAACGCCTGGCTGGTGAGGTAGGCCTGTTTGAGGAGTTTGCCGAGGAAAATATCAAGACCTTCAGCAAGTATAAGTTCAAACAAATGCTGGTTACCGATCCGCACGCCCTCAATGCCATCCGCAAAAAATACCCTGAGTATGGCGGTGAGTATGATGTCATTCACTATACCACCTACCTGGCCCCGTTGATGGAGAAGCTGGAGATGAAAAACACCCTTAACTATAAGGTAACATTTCATGATCCTTGTTATCTCGGGCGCCATAACGGTGAGTATGAAGCCCCCCGCAGTATTTTGCGTGCAATTCCGGGCGTTGAGTTGATTGAGATGGGCCGTTGCAAAGAACAAAGCTACTGCTGCGGAGGTGGCGGTGGCGGCATGTGGCTCGATGGCTTTATGGCCGACCATGTAAGTGAGCGGCTGTCGGAAAACCGGGTGAAAGAAGCTGTGGAGACCGGTGCCGACCTGCTGGTGGTCTGCTGCCCTTATGAGGTTTCGCGCTTTGAAGATGCCGTAAAATCTACCGGCAATGAAGGTAAACTGTTGGTAAAAGATATTGCCGAACTGATAGTTGAAGCCATGGGGTAGGCCCGGCAACCGGAGAATAGTAAACAGATGATAACCAACACTATACTATAAACCATGATAAAAATTGATAAATACGATGTGGATACCGGGCTCTTTTACGATCCCCGGGATCATTATTGGGTAAAAATATCGGGTTCTACCGCCCGTGTGGGCATGAGCCCGCTTATTCAGGAAACCAGCGGGGCTTTTGTGGCTGTACAGCTTAATGGCCTGGATAAAACGTTTGCCCGGGGTGAGGCCATTGGCAGCATTGAGGCTGAGAAACACGTAGGCCCGGTGAAAATACCCTTGTCGGGCAAAGTAACCCGGGTGAACGAAGCAGTAATTAACAACCCCCGCCTGATAAATTATGACCCGTATGGTGAGGGCTGGCTGATTGAAATGGAGCTGACCAATGCCGATGCCGAAGTGCCGGAGTTGATTTTTGGCGACCACCAGGTGGTAGCCTGGTTTGAGGAAGAACTGAAAAAATTCTCGGATAAAGGATGGATAGCCCAGTAATAGCCGAACAAAGCCTGATGGAGCAGGCCTTTGCCGTACGCAAAGCCAACTTTTGCGATGACATAAAATTTTATGCCCCCGGCTTGAAATCCTATAATATTCCGGAGTTTGAGCAGCAAAACCCCAACGCATTTTTGCCTATCAGTGTTACCGGCAACGCCTGTGCCCTCGACTGTGACCACTGCGATACCCGTATCCTCGACCCCATGATCCCCCTGGATATGAAAGAAGGGGTGTTTGGTATGTGTGAAAAAATGCAGGCCAAAGGTACCGAATCGGTGCTGATCAGCGGTGGCTCCATGCGCAACGGCCAGGTACCTTTTATGCGCCATATCGATGATATCAAGCGGGTAAAAGATGAACTAAGCATGAAAATTATTATGCACACCGGGCTGGTGAGCGAGGAGATGGCCGAGGGGCTGGCCTATGCCGGGGTTGACGGGGTGGCCCTCGATATTATTGGCGCCCGGGAAACAATAGAGCAGGTATATCATATGAAGGCCACGGTACAAGACTTTGATACCACCCTGGAAAGGCTTACCCGTCATGGGTTGAGTATCCGGCCGCATATCATCATTGGTTTGCACTATGGCCGCCTTTTGGGGGAGTACAAGGCCCTGGAGATGATTAAAAAGTACCCCACCCACGCCTTGATCCTGGTAATTTTAACCCCCCTGCAGGATAC
>Ga0256839_1000643_pt1 | contig 44703 bp, 39 predicted proteins | sample 354166metaG_FD_185968 | JGI IMG/M metagenome (GOLD analysis project Ga0256839, IMG submission 185968) | Hydrothermal vent microbial communities from Mid Atlantic Ridge, Atlantic Ocean - 354-166 | ecosystem: Environmental > Aquatic > Marine > Hydrothermal vents | place: Atlantic Ocean: Mid...
CTCACATCCTCCTGCAAGTTGCAGACGATCTGCCGGGGCGATGCACCCCCTCACCCCATCATGCCAGCCCCTGCGCCGCAGAGGGGCCGCGCGAATGGCGGCCTGCACCATCGGCAGGATCTTGCGTATGCCCCTTCGCTGCCCTCCGACCGCAGGATCCCCCGGCCCTTTTCCGGGGCTGGCCCCCGGCCGCCTCGGCGGGTAAGCTGCCTTGCCCGGGGCATGGCCTCCCGGAAGCACCCGGTGGCCCGCCCCGGGCCCTTCGCCGACCGCAGACGCCGGATTCATGCGATGACACCGCACTTCGTCCTCGAACTCGCCCCCTCGGGCATCGGCCTCTACCACCGCCGCGTGGCAGGGGAAGGGGGGACGGTGTGGGTGCCCCTCGGCGTCGTGCCGCTCGATGCCCCCGATCTGACCGATCAGATCGCCTTCCTGCGCCGCACCGCCCTCGAGCTCGACGGGGCCGGCTTCGCCACCCGGCTGCTCCTGCCCAACGACGTGGTGCATTACACCCGGCTGACCGCGGACGCCGCACCGGCCGACGATCCGGCGCGCATCACCGCGGCGGCACGGCGCCAGGTCATGCAGGAGACCGGGCTTGCCGAGGACGAATTCGTCATCGACTGGCTCGCGGACGAGGACGGCATCGCCGTGGCCGCGGTCGAAACCGTCACGCTCGAGGAGGCGGAAAGCTTCGCCGTCGGCCATCGGCTGCACCCGGTCTGCTTCGTGGCCGCCCCTCCCGAGGGCACCTTCCCCGGCGAGGCCTTCTTCGGCCGCACCCGCTTTGCCGAGGCATTCATCGGGAAGGAGGCGCCGCTCGGGCGAGAGCCGCGCCCTTTCGCCCCCGCCGCCCCCGAAGGGGCGGAAACTGACGGAGCCCCGACCGCGAACGGAGATGCGGCGGAAGAAGCCAAGGCCTCCGACGACCGGGGCGCCCTCCCCTCCCCGGACGCCGCCCTCCCTCCCGAAACGACCGGAAAGAGCGCCGATCCGCTGCCCGATGACGGGCCCATCCCCTTTCGCCCCCGTCCGCGGCCGCGGCCGCCGACCTCTCCGCCGGCGCCTGCCTCGGCCGATCCCGTTCCCCCGGGCCGGCTCGACCCGAAGGATATCCGCATCGCCCGCCCCGCAAGCCCCGACGAGGTCATCCTCGACGGGTTCGTCACCCGGCTCGGCAGACCCCACCCTCCCTTTTCCTGGCGACGGGTGCTGCCGGGCGCGATGGTGACGCTGCTTGTCCTCGCCCTCGGCGGGGTGTGGTGGATGATCCGTCCGGTCCCGCCGCCCGAACCGGCAACCGCGCCCGGGATCGCCGAAGCGCCGGCCCTCGCCCCCCGCGGCGGAGGGACGGACGGACACGGCACCGAGCCGCCTTCTCCGAAAACGGAAAGACCGGCGCCGACCACGCGGCCGGGCACACCGCCCCTTCCCCAGGTACCGGAAGCCGCAAGCGGAAGCTCACCAGGCCCCGCCCGGCTTCCCCCCGCCGCGCCCTCCGCGACACCCGGCGGCACGACCCGAACCGCCTTGCCCGCTCCCGCGGCGGAGGGGGGCACGGCAGCCCCGGACGCGGCGGGAAATGCCGCGCCCCCGATGCCGCCCCGCCCCGCTTCGCCCTCACCGGACCGAAAGGGAGCGGAAGAGGAAGAAGGCCGCGTGGTCGTCGCCGCCATTCGCCCCTCGCGTCCTCTGCCCGGCCCACTCCGCGGAAGCCCTGCGGCACCGGTCATCGAAGGCGATCATCTCGAGACGGGCCCGCGCCCGGCCGAAGCGCCGCCCGCGGCGCCCCTTCCTCCCGAAAGCAGGGGCGAGGACGAGCTGTTCCTGCCCGAGGAAGCCCCTCCGCCCGAGGGGAGCGATGCCGTCTCTCCCGCCGCCTTCGGCGCCCACGAGATCGAGACGACACCCGAGGCCGACCGCCCCTGGCCGCGCGGCTCCGGCCCCGCGGGGGAAGCCGGGCGAGAGACGGTGCCGACGCCCGAAGGCACGCTGACGGCCGACGGGATCCGGCTTTTCGCCGGCCGCCCCGAACCGGCGCCCCCGCCGCGCCCCGAGGAAGCGACTCCCGCGCCGCTTGCCGCCGCGACCACCGTGCTGCGCCCGCCGCCCCGGCCCGAGACGGCCCTGCGCGAAACGACCGCGCTCGAAGCGGCCACGGCCTTCGCCGGGCTGCCGCGTCCGCCGACACGCCCCTTCGCCCTGCCCCGGCCCGGCCGCGGCCCGAAGATCGTCGCCGCCCCGCAACGCGACGTGCCGGCCGGTCCCGAGATCGTCCGCCTGCCCGGCACGGGTACTCCGCAATATGCCCGACGACCCCATGCTCCGGCGAGCACCACCGTCGCCCGGGCCGCCACCGAGCGCGGCGGGCTCACGACGAACGGTCTCACCCTGATCGGCATCTTCGGCACGGGCGCCACCCCCCGGGCGCTGGTGCGGCTCGCAAGCGGCCGGGTGATGCGGGTCAAGGTCGGCGACCGGCTGTCGGGCGGCAAGGTGATCGCCATCGGCGAAGGCCGGCTCGTCCTTCTCAAGGGAACGCGCAGGATCACCCTGAAGATGCCCCGCGGCTGACGGGGCCCGCGCAAGGGCAAGACCGCACCGGCGGGAGGGCCGCCACCGCGAACGGACGCTCCGCCCCCGGACGAAACGGCGGCCGGCGTGCCGGCGGAGCCTGCGCACATGCCCCTTTGCACGATTTGCAGATATTCCACCAATATTTGCAAACCATTTGCGGATTTGCACCTCCGCCCTTTCCGCAGCGCGATGCCGGCGTTATCGTCCAGGATCGAACCCGCCGCCCTGCCGGAAGGGCGGGACAATCCTGTATCTGCCGGGGGAACCCATGAGGGAGATTCTCGACGAACTCGAGCGGCGCCGCGAGGCCGCCCGCAAGGGCGGCGGGGAGCGGCGCATCGCCACCCAGCACGCCAAGGGCAAGCTCACGGCGCGCGAACGGATCGAACTCCTGCTCGACGAGGGCAGTTTCGAGGAGTTCGACATGTTCAAGGCCCATCGCTGCACCGAATTCGGCATGGACAAGGTGCAGATCCCCGGCGACGGCGTCGTCACCGGCTGGGGCACGATCAACGGCCGGCAGGTCTATGTCTTCAGCCAGGACTTCACCGTGCTCGGCGGTTCGCTCTCCGAAACCCATGCCGAGAAGATCTGCAAGATCATGGACATGGCGATGCGCAACGGCGCTCCCGTGATCGGGATAAACGATTCGGGTGGCGCCCGCATCCAGGAGGGGGTGGCCTCGCTCGCGGGCTATGCCGAGGTGTTCCAGCGCAACGTGCTGGCCTCCGGCGTCATCCCGCAGATCTCGCTGGTGATGGGCCCCTGCGCCGGCGGGGCGGTCTATTCGCCGGCGATGACCGACTTCATCTTCATGGTGAAGGATTCGAGCTACATGTTCGTCACCGGCCCCGACGTGGTGAAGACAGTCACGGGCGAAGTGGTGACGGCCGAGGAGCTCGGCGGCGCCCTGACCCACACGAAGAAGTCTTCCGTGGCCGACCTGGCCTTCGAGAACGATGTCGAGGCCATTCTGGAGACCCGGCGCTTCTTCGACTTCCTGCCGCTCTCGAACCGTTCGGGCGTGCCCGAGCTGCCGTTCTTCGACGATCCAGAGCGTATCGAGCCCTCGCTCGATACGCTCGTGCCCGACAATCCCAATCAGCCCTACGACATGAAGGAGCTGATCGTGAAGGTGGCCGACGAGGGCGACTTCTTCGAGATCCAGGCCGATTTCGCCGCCAACATCATCACCGGTTTCATCCGCCTCGAGGGGCGCACCGTCGGCGTGGTCGCCAACCAGCCCCTGGTGCTCGCCGGCGTGCTCGACATCGATTCGAGCCGCAAGGCCGCGCGTTTCGTGCGCTTCTGCGACGCCTTCGGGATCCCGATCCTGACCTTCGTCGATGTCCCGGGGTTCCTGCCGGGCACGGCGCAGGAACATGGCGGCGTCATCAAGCACGGGGCGAAGCTCCTGTTCGCCTATGCCGAGGCGACGGTGCCGAAGGTGACGGTCATCACCCGCAAGGCCTATGGCGGCGCCTATGACGTGATGGCCTCGAAGCACCTCAGGGGCGACATCAACTATGCCTGGCCCACGGCCGAGATCGCCGTGATGGGGGCCAAGGGCGCGGTGGAGATCCTCTATCGCAACGAGCTCGACGACCCGGAGAGGATCGCCGCCCGGCAGAAGGAATACGAGGCACGCTTCGCCAATCCCTTCGTCGCGGCCGAACGCGGCTTCATCGACGACGTGATCCGGCCGCGCTCGACCCGGCGTCGCGTCTGCCGCGCCTTCGCCGGACTGCGGGGCAAGCGGCTCGAGAACCCGTGGAAGAAACACGCCAACATTCCGCTCTAGGGGAGGTCGTGCGGGGTTCACGGGCGCCGGCCGTCCGGCACGGCAGAGCGGCATCGGAGCCGGAAAGCGGAGGTCACGGGATGAGAGGGTGGATGCACCGGAGCGGGCAGAAAGAGCGGCGCGCACCCCGCATCCGCGCCGCGGGCGCCGCCCTTGCCGCCGCTCGCGGCGCGACCTATCTTGCCGACCATGAAGAAGCGGAAATGGCCCGAAATGCCGATGCTCCTGCGCTTCCTCGCCCTGCATGCGGCCTGGGGGATGAGCCTCGGCGCGCTCTTTGCCCTCGGGATCATCTGGAGCGACTTTCTCGGCCTCGGCGCCCTTCTGGCGCAGGACAGGAGCGGCGTGGCCACCGCCGTGCTGATCTTCCAGAGCGCCCTCACCTTCGGCGCCGTCGGCATGGGGGTGGCGGTGATGAACCTCGCCGAGCCCGACGACTGAGACCGGCGCTGCGGCGCATCGCCCGGCGGGTGACCTTCCACCGGGCAGCCTTCGGACAAGCGGCCGTTCCCCTCCTCCTCTGCCTCCTCCTCCCCGAAACGCCCGCCCGCCCTGCGGCGGCACAGGACGCATCCGTCCTCGAAGCGCTGCCCCACGAGATTCTCTGGGAACGGCGGGAGGGGCGCACCACGCTTGTCCTGCGCTGGCTCTCCCCCCGGCTCGACGCCACGCCGCCGGTACCGTTCGAGACCGTCGAGGCCACGGCCGACCGGCTGTGCCGCACCGTCGCCCTGCCCCTGGCCAGGATGACGGGTGGCGGGGAGGAAGCCATCGTCACGCTCCTGGCGCGGCCTCTTGCCCGCGGCAGGCGCGACCCGTCGGTCCGACGGCACATCTTTGCCTACGATATTTCCGAAGGGAGGTGCACATGGCTGCCATGAGCTTCCCGACACGTTCTCCGGCCGGGATGCAGGCAAGGGGGGGCGGCCCATGCTGAAACATCGCGGCTTCCCTTCCCGGCTGCCCGGCACCGATTACCATTTCACCATCCGCCGCGCCAACAAGAAGGGCGCAACCCCTCTCAGGCGGCGTGAGCGCCGTGCCGATCGTCGGCCCGCCGACCGCATGGCCGACGCCGCCTTCCTCAAGGCGCTGTGGGAGCATTTCGGGGCCGAACCCTTCGTGCGCGGAAATCTCGACGCCGGGCGGCTCAACTGGCTCTTCGACCGCGAGGTGGTGCCGGCAGAAGACCCGTTCGACCCTGCCAGCTACGATGCGCTCCTCAGGATCGACCCGGCCCGGGCCCGGTCGAGCTTCCCCGAGATCTTCGAAGACGAGGAGGGCGAGACATGCTGATCCCGTCACGCCCTGCCCCCGCCATGCCCGGATGCGGCCCCGGATACGCCGGCCGGGCGACGCGGAAAGCCGCCATTCGGCCCGGGGATGACCGCTCCCGGCTTGATCTGCGCATTCGTCGTGCCAATATCCGCACAGGGAAACACCCGGAAGAACGGTGCGCATCGAGGCAGACGCGGAACTGGCAGGAACAGGAAAGGGCAGAGCCATGGCAACAGGACGACTGGTTCTTCTTCTCGCAGCTCTGGCGGCGCCGCTTGCGCTGGGCGGTTGTCTCGCCAACGACAAGGAACGCGCCCTCGCCGGCGCCGCGGCCGGGGCGGTGGTGGCCGACACGCTCGGCGGCAGCGCCGTCAAGGGTGCGCTCGCGGGCGCCGCGGCCGGCGCGCTGTGCGACGACGTCAACCTCTGCAACTGAGCTGCATTCGACGAGGCCGGCCCCGGGGGCGACGGCCGCCCGGGCGCCTCGTTCTGCCGTGCATGAGACATCGCGCCCCGCCCTGCGCGGCGGTGCCATTGATGTATGTGCCCTGCCGGTCCTGCCCGACCGGCCATCCCGGCCACAGGAAGGACAAGCGAAACACCCGGCCCCGCCCGACCGGAGCGGGGGTCGCGCCGGCGGTCTGCCGCCGGAGCGAGCCGGCCCCTCTCGCGACGCGGCCGCTCTGCCGTCTCTGCGCCCGGCGCACTCCGCAGCCCCGCCTTTCCCGTTCGTTCTCACGTCTTTCCCGGCCGCCCGGCCGCGCCCCGCGTGGCGGCGCGCCCGGCCGACCCGTTGCCGCCTCAGCCAGAAGAGCCCCGCAGGAAGGGCCCGCATGAAGGGATGACGCCATGTTCGACAAGATCCTGATCGCCAATCGCGGCGAGATCGCCTGCCGCATCATCAAGACCTGCCGCCGGCTCGGCATTCCCACCGTCGCGGTCTATTCCGACGCCGACAGGAACGCCCTCCATGTCGAGATGGCCGACGAGGCGTTCCATGTCGGCCCGCCGCCCGCGGCCCGCTCCTACATCGACATGGAAAGGATCCTCGAGGCGGTGCGCCGTTCGGGGGCCGATGCCGTTCATCCGGGCTACGGCTTTCTCTCCGAGAACCCGCGCTTTGCCGCCGCGCTCGAGGAGATGGGCGTCACCTTCATCGGGCCGCCGCGCGAGGCGATCGAGGCGATGGGCGACAAGATCACCTCGAAGAAGCTCGCGGCCGAAGCCGGGGTCTCCACCGTGCCCGGCTTCATGGGGCTGATCGGGGATGCCGACGAGGCGGTGAAGATCGCCCGCGAGATCGGCTATCCGGTGATGATCAAGGCCTCGGCCGGCGGTGGCGGCAAGGGGATGCGCATCGCCTGGTCCGACGCCGAGGTGCGCGAGGGCTTCGAGGCATCGCGGAACGAGGCCGCCGCCTCCTTCGGCGACGACCGGATCTTCATCGAGAAGTTCATCACCAATCCGCGCCATATCGAGATCCAGGTTCTGGGGGACAGGCACGGCAACGTCATCCATCTCGGGGAACGGGAATGCTCGATCCAGCGGCGCAACCAGAAGGTCGTCGAGGAAGCACCCTCCCCCTTCATCGACGAGGCCACCCGCCGGGCGATGGGCGCGCAGGCCGTGGCGCTGGCGACGGCGGTGAACTACCATTCGGCCGGCACCGTCGAGTTCATCGTCGACGAGGCGCGCAATTTCTACTTCCTCGAGATGAACACCCGCCTGCAGGTGGAGCACCCGGTGACCGAGCTCGTCACCGGGCTCGATCTCGTCGAGGAGATGATCCGCATCGCCGCGGGCGAGAGGCTCCGGCTCGGGCAGGAGGACGTCACGCTCTCCGGCTGGGCCATCGAAAGCCGGATCTACGCCGAGGACCCCTACCGCAACTTCCTGCCCTCGATCGGCCGGCTCGTGCGCTACCGCCCGCCGCTCGAGCAGGCGGCCGGGCCGCTGGCCGAAGCCGGGCTCTGGCACGACCCGGCGGCGCCGCGCGGCCCGAGCGCCGTCCGCAACGACACCGGCGTGCGCGAGGGCGACGAGATCTCGATGTATTACGACCCGATGATCGCCAAGCTGTGCAGCTGGGGACGCAGCCGCGAGGAAGCGATCGGGGTGATGGCCGACGCGCTCGACAATTTCGACCTCGAGGGCATCGGTCACAACATCCCCTTCCTCGCCACGGTGATGGATCATCCACGCTTCCGGGAAGGCCGGCTCTCGACCGCCTTCATCGCCGAGGAATTCCCCGAGGGCTTTTCGGGCAACAGGTTGAGCGAGGCGCGCCTGGGAATGCTCGCGGCCGCCGCCGTCGCCATGCATCGCGTCGCCGAGATCCGCCGTGCCCGCATCTCCGGCCGGCTCGACAACCACACCCGCCATGTCGGCAACGACTGGGTGGTGAGGATCGACGGCCACGAATGGCGCGCCCATGTCGATTCGGCCGATGCGGCCGGCTCCGACATCACGCTCGAGGGCCGGCACTACCGGGTCGAGAGCCCCTGGCGCCCCGGCCAGCACCTTGCCCATCTCAGGATCAACAGCACCCTGCTCACGGTCAGGGTCGACCGGCACCCGCTGGGCTTCCGCCTGCGCCACCGCGGCGCCGATCTCGTGGCCGAAGTGCTGACGCCCCAGGCGGCGGAGCTTGCGCGTCACATGCTCGAGAAGACCCCGCCCGATACCTCGAAGATGCTGATCTGCCCGATGCCCGGCGTGCTGGTGCGGCTGATGGTCGAGGAGGGCGAGGCCGTCGAGGAAGGCCAGCCGCTCTGCGTGGTCGAGGCGATGAAGATGGAAAACATCCTCCGCGCCGAACGCGCCGGCAAGGTGGCGAAGATCAACGCCGGCGCCGGCGATAGCCTCGCGGTCGATGACGTGATCATGGAGTTCGAATGAGGCGGCCGTTCTCCAGCATGGGAGCGCCCCGGCGGCGGACCGGGCCGGAGCGGACGGGGAGGCGGGGCGGCTCAGTTGCCCCGGCGGCGCTCGGCGATCTCCTGCTGGCGCAAGGGCAGGCTGTCGATGAAGGCGGCGAGATCGTCCACCGCCCAGGGCACGGGCTTGCGCAGCGCCTGCTCTCCGGCCTTGTCGATCAGAACGAAGGTGAAGTCCACCGGCCGGTAGATCTCGCGCAGCCGGCTCGGCGCGGCCGGGTCGGCGTCGATCACCACCGCCACGTCGCGTTCGGCCAGAAGCGCCGGCGCCTCGCGCAGAAGATCGAGCTGGCGCTGAAGCCGCGGATCCTGCGGCGAGGGGGCGAAGATCACCAGCACGCGCTTCTTCCAGCGCAAGGGAGCGAGCGGATCGGGGGCGGCGTTGTCCACCTTCGCGAGCAGCGCCTCGAGGGTGACGGCGGCACGTTTCACCTCGGCCGCCGCTTCCCGCCGGGCCGCCTGGCGTTCGCGAGAGGTGGTGCCGGGCGCAGGCGCGTTGCGCACCGGCGGCTCGACCACCGAAGCCGGTCCGCTGTCGAAGGCGGCGAAGACAAGCCCCAGAAGCCGCGGCAGCACCAGAAGACCCAGCACCACGGCCAGGATGATGGTGGCAAGGCGGATGTCGTCCTTCGTCATGGTGGCGTTCCTTTCTTCCCCTCCATACGCCGCCGGCTCCGCCTTGGCGAGAGGGGCCGCCTACCCGCGGCCCGTTCCGACCATTCCCTTGTCAATTCATGGGAGGTTTCCCGATGAGTCAGGACTCCGAACACACGGCCGCGCCGCGGCCCGCCCGCGCCGACTGGGAGCGGCAGGCCGAGAAGGAGCTGCGCGGCCGCCCGCTCTCCGAGCTCGACTGGCACACCCCGGAGGGCATCACCGTCCATCCCCTCTATGACGAGGGTGATCTGGAAGGTGTCGATCATCTCGGCACCTATCCCGGCCTGCCGCCCTTCGTGCGCGGCCCGCGGGCGACGATGTATGCCGGCCGGCCCTGGACCATCCGCCAATATGCCGGCTTCTCGACCGCCGAGGAGTCCAACGCCTTCTACCGCAAGGCGCTGGCGGCGGGGCAGCAGGGCATCTCGGTCGCCTTCGACCTCGCCACCCACCGGGGCTATGACAGCGACCACCCGCGCGTGATCGGCGATGTGGGCAAGGCGGGTGTCGCCATCGACAGCGTCGAGGACATGAAGATCCTGTTCGACGGCATCCCCCTCGACAAGGTGTCTGTGTCGATGACGATGAACGGCGCCGTCATCCCCGTCATGGCGATGTTCATCGTCACCGCCGAGGAGCAGGGCGTCACGCGCGACAAGCTCTCGGGGACGATCCAGAACGACATCCTCAAGGAGTTCATGGTCCGCAACACCTACATCTACCCCCCCGAGCCCTCGATGCGGATCGTGGCCGACATCATCGAATTCACCGCCAGGGAGATGCCGCGCTTCAACTCGATCTCGATCTCGGGCTACCACATGCAGGAGGCCGGGGCGACGCTGGTGCAGGAGCTGGCCTTCACGCTCGCCGACGGCAAGGAATACGTCAAGGCCGCCCTCTCGCGCGGGCTCGACGTGGACCGTTTCGCGCCGCGGCTCTCCTTCTTCTTTGCCATCGGCATGAACTTCTTCATGGAGATCGCCAAGCTCAGGGCGGCGCGGCTCCTGTGGGACCGGATCATGCGCGAATTCGCCCCGAAGGATCCGCGTTCGCGCATGCTGCGGACCCATTGCCAGACCTCGGGGGTCAGCCTGCAGGCGCAGGACCCCTACAACAACATCGTGCGCACCGCCTTCGAGGCGCTGGCGGCGGTGCTGGGCGGCACCCAGTCGCTCCATACCAACGCCTTCGACGAGGCGATCGCCCTGCCGACCGAGTTTTCGGCGCGCATCGCCCGCAACACCCAGCTCATCCTCCAGAACGAGACCGGCATCACCCATGTGGTCGATCCCCTGGGCGGTTCCTATTACGTCGAGCGGCTGACCCACGAAATGGCCGAGGAGGCGTGGAAGCTGATCGGGGAGATCGACGCCATGGGCGGCATGACGAAGGCCGTGGCCTCGGGCATGCCCAAGCTGCGCATCGAGGAGGCGGCGGCCCGGCGCCAGGCGCGGATCGACCGCGGCGAGGAGGTGATCGTCGGCGTCAACAGGTTCCGGCCCGAAAGGGAGGAGGCGGTCGAGATCCTCGAGATCGACAACACCGCGGTGCGCGAGGCGCAGATCCGCCGGCTCGAGGAGATCCGCGCCAGCCGCGACGAGGCGGCGGTGGCAAGGGCGCTCGCCGCGCTCGAGGAAGCGGCACGCTCGGGCAGGGGCAACCTGCTCGAGGTGGCCATCGAGGCGGCGCGGGCGCGGGCAACGGTGGGAGAGATCACCATGGCGATGGAAAAGGTGTTCGGCCGCCACGAGGCCGAGGTGCAGACGCTCTCGGGCGTCTATGGTGCGGCCTATGAAGGCGATGCGGACTTCGCCGCCATCCAGCGCGAGGTCGAACGTTTCGCCGAAGAGGAGGGGCGCCGGCCGCGGATGCTCGTCGTCAAGCTCGGCCAGGACGGGCACGATCGCGGCGCCAAGGTCATCGCCACCGCCTTCGCCGACATCGGCTTCGACGTGGACGTGGGGCCGCTGTTCCAGACCCCCGAGGAGGCCGCGCAGGACGCGATCGACAACGACGTGCACGTGATCGGCGTCTCCTCGCAGGCCGCCGGGCACAAGACCCTGGCGCCGGCCCTGGTCGAGGCGCTGAAGGAGCGCGGCGCCGGGGACATCATCGTCATCTGCGGCGGCGTCATCCCACCCCAGGATCACGCCTATCTCAAGGAACGCGGCGTGCGGGCGATCTTCGGCCCCGGCACCAACATTCCCGAGGCCGCGCGCAACATCCTCGCCCTCATCCGGGAGGCCCGCGGCCTCGCGCCAACCGAGGAAGAGGGCAAGGGCTGAGGCGGCGCATTCGAAGAGGAGGACGGGCGGAGCCGGGCCACGACCCGACCGGCCCGGGAAGAAGGAGGAAAACAGGATGGGTTACGCGGAGGTCTATCAGCGCTGGCAGGAGGACCCGGAAAGCTTCTGGATGGAGGCGGCCGAGGCCATCGACTGGGTGAAGAAACCCTCGAAGGCCCTGTTCGACGAGAACGCCCCGCTCTACCAGTGGTTCGCCGACGGGGAACTCAACACCTGCTGGAACGCGGTCGATCGCCACGTCGCGGCCGGCCGCGGCGATCAGGTGGCGATCATCCATGACAGCCCCATCACCGGCCGGCAGGCGAAGATCACCTTCGCCGAACTCAAGGAGCGGGTGGCGCGGCTTGCCGGGGCGCTGGCGCGGCAGGGCGTCGGCAAGGGCGACCGGGTGGTGATCTACATGCCGATGGTGCCCGAAGCCGCGATCGCCATGCTGGCCTGCACCCGCATCGGCGCGATCCACTCGGTGGTGTTCGGGGGCTTCGCCGCCAGCGAGCTGGCGACCCGGATCGACGATGCCGCTCCGAAGGCGGTGATCGCCGGCTCCTGCGGCATCGAACCCGGCCGCATCGTCGAATACAAGCCGCTTCTCGACAAGGCGATCGAGATGGCGGCCCACAAGCCCGAATTCTGCGTCATCCTCCAGCGACCGGAGAAGGAGGCCGATCTCGTCGCCGGCCGCGATTTCGAGTGGGAGGCATTCCAGAAGGACGCCGAGCCGGCCGACTGCGTGCCCGTGCGGGGCGATCATCCCTGCTACATCCTCTACACCTCCGGGACCACCGGCCAGCCCAAGGGCGTGGTGCGGCCCACGGCAGGCCATGCGGTGGCGCTCCACTGGTCGATGAAGAACATCTACGGGGTCGAGCCGGGCGAGGTCTACTGGGCGGCCTCCGACGTGGGCTGGGTCGTCGGTCACAGCTACATCGTCTATGGTCCGCTGATCCACGGCAACACCACGGTGCTGTTCGAGGGCAAGCCCGTGGGCACGCCCGATGCCGGCACCTTCTGGCGGGTGATCGCCGAGCATGACGTGAAGGTGCTGTTCACCGCCCCCACCGCCTTCCGCGCCATCAAGCGCGAGGATCCGGCCGGGGAGTTCGTGAGGAAATACGACCTTTCGGGACTCAGGGCGCTGTTCCTCGCCGGGGAGCGGGCCGATCCCGATACCGTGGAATGGGCCAAGGCGCAGCTTGGCGTGCCCGTGATCGACCACTGGTGGCAGACCGAGACGGGCTGGGCGATCGCCGCCAACCCGCTCGGGATCGAGCTGCTGCCGGTGCCGGTGGGATCCCCCGGCGTGCCGATGCCGGGCTACGATGTTCGAATCCTCGATGAGGGCGGCAAGGAACTGCCTGCGGGCGAGCTCGGCGCGATCGCCATCCGCCTGCCGCTGCCGCCCGGAACACTCTCCACCCTGTGGAACGCCGACGAGCGCTATGTCGAGAAATATCTCTCGGCCTTCCCGGGCTTCTACGAGACCGGAGACGCCGGCTATCGCGACGAGGACGGCTATCTCTACATCATGGCCCGCACCGACGACGTGATCAACGTCGCCGGGCACCGCCTCTCCACCGGTCAGATGGAGGAGGTGCTGGCCTCTCATCCCGACGTCGCCGAATGTGCGGTGATCGGGGTGGCCGACGCACTCAAGGGCCAGGTGCCGGTGGGTTTCCTCTGCCTCAACGCCGGTTCGAAGCGCGACGAGGGCGAGGTCGTGGCCGAATGCGTGGCGCTCGTGCGGGAGAAGATCGGCCCCGTCGCCTTCTTCAAGCAGGCGGTGGTGGTGCAGCGGCTGCCGAAGACGCGCTCGGGCAAGATCCTGCGGGGCACGATGGCCGCCATCGCCGATGGCCGGTCGTGGAAGATGCCGGCGACGATCGACGATCCGGCGATCCTCGACGAGATTGCCCAGGCGCTCGCAACCCTCGGCTACCCGAAGAAGGAAGACGCCGCCGGCTGAGAGCGAAGGGCCATGCGGGCCGACGGGGCCGGAGGAGGGGCAGGCCGGGCCGCCCCTCCCCGACGACGGGCGCCGCGCTCAGCCGCTTCGTTCGGCCATGAAACGGGCGAGACGGGCCAGCCCTTCGCGGATGTCCTCGGTCGAGGCGGCATAGGAGAAACGCAGCGTGCCCCGGCCGCGGGCCGGGTCGAAATCGCATCCGGGCGTCACGGCCACGCGCGCCTTCTTGAGGATCTCGGCCGCGAGCGCCCGGCTGTCATCGGCAAGACGGGCGACATCGGCGTAGATGTAGAAGGCGCCGTCGGGCGGGGCGATGCGGTCGAATCCGATCTTCGGCAGCTCCTCGAGCAGGAGCCGCCGGTTCTCGTCATAGACCGCGAGATTGGCCGCCAGCTCCTTGCGACAGTCGATGGCCGCGAGTGCGGCCCTCTGGGAGATGTGGGGCGCACAGATGAACATGTTCTGGGCTAGCCGCTCGAAGGTGCGGACCATGGAATCAGGCACCACCATCCAGCCGATGCGCCAGCCCGTCATCGAGAAATACTTGGAGAAGGAATTGATGACGATCGCGTCGTCCGCCACCTCGAGCGCCGACACCGCCCGCCGTTCGTACTGGATGCCGTGATAGATCTCGTCGGATATGAGCACCGCCCCCTTGTCGGCGAGCGCGCCATGCAGCGCGGCCAGTTCGGCCCGATCCAGCATGGTGCCGGTCGGATTGGCCGGCGAGGCGACCAGCAGCCCGGCGATGCCCCCGGCCGCCGCCACGTCTTCCGGGGTCGGTTGATAGCGGCTCTCGGCGCGGGTCTCGATCAGCACCGGCTCGAGATCGAGCACCTTGAGAAGGGCGCGGTAGCTGGGATAGCCCGGCATGCCGATCGCGACACGCTCACCGGCATCGAAAAGAGCGGTGAAGGCGAGGAGAAACGCCCCCGAAGAGCCGGGGGTGACAATCACGCGGCGCGGATCGATCGAGAGATCATACCATTCGTGGTAGAGGAGAGCGATCCGCTCGCGCAGCGCCGGCAGGCCCAGGGCGACGGTGTAGCCCAGCGTCTCGTTCTCGAGCGCCTCGGCGGCGGCGCGGCGCGCCCCGGCCGGGGCGGGCGTGCCCGGCTGGCCCACCTCCATGTGGATCACCCTCTCGCCCGCGGCCTCGAGCGCCCGGGCCTCTTCCATCACGTCCATCACAATGAAGGGATCGATCCCGCTGCGGCTTGATCTTCTCATGGCGACCTCGTCTAACTGGCAGCGTCATGTTTCAGTCAGGACACACGAGGTCAAGTGGGCAGCAGGGACCGGGGCGCGGCGCGGGCGGAGGAAGACGCGCCCTGGCGCGGGCTTTCGTGGCCGCTCTCGCCCTCGTGGCAGGGGGCGCCACCCCCGGCCGGGCGGGGGAGCTGCGCCTCATCCGCGATGCCGGCATCGAGCACGGGCTGGCCGAGATCGCCCGGCCGCTTCTGGCCGCGGCGGCGCTGCCGGCGGGCCGCATCCGCGTGATGGTGATCGAGGATGCCCGTCCCAATGCCTTCGTCATCGACGATCGGCACATCTTCATCCACAGCGGCATGATCCTCCTGGCCCGGAATGCGGCGGAGCTGCAATCGGTCCTCGCCCACGAGATCGCCCATATCCGCGCCGGGCACATCTCGCGGCGGCAGATGGCGATCGGTGCGGCCAACACCGCCGCCCGGGCCGGCCTGCTCGTTTCGCTGGCGCTCGCGGCGGCGACCGGCGAAGGGGCGCTCGCGGGCGGGGTGGCCATGGGAACGTCGAGCTCGGCGCTGGGGGTGCTGCTCTCCCACAGCCGGGCCGAAGAGGCCTCGGCCGACCGGATCGGCCTCTCGCTCATGGCCTCGGCCGGGATCGACCCGACGGCCGCGGTGGCGCTTCTGCGCAACTTCGCCGGTCAGGAAGTGCTGATGACGACGCGGCAGGACCCGTGGCTGCGAAGTCACCCCCTCTCGCGCACCCGGCTGGCCAATGCCGAGGCGCTGGCCGGAGCGCTGGCCAAGCGCGCCCGAGGCAAGGGCGACCCGGCACGGGCACGGCGGACCGCCTACTGGTTCGAACGCATCGGCACCAAGCTCGCCGCCTTTCGCCGCTCTCCGGCTGTCACCTTGCGCAAGATGCGGGGAAGGAAGGACGAGATGGCCCTGCTCGCACGCGCCATCGCCCATCACCGCAAGGGGGAGAACGCCAGGGCGGCCGCGGCCATCGGAGCGCTGCTGAAGCTGCGGCCTCGCGATCCCTACTATCACGATCTCGCGGGCCAGTTCCTCCTCGAACGCCGGCGCTTCGACGCCGCCGTCACCGCCTACGGGAAAGCCGCCGCCCTCGCCCCGTCCGAGCCGCTCATCCGCGCCGCGCTCGGGCGCGCCTACCTCCTGCGGGACCGCAAGGGCGATCTCGACCGCGCCATCGCCGCTCTCGAGACGGCGCGGCGGGGCGACCCCCTTCTCGACGGGGCGCTCAGGGATCTCGCCGTCGCCTATGGCCGCAAGGGGCTGAACGGCATGGCCGCGCTCGTGAGCGCCGAACGCTACGCCCTCCTCGGGCGGATGAAGGACGCCAGGCTGCTGGCCGAACGGGCAAGCGGTCTCCTGCCGCGCGGATCTCCCGCATGGCGCCGGGCCCGGGACGTGATAAGAACCGCCGAAATCTCGCTCAGGAAAACCAAGGGGAAACGCCGATGATCCGCCTGCTCCACCGCCTGAAGGGCCTCGTGCCCGCCCTCCTCACGGGCCTGCTCCTCGCCCTGCCCTTCGGGGCCGGCGCCACCGACATCGCCAACATGAACGATAGCGAACGCGCCGCCTTCGGGCAGGAGGTGCGACGCTACCTGCTCGAAAACCCCGAAGTGATCGTCGAGGTCATCCGCGAGCTCGAGAAGCGCCAGGCCGAGGCCAGGACCGCAGGCGACGCCGCCCTCATCGCGGCCAATGCCAAGGCGATCTTCGATGACGGGATCTCCTGGATCGGCGGCAATCCCGAGGGCGATGTCACCCTCGTCGAATACATGGACTATCGCTGCCCCTACTGCCGCAAGGCCGGACCCGAGGTCGCGGCGCTGCTCCGCAAGGACGGCAACATCCGCTACATCGTCAAGGAATATCCGATCCTCGGACCCGATTCGACCTATGCCTCGAAAGTGGCGATTTCCACGCTGCGCACGCTCGGCCCCGACGCCTATGCCAGGGTGCACGAAGCGCTGATGACGCATGAGGGCCCCTGGAACGAGAAGGCGATGCGGCGGATTCTCGCCCGCCTCGGCCTCGATGCCGACAAGGTGCTCGCCGGCACCGAGGCGCCCGAGGTGCAGGATCACATCGACCGGATCCTGGCCCAGGGCCGCAGGCTCCGGATCGACGGCACGCCGACCTTCATCATCGGCGACACCTTCGTGCGCGGCTACGCACCCGAACATGCCATGGCGCAGATCGTGGCCGATGTCCGCAAGCGCGGTGCCGGCAGGCCCGAATAGCGAAGCCGCGGCCGCCACCGGCCGGGGCGCGCCCCCGCCTGCGGCACCGGCCCGGGAGGGTGCACTCCCTGTCGGGGAAAGGTCCGCTCTGCGGTTTCCGCCGGGAACATCGCTCGAGGGGGAATGCCCGCCTCCTGTCGGGGAAAGGCTCGCGCATCGGCAGCCCGGGGGATGCGTCTTCGGTCGGGAATGTCCGTCCATTGCCCGCACCCGCGCCTGCGGCACGAATCCCCCTTCCGCCGCATCGCCCCTTTTCCGCAGCGGCAAGCTTCCCTATAACGGCCCGACAAAGGCGCTGCGACACTCTGCCCCGCTGCCCGGGCCTGCGGCCGCACGCCACGGGACAGGAAACAGGATCGAGACAGATGGCCAAGCGAGATCATCAGGACGACATCACCTTCATCGAGGCCCTCGCCGAGCTTCTGCGGAAGAACGAGCTCACCGAGATCGAGGTGGTGCGCGAATTCGGCGAGGATGACAGCCTCACCGTCCGCGTGGCCCGGGAGGCGCCCCAGCCGCAGCCGGTCGTGATGTCGGCCGTGCCTGCTCCGGCGCCGGCTGCAGCTTCCGCCCCGGCGCCGGCCGCGGCCGCCGCCCCGTCCGACAGCGGCGGCGCGGCGCTCGAGGATCCGGCACTGCACCCCGGGGCGGTGACATCGCCCATGGTCGGCACGGTCTATCTCCAACCCGAACCCGGCGCACCGCCCTTCGTCAAGGTCGGCGACAAGGTGAGCGAAGGGCAGACCCTGCTCATCATCGAGGCGATGAAGACCATGAACCACATCCCCGCCCCGCGGGCCGGGACGGTGAAGCGCATTCTCGTGGACGATGCCCAGCCGGTGGAATTCGGCACCCCGCTGATGATCATCGAGTGAGGCGCGCATGTTTTCCAAGATCCTGATCGCCAACCGCGGCGAGATCGCCCTCAGGGTGATCCGTGCCTGCCGCGAGATGGGCATCAAGAGCGTCGCCGTCCATTCCACCGCCGACAGCGACGCGATGCATGTCCGCCTTGCCCACGAGAGCGTCTGCATCGGCCCGCCACCCGCAACCGACAGCTATCTCTCGATCCCCGACATCATCGCCGCCTGCGAGATCACCGGCGCCGAGGCGGTGCATCCGGGCTACGGCTTCCTTTCCGAGAACGCCCGCTTCGTCGAGGCGCTCGAGGATCACGGCATCGTCTTCATCGGCCCTTCCTCCGAGCACATCCGGCTGATGGGCGACAAGATCACCGCCAAGGAGACGATGAAGAATCTCGGCGTGCCGGTGGTGCCGGGCTCGGACGGTGGCGTGCCCGATCTCGAAACCGCCCGCCGCATCGGCCGCGAGATCGGTTATCCGGTCATCGTCAAGGCCACGGCCGGCGGGGGCGGGCGCGGCATGAAACTCGCCCGAAGCGAGAACGAGCTCGAACAGGCCTTCCGGACCGCCCGGGCCGAGGCCAGGGCCGCCTTCGGCAATGACGAGGTCTACATCGAAAAGTATCTCGGCCGGCCGCGCCATATCGAGTTCCAGATCTTCGGCGACGGGCGCGGCGCGGCGGTGCATCTGGGCGAGCGCGACTGCTCCTTGCAGCGCCGGCACCAGAAGGTGTTCGAGGAGTGCCCATCCCCCGCCATCTCCCCCGATCTCAGGGCCGAGATGGGCGCCGTCTGCGCCAGGGCCGTGGCCGATATCGGCTATGCGGGTGCCGGCACGATCGAATTTCTCTACGAGGACGGGCGGTTCTATTTCATCGAGATGAACACCCGCCTCCAGGTCGAGCATCCGGTGACCGAGGAGGTCTTCAACGTCGATCTCGTGCGCGAACAGATCCGCGTGGCCGCCGGCGAAGCCCTGAGCTTCACCCAGGAGGCGCTCGTCCCTCTCGGTCACGCGATCGAGGTGCGGATCAATGCCGAAAAGCTGCCGAACTTCACCCCCTCCCCCGGCACCATCGGCACCTATCACGCCCCCGGCGGGCTCGGGGTGCGGATGGATTCGGCGATCTATTCGGGCTACCGGATCCCGCCCTATTACGACAGCCTGATCGGCAAGCTGATCGTCCGGGCACCGGACCGGCCGGCAGCGCTGATGCGCCTCTCCCGGGCGTTGCGCGAGCTGGTGGTGGACGGCATCGACACCACCGCGCCGCTGCACCATGCGCTTCTCGAAGAAGAGGCCGTCCTTTCGGGCGACTACGACATCCACTGGCTCGAGAACATGCTGCGCGAGAAGTTCAGGGCCGACTGAGCACGCCGCCGGCCGGCAACCGGGCAAGGGCGGGCAAGGGAAAGGCCACCACCGGCGATCTCCCGCGGAGCAACCATCCCCTTCGGGCAGGCTTGGCCGCCCCGACGGCCTCGGCACCCCTTCCGGCCTGCGATGGGCAGGCGCCGGCACACGGCCCCGACGGGACGTCGCACCCGGCCGAGTCGACGACGGCGGCACGCCTGCATGGCCAGCGCTGGCGCGGAGAGCGTCAGGGGCCCGGCCACACCCCCAGGCGCCTGCCCGCCGCTACATCCGGCCCAGCCAGCGGACAAAGAGGGCGGCGGCCTCGTCTTCGGTCGAGAGTCGCCGCGGCGCACCGGGGGCCGGCGCACGACCAAGCCGCAACTGGCCGAAATATTCGTAGAGCACGAGCGCAACCGAAACCGACAGGTTGAAGCTCTCGGCCAGCCCCACCATCGGGATGAAGGTGAGGATGTCGGCAGCTTCCTCGACGGCGGGCGAAATGCCGCGATGTTCGTTCCCGAAGACGAAGGCGGGCTTCTCGATCGCGGCGAGATCGAGTGCCGGCAGCGGCGTTGCCGCCGGATCGACCTTGGTGGCGATCAATGTGTGACCCGCCGCCTTGAGCGCCGCCATCGCCCGGGCGCTGTCGTCGTGAATGCGGAAGTCGAGCCACTTGTTGCTGCGCCCCGAGGTCTTGCGGAATTCCCTTTTCAGCGGGTCGAAACGCCTTTCCCGGGCGAAGACGAGGTGGACGTTCTGAATGCCGAAGGCGTCGGCCGAGCGGAAGGCGGCGGCGGCGTTGTGGGGGTCGGTGATGTCCTCGAGCACGACGGCCGCCGCGAAATCGCGCATGGCGGCGATGCGGGCAAACTTCTCGCGCCGCGCCGGCGTGATCTCCTCCGCGCGGCGCGGCGGGCGCGTACGCGGCTTCTCGAGCACCGGCGGCAGGACAGGCGCTGCAGCTGCGGCCAAGCCGTCGGCGGCCCCGCCCGGAGAAGACGTCACCGCATCCTCCGCCGCCGGTGCGGCGCGATCCGCCCCGGCCGCGGTCTCCTTCTTCGGACGCTCCCCGGCCATCCGCTCACCATCCATCCCCGGCCCGGCAGGCGGGCCTGCCACCTCGTGCTGACGTCCCGCAGAAGGGCCACCACCCTGCCGGTCAATCGGCCTCGACGATCACGAGCTCGCGCTCCGAGGACGCCCTGGCGTATTTCAGCGCCTCCTGATAGCGGGGCGATTCATAGCAGGCGACCGCATCCTCGAAGCTCGGAAAGCGGGCCACCACGTTGCGCGCCCGCTCCTTGCCCTCCATCTGCCGGTAGCGGCCGCCGCGGGCGAGGAATTCGCCGCCATGAGCCTTGATCGCCTCGGTCGCGATCGCGGCATATCGGGCATAGGTTTCGGGGTCGGTCACATCCACATGGGCGATCCAGTAGGCCGTCATGCCGTCTCTCCTTCCAGCGCTTCGCTCACCATCTCCTCCACGGCCCTGAGCGCATCCTCCGCCTTCGCGGGCTCCGGGGCGCCGCCCTGGGCGAAATCGGCCCGGCCGCCACCTCCCCGCCCCCCCATCGCCGCCGAGGCGGCACGGACGAGATCGACCGCCGAGAGCCGCTCGGCGAGGTCGGGGGTGAGGCCGGCCGCGATCGCCGCCTTGCCGCCGGTGTCGGCGATGAGAACCACCACGCCCGAGCCGATCGCCTTCTTGTGCTCGTCAACGAGTCCGCGCAGCTCCTTGCCCGAGATCTCCTCGAGCACCCGGCCGACGAATTTCACGCCGCCGACCTCCTTCGCCGCCGGCCCGGCACCACCACCGCCGCCGAGCGCCAGTTTCCGGCGCAGGCCGGCCACCTCCTCGCGCAGCCGGCGCCGCTCCTCGAGAAGCTGCCCGACACGCGCCGGCGCCTCCTCGACCCGGGCCTTGAGGAGATGCGCGATCTCCCCCAGCCGCGCCTCGGCCGCCTCGAGATGGTCGAGCGCCGCCTGCCCGGTCAGCGCCTCGATCCGTCGCACCCCGGCCGAGGACGCGCTTTCGGAGGTGATGACGAAGGCGCCGATGTCGCCGGTGCGGGTCACATGGGTGCCGCCGCAAAGCTCGATCGAATAGGTATCGCCGTCGAGCCCCTTGCCCGATCCTTCGAGCCGGCCCATCGACACCACCCGCACCTCGTCGCCATATTTCTCGCCAAAGAGGGCGATGGCCCCGAGCCCGCGGGCCTCGTCGGGCGTCATGATGCGTGTCTCGACCTCGCTGTTCTGACGGATGAAGGCGTTGACCTCGGCCTCGACGGCGCGGATTTCCTCCCCGGTCATCGCCTTCGGATGGGAGAAGTCGAAGCGCAGCCGGTCCGGGGCGTTGAGCGAACCGCGCTGGGCGACATGGGTGCCGAGATTGCGCCGGAGCGCCTCGTGCAGAAGGTGCGTCGCCGAATGGTTGGCCCGGATGAGCGTGCGCCGGTCGTGATCGACCTCAAGCCGCGCCGCCGCTCCCGGATGGAGCTCACCCTCGACGATCTCGGCCCTGTGGACGAAGACGCCGCCGCCGCGCTTCTGCGTGTCGAGCACGCGGGCGCGGCCGGTGTCGGTCGTGATCTCGCCCGTATCACCCACCTGGCCGCCGGCCTCGGCATAGAAGGGAGTCTGGTTGACGACGATCTCGACCGTCTCGCCGGCCCGGGCCGTCGTCGCCTCGGCGCCCTCCCGGACAAGGGCGAGGATCTGTCCCTCGGCCGTCTCGGTGTCGTAACCGAGGAACTCGGTCGGACCATGGCGGTCCTTGAGATCGAACCAGATCTTCGCTTCGGCAGCCTCGCCGGACCCGGCCCAGGCCGCCCGGGCCTTGCGGCGCTGCTCCTCCATCGCCCGTTCGAAGCCCTCTATGTCGAGAAGACGGCCCTTCTCGCGCAGCGCATCCTGGGTGAGATCGAGAGGGAAGCCGTAGGTGTCGTAGAGGCGGAAGGCAACCTCGCCCGGCAGCGGCGCCCCTTCGGGCAGCTTCGCCAGCTCCTCCTCGAGCAGTCGCAGACCGCGATCGAGAGTGCGGCGGAAGCGGTTTTCCTCGAGAAGCAGCGTCTCCTCGATCAGCTTCTGGGCTTCCGCCAGCTCGGGATAGGCCTGCCCCATCAGCGAGACCAGCACCGGCACCAGGCGGTGCATCAGCGGCTCCTCGGCCCCCAGCATGTGCGCATGGCGCATCGCCCGGCGCATGATCCGCCGCAGGACATAACCGCGTCCCTCGTTCGAGGGCAGCACGCCGTCGGCGATGAGGAAGGAAGTCGAGCGCAGATGGTCGGCAATCACCCGGTGATGGACCCGGAAGCGCCCGCCCGGTTCGGTGCCGGTGGCATGGGCCGACGCCTCGATCAGGGAGCGGAAGAGGTCGGTGTCGTAATTGTCATGCACGCCCTGGAGCACGGCGCCGATCCGCTCCAGCCCCATGCCGGTGTCGATCGAGGGGCGCGGCAGGGGTTCGCGCGAGCCGTCCTCGAACTGCTCGAACTGCATGAAGACGAGGTTCCAGATCTCGACGAAACGGTCGCCGTCCTCGTCGGGGCTGCCCGGCGGGCCGCCGGGGATGTGTTCGCCGTGGTCGAAGAAGATTTCCGAGGAGGGGCCGCAGGGGCCGGTGGGGCCCATCGACCAGAAATTGTCGTCGGTCGGAATGCGGATGATGCGATCGTCGGGAAGGCCCGCGACCTTCTTCCACAGCGCGGCAGCCTCGTCATCGGTATGATAGACGGTGACGAGGAGCCGCTCCTTCGGCAGGCCGAACTTCCCGGTCAGCAGCTCCCAGGCCAGCGGAATGGCCCGCTCCTTGAAATAGTCGCCGAAGGAGAAGTTGCCGAGCATCTCGAAGAAGGTATGGTGCCGCGCGGTGTAGCCCACATTGTCGAGATCGTTGTGCTTGCCGCCGGCGCGCACGCATTTCTGCGCCGTCGCGGCCCGCTTGTAGGGCCGTTCCTCGATGCCGGTGAAGACGTTCTTGAACTGCACCATGCCGGCATTGGTGAAGAGCAGCGTCGGATCGTTGCGCGGCACGAGCGGCGAGGAGGGCACGATCTCGTGGTCGTGCTCCCGGAAATGATCGAGAAACTCGGTGCGGATCTCGTTGAGCGTTGGCATGGATGGTCCCCGGATGCGTTGCCCGACCCCGCACCCGCGACGCATCGCCGTCGCCGGAGCGGAGCCATTCGCCTTCCATTACAGCCCGCAACCGACGCTGTCCACAAGGGGCGGCGACAGCCCACCGGCACCGACCGGCGCGACCGGCTCGCAAGGCGGAAAATACGGCCATGCCGGAGCACGGATGCAGGTGCGGATGGCGGGGTTGGTGGTGGATGGGTCTCCCGCTACAAACCTTCGCTTCCGAGAAGGATGATGATGCCTTATAGAGCGTGATAACCGATTGAGAAGCCAGCGGAAAGCTGCGTGCCTTCAACCCTGACCCTTGCCCGGGAGCCGCCATAGCCGCCAACCGATTCGATTCGCCAGCCGGAATCGAACCTTCATCCCGTAACTTGCTATTCCTGCCCCCACGAGCCTTCATGGGCCTCCGCAAACCTACACGCTGGAGGTAACTATGGAAATCCGTCATCTGACCCAACGTGAACTTGCCGAACGCTGGCGCATCAGTGAGGCCACCCTTGAGCGCCGGCGGAGTGAAGGGCTCGGCCCTCAGTACCTGAAGCTCCAAGGCCAGGTGTTGTACCGACTGGCCGATGTCGAGGAACATGAAGAGGCATGTTTAAGGAAGGTCTGATCGGGTGCCGCCCTTCCCAATTTTCACTCCATTGCCGGCCTCCGGCCCCGAAACCGGCGCTCTGCCGACCGCCGAAGCGGCCCAAAACGGTCTTGACAGCCCCCAGAGGGGGCCTTTTCCGCCCGCTGGGCGGCGCTTCGGCGTGCGCTGGGCACACCTAGCCTGCCATCGCCAACAAATGCCTTCGCACCAGGTACAGATTGACCAGGGCGAACTTGGTGGTGATCGCCGCCGCGTTCTTGTCGATCCCCCGGTAGCGCACCTCGGTGTAGCCGAACTGGCATTTGAGCACCCGGAACGGGGGCTCGACCCGCGCCCGCAACCGCGCCAGCAACCGGTTGATCTTGGCCTGCTCGGGATCGATTTCTCCACCTCGGGGCCGCTTGAAGGGCATGCACCAGAGCACACCCCGGCGCGGATCGCTCGCCAGGGGGTGGCGGCTGTTGCTGGTGTAGGCCCGATCCCCGTGCACCGAGCGCTCCTGGCCATGCAGGAGCCGGTCGATCACCCGCGCATCGGCCACCTTGGCCGTGGTGCAGACTACGGTGTGGACCAGCTTCGAGTCGAGATCCACACCGATGTGAGCCTTCATGCCGAAGTGCCATTGCTTGCCCTTCTTGGTCGAGCTCATCTCAGGATCACGCCGCCTCGCCCGGTTCTTGGTCGAGGGCGGGGCGGCAATGAGGGTGGCATCCACCGCTGTGCCCCGTCGCAGCAAAAGCCCCCGCGCCTCGAGCAGGGCGTTGATCTCGGCCAGGCCGTGGCGCTCGAGCAGGTGGCGGAACTTCAAGATCGTGGTCTCATCAGGCACGACATCGACCACCAGGTCGATGCGGGCAAATTCGCGCAGCAGCGGCACGTCATAGAGCGCCTCCTCCATGCCCGGGTCCGAGTAGTTGAAGAAGTGCTGCAGCAGGTGGATGCGCAGCATCGTCTCCAACGGGATCGGGCGCCGCCCTCGCCCACGCTTCGGCTTGGGGTAGTGGGGCTCGACCAGCGCCAGCAGACGCGACCAGGGGATGATCCGCTCCATCTGCTCCAGAAACTCGGCCTTGCGCGTCTTCTTGCTGCGCTTGACCAGCCGCGCGTCGGTCAGCCCCAGCTGCTTCATCGCTTGCTCTCCCTTCGGTGCCCTGGTGTCGGGGGGTATTATCTCATGGAGGGCGGTTTGTTCAGACCTTCCTTAAGGTGCAAGTTACACCAATAACATCAATAAAAACAATACATTATGCTTTATTTACAGCAGGCAAAATGCGTGGTAGTGTTTTATAAACTACGGAGGTTATAAAACAATGTCTACGCTCGCCACACTGGCCGAGGCGGCATCATACCTGGGTGTTAGCAAAGCCACCCTGAGGAATTGGGATAAAGAGGGCAAGCTTAAAGCCCATAGACACCCCATCAACCGTTACCGGGCCTATGATCTGGAGGAACTGCGTTCGCTACGACAGCAGATCTCGTTATTTGATGAATGTGATGAGCATGAAAGGTCATCTTACAGGTCCGAAATTACCCAGATAACTGATCAGCGCAATGTGAAGCGGATCGTTTCACGGCTTCATGCGGCTCTTCGTGATACTGATGGGAATAGCAGCATCATTCAACGGTTTGATGAACTAACCAAGCTTCTTTTTCTGAAGCTTATCGCTGAGCGAGAAGATGAATCATTATATACACCAAAACCAAAGGAGAGCATTTCAGAATATGCCAACCGAATACGAAAATCTTATGCAGATCATGCCAATAAGCATAAGAGAATAATCCCAGAAAGATTCTCCTCTCTTGCGTGTTCAGATAGTGCGATCCATCAATGTGGGATGATTTTGTCTACGCTATCATTTGCAAATGCAAACTTTGACATCAAAGGTGTAGTGTATGAGGAAGTAATCAGAGGCACCTTTGATAAAAGTGAGCATCAGCAGTTTTTTACTCCACATCAAGTTGTTAGCTTTATGGTCGAAATGCTTCGGCCATACCTGAAAGGCGTCATTGCGGATCCTGCATGTGGGACAGCAGGGTTTCTGACTGAGATCGTGCGATCTGGAGCCCAATACGAACAACTCATTGGTCTTGAAATTGATGAACGGCTGGCTTGGGTTTCTGGGATCAACTTGTTGCTCCACGGAGCAAAGGATTTCGAAACACATTGCTTAGGAGATGGCGGAACCCTTGGCCCATTTGCGTCTGATTATTATGGGAAAATAGACGCTATCTTAACAAATCCGCCATTTGGCAGTGACTTTACGGATCAGGCATCTCTTCAGTCCTTTGAACTTGGCAGAGGAAAATCTTCTAGAAGGAGAGGAGTGTTATTTATCGAGCGGTGCTGGTCGTTACTGCGAGACGGAGGGGTTCTCGGTATTGTTATTGATGAAGGTGTTCTAAACCTTCCTAGTACTGTTGATGTACGGCGTTTTATTTTAGATCGCTTTGATATCCTGTCGATTGTTAGTCTGCCAAGTTCTGCATTTATGCCATATGCAAGCGTGAATGCATCGGTTCTTTTTCTTCGCAAATCCAAGAAAAGACACCGTTCGCAGAATGTCTTTTTTGGTAAGGCAGAAAAGATCGGGCGCAAATCAAACGGAGACGATGATGTAATTTACGATGATTCTGGTAAACCTCTACCAAATAGCGACCTTCCCGAAATTATTGACCGATGGAAATTGGTAAGATCAGGAAAGGAAATTGAAACAGATGAATTGGGGTTTGTAACAAATATTTCAGAGAATCTTGCAGAAGATAAAACTCTTCGCCTCGATTTTAGATTCCACCACCCATCACGCAGCCTTAGTAAGGTATTAATCGGCAAATCCAAGTATACGTTATACACACTTGCAGATTTGTGTATAGAACGCAATGAGACGATAATACCTTCTGCCGAGATGGAAGAACAAGTGATTCTATACACTGGATTAGCGCATATAGAATCCGGAAATGGAGTTGCCCACCAAGTTCCTACACCTGCTGCTTCGATAAAGAGTGCAGTAAAGCGGTATGAGCCCGGCGACATTCTGTTTGCTAGAATGAGGCCCAATTTACGGAAAGTTGCATTAATGTCTTTTGAGGAAGGCGGGTACACTTCTCCTGAGTGCGTTGTGCTTGAGGTCCGCAAAGATGCTAACGGCGAGTACTTGATCGATCCAAAAGTGCTTGCTGTACTGCTCAGATCAGATCTTGTTTTTGGGCAAATAATGCACCTTATTGCTGGAATTGGCCGGCCTCGCTTGAACGTAAAGGACTTGAGAAAGGTTAAAATACCAGTTCCACCACCGTTAGTACAACAGGAATGCAAAGCAGAATTTGAAGGTCGAATTGCGTCGGCTAAACAGTTGCGATCTAAAGCTGAAGCGCTCTTAACTGAAGCCCATGAATTGGAAATTTCAGCTGTCAATGATCTTGCTAATAAAGTGATATCTGGATAATCGCCTCTGTTTGAGGGAGGTTAAGTTGTAGAGGATGTGACATTGTCGTACAAATCTAGCTGGTTACCTGAATCCGTGACTTCCCCTCCACCAAAACCGCCTTTGGGTCCCGACTCCTCAAGGGAGCTGCTGTGATGGGTGTTTTCTCGCATGTTGCACCGGGAATCAGGGCGAATGCGCGCGTCTGTTCGCCATGCCATGCGGAATCGGGTTCAACTGGCGTTGTTCAGCGTGAGGGAAGCCGCCGCCTGCCAAGGTGGAGGCGGTGTGGCGTGGCGGTTTTCGGGTCAAAGCGTCAGGACGTGAGCGTGGCAGCGCGCCAAGGCGGCGTATCCCGGGTCTCCCCGGCCAAAGCGCAGGATATACCGGCGACCATGGCGCACCAGACGGGCGGCCTTGTAGATCATTTCCTGCATCACCGTACGGATGCGGCGCCGATGCAGAGCCTTGCGCAGCGGCGCATCCGGCCCGATCAGGGTGTTTTGTCCCACGTAACGCAAGAGGTTGTAGGCCATGGCGGCCAGGGCCATCACCAGGGCGTTGGTGGCGAACTTTCCCGAAGGCAGGCGTTCGAGATCCAGGTCCGTTTTGAACTCGCTATGGTACTGCTCGGACGTGCCGCGCTGGTTGGTAGAGAACGATCACGGTCTCGGCATCGACCGTTTCGGCATCCAGGCTGGTCCACCAGCCCTCCAGCGTCAGCTCCGGGAACAGCAGGGGCTGGCCGTGACGATCCTCGGTCCGTTCGATCAGCCGGACCACCCGGCGTCCGCGATAGGTTTTCTTCTCGAAGGTCCATTCGACGATTTCATCGAACAGGGCCACACGTTTGCCGGGTCGTACCTCCATAAAGCGTTCCTGGTCTTCCGCACGGGCTTTCCAGGATTCGGGATTTTCACCCCGGGGGTTCCATTTGATCAGGTAGTCCACCTGTTCACGCATCAGCTGTTCCCGATTGGCGGCGGCGTCATGCGCGCCATCCAGGGTGACCAGCAGCTTGCGTTCCCCTGCCAGCAGGCGTGCCCGGGGCAAGGTTCGGTCGAGAAAGAAGGGAAAATCCTTTTGGCTGTGTTGATTCCCTGGACGCAACTCCATGCCCACGCACCAGCCCTCCTCACCCAGGTAGGCGCCGATAGGCGCATAGCCGTCATACCCCTGGTAAGTCCGCGCCACACCTTCCTTGCGGGTCTTGCGGTTGTCCAGGCAGAAGACATCGGCGTGCAGGGCGACATGGCCGGTGGACAGCGGGGTGACCGGCGCGCGCAGGTTTTTCAGCAACGGCGCCAGACAGCCGTCCACCGCTGCCGTCAGCGCCTCGGCTTGTTCATCGAAACGTTGCCGCAGACGCGCCGAGGAGGGCATGCGCCCGATGCCCAGGGCCCGCTGGAAGAAAGGATCCTGGCGTACGCCCTCGACCGCCTCGAAGTCGTTCTTCCCCTGACAGAGCAGGCCCACATAGGTGCGGATCAGGTCGATATGGGGAATCCCATGACGCAGCGGAATCGACTTGAGCCGCTTCTTCAAACCGCTGTGACGGTTGAGAAGAGGACCGATCACCGCCAGGCCGGCATGGGAGGCGTAGATTTCCGTGTCGCTTTGCTCGAAGATGAAGGTCATGGCAGGTTCACCCTATGGATGAAATCATGGGAATGGCCTGGTTCGCGATTTTACGCGATGATCATCGTGCAAACGAGTGTTCAGGGGTGGGGGAAGTCACGGATTCAGGTGACAGTTTGCCAGCATAAAGGGCAACAAAGGCCTCCTGAGATACACCAAGCTCTCTCCGAAGCTGTTCTTTTTCCATCGTAAACACCTCGGCGAAGGCATCATCCACGCCGAGGGGAGGCACGAGGATGCGTTCGGGGTCGATGCCTGTTGCCGCGACGATGTCTTCTTTCAGGAGAGGGTTTATGGCGATGATACGATCACACCGTCGCAGAACGTATCTTTCCTGTGCAGTGCCGACAAAGGAGGCGGCCTCGAAGCCGATGACTGGACGGCGCCGGCGGCGCAGCCGGGAAAGGTGAATGTAGGGCAGGATCGAGACGAGGCATTTTCCGTAGACGATGAGGGAGCCGCTCGCCTTCGCGCCCCCATTGAACAGAATCCGCTTCGCTGCATGCCGGGAAAAGTGGAAAAGCTTCTTGGTGCGAACCTTCCAAGGTGGATCGTCGTCGCGCAGGCGGGTGGGGAGGTGGAGGATGTCGAACCGCTCATGCGGCGCGATGCCGTAGTTCCGTGCGACATCGTCTTCGGATATGTTTTCCGGTCGCTCGTACCCGGGTGCGACCAGTTCAACCCGTGTGCCCTGCCGAACAAAGGCGCGACAGGAGGCGACGATGTGAATCGGATCGGAGCGCGCCTTGAGGATGTCTCGTGGCGAGACATAGACAAGGTGCGGCGCGGGGGGAAAATCCGTCATGAGACAGCCGCCGATTGCGAAAGCTCATTCCGTGCAAACAGGCGCCAGAGAACGACGAGATAATACAGACCCGGGATGATCAGGGCGGCACTGTAGCCGATGGCCGTTCCCGGTGCCTGCCATTGCCAAGCCAGCGGCGGAATGCAGACGAGCGTCGCCAGAAGCTGGATCACCGTTCCGATGAAGATCGTTCCCGTCCGGCGTAGCGCCAGCAGGAGGTGGTAGACGGAAAAGAAACCGAGGATGAAGACGACACCGGGCATGAACAGCCACAGGATTCCGGGCACCGCGGCGTAGTGTTCGCCAAAGAGAACCAGCACCAGCCATCGGGATGAAACGGCCAGAACCGCAAAGCCGACGAGAACGGCCGCCGTCGCATATCCGGTGATCTGCACGAAGAGGCGGCGCAGCCGGTTCGTGTCACCCTCGGCGCTCAGGCGGGCCATTTCCGGGTAGATGACGATGCTCAATGGATCGAAGAAATAGGCCAGCAGCATGGCCAGACGACGGGTAAGGCTGTAGATTCCGACACTCTCGGCCGAAACGAACTTGCCTAGAATGAGCACGTCGAGGTTCTTGGAGAAGTAGCGCAGGGTGGTGGTAAGGCTGACGTGGAAGATGAAGCCAGCCATCTGTCTCCAGGGAAGATCGACCCGGCGCCAGCCCAGAAGATCCCTCATGAGTTCCCGCGGCCGGATCGGCACCGGAAATACGATCCGGCACATGACCGCCTTCACGAGCGCCCCGACGAGTCCGGTTGCAGCATAGGCGACGGCCACATGGGAAAGGCTGCCGGTCGCGTAGGCGGTTGCCCCGACAACGCACAGGGACAGGGGACCGAACAAGCCATCATACCAGGAGATGAGGCGATAGCGCCCGGCAATCCGCAGAAAGGCCGTCATGGTCGGATTGAAAGCCATGAAGACCTGATAAAGCGCTAGAAGCGTCAACGGCCATGCAAGTTCCGGCTCCCCGTAGAACAGTGCCGAGACCGGCCAGGCGGTGGCCGCGATGATGAGTGCGCCTCCAGCCGCCTTTGCCGCGTCCAGAAGAAAGAGAGCGGCCGCGAGGATGCCCAGTTCTCTTTTCCTTCCGGCATGGAGGGCATCCGCGCCGAACTTGATCGCCGCCTCCGAGGTTCGGAAGTCGAGCACCGCGAACACGATCCCGACATAGGACATGGCCAGCGCATAGAGGCCGAAATCCCGGGGCAAGAGAAAGCTCGCCACCGCGAAGGCCTGCAGGATGCTCGAGAAAGAGCGAACCATGCTGCCGCTCAGCACCGTGGACAGGTTCCGCAAAAGTGGCGTCCGTCGAATGGATGTCAGACCGCGCGGCAAGGCGATACGAGTTTCTGCAACGGGATCATCGCGGCCCAATTACGGGAGCGGAGATCAGGTACTTTCTTCTGCCTCTGTGGAAAAATGTTTTTGGTAGACCTCGACAGCGCTGCTGTAGTCGTCGATCTGCCCGATATCGATCCAGTAATCCTCGATGCGATACCGGGCGATCTTCTCCCCGGCCGCCAGCATTTCCTTGATCAGATCGTCCATGCCGTAGTAACGGTCGTTGGGAATGAACCTGAAGATGCTCGGCGACATGGCGTAAATCCCCGCGAGGATCTCGAATTCGAGGTCGGGCTTCTCCTCCACGCCGACCACGTAGTGGCCTTCAGAGATCACGTTCCCGAACCTAAAGGGGGGTGAGGATCTTCTTGGTCGCAATCGTCAAATCGACCTCGGGCCGCTCTCTCGAGAACGCGAGGATATCGGCCAGGTTTGCCTTGGTCAGGATGTCACCGTTCATGAGCAGGAAGGGTTCCATCAGCGCGTCCTTTAGCAGGCTCAGGGGGCCGCAGGTGCCGAGGGGTTTCTCCTCCTCGCTGTAGTGGATCCGCACGCCGTATTTCTCGCCGGTGCCGAGATAGGCCCGGATGTAGTCCGAACGGTAGTTGAGGGCGATGTAGACGTCGGCGAACCCCTGTTTGGCCAGCCTCTCGATCTGGATCTCGAGCAGCGCCTTCTCGCCGAGGGGTAGCAGAGGTTTCGGAATGACCTCGGTAAAGGGCCTCAGCCGCATGCCGAGACCGCCAGCCAGAATGACCGCTTTCATGGTTCCTCCCCGAACAGGAATGGCGTGGTCCGTTTCATCACCGTCTGGCAAGCTCCCGCGCCGGATTGCCGACGGTGGTGACACCCCCCGGAACGTCCCGGGTTACCACCGCACCCATGCCGACGACGGCCGAACGTCCGATGGTCAGAGGCTTTGCAGGCGTGCCCTGCCTAATTACGGCTGAAGCGCCAACATACACGAAATCCTCGATTTTCACATTCCCATTGCATCCAACGCGGGGTGCAAACGTCACGAAATCGCCGATGATGCAATCGTGCTCAACATAGCTGTAGATATTGGCGTGAAAATGCCGACCGATCCTGATGTTGCTTGTGAAAACGACTCTCGAAAGCGCTATAAGGCCTTCTCCATAAGTTACATCATCGTACATCTCGACATCTGGATGAATAACATCAATGAACGCATGGCCTCTTTCCGCACACTTATCTGCGATTTTTTTCTGATCGAAGGATTCGAAATAGCGATCGTGATTTTACATTCAAGTTCAGCGGCTCTATCATGAGATACAACCTCAATCCCGTTAATAATAGAGCCAATACGATCAGGGTCATTTTCTATAAAGAATATACCATCACATCCATTGTATAGCTTCCGGACAACCGGAAGAACACATCGACCGAAGCCTCCGGATCCGCAAATACCGATATTGAACATGGAATTTATTGTCTTGGTCTTGTCTTCATAAAGAAAATATTCCCCCTCGGGAGCTTCGCGAAATCCCAACCCCGCTCGGAATGTTGACGATCCGTCGCGCGAGGGAGTGCGCCGTCGAGAGATCCATGCGCGGACAGGCCCTGTAAGGTGCCTGATCGCTCAGTAGCCCCCATACCGAGCGTGACATGTAGCCTGCCGCGTTGAGCGCCTCCAGCAAAGCGTCGCGTTCGTCGCTATACGCTCCATCGAGAAGGAGCGCCTGCAGCCAGTAGTTGCTGCGGCAATCTTCCGGTTCCTCCACGACGGTCACCTCGTCGATGTCGCGGAACGCTTCCACATAGGCCCGGTGCAGTGCCCTCTTGCTCACGAGCATGCCGGGCAGCTCCGCGAGCTGCGCGCAGCCGAGGGCTGCGTTGATGTTCGGCATGCGGTAGTTGTAGCCAATCTCGTCGTGCCGATATTCCCAAGGGTGATCCAGCTTCGCGGTCGTCGTCAGATGGCGGGCATGCCGCGCGAGATCGGCATCATCCGTCAGGATCGCACCGCCTCCACCCGTGGTGATGATCTTGTTCCCATTGAAGCTCAGGCAGCCGAGGGGGGCGAAGGTGCCGGCGTGACGTCCCCCGCGCGTGCTGCCGAGCGCCTCGGCCGCGTCTTCGACAAGAGCGAGACCGAAGGCCTCAGCGACATGGCGGATCTCCTCCATGCGTGCGGGATGGCCGAAAACATGCACCGGCACCACCGCCCGGATGGGGCGCCCGGTATGGCGGTTGCGGAGCGTGCCGTCCTCCATCTCCGCCGTCTGCTCGAGATGTTCGGCAAGCTTGCCCGGGTCGAGACCGAGAGTGCGTTCCTCACTGTCGACGAAATGGGGAACGGCCCCGCAATAGGCCACGGCATTCGCCGTCGCGATGAAGGACAGGGCCGGCACGATCACCTCGTCGCCGGCACCGACCCCCGCCAGGCGCAGGGCGACGTGAAGCGCGGCGGTACCGTTAACCACGGCTACGACATGGGCGGCTCCTGTCGTCTTCGCCAGCATCCTTTCGAAGCGGTCGACGAATGGTCCGACGGAGGAGACAAAGGTGGAGTCGAGACACTCCATGAGAAATTCCGCCTCCTTCCCGCGAAAGACCGGCGCATGCAGGGGAACCGGCGGCTCGGCGAGAACTGCCCGCACCGCATCGAGAACACGCGCGGCGAGAGCGGAGGAACGGTTAGACATCCCGGACATGGGTCTTCAGATGTTATAGATGTCCGCCTTGTAACGGGAGAGGTTATCCGGCTGCGTGAACCACGCCACCGTTTTCTCGAGGCCTCGCCTGAAGCCGTCGCGCCCGCCATGAGCAGGACGCCAGCCGAACAGCCTGAAAGCTTTGCCGTTGTCCGCCCACAGGCGCTCGACTTCGGAATTCGCCGGCCGTATTCGCTGCTCGTCGGTTTCGATCTCGATCTTGGCCCCCATGACCGAAGCGATCATTTCGGCGGTCTCGCCAATCGAGATCTCGAAGTTACTTCCGAAATTCACGACTTCGCCGCAGCCACCCTCCCCCTCGAGAGCATGGATGAAACCGTCCACCGTGTCGGCAATATAGTTGAAATCCCGTGTCGGCGTGACCGCCCCGAGACGTATGCGACACCGACCACTGGCGATCTGGGTGATGATGGTGGGGATGACCGCGCGTGCCGATTGCCGGGGACCGTAGGTGTTAAATGGCCGGACGATGACCACCGGCAGATCGAAAGAGACGTGAAAGGCATAGGCCATCTGGTCGGCGGCGATTTTGCTCGCCGAGTAGGGGGACTGACCTTGGAGGGGATGTTCCTCCGTAATGGGCACGAAGCGCGCGGTGCCATAGACTTCGCTGGTCGAGGTATGGAGCACGCGGCCGACGCCCAGCTGCCGCGCCGCCTGCAGAACGTTCAGCGTGCCGCGAACATTGGTTTCGACGTAGGTATCGGGCGAGTGATAGGAATAGGGAATGGCGATGAGAGCCGCGAGATGGAGGACGGCATCGCACCCCTCCATTGCCGTTCGCACCCCATGGGGGTCGCGAATGTCGCCCGCGAAGACGTCGAGCGCATCCCGGATGCGGGAGGGGACATGATCGAGCCACCCCCAGGAATTGAACGAATTGTAGTAAACGAAGGCCCTGACGTCGTAACCGCGTTCGACGAGGGCTTCAGTTAGGTGCGAACCGATGAAGCCATCGGCGCCTGTGACGAGAATCTTCCGGAATTTCATAACTTTGTTCCACCTGATTGCCTCTGTCGGCCCAGAGAATGTTGCACGATCGGCTCTCTCACGCCCCGCCATGCCGCGGGAGCATTCCGTTCTGTGCAAGCAGGCGTTGCCGACGCTTGGCTGTCTTGAGGAAATAGGCTTCCGCAATCATCGAGCCGGTCCATGTCCATAGAATCCACTGGGTGGAGATCTGAACGATGAAGTTGTTGCCGAGGCCCCCCAGCCAGTAGGTAACGAAGGCAAAGATTGCCATCATCATGCCAACGCGATGGACTGCATCCGGATAAGGAAGCGAAGTTCTAACCGCATAAAATAGACGCAAGGTAAAGTAGATCAGGAAAGCGACTATCAGGAGCAGCCCTGTGTATCCCATGAAGACGAGCGCGTTGAGGAACTGGTTCTCCGGGTTGCCGATGCCGAACCGACCAATCATCTGCGTTCCGAAATCCTGCGCGAGGAAGGTTTCCACGATCCACGTCCACTTGTTTCCCCGGCCGTAACCGACCCTGGCGAACTCGCTCTCGCCGAGGAGGAAACCGAGTTCGTCCTCGAACCGGTACTGCACCACAGGCACGGTGAGGTAGAGGAGGATGACGGTCGTAACGATCGCTGTCAGGGTCAACCACTTACGCCGTAGGAAACTGTAGAGGAGGACGGCGACAAGCGTAGTCACCCATGCCGACCGCGAATAGGTGGCATAGAGCATGTAGAGCGCCATTGGCACCATCGTGATCTGCCACCACGTGAACCGATGATCGCGACTATCGTGTAATGCGAAGAAGATCAGGGTCGCGAACGCCCCCATGAAGGCCAGCTCATACACGCCTTCGTAAACTCCGGAGATGCGTTTGATCCCATGTCGCCCTTCGAGATAGAAGGCTGATACTTCGCCAGTGCTGAGACCGCTTGCCGGATCGTAGACCTCCGAGAAGCTGTGCAGGTTTATGCCGAGGAGCTGTTGCCCGATGGTGAGGAGAAAGGGAGGAATGAAGCTGGCCAGAATCACAAGGATAAGCTTGTAACGATCTTCAGGCCTTTGGAAATAGAACTTGCCGATAAAGTAGAACAGGGTGGTGGAAACGAAGCGAGAGATGAGATCGAATGTGTTGTAGGTGTATTGCGGCATGGCCGCAACCTTGAGCATGCCTAGAATGATTATAAGAGAAAGATAAGCCATGACGACGAGATCCTCCTGAATGAGGAGCTTTCGCGCCTTTGTCCGGCTGAGGCCTACCAGAGCGAGAATCGGCACTATCACACCAGCAATATAGAGTGGGGAAACGAGACCTTTCGCCTTCACCCACCAGAACATGTCCAAGGTCGGCTTGGTCAACAGACTGATGTAAACGCCCTGCCGCGGATACTTGATAAAAGCAATGATGATTGCAAGTACCAGAAGATACCCCAGAACGATCATGGCACGACTTTCTCTGCCATACTTGCATTTAAACCAAATGGTCCCGCGCTTCCGCCTTTTTTGAACCAGCGTTCGACCCAGCTTGCGAGGACGTGCAGGGTCCACATCTCTGCCACTTGAGATGTATCGCCTTCGCAAAAACGGCGCACTCGAGACTCCAAGGCAGAACGTCGCATGAAGCGCAAATCATCACATAGCATATCCATCCTGTCCAGAATGCTCTCGGCCATGATCTCTACTCCCCAAGAGTGCAGAGGAATGCAGAAGCCCTTCTTCGGAGAAGAAAGAATCTCTCCCGGCACGCAACCTTCAAGGGCACGCTTGAAAACGTACTTCGGCTCGCCATCCTTTACCTTCCAGCGCATCGGCACTGAGAGGGCGAAGGCGCACAAATCATGATCAAGATAGGGAGCTCGAACCTCTACCCCGTGACGCATGCCCAAGCGGTCGGCGCGGAGCATATAAAAGTTCGGAATATTGAACCGCAGGCCGACATAGGACATCCAGTTCACATCATGATCCCGCGCCCCCTCTTCGGGCGGGAAGAGCGCATCGTATTCCGCCCGTATCGCTGCAATCACCTCATGGCTGTCCCATTTGCGTGCGCGCATCGAGAATTCTGGATGGAGGAGCACTGGTTTTTCGCTGCTGCGGAAGCTCGGTGCATTGCCCCAGAACAGCTCTTGCCCGTGATAGGCGCGATGGAACATCTCCACCAGCCGTTCCGATCTGGACAGGTTTCGTACTGCCGCGAAGCCGATGCGGCGTAGCGGCGCGGGCATTGCGCTCCACGCACGAAACAAGGGATAGGCGTGCCGATAGCGCTGCCAGTTACGATAGCCCAGAAAGAGTTCATCGGGACCATCCCCGGTGAGTACCACCTTGATCCCGGCTTCGCGCGCCATTTCCGCAAGAAAATAGATGGGTATACCAGTCGGATCGGCGAGAGGGTCGTCGAACACGTCTGCCACCTCATCAATCATGCGGACCATATCCTCACGCGCGACCACCCGCTCGTGGTGTACGAAGCCGAGACGCGTGGCCGTGGCACGCGCGACTGAAGCCTCGTCGTGATCCGGTTGATCGGCAAAACCGATGGAGAAGGAGTGGATTGGCCGGTCCGTATGTGTGCCCATCAGCGACGCAAGGCCGGTAGAATCGACACCCCCCGAAAGGAAGATGCCAACTGGCACGTCGCTCACCATCCTGAGGTCCATCGTCCGGTCGAGATGTGCGCGTAACATCCCGACGATCTCCCCCTCGTCATCCGGCACCGGCACGGGATGCGGTGTCCACCAGGTGCCGATCTCCGGCCCCCCCCGCGCGGAGACGGAGAAACACTCCCGGTGCAAGTTTCGAGATTCCGGCAAATAGCGTCGCCGGCGGTGGTACGAAGCCGAAGGTCAGGAAATGGTAGAGCGCCCTTTCGTCTAGTTCCCTTTCCATCCAGGGAAGTGAGAGCAGTGAACGAATCTCGGACGCGAAAGCGAAGATTCCGCCTTCTCGGCACCAGTAAAGCGGCTTTTTGCCGATCCGGTCGCGCACGAGAAGAAGCTCCCGCCGTCCTCCATCCCACACGGCAAAAGCGAACATGCCGGTCAAGAGATCGAGACACTCCATCCCTCGTTGCCTGTAGAGAGAAAGCAGTGTTTCCGTATCCGATTCCGACTCGAAATGATGGTTCGGAAGGTAATCGTGCCGCAATTCTCGAAAGTTGTAGATCTCGCCATTGAACACGATTGCCGTACCATCCTCAGCAACCATCGGCTGATGGCCGGCAGGAGAGGGATCGAGAATCGAAAGGCGGCGATGCCCGAGGCAGATCCCGGCTACAGCATCCAGCCAGAGTCCTGTGTCGTCGGGCCCCCTATGTTGCAGAAGCTCATTCATATGCGCGACCTCCCGCCGGATCTCCTCCGGGGACCGACTTCCGTCAGTGCAGAATATGCCGTTGATACCGCACATGCGTCAGTGGTCGTCAGCCTGCTTCACCACATGGAAGGCATAGCCAAGGGGCCAGGTGCGGAAATAGGCGAGACGGCCTGGATCAATCCCGAGCCTCAGCAGGCCATAATAGCCCAGCTCAGGCAGGCGGACGAGAAGCCGAGCCGGATAGGACAGCGGCTGGAGGCCGACACGGCGGATGGCTTTCGGCAGGACCTCCAGCACCCGCACCGTGGTCACGAGGCTGACCCCCACCATGTCGCCGACCGGTCTGACGTCGATCACCTCGAAGCCGGTCTCCTCGAACATCCGCCGCAGGCAGAAGGAGGTGTAGCGGTGAAAGTCGTAGGGCTGTTCGTGCTCGCCGATGGCAAAGGGCGCCGTGCCGATCAGCGCGCCGCCGGGTTTCAGCACGCGGCGGATCTCACGCAGAACCTGCTTCGGCTCGTAGAGGTGTTCCATGACCTCGGTCAGCACCACGCAATCCACCGTTCCGTCGTCAATGGCCAGCGGTCCGTCGCCGATCTCGATGTCAGGCCTGCGGGAATGGGCGGCGTTCGCCGGCGGCCAGTCGGCGGCAATATATGTGGCGAATTTCTCTCGCAGCATCGGTTCGAGGGGTCGGTCGCCGGCGCCATAGTCGAGCACGAGTTCCCCCTGCGGCAGGGAGTCGAAATACGCTTTGAACCGCTCGAACTTCATCACCCGCGGCACCGGATTTCGGAGAATGGGGTAGCCCCATCCCTTCCTCGTCCTTTGCAGCTCAAGCATGACGCACGTCCCCCGATCCCATCAGAAGCCGGTCCTACAGACATGCCGCATAGATCCCGGCGAAGGTGTCGGCCATGGCGCGGATGTCGAAATCGCGGGCACGGGCACGGCGACGTTCCACCTGCGCCGGCTCCTGCAGGGTGCCGCTTTCCCAAGCTGCGCGGTATTCGACCAGACGGCGAGCGAGATCTTGCTCGTCCGCGACCACATCCTCCGGCGAGAGTGGCTCGATAATCTCCACGAGCCCACCGCCGTCACGCATCACTACCACCGGCCGGCCGAGGGCCAGTGCCTCGACGGCGACGATCCCGAAAGGTTCGCCTGCAGAGGGAAAGACGCACACGTCCGCCGACGCCATGAAATCGCCGGGGTTTTCCCTGTATCCGGTGAAGAGAACATCCTCGGACACGCCGAGATCACGTGCCAGAACCTCGAGTTCAGGCCGCAGCGGCCCGTCGCCGACAATCGCGAGCCCGGCTTCGCCACGCTTAAAGGCCCTGGCGAAGGCACGGATCAGCCGGTCGATGCGCTTGAAGCCGGCAAGCCGGCTGACTGTAGCGACGACGAACCGCCTCTCGCTCTTCCAGGAAAACGCGACAGCCGCACCGGACGCGTCTTCCGCAATCCGGTCAAGCCTCACCCCGTTCAGAATCACAGTGCCGGCCGCGGGTTCCCCGTAGAGACGGCGGGCGACATCCCGCGTGAAGCGGGAGTTCCACGTGACATGGAGGACATGGTTCCTGAGAAACCGCCGCAGCATCGAGCGCTTGATGCGATCGCGCACCGTCCCTCGCCGGCCGAAGCCGAAATTGCCGTGTTCGGTATAGACGATCGGCCGCCTCGCCCGTTTCGCGAACCGGGCGAGGGCAGGATTGAAGCTGTGGACGTGAACGATGTCGGCTTTGGCCAGACAGGCCCCGATGGCTTCCCGCCGCGACAGACCGAGATCGAAACCGCTGCGCAGCCCGGCATCGAGAACGGGAATGCCCGCTTTGGCAAACAGCGGCGCCATGCGCCCCCTCGCCCGACCGGCGAGAACGGCAACGTCGAGCCCCTGCTCCCTCTGAACGTCAGCAAGGTCGAGCACGAGCCGCTCGATGCCGCCGAATTCGAGAGACCAGAGAAGATGGACGACCTTCATGCGAGATTGAGGCTCGAGGTCAGAGGCATGAAATGCGGCAGTCGCTCGCGGTTGAAGGCCTGCGCCCGTTCCCGGTAGTCGAAGCTCGCGGCGATGACGGCCGGCGCAGGGCCTTCCGCAAATGGCAGGTGCAGCTCGATCGTATTAAGCCGATGCTGCAGGGAGAAGAACTGGCGCACCCATCTGTCGGGCAGAGGAAAGGCCGGCAGGCGCAGGCCGCGACAGGCATAGCCTGCTGGTTGTCCGTTCACGACGAGAATGTTCCGCCCCAGCTTTCGCCCCCGGGGCAGGAACAGCGGATGCTCCGCAAGAACCCGGTCGAGAAAGGTCACAAAATCCCGCCGGAAATCGGGAAGGAATGCCCGCACCTCCTCGACCGACGGCGGATCCCCGAACCACGTCTTGCGCCAGTGGAGGATCCGTTCAAGATGTCCCCGCAACACCGGCGCCTCCGTTCCGAGAAAATCGAGATCATAGAGCAGAGCTTTGCCGTGGAGCAGCAGGCCGCGAAGCTTCGTCACCCCGTAGAGATCCTCGACGGCGATACTGCCGAGCATCCGGGCGAGGAATTCGAGCGCCCATTGTCGCAGCATGGTTTTCCGCGCCTCATCCTCCATCGGCACCGGCGGCCTGACATCCTCGCCCGCCAGCAGACGGAAGTCGTGAAAGAAGGTGTAGCGGAAGCTCTCGCGGAAGAGAGATAGCGGCGCCCCAAAGAGTTGATGAACGAAGAGATAGCGTCCCTTCGCCGAAAGACCGGCGCACGGATCGGAATAACAGGCGGCCTCGTCGGCGAAGACCGCCACCATGTCGATGTCCGAGATCCCCGGCGCCCTCAGGCCGCCGATCCGATAGACGGCCACGACGCCCGGCAGTTTCACGAGCCGCTCGGTCATCGCCGCGATCTCGGCCTCGTATGCCGCAAGTGACACGAAGCGCGGATGATCGACGAGGATCACGGAAGGTCATATCCCACGAGCTGCATGGCTTCCCCGCACAGATCGCGGAATGCCTGCTTGCGTTCGGCGGACCATTCCTCGTAGGGCGGCAGCGTGTTCGTCACCGGCTGCCTGCCTCTGAGCTTGGCATAGACATAACGGTAGAGTCGCGATCGTGTCCGGTTGCAGCGATTGCGTCTCGCCTCCTCCCAGAAATCCTCCGCGACATGGATCCCTGCCGGTTCCAGAAGGCGGGTTCGGAGGTATTCGTAATCCGAAACGAGCCGTTCGAACTGCAAAACGGGTATTCCCTGCGCGACGAGTCTTTTCGTCGTGTCCGCCCAGTTCCAGCAGATCTGCCAGAACTTGCCCCTGTCGATCCAATGACGGATGTCGCCTTCGTCCTTCGGGAGGATCTGCATGTCCTCGGGGTTGCGGCGCGCATGGATCGAGGGAACGACGTTGCGGGGATCGCGGACAAGGTGGAACACGGCGACATCGCCGAAGACCTCCTTCAGGAACGGCACCGAATGGTGAAGATATCCATTCACGTCGACGAACACGCCTTCGGGAAAACGCCTGTCGATCTCCGCCTTCGCCCGTTCCAGACAGGGCACTGCCCAAGACGCCCCGAGATACCAGGAAAGCAGCCAGTATTGCCGGTCGCCGATGAACTCGTGCCGGCAGACGCATCCATCGGCCTCCTGCAACAGACCGGCCAACCAAGTCGTTCCCGATCGGCCCATTCCGGTCACGAAGACATACCTTCGCCTCATCCACCGTCCTTCCTAGACATGGAGATCCGAGCCCGCATGATGTTCACGAGACGCTCCGTCTCATGACATTCGGTTGCGCCGAAGCGTGCGGCAAGCGCTGGAGGGATGGGGGGCGACAGCCGGCGGCGCAGCACTTCCCCCAAGGGCCCCGGCATCACCGTCAGTCGGCGCGGTCGGGGCAGGCGCACCGTCGGCCAGTCCTCGCGGATGGCCGAAACCTTCCGCATGATGCCCCACGTCTCCTCGGGGAAGTCCGACCGTGCCAAGGCAAAACTGTCTCTCTTGAAGACCCCTCGACCGTCGCGCCCCCCGACATATAGCGCCGGCATCAGCATGATCTTCGACAGAAGGCTCTTGAAGGCGTGCAGGTTCCGCCGCCACCTGTCGGAAGCAATGTCGGCCAGGGTCGATTGTGCGATGCGGTCGAACACCGCGTGCAGACGCGCAGCGTTTCCTGCAGGCCGAAGCGTGAGGGTTCGGGGGCCATCGCCGGCGAGAAGACGACCGTGCCGGATCACCTCAACCGGCAGATAGTCCTCTGGCCAAGCATCGAACGCCGCTTCGGGGAGGGCGAACCAGCCGTGATGCTGGAGCGGATCCTGTTCGTACATGAACCGGCGTGCGAGAAATAGCTTCCACGCCACAGAACCGAGACGGATCGGATCGGCGAACACCTCGTCGTGGATCACCACGAGGGCGTCAAAATCCGAATAGGGCACGACTTCCCCACTGCCAAGGCTTCCATGCAGGATGCAGCAGGCGATCTCGTCGGCCAGCTGCGTGTCCATCCACCGGCGCATGCGTCCGACTGCAGGGGTGACATCTTCGGATGCGGAAAGGGTGATCTTCTGAATTTTCCCTCCCGCCCAATCTCCAAGGTCTCTAGGGCAACGCAAGGCGTTGCCGGTATGCGCCAGAAGAGCGGTTGCCTCGCGGATGAAGCGGCTCCCGGAAGGAAGAAGGGCGCCAAGACCATGACGGCGAGGCCGAAGGAAGTCGCCATTGACCAACGCCTCGAGGCGGCGCCAAGCCTTCCGACGATTGCAGGCACCGTTGACGGCTTCTTTGAGAGATGCCGTCATCTTTGGAACACACGGATGGCCGGTGCACCACTCACCGGCGCGATTCCCCCGACCTATACTCGCGCATCGGCTTCATCGACGGCGAAGACGGCCTTGACATCGAAAAGCACATGAAGCCGTCGTCCATGACAGCGAAGTGATGCCGCCCCCTTCTTCCCGAAGCTGTCGTGCCCCACCGCCACCATCACCCCGTCATATCCACCCATTGCCGGCCGCTCCACCAGCTCGATCCCGTACAGTGTCCTAGCCTCGTCCGGGTCGGCCCAGGGATCGTGGACATCGACCCTCATCCCGTAATCCTCAAGCTCGCGGATCACGTCCACGACCTTGGTATTGCGCAGATCCGGGCAGTTCTCCTTGAAGGTCAGCCCCATGACCAGCACTCGCGCACCGTTGATCTGGATGCCCTTGCGGATCATCTCCTTCACCATGCGGCCCGCGACATAGGCGCCCATGCCGTCATTGATCCGGCGCCCGGCGAGGATCACCTCGGGGTGGTAGCCCACGGCCTGGGCCTTGAAGGTCAGGTAATAGGGGTCGACGCCGATGCAGTGCCCGCCGACAAGGCCGGGGCGGAAGGGGAGGAAGTTCCACTTCGTGCCCGCGGCCTCGAGCACGTCCTGCGTGTCGATTCCCAGCCGGTTGAAGATAATGGCCAGCTCGTTCATCAATGCGATGTTCAGGTCGCGCTGGGTGTTTTCGATCACCTTCGCTGCCTCGGCCACCTTGATCGACGGGGCTTTGTGGGTGCCGGCGGTGACGATCTCGGAATAGAGCGCATCCACCTTGTCGGCGACCTCGGGGGTCGAGCCCGAGGTTACCTTGACGATGGTCTCGAGCCGGTGCTCCTTGTCGCCTGGGTTGATGCGTTCGGGGCTGTAGCCCACAAAGAAATCCCGATTGAAGTGCAGGCCCGAGGCCCGCTCCAGAACGGGCACGCAGTTCTCTTCGGTAGCGCCGGGATAGACAGTGGACTCATAAATCACGATATCGCCGGGCTTGAGCACGCGCCCGACGGTTTCCGAAGCCGCCAGCAGGGGGCGCAGATCGGGCCGCTTGTGCCCGTCGATCGGAGTCGGGACGGTGACGATGTAGATATTGCAATCGGCGATCTCGGTCGTGTCGGTGGTGAAGGTCAGCTGGGCGGCGGCGGCCAGCTGATCCGGCTCGACTTCCCGTGTGCTGTCACGTCCTTCCCGCAGTTCCGCGATGCGCGCGGCGTTGATGTCGAACCCGACCACCGGCCGAATCTTCCCGAAAGCGACCGCCAGCGGCAGGCCGACATAGCCCAGGCCGATGATGGCGAGTTTGGCGTTCTTCAAATCGCTTGCTCCAGACATTCAATAATAACTCACTTCCCGTAGTATTCCCGATACCATTCGACGAAGCGTCGGACGCCCTCGCGCACGTCCGTCTGCGGCTGGTATCCGGTCAGCCGCTTCAGCAAGGTTGCGTCGGCCCAGGTGGCGAGCACGTCGCCTTTCTGCATCTCCATCATCTTCTTCTCGGCCTTCATCCCCAGCGCCGCCTCGATCGCCTCGATGAAATCGAGCAGACGCACCTTGTCGGAGTTGCCGATGTTGACGATGCGAAAGGGCGCCACCGGCGACAGGCTGTCGCCCTCGGCGATGTCCCCGGGGGAGGCGGGCCGCTCGGGCACCGCGTCGATCAGCAGGCGGATGGCGCGCACGAGATCCTCGACATAGGTGAAGTCGCGCCACATCTCGCCGTGATTGTAGACCTCGATCGGCCGGCCCTCGAGCATCGCCCT
>Ga0256839_1000644_pt1 | contig 44653 bp, 36 predicted proteins | sample 354166metaG_FD_185968 | JGI IMG/M metagenome (GOLD analysis project Ga0256839, IMG submission 185968) | Hydrothermal vent microbial communities from Mid Atlantic Ridge, Atlantic Ocean - 354-166 | ecosystem: Environmental > Aquatic > Marine > Hydrothermal vents | place: Atlantic Ocean: Mid...
TGTCTACTCTCGTGCCATAGCACCCTTTTGGGATGCACAAATAGGTCTTGCCTATGACAAAAATGCAGATGCTTCTAAAACATGGGCATCTTTTGGCATAGCAGGACTAGCTCCCTACTGGTTTGAGACACGTGCAATACTTCTTGTCAATGGCGATGGTAATATCGGACTCAGACTTGATGCAGAATATGAAGCTCTCTTTACCCAAAGACTCATACTCACACCTTCATTGGAAGCAGATTTTTATACCAAAGATGACGCTGAACTTGGGTTAGGTTCAGGGCTTTCAAACATAGAAGCCGGTTTACGTTTACGTTACGAGTTTGTCCGTGAGTTTGCCCCATACATTGGAGTGAGTTGGGAAAAAACATTTGGTAATACACGTGACCTTAACCCAGTAAATGAAACTAATTTCTTATTGGGAGTGAGGTTTTGGTTTTAACCAAATACTCAGTATTTTGATATATTCCTTTATACTTCCAGTAAATTTATTTTATTGAAAAGTTACCATACGACATAATAAAAAATATACGGTATCGACAACCCTGAAGTACTTACAGATGGAAATGCAGCGATTAGCCCATTTAGCTAACTAAATCTTCACTCTTGCTTCTAAAGCACGTGAGAGTGACACCATATCGATATTTTCAAGCTCTACGCCCGTAGGTACGCCTTGGGCTATTTTAGTAAAGTGGATATCCAGACCTTTAAGCTTGTCTTCGATATAGAGTATCATCGTATCGGTTGCGATACTGGGGGGAAATGCAAAAATAATCTCATCTACCCCTTCAACTGCATAAAAGAGATGCGCTTCATCCAAATCACGTACCTCTGAGACAACATAATATACCCCGTTAAACTGTCCACTCTCTTCGATACTCAAAATATCCTTGGCAGATTGTACGATACAGAGTTTGGAGAGATCACGCCCGGGATCGGAGCAGATAGAACAGAGTTCATCCTCACTCATATTGTGGCATTTGCTACATCGGCGTATACTATTCACTCCATTCTCAAGTGCATGTGCTAATTTCATCGCAGCGAAGCCATCCTCCATCACAGCATAGTATGCCAGACGAATTGCTGTTTTTTTGCCAATCGAAGGTAGAGAAGAGAAAGCATCAACCAAATTTTCAAAAGCTTCTATTTTGTAACTTTTCATACAGTATCTATTTTCTCTATGATGCTCTATGGTAATCACAAGCTTTGGAATACTCTACTACGGATTTTAAAAAAGTGACCACTTTTTGATGCTCAGGATGCATACTATAAGCATCTAGACCCCCTTTACTCTCAAAAGAGGCAATGATACTTAGATCCATAGCACGATCTGCCTCTATAAAGTTTACCCCAATCTCCATACTTTTCAAACTTGGAACGCTTCCCGTAAGATTTTCAAGCATCTCTTTAGCCTGAGCTATATTACTCTTTTTATTCTCTTCTTTAAACTTAAACATGACGATATGTACAAGCATCTTCTCACCTCTAGCTCTATTTTTGTGATTATAACTAAATTATGGTAGAATTCGCCCAAATATTCCCACACCTTTTGGAGAAATAGATGGCAGAAATAGATTATTATGAAGTTCTTGAGGTCAGTCGCAACTGCTCGGGTGCAGAACTCAAAAAGTCATACCGAAAACTAGCACTAAAATATCACCCCGACAGAAATCCTGACGACAAAGAAGCTGAAGAAAAATTTAAAATGATTAATGAAGCCTATCAGGTACTCTCTGATGAAGAAAAACGCTCTATTTACGATCGCTACGGAAAAGCAGGACTGGAAGGTCAAGGAGGTATGGGTGGCGGCTTTGGTGCATCAAGCATGGATGATATTATGGATATTTTCAACTCTATGTTTGGTGGCGGTGGTTTTAGCAGACGCTCACGCAGAGAAGCAGGACAAACGTATGCACTCGATTTTGAAATAGAACTTACCTTAGCCTTTCATGAGGCTGTCTTTGGATGTACAAAAGAGGTAGATATTACCTATAAAGTAGCCTGTGAAAGCTGTGAGGGTACAGGGGCAAAAGATGCGAAGCTAGAGACCTGTAGCTATTGTGGCGGTCAAGGACAGGTACTGATGCGTCAAGGACCCATGCAGTTTGCTCAAACATGCCCGCAGTGTCAAGGAGAAGGCAAAAAGATACAAAACCCATGTCCAAGTTGTCAAGGAAAAGGGTTCCGCCTAGAAGAGGACACCGTAAGCATTACTATTCCCGCAGGTATAGATTCGGGACATAGATTGCGTGCACAAGGTTATGGAAATGAGGGAAGAGGAAAAAAGCGCGGAGATATGTTTATTACCTTTTTGGTCAAAGAAGATGAGAACTTTGTGCGTAACGGTACAGATATCTATATTGAAGTCCCCGTCTTCTTTACGCAGTCTATATTAGGTGAGACCATCTCTATTCCTACCCTTGACGGAGAGATAGACTTACATCTCAACAAAGGGACAACCGACAAAGAACAGTATGTTTTCCCCGGAGAGGGTGTAGTCGATGTGCACACAGGAGAAAAGGGACGTCTTATTGCACAAATTAAACTGATTCTTCCTAAAAAAACAGATGATAAACAAAAAGAGCTTCTAGAAAAACTTCAAGAGAGCTACGGTGTAGAAAGCCGTCCGCATACAAGCAGTTTTGAAGATGCTTTCAAGAGAGTCAAATCTTGGTTTAAGAGCTAATATACCTTATAGACCTTACCACTTCTTTTTCCTATGCTATACCGGGTTCTAGACCCTCTATCCATTCTCTTTTACTCACATGATTATATTTTAAGTTAAAAAAAGCTATACTCTATAAAAGATAATTTTTATCCATATTAAAGGAGAAGAAGATGGCAAAAAGAGGCAATTCTATTATTAAAGGACTCGATATAAATGAGATTATTACCCAACTCAATAAAGCCTATGCAGATGAGTGGTTGGCATACTATCAGTACTTCATAGAGGCCAAAGTAATCAAAGGCATTATGAAAGATGCTGCGATTGCAGAGCTACAGCAACATGCTACCGATGAATTAAGGCATGCCAATATGGTAGCTGATCGTATCTTACAGCTTGGAGGCACCCCTCTGCTTCATCCAAAAGAGTGGTTTACCCACACAAACTGTGGGTATGAAGCGCCTGAAGATTTTGATGTAGTGGGTATTTTAGAAGATGCGATTAAAGGAGAACAGTGTGCTATTAGTATCTACTCGCAAATTGCCGATATGACCAGAGACAAGGATATCGTTACCTATGATATCGTATCTGAAATACTTGCTGATGAGGTAGAGCATGAGGAAGATCTACAGGCACTTCATGATGATATTACAGAGTTTGTAGAGGATATTAAAAAGAAACTCTAAGAACTTTTTTATGGTTTCATATACTCGTTGATAATGAAGTTTTGAAATATAAAGAGTATAGAAGAAGGATCTACTACCTCTCCCCAGTAGTAGATAAAGAGAAGTTGTTTTACATTCCTGAAGCTACGGCATCTTTAAGTGTTTTTCCAATTTTAAACTTAGGTGCGGTATGTGCCGGTTTTGTATATGTTTTATTTGTACCCGGTACTTTTCCAGATTTCTCTTTAACTTCAACGGTAGAAAATGTACCAAAACCTACAAGCGATACAGTCTCTTTGTTTACAAGTGCCTCTGTTACTGAAGCAGTAAATGCTTTTACGGCTCTCTCTGCTGCTGCTTTAGAATCAAATTCACCGTTTTTCTGTACCAATTCTACAAAATCTGATTTTGTCATTCTTTTATCCTTTTTTTTAGATGCACGCATTATAACATAGATTAATCTTAAATCATACTAAAAAATACCCTAAATATCGATATTCTTGTAAAAAAAGTAATAAAATTAAATAATATTAAGAAGAAAATAAAAAAAATTATGCTTAAGGTAATAAAAATAAAACAAATCAAAAAACAAAATGGTGCGCACGAGAGGATTTGAACCTCCACGCCGCGAAGCACGAGCCCCTCAAGCCCGCGTGTCTACCGTTCCACCACGTGCGCAACTATTTAAAAAACGTATCTAAAGCAAAAGCTTCATCTACTTCGCTAACGCTGTGTTTTCTTCAGCAGAAAGCTCATGTGACTAGTCACATTAAATAAACAATACTTTTATAGTTGTATAAAAACTTAAAACTGAGGGATGATCTACAACGCAAAGCGCTATAGATGTTTGTTTTTAAGATTAACCTAAAAACGGATTTGCATAGAGTGCAATCAGTGCAATAACCAAGGTATAGATAACCTGCGCTTCAATCATCGCAAGTGCAATAAACATCGTAGTCATAAGTTTACCGCCTAGACCCGGGTTTCTTGCAGTACCGGCAATCGTAGCAGCTGCAGTATGTCCCATACCAATAGCACCGCCAAGCGCAGCAAGACCAAGCCCCACACCTGCAGCAACTACCGAATATGCCTTAATCATAGATTCACCGTCTGCATCAGCAGCAAATGCAACAGTACCAAGTGCCAAGAAGAGTAAGAAAAACTTTTTCATTATTATATCCTTTAAATTCATAGGTTTAAGGTCCCTTATGACCGTTTCTAAAGTCTGTTCGGATAGCGTAAACAATGTTGCCATTGCCAACCTAAACATAAATGCCTAGATTTCCCTACTAATCACTTTATATAAACGTAAAATTATAGCAAAAGATGATTTAACCTACACTAAAAAATCTACTAAACCTTTGTATTGCTTTCTAGTTTTATCTTTTCAGGATCCATCATACTTTCTAGGTCTGCATTAGCAAAAATGGTTTGAAGAAGATTTGCTTTATCTAGATTGAGTGGTTCAAAGTTATACTTTTTCAAAAGTTCGGGAAATTCAAAAATCGATTGATCGATCTCAAAAACACCTTCTGTTGCTTTCAAGGTCTTGAAGTGTTTCAGAAAAATTTGAACATTTTCATTGTCACTTTCTATATCCTCATAATCGCCAAAGGCAATAACATATACTCCTGCATAAAATGCAGATTCCACAAAATTCCGTATGCGTCTTGATAGTATCTCTCGTGTGGGAAAATGTTTTAAATGTATCAGCACCAAATGATATCTCTCTTTACGTTTTGATTTTTGGTTATGCTCGGTAATACTTGGTCTGTTGCAGCACAAAACCTCTTTATGTCTTTGGATAATTCTCTTCTCTAGTCTATCAAACAAAGCATACATCATTTTATCACTGTATGCCGTCTCATAAAGCTCTATGTTTTGCAAGGTTGAGAGGGAATAAAACTTCTTTTTCCCATAATCAAACATCTCTACTTTCAAAGATCCGTGTGGCAGCTTGGTAAGTAATTCCAAACAAAGACTCTCTATTAGCCTATCTACTTTTGCTTCCGACGCTTTGTCATACAGTAGGGTAAAACCCCCGTCATCACTACCGGTATATAAAGGTATCTCCTCATTTCCCCCTCTTAGACTACCTAAATGAAACCCCCAAGGAAATGCATATCTTGTATCTTTTTGAGTCTCTTCTGTTTTTACTTTCATCTCTTCTATGCTCTCTTACTTTTTTTCTGCCTATGCTAAAAACTCCGGCGTTGCGAGTTCGACCTTGTTACCTTTTTGCTCCATCACTATCACTGTAATTATATCTCCTTCTTTATAGCGTTCATGAAGATTCTCTACCCGCTCTTTTGCCACCTTTGAGACATGCAACAAAGCATCAAAGCCGTCTGGCATCTCTACGAACAATCCAAAATCAACAATACGTTTTACCTTCCCCTCATAAGGCTCTCCTACGGTATATTCCGTCTGCTTTTTTGCAGGTACCGAGGCAAGATTTTCTATATGCTCTTTGGCAGCGGCTACTTTTTGCTTGTCCCTACCTGTTACTTTAACGCCTCCCGTGTTGCGATCAAGATCGATACTCACTTCAAATTTCCCTATAATTTCGCGGATGGTAGCGCCTGCACGTCCTATAATATCGACAACTTTAGAGGGATGAATAAAAAAGTTTTCTGTACTTGGCAACGCCTGACTTGTCCGTATCTGCCTTACTGCATCTTCCATCTGCGACAGAATCTGCTCCTTTGCTTTGCGTGCCTGTATAAGTGCCTCTTTTAACACCCCCGTCTCTATCCCGCTCAACTTAATATCCATCTGCATCGCAGTGACACCCTCTCTTGTTCCTGCAATTTTAAAATCCATGTCACCGTCATAGTCTTCAAGCCCCATAATATCGGTAAGCACTGCATACCTACTTCCCTCTGCTACAAGCCCCATGGCAATCCCTGCAACCAATGAGGTGGTTTCTACTTCGGCAGCACGCAGTGCCAAAGAGCCTCCGCACACCGTAGCCATAGAAGAGGAACCGTTGGATTCCAAGATTTCAGAAACCACTCTAATCGTACCCTCATATGATAAAGCGACGGTAGGCTCTAAGGCACGCTTGGCAAGATTGCCGTGCCCCAACTCCCTGCGTCCGGGAGCCCCGACAAAGGAAGCCTCTCCTACAGAATAACCCGGAAAGTTATAGTGCAGCATAAAATTTTCGGAATGACTCTTTTTCGAAGTAATCATCTCATAAGTCTGCGCATCTTTTTTCTCACCCAGTGTCACAGTCACAAGTGCCTGTGTCTCCCCTCGTGTAAAAAGGCAAGATCCATGCACGGAGGGCAAGAGGTTTGTCTCTATAGAGATGGCTCTTACTTCGTCCAAAGCCCTGCCGTCTGCACGTATATTTTTTTCAAGTATCATGGTGCGAACTACTGTTTTTTTATACCGTTGAAGTACTTTGGCCACCATTGCTTTATCTACTTTTTTGCCTTCATTTTCGAGTCTTTGGACTATAGCACGGGTTACTCTTTTTAGTGCATTGGAACGTTCTGATTTGGCCATCTGCGTAATAGCCTCTTCAATCTCATCTGTGTAATTGGTTTTGATAAAGGTATAGAGTGCTTCATCTGTCTTCTCTTTTGTCATCTCAAGAGCCAAAGGCTCTCTTACCATCGGAGTAAAAGAGGTAGTAAAGATTGCACTTACTTTTTCAATAGCATCCGAAGCCATCGAAATTGCTTCAATCAATGCATCTTCCGATAATGCATTTGTATTTTGACTCTTCTCGTCTTCACTGGCCATCGCACACATCTCTATCATCACCACATCTTTGCCTGAGCCCACAACAAGTAAATCCAAGGTACTCTCTTTTTGCCGGCTTAGTCTCGGATTAATCGTCAAATTATCATTCTCTGTACCTATACGTACTGCTGCGATAGCTCTTGTTACGGGAATATCAGAGATAAAAAGTGCTGCATTGGCTGCGTGCAAAGCTGCAATTTGCATATCCACGTCCTCATCAGAACTTACAACCATAACCGTTACGGTGACAGGATAATGAAAACCCTTAGGGAATAAAGGGCGTAAGGCACGATCAATAATGCGAGAAGTAAGTGTTTCAAAATCACCCGGCTTTGTCTCTCTTTTGATAAATCCGCCAGGGATTTTAGCAGCAGCGTATGCCTTCTCTATATATTGTACGGTAAGCGGCAAAAAATCTTCATCTACTGCTTCTTCATCAATGGCAACTGCAGCAATCAATACTGCTTGTTTCTCTGCATACATGACAGCGCCTGAAGCCTGTTTAGCTACCTTATTGAAAATATATTTCTCTTTAAGGTTATTGATATCAATCTCTACCGTTGTTTCATTGGGGTGTTTTTGCATCTGTTTGACTATCCTTCATAGGGTTTATTTTTTTCTCTTTATATTTATCGACAATCTTTATAATCTCTTCAAAAGGAAGTGACTCAAAATTTTCATAATAGTATTCTGCCAAAATATAATCCTGTATCTTATAAGGGCAAAATACGCCATCACAAAGCGCTAAAAGAGTCTCATAGACAACTTTATCCAGAATGGGTGTAGCAATATAGATATTTTTTGCACCCCTTGCAATCACGGACTTTAGTGCTACCGTCATAGTCAGTCCCGTCTCAATACACTCATCTGAGAGTATGACATATTTACCCTCCAAAGAGACCATATCGCTTCCTTTTCGGTATTTATATACATATGCCAGTACTTCATCTTCATATTTTCTTTGAGCCTCACTGTAGATATAATCTTCTGAAATATCAAAGGCCTCTACCAAGGCTTTATGTATCACTACCTCATCAGTCTCTGAAATCATTGCTATAGGCAATTCGGGATTGTTCGGAGCAAAAACCGCTTCAGTCAGCAGTATATCCATCCGTGCATCGATTTTTTGGGCAATTTTGTCTGCAAAATAGACACCCCCTTCGCTTACCCCGATGACCACGGTTTCATTCTCGGTAAACATCTCAAGGGGCAAAGTATCAATCATCTGGACAGCCGCATCGTCACGATTTTTAAAATAGTGGTGTTTATCGGTATTTTTGTACATGGTCTGCTCCCGGAAACTGTTTGGAAATCTCTTCGTCATCAAAAGTATAACGAAACTCTTCTATATATTGCATCAATACTTTATAAGCATGATTTAACTGCTCCATTATTTCAGCATCACCTCCTGTATCAGGATGATACTTTTTAGCAAGAAAATAATACTGATTTTTAATATCTTCTTTGGTAATCAATGTGGGCAACCCCAGAGTATCCAGTGCCTTATGAATCTCTTTATTCGGACTTAACATCATATACTCCCTGACTGAACACCACCAAAAGGCATAAATTCCAACTGTAGTAAATAGGTATTGTTTTTTGTAAACCCGACAGGTCTTGGTATAATATCTTGTCTCATAGAGGCATTCATACGCCAGCAATCCTGACGATAAATCCCTCCAAAACGCCACTGCCTGCTTGAGGCCTCATCCACATTATAGGTAAATCCGCCATTGAGCGAAATATGCTCATTATAGCTGTACCCAAAAGAGAAGAAGAGATCATTGGCTTCACTGACATTAGGAAGATCGGGTAAAACCTGTTTATAGCTGTGCCCTATTGAAAAATTGTATTCAGGTTTTACCAGATTGATACGCAAAGAAGATTCGCGTATTTTATCAAATGCATGTGAGTAGACTAGATTGCTATAAAGACTCCATTGCTTCCAGTTATACTGCATCTCGTTACTCATATCTGCCAATTTCTCTTTTCTGTTTCGATAAAATTGCTGTGAAAACCTCTGAAAAAATCTCAACCGCATTGCATTATCATAAAAATAATGGCTTAAAGAGAATTGAAACTGCTCTTCGGGCAACCCTACGGCAAAGAGCTCTTTTTGCTCTTGTGTAAGCAGAGAAAAATTAACCGGTTTCTCACGCTCATCACCCGGTTTGATATAAGATATGGAGGGTTGTATGACATGAATATAGCTATCATACTTTTTGCTTAAATCCGTAAAAAGCTTGGCTTTGTGAATATTACTGTAGTAAGAAAAGGTATCATACAAAAATGTCTCATTTCCAAAAAAATACTTACTATAGAACAACTCTTCCGAGAGCGATATATTTACGAAGTCATCAAAAAAAGAGTTTGTATACTCCAAAGGAATACGAATCTCTCCATGACGCATCGTTACACCCTCTTTTCTCTGCAAATTGGTCATCTTCGTATCTACACTATAGGTAATATTCTTAAAAAGAAAATGTGTCATATATTTATGTACCTGTAATATGGGCAATATTTGCAGAGTCTTATCCCGGTCAATACCCTCTCTTGTATCGATAAAATATTTTGCGTTAAGGGCAAAATAGTAGTTATTATTATAGGCAAAGTAGTTTACTCTAGACTCTTGCAGAGGTGTTAGTCCAAAATGTTGTAGTCTCTCTTTCTGCAGGTTGATATAATCTATATCGTTCAAAAATATTGTATTCACATAGAGTCCATCTATAAAGCCCTGAGGCAATCTCTTCTTGAATACTTCCGAAGAGAGATAGTTAAACTCCAAGCCGTAATGACTTTCGTAAGGAAGATGTTGTTGTGCAATATAGCGTTTACTATCCTTAAAATACCCTGCTCTTAATTCACCTGAAGAAGATGCAGAATCTACAAAACGAAAGGTGGCATACATTCCCACAGAGCGTTCTGTGCGTATCTGTGGATTAAACTCTATATCCATACTCTCTGAAATGGCCCAAAAGAAGGGCTGTTCATAAGTGATCCCCTCAAGCGGGGTATATCCCAATAACGGAAAAAGCAGTCCGGAACTCCTCTGATTATCTGTCGAAAAAGCCAGATAAGGCGTATAGAAAACCGGTACATCCAAAAAAGAGACTTTGGCATCATACACTTTCATATATTTCTCTTTGCTATCGTATAGGGCATGATCAAATGTCATCACCCACAAAGGATTATTCACATCACACGAAGAGAGAAGACTGCTACCAAAGGTATAGTTGTGATCAATCCTGTGGGCATAGTCACTAAAGAGCCATACATCGTTTGCACTGCTAAAAAAAAGTTTTTCAAAGCGTACCTCTTTATTTTCCGTATGAATCTCTAGATGCTTGGCATGCTCCTTTGTGTGATGATATCCCATCATCTCAATATTCCCGTCAATAGTAAGTATTTTGGTTTTTTTATTATAGGTTGCACTTGATGCTTTAATAAGTGCATCGTCATACGAGACCATCACCCCTTCCGTTGCCGTAACGGTATCTCCTTTTGTATAAACTCTCTTTGCTGTCACTTCCACTTTTGTCTTGTTCGCTGTCGCAAAAATGGGACTTAAACATCCAATCAAGATATAGAGATAAAAAAATCTATGCATCTACCACAACACAATATGACAATTTATCATGCAATGTCTGCCTAAGCGGAAGAAAAAAAGCCAAAAGAAAACCTAAATAAAAGAGCATCTCGCTGACTATACGTAGTGATGCCCTAAGCAAGGCTTTTGAAAAATCTAGAGGGGATTGTCCCTCTAGAGACACCACTTTAATCTTCATCAAATACTTTCCCGGTGTCATACCGTTGTGCCAGATAAAAAAGGTATGATAGAGTATCTTCAAGATGAGAATAGGTATTGCGTTATTGATCCAAAACTGCTTCAGATCATGCTGAAAATACTCTATGGCCTGAGCTGTTGCATTTGTAGAGAGTGGCACGGCAATGTGCATTAACTGCTCATAAAATATTATCAGTATCAACACTCCAACAATCACATCATCGATCATGAAGGCTGAAATTCGTTTTGTATTACTTGCTATGGGCAATGAGCTTCTCTCTAACATTTAACCACCTTGAAGTGCCTGATATGCTATATCGGTACGACACTGCTTACCTACAAAATGGATTTGTCCTACTAGCATATAGGCACGTTTTTGAGCCTGTGCCAAGGTCTCTGCCATGCCTATACACACCAATACTCTTCCACCGCTTGCATAAAGTTTTTGATCTTCCCCGCGCGTTACACCCGCATAAGCGATATGTGTATGTTCAGCAAGCTCTTCATGATGGATATCATCTATAATGATTTCTGCTAAAGGCGAACTCTGATACGGATACCCTTTCGATGCCATCACCACGCCTACGGCATAAGCCTCATGAAATCTAATCTCGGCACTCTTCAAATTGCCTGTTGCTGCTTTGTAAAAGAGTTCTGAAGCAGGTGATTTGAGCAAAGGCATCAATACTTCACACTCAGGGTCACCAAAACGTACATTATACTCCAAAATCATCGGTTCGCCATCAACAACCATCACTCCCATAAACAATACCCCCTTAAAGGGCATATCTTCAGCCTTCATCCCCTCCAAAGTGGGTACAATAACACGCTCTTCAAGCTTTTTGTAAATAGCATCATTCACAAGCGGTGTGGGAGCATATGCTCCCATACCTCCCGTATTTGGTCCTTGATCATTGTTTAAAAGTCTTTTATGATCCTGTGCAGCCGGAAGTATAACATACTCTTCTCCGTCACAGATAGCGAATACCGAGAGCTCATAGCCGTCCAAAAATGCTTCTATTACTATCCTCGTACCTGCATGACCAAAAGCGTTGCCGCTAAGCATCTCCTCGGCTGCCTTTTTGGCTTCATCGTGACTTTGTGCGATAATCACGCCTTTACCGCCGCACAGACCGTCTGCTTTCACCACCACGGGTGTCTCAAGACTCTCTATAAACGCATAGGCTTCCTGCAATCTATCTGTCTCAATATAGGGTGCCGTAGGTATACGGTGACGTTTGAGAAAGTTTTTCATAAAAATTTTAGAACCTTCAAGCTGTGCTGCTTGCTTTGACGGACCAAAGATTGTAAGCTCTCTTGCTTCAAAGATATCAACTATCCCCTCAACCAAAGGTCCTTCAGGTCCCACGATAGTCAAATCTACACCATGAGAGCAGGCAAAATCCGCCAATTTCGAAAAATCGGATATCCCGATATTCTCACCCAGCATATCCGTAGCTCCATTACCCGGTGCAAAGTAGATTTTTTCTACCTTCTCATCTTTGCTTAATGCTAGACCTATAGCGTATTCTCTGCCTCCGGCACCCACGATCAATATATTCATCCGTTCTTCTCCAAAATTAGAAATTAGACCCTGAAATTTCACTCCCTCGTCGTCTCTATACTATACTCTTTAGAAAAACAAGTCTCCGGAGCAGTCTCATATATACATATACAGAGGATTTTGAAAAGATTTGAGTTTATTGCTTTATTCGTCAATATGCTTTTCAAAATTCTATATACACTCTTATATATGAGACCCGAGTGAGCGTTCTGCGTGAAGCCGGCCCTCATAAGCCAACGGTGCAGGAGAGAGTCTCTCTTTAGGGGACAATCTTCTCTCTACTAGTAGAGATATATGAAAATTTCCGCACACCAAGAGACTACGTGTCCCGCTAAAATTCATGTTGGACCCCATTTACAGTAGTCGCATCACTCAGGCGAAATCAATTATAACCTATTTGAAATTATACTTAGGCTTGCAAAAGAGATTTTGCCTTTTTGATACAAGACTCAATTGAAGGTTCATCTGCAATTGAGACGTTGATATATTGAGGCAGATGCTTTTTGCTTGCTTCACCTATGACTACGGCATGATAACCCTCCTCCCATCCAAAGTTTTTCAAAAAACACTCAATCGTAGAGGGAGAGGTAAAAATAATCACCGCATTCTTTTGCGGCTTTTTCTCTGCCCGATAAGAGACACATACCGTTTCATAAATCACCTCCTCATAAAGCATCAAATCTTGAGAAGCCAAAAACCCTTTGCTGTCAAAAGAGACTTTTTTAGGACGTAAATACAAAATTTTTTTATCTTTAAATCTTTTTGCTATCTCTGATATGAATGTTTTTACATAGGCTTTCTGTGCGATATAGGCCACACTCCCCCCGAGCCTTTCTATCTCTTTTGCAGTTAGCTCTCCGACGGCAATCGAGGGTACCTCTCTCCATCTATGGTTTATCGTATCTATACTTACAACGGCCTGCTTAGATGTAAACATCAACAAATCATAACTATCTAGTACTATCTTTGTATCAAAAATATGAAAATCAATAATAGGAAGATGCACACAACCCTTTGATGCTTTAGGAGAGAGGAGATAAATCACCCGTTACTCCTCTATATACCTATTTTTACCGTGGAGCATCACCTCATTGATCTCTTCATCATCATAAGGGTCAAAATGCGGTGTAATCACCCAACGTTTTCTTTTCTCTATTTCTCTTATTTGATCTTCTACTTCATCTGCAATACGATGCGCTTCAAGCAGACGTATATTGGGTCGTAATACCATATGAAACTCGACAAAATTTGTTGTACCGTCTGTGCGTGTTCTTAACCAATGAAAAGAGCTTACCTCAGGGTGTCTTGAGAGTATCTCTCGAATCTTCACGATATGCTCTTTATCAAGTGCGCGATCTAGTAAAATAGTAATTCCTTCGGCAATCACTTCATACGCAGCATAAATAATGTAGATACCGATACCTATGCCAAAGAGTGCATCTATCCAGTCAAACTTTGTGAAATAAACCAAAACCAACGAAAATAAAACAGCGGCATTTGACCATAAGTCGGTCTTATAGTGTAGTGCATCTGCTTTAATGACTAGGTTGTCCGTTTTCTGAGCAACTTCCGAGAGATAGCGTACCAAAACATAGGTGATTACTATAGAAAGAGCCATTGCAACGATAGAAGGTGTCAACAGAGTAGTGACTGATGCCTCAATAAATTTTTTTATCCCGATATAAATAATAAATAGTCCCGATATCGTAATAATTGTTCCCTCTATCACTGCAGCAATAGCTTGGATTTTACCTTTGCCGTACTGGTATATCTCATCTGGATTCTCTTCGGCTTTTTTAATAGCAAAATAGTTAAACAGCGATACCAACATATCTAAAATAGAATCAATTGCCGATGCAAGCACGGCTACAGAACCGCTTAAAAGTCCGATAATCAGTTTGAGCAAGACTAGAGACATTGCCACCGAAGAGGATATGATAGTGGCTCGTTTCTGGGGGGAGTGCTTTTTAAACATCTTTTTCCTTCAATAAAATCCCTATTTATAAAAAATATATTGATTAATATAATTACATTTATGCTATAGTTGTATTTGCTGCAAGTATATGATATTAGACTTAAAGATACTATAGAAAAATGAGGGATGGATAACGATCATGGAGAAAGAGAAAGAAAAAGACAATCTGCTTGAGGCTCTTGATAATGAACAGGTGACATTTGAGAATCGTCTGACCTATGACAAGCTCAGTTTTTATTATATCTCGTTGCCGGTTATGCTTTTGGGAAACATTCTAGGTGCTTTGCTTTTGTCTGCAATGCAAATTAACGTAGTACCGATGGACTCTTTAGGGATTTGGCTCCTTCTATCCGGCGTGATGTTTATCTACCAATTTTATCACTATTTTCACTTTAAAAACGAAACAGAAGAGAATAAACTCAAAGATGCCAATATTTGGCTGGATAAATACTATACCAATATACTTCTCAACGGCATTATCTGGGGGAGTGCAGCTTTTTTGATTTTTCCCGAATCAAAACTTATGCACCAATTACTAGTCATACTTTTTTTGTTTGCAATTGGTTTTTCCGCAATGGGCGTACTAGCTTCCAAGCGTGACCTTCTTCTTACCTATGTCTTAGCCACCTATTCTCCCCTTGTCATCCGCCTGTTTAGTATGGAAGACGACCTCTATCAGAAAATCGCCTATGCCGTCTTGGCACTTATTCTTATTATGATACTTGTTGCCAACTACTACGGCAAAATCATCAATACATCCTTATATAATCGTCAAGATTTTATTAATATCAAACATACACACGAAAAACTCAAAGAACGCTTTTTCTCACTTTTTGAACGTGCACCCGTGGGTATCTATTATTATGACAAAGCATTAAAACTCCAAGATGTCAATAGGCACTTTATGAATATCAACAAAGTCAATGACAAAGAAATTCTTCTCAAAGAGGGGCTTCGTGCTTTGGATAACCCTGAGATACTTCATGCCCATCAAATGGTCTTTCAAGGAGAGACAAGTAAATACAACGGACCCTTCAATGTACTTGATGCCAATGCAAATGTCTATGTCAATCTCTCGACCGTTCCCATGCTTGATTCAGAAGGAAATATTGCAGGAGGTATTACCATACTGAATGATATTACCAAGGAGATTACCGCCCAAGAAGAGATGAACCGTCGACTCTACTATGACATCCTTACGGAAATACCCAATCGTACATGGCTCATGCGAGAACTTGACCACTTTCTCAAAATTAAACCCAATTATGAATCTTATGCCTCTTTGCTCTTTTTAGATATTGATAACTTCAAAAAGGTCAACGAGACCTATGGACATGATGCAGGTGACAACCTACTTAAACAAGTTGTCAACCGTATTGACAAACTCATTACAGACTCAAAAAAGTTTGTACGTCTCTCAGGAAATCAATTTGTTATTCTTCTTCCCTATCTTCATAAGAGTAGAGCCGAATCACAATCACAAACCTCAAGTTTCGTAGAGATACTTAAAAAACAGTTTGTGCAGCCGCTTAATCTTGCAGGTGAAGAGTATCATCTTAGCTTTACTATAGGGGTAGTTCTCTTTAACAATAATTCAGAAAGCGGCTATGACCTGCTTAAAAGTGCCGAAACTGCGATGTATCAGGCAAAAGCCGATGCCAAAGGTACCATTTTATTTTATGAGAGTGGTATGAGTGAAGATGTACAAGAGCATCTCAATATTGAAAACGATATACACAAAGCAATTAAAAATAATGAATTTACCATTTACTACCAGCCACAACAAGATTGTATAAAGAGCCGGATTATAGGAGCGGAAGCACTTGTACGCTGGAAACATGAAAAGAGAGGCTTTATTCCGCCTTCAAAATTTATTCCTATTGCTGTAGAGAGCGGTATTATTATTAAACTAGAAGAGTGGATTTTTGACAAAGTGCTGAGTGAAATCAGTATTATGCACCTTAAACACGACACTTTTCCTCTTAAACATATTGCCATTAATGTGAGTACAATTCACTTTTTGAAACCCCACTTTGTAGAAAAACTCATGCTTATGCTTGCCAAATATAAAGTAAAACCCCAATGGATTGAACTTGAAATCACAGAGAGTGATGTCATGAAGAACGTCAATGACGCTATCACAAAAATGAAACAGCTCAAAGATTTGGGCTTTACCCTCTCTATTGATGATTTCGGTACGGGATACTCCTCTTTGGCCTACCTCAAACAACTGCCTGTAGATACAATCAAGATTGACCAATCTTTTGTCTTTAATATGAAAGAGAATGAAGGAGATGCAATGATTGTAGAGTCTGTAGTCTCTATTGCAAATAAATTCAAATACAAAGTATTGGCAGAGGGGGTTGAAGACAAGGAGACGCTAGAGCAACTGATTCAGATGAAATGTGATTACTATCAGGGATATTATGCCCACAAGCCTATGCCGCTTGAGGAGTTTATCACACTCATCTAAAGAGCATCACCTAAGCACTTATCTTTCTAAAGTGCTTTTGTAGCTAATACGGCAACACGTGAGGCAAAAGCCGCTTTGTCTTTAGGATCCATACCCTCAGAAAGTTTCGCTGCATCTAAAAGTACCCAAGAGATATCCTCAATCATCTTCTTGTCTTTGCTCTCTGCTAGTTTTTTAATCATTTCATGTTCCGGATTTATCTCTAAAATTAAAGGAGCTTCAGGAACTTCCTGTCCCATCTGAGCAAATACAGATGCCAATCCGGCCATAGGATCACTAGGATCTTTTACGACACATGAAGGACTTTTGGTAAGACGTGTGGTTGTTTTTACCTCTTTGACCTCTTTGTCTAAAATCTCCTTGATAGTATCTGTAAGCTCTTTAAACTCTTTTTCTATCTCCTCTTTCTCCTCTTTGGTTTTTGTATCGGGTGCATCGATAGCCGTGATATCTTTAAGCTCCCACTCTTTATATTTCTCTATCGTCGGAGTCACTATACCGTCTTCATCCTTGTCATCCATAAGCAGTACTTCTATATTGGCCTTATTATAAGCTTCAAGCAACGGAGAGTTTCGAAGTACTTTTTCATCTTCGCCAATCATATAGTAGATAATCTTCTCTTCAGAGTTTGCCCGTGAAATATAATCCGCAAAACTTACCATACCCTCTTGTGTTGAAGATTTATACCTTACTATATCCAACAATAGTTCTTTGTTGGTATGATCCGTATAGATTCCCTCTTTAATCAACTTATTATATTGCTGAGTAAATCTTGTTTGATCATCACCGCTTAATTTTTGAATTGCTTGCAGGATCTTTTTAATAGAATTTTGCCTCATGTTTGCCAAAATTTTATTCTCTTGCAGCAGTTCACGACTGACATTTAGCGGTAAATCTTCCGAATCCATAATCCCTCTTACAAAACGAAGGTATAGAGGTAAGAGCTCTTTACTGTCGTCTGTAATAAACACACGTTTTACATAGAGTTTTACACCGGGAGTAAAATCCTGTCTATAGATATCCATCGGTGCCGTTTTGGGTATATAAAAAAGCGTGGTAAACTCTTGTGCTCCCTCTACCTTGTTATGCAGGTAGAGCAAAGGCTCCTCGGAATCATGCGAAATAGTCTTGTAAAACTCGATATAATCCTCTTTTTTAAGCTCTGATTTAGGAAGTGTCCACAAAGCAGTGGCGGCATTGATCTGTTCTGTTTTATTTTTCTTTTTAGTTGTTTTCTCATCCCCTTCACCCTCTGTGATCTCTTCTGTATAATTTAGCATAATAGGATAGGCAATGTGATTAGAATATTTTTTGACAATGTTTTGAATACGATAGGGTTCTAAAAACTCTTTTTCTTCCTCTTTAAGTTTAATATAAATCACCGTACCGTGTGCCTCTTTAGTGACAGGTTTAATCTCATACTCGCCTGTGCCGTCTGTAGAAAATTTATATGCTTGTTCTTCCCCTGCTTTTTTAGTAATCACATCTACATGGTCTGCTACCATAAATACGGAATAGAATCCTACCCCAAACTGTCCTATCAAATTAGAGTCTTTTTTTGCATCGCCGGTAAGCTTTTCCATAAATGCTTTAGTACCCGATTTTGCAATCGTTCCTAGATTCTCCATAAGGTCTGATTCACTCATCCCGATACCGTTATCGGCAATGGTTAACGAATCATCCTCTTTATCCAACTTAATAGTTATCTTTCCTGACCAATTCTCTGACTTAAATTTCTCATCCGTAAGCGAGAGATAGTTAAATTTATCTATCGCATCCGATGCATTTGATACAAGTTCTCGTATATATATCTCTTTGTTTGAATACAAAGAGTGCGTCATAAGCTTGAGCAACTGCCCTATCTCTGTTTGAAACTGATGTTTTGCCATGTCTGTTTCTCCTATTGACTATTTAAATTTTGGGGATTATATACTATTTTTCCAAATATTTCAAGTTAAAATAAAATAATTTTGTTAGGATTATTTAGTCTATATGACTAAAGTTTATACTCTAAATGTAGGTATGCTCTTTTGCTTCACACAAAACATAGGGATATTGTCTTTCAATGAAATGAGAGACTATAGAGTAAAAAATATCTTCTAATGCAGATCTTGATTCTCGCATAATAACGTATCATAGCCGCAGTGTCGGCAGCTACTTCTCATTGTAAACAGATACCGGTCATTTTTATCTTTAAGTAGTGAACTTTTGCACTTTGGACAGCGTACCCTGCTCCATATTATTGCAAATACGAAAGCGGGAATAAAATAAAATACCCTGTCGTAAAAAACAGAAAATATCACCAAGGTACCTACCACTATCGCTAAAAAAAGGTATTTATAATAAGCCGGTATACACATAAGCTACTCCCACTCGATTGTTGCAGGAGGCTTGGAGCTGATATCGTATACAACCCTGTTTATGCCCTCTACCTCATTAATCATTCTACGGCTCATTCTCTCTAGAATATCATGGGGAATATGAGCAAATGTCGCCGTCATACCGTCTACCGACTCTACCATACGGACGCATACGGTATTATCATAGGTACGATTGTCTCCCATGACTCCCACCGATTGTACATTAAGCAGCACTGTAAATGCTTGCCATACTTTATTATAATACCCTGATGCCTTAAGCTCTTCTTGCATAATAGCATCTGTCTCGCGTATAAGATGCAAGCCCTCTTGCGTTACTTCACCCATAGTACGTATGGCAAGTCCGGGTCCGGGGAAGGGGTGACGCTCTATCATCTCTTTTGGTAATCCCAACTCAAGACCAAGGATACGTACCTCGTCTTTAAAAATCTCTCTTAGCGGTTCTACTAACTCAAAACGCATCCAATCGGGAAGCCCTCCTACATTATGGTGGGATTTAATCGTCTTAGAGGGACCTTTGACAGAGACAGATTCAATCACGTCAGTATAGAGTGTTCCCTGTGCTAAAAAAGCAACATCGCTATGTTTTTTTGCCTCGGCATCAAAAATCTCAATAAATTTCTCGCCAATAACTTTACGTTTTTTTTCCGGATCACTTATCCCTTTTAAAGCTTGCATAAATTGATCTTTTGCATCAACGGTAATAAGCGGAATATCCAACAAACGAAACATATTCTCTACATCCCGGGCTTCATTTTTGCGTAAAAGGCCTTGATCTACGAAGACACAGATAAGCTGTTCTTTAGGAAGTGCTTCATGAAGCATTGCTGCCACCACGGAGGAGTCCACTCCTCCACTTACACCGCAAAGTACCTTTTTGTCTCCTACCTGTGATTGTATCTGCGCTATCTTCTCTTTGGCAAAACTACCCATATTCCATGAGCTCTCGCAACCGCAAATATGCTTGGCAAAATTTTTAAGCAACAATGTACCTTCCGTAGAGTGGTGTACCTCCGGATGAAATTGAAAAGCATAAAGATTCTTTGCTACATTTGCAATAGCGGCAAGAGGAGAGTTTTCCGAGGTGCCGATCACTTCAAAACCCTCCGGCAATTTTGAGACCCTGTCTCCATGACTCATCCAAACCGTCTCATCGTTATGCATACCCGCAAAAATTGCACAAGATGTCATACTCAATTTTGCTTTGCCGTACTCATGATGATTGGCAGGAATTACCTCTCCTCCATAGTAGTGTGTTATAAGTTGCATACCGTAACAGATACCCATGATAGGGATATCCAGTCTCCATATAGCCTCATCGGGCATATAGGCATCTTCGGCATAGACAGAAGCCGGTCCACCTGAGAGTATGAGCCCTTTAGGTTTATGTGCTCTAATAGCCTCTATATTTTCTCTATAGGGTACTACTTCACAATAGACCCCGGATTCTCTAAGTTTTCTTGCTATAAGTTGTGTATATTGTGAGCCAAAATCCAAAATAAGAATAGGAACGTGCTTCATCTACTGCCTTCAATAAAATATGACCTTATTATACAATGAGTATAGTTAAAAGCCTTTTGCAAAAAGATCTTTCAACTGCTTTGTATCAGATAGATAAATGCCGGCAGACCAAAGAGAAAAAAAACCGATAAAAAAGAGCCTACTGCCCCATCTCTACCTCCAAAATAGTATCCTAGCACAATGCTTAACAATAATATAATTACTGTGCTCCAAAAAAGCATCTCTCTCCTTACTCGTCTTCTATATAGTGTGAACCCAGAGATTCCGTTCTGGCAAGTGCTGCATCTACAATAGCCGAAGCAGTATTAAGTCTGAGTTCCAGTAATCTTCCGATCTCTTTGTTTTTCATATCATAAATAAGATTTTTTGCACTAAGCAAACCTTTGGTAGTTCGAATAATGCCTATCTCATCCCACATAATCTGTCGAAGCTTCTGCTTATAGTTTTTGTCATTTTCTTTATGCAAAATATTCCCATAGTCCTTTTCAAAAACAGGTGTTTTAATCTCTTTGGATGTCTTGCCTAGAATATGCTCTACTGCACGTTTGGCAAAGACTACCCCTTCAAGCAGAGAGTTTGATGCCAAGCGATTTGCGCCATGTACGCCCGTGCATGCAGCTTCACCAATCACATAGAGTCCCTCAATCCCTGGAATTGCACCGTAGGTATTACAGCTTATTCCGCCATTGGCATAATGAAATGCAGGTGAGATAGGTGCTTTATCTTTGGGAAAATGATACCCAATGGCCGCAAAGGTATGTGTGATATTGGGAAAGCGCTGCTCAAACCACTCCTCATCAAACATCGAAAAATCAAGATAGGCCTGCTTACCTGTTTTACGCTTATAGTCGAAAATCCCGCGAGAGACGATATCACGACTTGCAAGCTCGCCCCTCTTATCGTAATCAAACAAAAAACGTCTGCACTCATCATCGACAATATGTGCACCTTCACCCCTAAGTGCTTCGGTAAGCAAAAGTTTTCTGGCATAAGGGGTATCGATGAAAACAGTCGGATGAAACTGCATGAACTCCATATCGGCCAAAGCGATACCTTTTTCGACACAAATACCGTGAATATCCGCAGATACGGTACGTGAATTCGTATTATATGCATAGAGTGAGCCTATGCCCCCTGAAGCGATAATCACGTCACTTGCATAAATAGTAGTGGGTTCATAGTTGACCGTGGCTTTTACGCCGTAACAGCGACCATTTTCAATAAGCAGGTCATATACCAAAGTGTTTTTTTGCAGTTGATGTCTATTTTGTACCATCATAAAATAGTGCATATAGCGCCCTGTAGCATCTCCCCCTGCATGGACAATACGCTCTATAGAGTGTGCTGCCTCTTTTGTATAGAGAATATTGCCCTCTTGATCTTTGTCAAACTCCATACCTCGCTCTATAATATCTGCCGTAGTCTCGAGCGAAGTACGAGAGAGTATCTCTACGGCATTTTTATTGTTATGGTATGCCCCTGCAACCATTGTATCTTTGATATGTATAGGAATATCCGCCTCATTGAGGGCTGTTACCATCCCCCCTTGTGCATAAAACGTATTACACTCCCAAGGAATGTCTTTACATACGACCAATACGCTTTTCTTTTTAGGTATCTGCATTGCGGCATAAAGTCCGGCAATTCCCGCTCCGATAATCAATACATCATACTTTCGACTCATCTTTTTTCACCTCTTTTTTTTCTATATATATAGGTTTGGTCTTGTGTCCGCATGATACGAGTATGCCACAGCAAAGAGATGCTATAATGCAGGTATGAAAAAAGCTTCTGATATTTTGTCTCATCTTGTTACATTACCTCAATTTAAATATTTAAAACAGCAATACTGTTACAAAAAATATATCAAACTTCTCACACCAAAATACCAAAAGGCGATTGCGTTTGTCTATATCAAAGAGCATACACTTTTTATAGCCCTCACTCATCCCGGCTTTAAAATGGAACTCAATTATAATAAAGATTTATTAAAGTCTTTATTAACGCATCTAAGCACACATGATAAGCAATGCAGCATGATGAAAGCTACCGGTGTTGTTGTTTTTCACAGTAAATATCATCCGGTCGAAGAGAGACAAGAGCCCTTTGATTCTATCCCCTACTACAAAGAGCAGGCATCTTCTAACTTTGAGATTCATAGCCAAGATAAGAGACTTATACGGTACTTTGAAAGAATTAAAGAGGAGATACGATGCAACAAATAATCCGCTCCCTTCCCCCCTTAGCAGGCGTCTATCAATATTTTGATGAAAAAGGAAGACTCCTGTATATCGGAAAGGCAAAAAACCTCAAAAATCGTATCAAGTCCTATTGGCGATTTACTCCCGATTTCAAACCAAACCCCAACCAAGGCGCTCGTATACACAAGATGCTTTTAGAAGCAAAAAGTCTGGAGTATATTGTCGTAGAGAGTGAGGAAGATGCCCTTATTCTGGAAAACTCTCTTATTAAGCAGCTTAAACCAAAATATAATATCCTCTTACGCGATGATAAGACCTATCCCTATATTTATATAGACGAATCTCAAGACTACCCGCGCTTTGAACTTACAAGAAAAGTCATCAAAGGGAAAAAAATCACCTATTACGGCCCTTTCCCTACAGGAGGAAGAGCCTTGCTTGATGCGCTCTATGAAATCTATCCTTTGGTACAAAAAAAATCATGCTTGCGTGAGGGAAAAGCTTGCCTTTTTTACCAAATTAAAAAATGTCTGGCTCCTTGTGAAGCCAAAGTTTCACCCCGGATCTATGCTGACCTGATTGTAGAGGCAAAACATGCTATTACCAATCGCAAGCATCTTGTCTCTGCTCTACAAAAGCGGATGAATACGCTTGCAATGCAGGAGCGTTTTGAAGAAGCAGCCTCTATGCGTGACTCTATTGAGGCTATCAAGACACTATCTCTCTCTTCGGGTATCGATTTGGCAAAAAACCTTGATATTGATATTTTTGCCATACTAAACGGAGATGAACGCGGCGTAATTGTCAAAATGTTTATGCGCGGAGGGAAAATTATCTCTTCAAGCCACAGCTACTTTAGGCATACGCATATTTTTGATGAAAACGAAGCCTATAAACAGGCTTTGTTGGCATTTTATAGTGTAGACTCCCCATATATTGCAAAACACATCCTTACTGCTCACCCCTTTGAAGATGCAGAGCATGTTGCCTCTACGCTTAGTGTGCGCTTTAATAAAAAGATAGAGATACACACGCCACAACGGGGGATAAAAGCCAAACTCATCTCTTTGGCTATCCAAAACTGCGAAGAGCTGCTCAGAAAAAAAAGTGACGACACCCTCACGGAACAGCGTATCGCCGATCTCTTTGATCTTAGTAGTATTCCCTATCGTGTCGAAACCTTTGACAACTCTCATATGATGGGAGTATCTACGGTAGGAGGGATGGTCGTTTGGAATGAAGGCAGATGGGAAAAGTCAAGCTACAGACGCTATGCACTTCATGCACAAGATGAGTATGGACAGATGAAAGAGATGCTCTCTCGCCGTATAGACAATTTTACGGACACTCCTCCTCCTGATTTATGGATACTCGATGGAGGAGAGGCCCATCTCAATCTTGCCTATACCTTGCTGAAAGAGGCACGGGTAAACCTCGATGTCATTGCCATAGCCAAAGAGAAACTTGATGCCAAAGCTCATCGTGCCAAAGGGGCTGCTAAAGATTTGATCTATACCGCAGGGGGTCTTATAGAGTTAAAATCCAATGACAAACGCCTACACTGGATACAACGCCAAAGAGACGAGGCTCACAGATATGCCCTTACCTATCACCAAAACAAAAAACGTAAAGAGGATAGACAGATTTCATTACTTGACAAAAAGGGTATAGGCAAGGCAACTGTTGCAAGATTAATTCAATATTTCGGTACGTTTGAAGCGATAGAAAATGCCTCGTTCGAAGAGATAAAAAAAGTAACCAATCAAAAAATTGCCTTGCTGCTTCAAGAAAAAAAAGAGCAGCGCTCTTAATCTAAATCTTAAAAAATATTTGCTGCAGTAACTGCAATAGGGCTCTAGTGACCTACTCACACTTTTTACTATTGCATAGCTAACCGGAAGCATACTTTTTTTTACTAAAAAATATGGATTTTATACTATTTTTTAGCAAATTTGTACTAAAGTTTTAGTAAAATAGTCTCAATCACCTAAAGGAGTACTATGCGAAAACCAATGCCTATTGATGAATCGTACCGGTTTGATGAAGGTTTATTAATTAGTACAACCGACCTACAGGGCATCATTACCTACGCAAACAGAAAATTTTGCGAAGTATCCGGGTATCATAAAAATGAACTCAAAAATAAAAATCATCATATTGTACGACACCCCGATATGCCAAAAGAGCTTTTTCAAAAGCTCTGGGAGACGATTCACTCAAAAAGAGAATGGGCAGGTCTGATCAAGAATCTGAGAAAAGACGGCAGATACTACTGGGTATACACGCATATCACGCCTTTATTTTTCAATAACAGGGTGTATGGCTATACCGCCATTAACAGACCTGCATCATCGCATGAAATTGAAGAAGCATCGCTGAAGTATGCACAGATGCTACAACAAGAAAATATCCAAAAGGCTATCTAGAACCATGTATTACATTATCAATCATAATCATCACATTATTGCCGCAGATAAAGAATTTTTGCACGCATTGCATCTACACACAATTGAAGAACTTATCAAAAAAACCCTACTCAAGGAGATCTCGTTTACGGAGCATTTTTCTAGTGAACTTCATATCACCGTCTCTGAGGAGACTCATACCTTCAGTATGCATTCAACCAAGATAGAAAGCATGCTGGGAGACCTGACTCTCATACATTTAGAGCCTATCAAAGAGCAAAGTGGTCTATATCACTCTGCCACGCCTTCGGAAGAGACTCTGCTCAGCAATGACTCTCTTACGGAGATTGCTCAAGAAAGCGAACAAAAGATATCCCGGCAAGAAGAGGAAGAGGAGACCCTAAATCTGCTCAGGGATCAAGAAGACACTTTTAATCTCTCTTTGCCCGATGATACCGATATTCAAGAAAAAATATCCCTTGATCATAGCCTAGATACCCTTGCTAAATCAGATAGTGATGCACTTGTAGACCTCGATATCCCGCTCTCGCCTACAGAGATCTTACATGAAAAAGATCACAAGAGTGAGGTATCAAAAGATGATGACGCTTTAGATACGGACCCTATTCTCATCGATATTAAAAAAGTCAGTGACGAGATAGGTATCTCCCAAGAGGATTACAAAACCTTTTTGAACGATTATATCGATACGGCACTCTCGCTAGAGGATGAACTTCAAAGCGAAGACGAAAAGAGTCGTCTATCCGCCATGAACACGCTTACACAGCTCGCCGATGTACTACAGCTTCCAAAGGTCAATAAGATTATTAAAAAGCTATCTGTCGTACCCGAAGAAGAGCTTTCCTCTGTAGTAGAGTCGTTTTTCCAAACGCTTGCACGACTTACCACGGACGTACCGAATGAAAAAAGTGATACTGCGCTTAAAACAAACGATAGAGAGATAAGTGACAGTATTGCTGAAAAAGAGGAAAATCTTCCAATACAAGGATTTGGAAAAATCTATCTTGATGATGTCAAGCCTATCCATTTTGATTTTCGGCTAGAAGAAGCTTCCGATGATCTCTCGTTACCCGTTGAGCTTATTGAAGAGTTTGTGCATGACTTTATTGAACAGGCCCATACAGAGACTAAAAAGATGCTCAGAGCCTATGAAGAGGGTGACTTAAAGACCATACAAAAAATTGGACACCTGCTTAAAGGTGCATCCAGTAACCTAAGAATCAATGAGCTCTCCGACACACTCTATGATATTCAATTTTGTGAAGACATCGATAAATTGGAAAGTTTAATTAAACGCTACTGGGCACACTTTATATCATTTGAACACCATATCAATATGATTACCAAACATGAAGGAAATATGTAATGACGATACGTAATAAACTCAAACTTATTGGACTTTTTCCTATACTATTCTTGATTTTTCTCTCAGGATATTTCCTAATAAACGCATATGTCAATTATGAAAAAGTGCGAACGCTTAAAAAGCTTCTCTTAAACAATGCCAAACTCTCTAAAACCTTAACACAAATCGGTACTGAGTCAGGACTTAGCACAATCTACCTTGCCGATGAGAACGGGTCACTTAAAGAAAGACTTAAGAAGGAACAACAAAACACTGAAAAAATGATCAGTATGCTCAAGCAGACGCTTATTCTCGATAACCAAAGCTATCTACCCTTTCTACTTGACATGATGGATCAAAGCAAGGGTCTTGATGCCCAACAATACCACTCGCTTCTTCTTAAAATATCACAGCTCTCTTCACTAAGAGACGAGTTTGATTCAAATCGAAGCGATTTTAAATCTACATTTTTCAAAGGCTATAAAGCGCAAGCTTTAGACCCGATACTTGAGAATCTGTTACGCATTAATCGTTTTAGACTTAATACAGATATCTCATCTCTTATCACACTTTTAACACAATTTTATGTTGCCAAAGAAAATGCTATTTTGGAACGGGGTCACCTCTCTTACTATTTAGCCGGAAAATCGCCGATGGCGTTTAAAGATATTGCACTTTGGAATCGCTTTCGCGCAAAAGCCTATCTCTCTAATGTCGATGATATCCACCTAGACAATGCGCATCTGCAAACACAGCTTACCAAACTACTCCAAGATCCTCTAAACAAACATACATTACAGGAGTTGGAAAAAATATCTTCAGCCATTCAAACGGATATTGATACAGGAGAGTATACCGAAAATGCTGTTGACTGGTTTGCCCTACAGACGAAAAAAATAGCACTTATAGAGAAAATTGAACTCCTTCTCTCCTACATCTTATGGAAAAAATCCGATCTTGTTTTACAAAAACAACTCTTGCTACTATCTATAGCGACTGCAATTTTGTTACTTGCTCTTATACTTGCATACCTAGGCTATACGACAGTACGTGATATTACGCGTAATATCAAAGAGCTTGAAGATGTACTCAACAAAGCGATAGAGAGTATGAAAAAGAGTGAGCATTACCTTCCTGCCGATACGGCCAATATAGAAAATGTTAATCTTGACACGCATGAAGGTACCAAGGAGGTCTATGCCTTTATTAAACAATTAATAGAGACAGCCAAAGATGACAAGATTACGGCACTACGGGCAAATGAAGCAAAATCACTCTTCTTGGCAAATATGTCACATGAGATTCGCACGCCGCTTAACGGAATTGTGGGCTTTACCGAAATTCTCAAAAATACAGATCTTAGCTCTGAACAACGAGAGTTTCTCTCTATCATCGATAAAAGTTCAGAAAACCTGCTCAGTATTATCAACAATATCCTTGATCTCTCCAAGATTGAAAGCAATAAAATTGAGATTGAAAATATTGTTTTTGATGCGACAGAAGAGTTTGAATCTGCCGTTGAGACCTATGCCGTAACAGCAGCAGAGAAAAATATCGATTTAAATTACTATATGGATCCGACCATTGCTTCAAAACTCAAAGGTGATCCGACCAAAATTAAAGAGATACTTATCAATCTTCTCTCAAATGCCATTAAATTTACCTCCTACGGGGGAGAGATTAACCTTGTCATCAAAAAAGTACAAGAAGAGAATGATCTCAACCCTCGCATCTCCTTTATGGTACAAGACAATGGTATCGGTATGACCGATGAACAGCAATCGAGAATTTTTGAAGCCTTTGCACAAGCAGATGTCTCCGTTACACGAAAATATGGCGGTACCGGACTAGGACTTACAATCTCAAGCCGCTTTGTTGAACTGATGGGCGGAAAACTCGAACTTGAAAGCGTAAAAGATCAGGGTACGACATTCTTCTTCTCTCTTGTGCTTGAAGAGATTACAGCCAACGAAGTAGATTATAAAAATAGCTTTAATGATATTGCCATAGGAAAATATTCGCATGAAATTCCAACTAAGCTAGATAGTTATCTTGAAGAGTACTTTAAGTATTTCGGTCCAACTGTCAAACGTTTTGAATCTGTCGGTGATTTGCAAGACCTCATCAATCACGATACCTGCAAGAACTACTGGATTGATCTAGACAAAGCAAAACAGAATATACTTGATGCCATTAACCATATAGACAAATCAAAACTGATTATTCTTGCAAATATTACAAGCCGCTCCAAAATAGAAGAACTAAATATTGCCCAAGACAATGTTATTTATAAACCTATTACCCTTAGTAAATTAAAAAATATTCTCATCAAATCTACCTCAAGCCTACCTCAAATAACAGAGAGTATGCTACCTGCACAATCAACAAAGTTTGATGCGCATATTCTTGTTACGGAAGACAATATTATTAACCAAAAACTGATTAAACGTGTACTTGAAGAGTTTGGGGTGAGTGTTGATATTGCAAACAATGGTTTAGAGTCTTTTGAAAAACGACGTGCCAATGATTATGATCTTATTTTTATGGATATCCAAATGCCTGTAATGGACGGTATTGAAGCCACCCATGAAATACTCGCCTATGAAGAGGATGAAGAGAAGCAACATGTACCGATCATTGCACTTACGGCCAACGCCCTAAAAGGAGACAGGGAGAGATTTTTAAATGAAGGTATGGATGAGTATATCACAAAACCTATTGAGACATCCGAACTGCTCTATGTGCTAAACAAATTCTTATCAGACAAATCAGTAACCGCATCTTCGGACGAAGAGAGCAAACATATCCCTCTTAATGACTTTAAAAAGGTCTCTACATCCTCTTTAGAGGATAACAACATTTCTGAGGCAGACCATATACAAGAAGATACAAATACCCTCTTAAACCTTGAGGATGAGAGCAACACGGAAAAAGAGAATCTCAATATCGCAATAGATCTTGATAACGCAGCAGAGAAGATAGATGAGAGTCCATTGAGACTAGAAAACGATGATAAGCTTACGATAGACCTTGGGGAAGAAACAGAAAAGAGCAATGAGGTATTAGCAGTACTTGGCGATGAAAAAGATACCATAAAGAGTATAGAAAATGATAATCTAGAGATAAAACCCGATACCGAAACGGCGCAAAACGATGAGGCGTTATTACCGATAGAAGAAGAGAACTCCGGTGATACTTTTAAGGAGAGTAACTCCTTTGATTCCGATCTATTGACACTTGAAGACGAAAATACCGCTCAAGAGGAAAGTATAGAGAATCCAAAACAGATTTTACTTGCAAAAAAGTTTATCTTAGAGCAAAGAATTCTAGTAAAAGTCTTAGATAACATAGGTTACAGCTACCATATATTAGACGATGTCAATCTTCTGGAAAAAGAGCTTCGTAGCGGATCTTACGACATTGTCTTTACCGATAAAACTCTGCTTACGGATACACTTGTCGAAAATCATAGTAACTTGGTTTTCATTACAGAAAAAAAATCAAAAGACGAGATAATGAATCTTGTTCAAAAATATAGAGGGTAATCTTGTATGGCACTGAAAATACTCATTGTAGATGATGACTTTATCAACAGAAAGCTCCTGCAAACACTGCTAAAAAAAAATGAAACTGTTTCGGAGATACAAGAGGCAGAAAATGGCTCGGATGCCTTAGATAAATTAAAAAAGAACCCTGGTATCAATCTTGTTCTGCTAGATGTGATGATGCCTATTGTAGACGGTATAGAGTTTTTAAAAATATTCAGATCGGATATGGCAAATTCACATATCCCTGTCATTGTATTATCTACAGACGATACGAAAAAGACGGAAATATTTGATAACGGTGCCAATGATTTTATAAGAAAACCCATTAAAGAAGAGGATCTTTTTCAGAAACTGATCCAGTGGTCTTAGAAATAACTCACTAGAAAAAGATACCCAGAGTCTACCTAACAAATACCTCTTGAAGCACTTCATCAATATCTGATACCCCGATAATCTCAATGTGATTTTTCACCTCTTTGGGTATCTCGTCCAAATCTCTCTCAAGATTCTTCATGGGAATCAATGCCTTGCTTACTCCCGCCTTATACGCGGCAATGAGCTTCTCTTTTAATCCGCCTATAGGAAGCACCTTTCCTGTAAGAGTCACCTCTCCTGTCATGGCAACTTTATTGTCTATCTTGTTTTCACTCAGAATGGATGCAATGGCCGTTACCATAGCAATTCCTGCACTCGGACCATCTTTTGGTGTTGCTCCTGCAGGCACATGTATATGCAGATCATAACGTTTATAGACTTCGGAACTCTCTACTTTTATCCCCTCTTCTTTCTCCTTCGGGCTTTTTGGTATAACAGAAGGCATAATTGCCAGACGTCTCTCGTCTATAAGTATCTTCACTGCAGAGTGAGCAATACGTGCAGACTCCTTCATGACATCACCTAAACTTCCCGTAAGCTGCAGTGAGCCTTTTCCTCTTATCTTGATAGCTTCTATAGTAAGCACATCTCCACCTACAGCCGTCCAGGCAAGACCGGAGACTATACCCACCTGCGGTTTTTGGTCAACCGTTGAGATCTCAAATACTTTTTTATCGGCAAACTTTTCCAAATTCTTTTTGGTAATGGAGATAAAATCTCTCTCTTTGTCTTCTAAAATTATCCTCGCGCCCTTACGCATAAGTCCGGCTATTTTACGGCGTAAATTCCTTACCCCCGCTTCTCTGGTATACTCGTCTATGAGCAGTTTTAGTGCCTTATCGGTGACTGAAAACTCTCTACGTTTTAAGGCATGCTTTTTCAACTCTTGAGGAATTAAATAGCGCTTGGCTATTTCAAACTTCTCTTTTGGGGTATAAGAGTTTAGTCCTATGAACTCCATCCTGTCACGCAATGGTGGAGGAATACGGCCTACGTCATTGGCTGTTGCAATGAATATCGCTTTACTTAAATCTATATTGAAATTAAGATAATAATCTCTATATTTACTATTTTGTTCAGGATCCAGTATCTCTAAAAGTGCCGCAGTAGGATCACCCCGCATACTTCGTCCTACCTTGTCTATCTCATCAAGTACAATGACCGGATCCATTGTCTTTGCTTCTATCAAACCCTGTACCAAACGCCCCGGCATTGCTCCCACATAGGTACGTCTATGCCCTCTAAGTTCATTGACATCTTCCAGCCCGCCTAATGCAATACGTACCAAAGGCCTAGAGAGTGCCGTGGCAATTGAGTTTGCCAATGATGTCTTACCGACACCCGGAGGTCCTGCAAAGCAGAGAATAGCTCCAGAGGCCTCTTTTTGCTTGATACCGCGTAGCTGTGCCAGTTCACGTACAGAGAAAAACTCTACTATTCGCTCTTTTGGTTTTTCTAAAGCATAGTGGTCTCTCTCAAGCTCTTTTTCTACCTTAGCTACATTAAGATTCTCTTTTGTCACTTTGCCAAAAGGAAGCTCTAAAACCCACTCAAGATAGGTCTGTAAAACATTGGCATCCGAGGAGTCCGGATGCATGCGTGCTAAACGCTCAAGCTGTTTGCTTATCTCTTTAAAGGCATCTTCATCCATATTTGGTTTAAGTGCCTCAATCTTCGTTCTAAACGCCTCTATTTCCTCCTCACGCTGTGTATTCATACCCAGCTCTTGCTGTATCTCTTTGAGCTGCTCTTTTAAGAAATACTCTTTATTGGTTTGCTCTATTTTAGAGTGTACTTTGGTACGAATCTCGCGTTGTACTTTTGTCGCCTCTATCTCTGCATTGATAATATCTATCAGCCCTAGCAGTCTCTTTTCGATATTAGGCTCTATATAGAGTCTGTAGGCATCCTCTTTGTCAAGTTTTAGCATAGAAGAGACAAGATCGGCTATGCGTTGTGCATCACTATTCTCCTCAATAGTACGTACCAAATCTGCCGAAAACGTATTACCCATAGAAGAGAGTCTCTTTATCTTCTCTTGCAAAATGCCCAGAAGTGCATCTGTTTTAAGCCGGTTATAGCTCTCTGTATGAACCAGGTCGATAACCGCCTGATTAAATGTTCCACTCTGCATCTGAAGTATTTTGGCCCGTCTATGTCCTTGAAATAGTATCTTGACACGACCGTCGGGGATCTGCACTTTACGCATGATAGAGCCAACCACCCCTACTTCATAGAGTGCATCGATATCTCTGCTTTTTTCCCTGCCTGCAATCGTAGAGGTAACAAAAAGCAGGGTATCGTTTTCCATTGCATAGTTGACGGCATCTATATCTTTCTTATCTGTCAAAAAAATAGGGCTTATCATAAAAGGGTATAAAAAAAGTTCATCCTCAACAACAATAGGCAGCGTGGTTGGAAATGCATTATCATCAATAGTTTGCATACGCAATCCTTTCAAGTCAAAATAATAAAAGAGTGTTATAGTCTAAGTTTTCTAAAGTATCAATGAGTAAAACAATATTAATCAAAAATCTTACCTATAATACCCTGTTTTGGTGCTGTAATATCCGACGCATTGACAAGAGACTCTCTATTTTTCTCTCTATAGATTTTTGCTGCTTTGGGCTTACCTGTGCGCTCATAAAGTGCCGCAATATTTTCATTAAGCAGATACTGACTCATATGCAGACGTATCATCATCGTATTAACCAGAGGTATATAGATAGAACCGGGGTACCTATAGAGAAAGGTTTTGGATTTTTCTATACTATCTAAAATCAGTTTTTGGTCTTTATAGACATCTTTAATACCCAAAAAAGAGGCTTTAAGTTTCAAAAACTCTATATACTCTCTATTTTGACTCTGTGTGTAGCGTTTGTTATACTCATCCAGATAGTAGTTTGACAAAAGATACTTTTCATCATGCATATGTGCATGTGCCAGCAGCATTATAGCTGTCGGTATCTGCGGTGCACGCATATGCTCAGATCTCAAAGAGATATAAAAAGCATCTGCCTTGTCCATATTGCCGCTTGCTATACTTTTTGCTATCTTCTTATACCAGTAAAGCGCCGGTTTGTTAAACTCCTCTATCGTCTCAGAACTTCCTGCACATCCTGCAAACAGCACCGATATTAGCAGTGTTACCGGTAATTTTATCATCCAATACATAACCGCCCTTCATTTTATTAACGTAGTGTATCATAGCTCAAAGTAGGTAAAAGATGACTAAGAGCATAGATAATTCTTACGAATTTTCCTGTGTGGAAATATATGCATACCCTGTCTCTTTTTCAACAGTAATAGAGATATCTGCGATACTTGTATCGTCAAATTTAAGCGTGATAGTCATATCGCTTGTGCATAAAGAACCGTAATCAGGAGAGATAGAGCCGCCAATCCCGCTGCTGTTTTGGACAAAACCGCGATGGGGTCTGCCTAGATGATCAAAACCGATATATTTTCCTGCCGTATTATTGCATCCGCTAAAAACAACACCCCCCTCTGAGATCCCATATTTTTTCGTAAGAAATATATCTGCAGATGCCTGGTTTTGCCGACTTAAGTCACTCTGGCAGGGTTTGGTATTAAGCCCATTCATTCTCATACCGTTTGAAGGATCGATAGCAGCCTCCTTGCTATCTATATTACCCTCGGTATCCTTGTCTGCACCGATATAATAAAATATACCATCATCTGAACACCCCTCTATACCAAAACGCCAAAATGCCTGCTGCCAGTTGTTATTTGAAGGGTTTGTGACATTGTCCGAGAGTGCCATATGTTGCGTATAACGTATGGCCGAGAGGATAGTGTCTGCCGCTTCTTGACGAAAATCACGCTCTATTCTTGGTAGTGCCAAAGAGGCTAAAATACCCAAAATCACAATCACCGTCACAAGTTCCAACATCGTAAATGCAACTCTTTTCATCTTGCTATACCTCTATTTTGATAAATCACATCATAACACGATACTGTTGCAAAACAGGTTAAGTATCTATGAAATTATATGACATAAGCTTAGCATACTTTTTTTTGACATTTTTGACATTTTTATATCTTCTTTTGGTTATACTTTTGAAATACATACATCCAAATAGTAGGTTCATACATGCGTACAATTTATAACGTTTTACTTTTCTTATTATCTATACACTTTTTGTTCACAGCGGCTCATGCCACGGTGGCTACTCAATCATCTACGGGATGGGAAGGTGATGCCAACAGGGCTATTGACGGCAATACAGACGGTAACTATTGGAATCATTCCGTCACACATACCGGTGGAAGTACCTTCTATGACTGGCTTCTTATAGACCTTGAGTCCGTCCAAAGTATCGATACTCTCACTATATGGAATAGGACTGATTGCTGTGGTGAAAGAATCGATCAAACTGCCGTAATGGTAAGTGATACGCCCTTTAACCCACAAGCAACACGGAATGGAATGGAAAATGCACGGAGGAATGCAGATTGGAAGAGACAAATAAACTACACTCCCAACCAAGAGAAATATACTTTTGATCTAGGCGGTATTAGCGGAAGATATATCCTCATACAAAAAGTAGGATATAGTGATAGTAGAAGGTTTCTTAGTATCGCCGAAGTAGAGATTATGCGTAGTAATGCCTCATTGATATCCAACAATCCAAGAGATTTTACGAAAATTGATATAGCAGGTCAAAGCAGTACCAATATCTATGGCGATTTAATGCTTATAGGAAATCAGTCACTCTGCTGGAAGGGTTTAACATATAATGGTAGAAGACGGGTGGGTCGAGAAACATCGCAATGCCAAAATCCCCCTTTTGATGCATCCAATAACTTCTACTTTCAAAGACATGCCAATTTAGATCCTATAGCCGTTAGTGCCGGATACCTTAACTCTACTTCTGCAGATTTAACCATTAGTCCAGATGACAGAGTTGTTGAAGCCTGGCTCTTTGTCATAGGACGATTATATACAAATAATCAAGTAGAGCGTGCATCTGCCCAAAATGTCCGACTCAAAACGCCTACAAGCGGTGGATATGTAAGCCTTCGTGCAGATGATGATAAGTTTAACTGGATGGTTGATGGCCCTATCTTTGATTACGGACTGGCAATCAATGTCACCCAATATGTACAGCAAAGCGGCAGATACTGGGTAGCTGATCTCAAAGCAACAGAGATGTTAAACCAAGGTTCAGGCTGGGGTATTGCCGTCATTGTAGAAGATACGACACGCCAAAACAGAACGCTTAAAAATATCTCTTTATACAACGGCTTTAACGGTGTTTACAGTGAAGGAAACTATCCCGCAACAGTCACCTCGCATATCAGCGGTTTTTTTACACCCAGGACCGATACGGTAAAATCAAACCTGATTGTCATGGCGGGAGAATCCGATAGAGCATTAAGCGATTCGATGAGAATTACCAAAAAAGACGGTACAGAAGTAGATATCAAAGACAGTCTCAACGATACCCAAAATGTACAAAACGGTACTATCTCTAAAAACGGCTCCAACGTCACTACCAGAAATCCAGGTTATGCAAATACCTTAGGTATCGATATAGATATCATTGACGCAAGCGACATCATAGATAATGAACAAACATCTACGGAAATCACCATTGACTCCTTTGGTGACAGAATCTTTCTAAGTATGTATGGATTTGCCACAGAACTCTACATACCGGAGTTATGTTATGATTATAACATCCAAAAAAACGGATTTTCACTCAAAGCAGACGAGAATAGGAGCTTTACTACCAATGGACTTGGAGAGATCAAGGCACATATCTCTATTCGTAGTAAAGAGGGAGATTTTGATCTCAAAAACTCCAAACTTAAATTTTATGCCGAACCTTATGATGCACTCTCATTCATCAGCGCAAAATACTCGCCCAATACCGTCAACACCCTCATACCTGCTATCACTACAGCACAACATACATCTCTCAAACCCGAAATAGCTATAGGGGAAAATGCAACCCCCGAGGGTGGAACCATCGGGATCTTCGAGCGTTATTTTGCGCAATACTATTTTACTATCCGGGAAAATAAGAGTAACACCATACATTTTGACATCGATCTAAACACCTCTATCGATTTTGGTTCAGGGCCAGTAGAGTTTATTCTCTCATCTAAAAACAACACCCTTCCAAGATGTGAGCAAAACCTCACTTATAGTCCGCTTTTAGGTGCTTTTAACATAGAAAGAACAGACAGTGGCGCCTATAACTCCGTCACCCAGCCACAACGGCGTTACCCGCTCTATACGCAAGTGTCAAACAAACCTTTTGATATCTCTGTGGTTGCCTATGATGCAAATGTCTCACCTGTCTATCAACAAGAGCTTATACTGCCCCAAGATTGTGTGGTGGAGATAGAGCTTATAGACTCATCACCCTACAATGATAAAAATTCATTCTTTAAATGTGAAAACACCCAAGAGAGTATTATCCAAACACTTCCCAATGGAGAGGAAAGCTTGCTTGTCAAACTTAAACAAGGGACTTCAAGAACCAAGCTGGAAAATAGTATCTCTACCCAAAATGCACTTTGGAATGCAGCATTTAGGATATGGTACTATACTGATCCTCATGGTAGTCTCATTCTTCATGATTGCGAGAACAAAACGGACGGCAGATGTTTTAGAACAAAAATTTATGAAAATATCAAAGGCAATAATTCTACTGATTTCTGCGAAAGTGACTGCAGTCCCGCGAACGACTCTGCAGATAGCTGCTATAAATGTCTACGCAAATTTTATGCCACACCCGTATGTTCCAGAGATAATTTTGCCATCAAGCCGGCATCATACCGCATTGGTATCTATGACAATAACGAATCTAGCAACACCACGACAAGCAAACAGAGACTGAGTGAAAACCTAAACACCCCATCGGCCACCTCTATTGCAGCAGGATATCGCTATAGGCTTGAAGCAATAGCGACACAATTTGGCAATAACGACAAAACAAACGGCTATACTACCCTCTTTACGACACCTTCAAATATAGATAAAAAATCAACTGCTCTTTTCAACAGCAGTACGGGCACGGCATGTGCAGACACCAACAACACCGACTGGGGGGTATGGTTTGAAAACGGTGCCGTCAAGGAGACTATAAGCGGCAGACGCATTAACCTACAGTCAAACAACCTTGTATCTCTTCCCAATACGGGAGCATATGACTACCATATAGAAGATCTTAACTGGACCATCGTCGATCAATCCAGATATGTAGATAAAGACGGCAACAAACTTAAAACTTTTCCCGATGTAGACGACTGTATCACTAGCGGTAACAAGAAGTACTCCATTGCAAATGACAACAACGGACTCTCAGGTTGTGGTATTACTTCAAATATCTCCTACAACGGAGCGCCAAATACTTATGAAGATCTACCTTTGTTTGTATGGCCCTACCGCTTTGATCTAAGCAGCATTACCCTAAACACGCTGCCCCAGACAGGACGCAACTACGCCTTTATGAACGACTATACGCACAGCTACTATAGTGATCCTGTTCTTCATCCTATCGATACGGGTACCGCTTTTATAGGTTCGCTCGCAGCGCTTAACAAACAAGGAGGGCAAACCACAAACTTTACAAAGGGATGTACGGCAACGGATATCACACTGCATATCAACAGAACATCTACCCCGTTTGAAGGAAACATCAAAGACAGTGCGGGCAACCCTGTTGCTTTTCAACAATACCTGCAAGAGAGCAACATCTCCACGGCACCTATAGCCGCCCATACCCTAAATAGCGATGAGAACCTCACTTTACATGCTACGGCTTTTGAAGACGGCTATCAAGGATATGCCCATATACGCCTGCACAGCAACTTTCAAAAACCGCTCAATGAAACGGTCAACCCGATCAATATGCACTACAAACAACTCCAAGCCTACGCTACGGCAGCAGGCTCTTTCGCACACATGGGTAGGCATATCCCTAAAGGAAGCAACAACTACGACAACAACATCACCTACTATTTTGCCAAAGTCACACCAGAACAGACCTACTACCCCAATGTCACAAACAACTACAAACTCACACCTATTTATGTAGATATATTTTGTGATTTAGGTACTGAGTGTAACAGTAGTTTTAATCTAAATACCCCTACCAAAGGCAAAGATGACACGCTCTACTGGTATAGTGCTACGATGTTTGATCCACTCACGGACGGTACGACGGATTTAAGCGTACGTACCTTTAAGGGTATTGCCGCCTCACCTCACGTAACACCCGCTAATTCCGTACGGTTTATCCATGCCCCTGCTGCACGCAACGATGTCAATGTCTCTGTAGCAGGACCGGGCAGACCTACTACGGTAGAGGTAAACATAAACCCTGTGCCTTGGCTACTCTATGACGAAACAGACCCCAACGGTCAACCTAGCTACAAAGTCAAGTTTATCGGTGCCCCTACCTGGCAGGGTGTGGGCAACACAGGCAACACTGCAGAACTTGGCTCTAGTACACATTCCAATACGAGGATGAACTGGTAAATATGATGAGAAATAAACACAACAGAAAAGCCATAGCAATGATAGAACTCACTTTTGCTATAGTGGTTATAGGTATTGTGATGCTAAGTGTGCCGTTAATGCTTATGCAGGCACAAAAAAGTACTACCGTAGCATTACAACAAGAATCTATTGCCATCGCTGCCTCACACACCAATGCTTTGCTTACCTATGCATGGGATGAACAAAATACCGAAGGATTGCCTGCAGCAAACAATATCCTCCAAACAGACAGCGAACAACTACAACAAACAGACGGTATCGTATGGATGAGTAATACGCTCTCCTATCCAAATGCACGTAGAAGAGTCTACTCGCATACGGATGCAAACCTCTCTGCCAGGGCCACCCCTAAAAACTCTCTTGGCGAAGACGGCATAGAGAGTACTGATGATATAGATGATTTCCACGGCAAAAGTTTTTCATTAACCCTTGTCCCAGGCGGCAGCAATGCATCCTATCAAGGAGAGTATATCGATACCGACGTCACTGTAGCAAACAACGTAGTCTACGGTGACGATAGTGCAGGTTACACAAATCCAAGCGGTCGTTTTGCCTTCTCTAAACCTTTTCAAAGAGCAACGCCAACAGGTAGTACCAATATCAAGCTTATTACTACCACGCTGACTACTGCGCGTACGGAAGAGGAGTTTAAAAATAAAAATATTGTCTTAAGGGCCTTTATGTGCAACGTGGGCGGCTTTAGACCATTCTCTCAAGGAGGCAAATAGTGTCATCTCCTATCAAACATCCGATATCCAAAAAAGCGTTTTCTCTTTTAGAGCTTATTTTTGTCATCATTATACTTGGTATTGTCTCCTCAATTACCTCTTCCGTGATTGCACAAGTCTACGAGAGCTACATCACGCAACGCGCCATGCACAACGCCAGCCTAAAATCCGACCTTGCAATTAACCAGCTCGCTAATAGACTGCTCTACCGCGTGGATATGAGCGTGCTTGCCAGAGTACCCGGGCAAACAGGCATAGGTGCCGGAAGTGCCATAGCACTGCGTAACGTTAATATCAATACTCCCAATAAAGAAAACTACCGTGCACTTGAATGGATAGGTTTTGACAATGACGGATTGAGTGCTGTTAACCCGCCTGCATGGAGTGGTTTTTGTGATTTAAATGCGAGCGACTATACCTCTATTGTAACCACCGGTTCCAATTTGGATTTTGAAAGGACAGTGCTTACAAATATACTACATACCCTGCCTGAAGGCAACGACAGACCCGCTATGCTCTTTATGGGTAATACCTACAACAGCACACACGATACACCCTATGAGGCAGCGTGTATGTATGATGCAAACGGATGTATTTTCCCTATCCAAAGTCTCTCGGGGTCGACGATTACATTAGGAAATGAGGGTAACAGAACAGCCGGAGAGATGCTCTATAATGAATTTTACTATCTTGTCGCATCAGCCTATGCTGTCGTACCTGAAGATAATACCAACGGTACTTTTAATCTGAAGCTCTACTACAACTACCAGCCATGGCTGGGGGAGAACTATCAAGACGGAAAATCATCTCTCCTGGCTAAAAATGTCAGTGTTTTTCGATTTTCTCATGAAGCAAACAGTATCAGAATTAAGCTCTGTACCCTTGAGAAAATAGGAGAAAGCAACGACTCTACCATCTCAATTTGTAAGGAAAAGGCGGTAATACGATGAGAAAAGCACTCTCTATGTTCACGGCTATTTTTGTGATTCTTCTATTAGCCTCCGTAGGAGCATATATTGTCAATCTTTCAGGCAAAATCACCAAAGAGACCCACACGCAATACCAAAAAGAACAAGCTATCTTATATGCTAAAAGCTATACGGAACTTGCTATCTTGGCAGCATCTTCAAGAGACTGCGTAGATTACATTTGGGGGTATATAGGTGAAGATACAGCCGCGGTAGACAGAGGCGAAGGCTATAAGATTCGGGTAGATATACAATATATCGGCAACGAACTAGACGGTAATGTAGGATGCAATACGCTAGGCGACACCGTCGAAACCCCCGAATCACAAGGGAGCGTACTTATCGTAGATACCTATGTGCGCTATAGAGACATAGATACGGTCTCACTCTTTGTCAATAACGGAGGTACGCTAACTGCTACAAACCTGCCTTGGGTCACCTACCATAAAAGAACGCTGCAAAGGCTCTAGTCGATTAATGCTTCATTAAACCTTTTAAGTTATACTTAAGAATATATATCTCATATATACTTCATCTCGATTATAAAGGATAGCTCATGAAACGCAGTATTACAGGCAGACATTTTGAACTTACCGAAGCAATTAAAAATTATGCGCACAGCGCCGTAGATGCCGTGGAGAAATACAACCTTGACATCACCAGCGCTAACACCGTCATCAGCAAAAGTGAAAAAAAGGGCTTTAGCGTTGAATTTATCATTAACCTCAAAGATAAAAACACGATCGTTATCACACAAAACGACAAAGATGTCTATGCGGCTATCGATTTGGCTATAGAGAGGGTTAAAAAAGCACTGCGCCGCCATGCAGACAAAATTAAGGGGCATCGCATTATGTCTTTTAAAGATTTGGGTATGGAGGCAGAGGCCGTAAGCGAACTGGATGTCGAAGAGACAGAGATAGTTCCTATGGATTTGGAACTGCATAAACCTATGGATTTTGATGAGGCTATAGAGGCGCTTAAAAATGAAAAAAAGAGACAATTTATCGTCTTTAACGACCACGAGGGCATCATGCGGGTGATGTACAAACGTGCTGACGGAAAGTTCGGACTCTACTAAAGATTGGAGAACTACCGATGAATCTCTTTAACAAAACTATCTTACTAAACTTCCCATACTCCCAAAACCTACCGGCTAAAAAAAAGGGGGTTAATGTCTTTGAATCTATAATACAATATGTACTGCAAGAAACAGATCTTCATTATAAACAGGAGTATGATTATGCCCTATCTTAAAACCCTTTTGCTCTCTCTTCTCTTTCTCTTTGTATCTGCTGCTCATGCCCAGCCTGAGCCCTTTAAATACCTTGAGTTTATCTGGGATTCTACGCCCGATGATCAAGAAGGGGATAACTATTATGATATTAGTAATTCTGCACCGACAGGGGGTAACGCATTTATTAAAACAATGAGAATCTATGAAGATCAGAATAAGACAAAACTTATCAGAGAGGTGGATATAAAAAACCATGCCAAATTTCCGGATAATTACCAGTTTATTCATAAAATAAAACAAGGAGAATTATTTGTATCAAAAGCAGAGGGGAATGCTACACACTATAATAAAAACTCTACCGTTTATTATAGTGATTATAACAGTGAAGATTGGCTAAATGCGGCATCCGAAGCCTTTAAATCAAGAAACCTCAATCACTATGTAGGAGGAAGCTACCCAACCGGAGGTCCTGACAACATGCGTATAGATAATTATAAAAACAACATAGGGGATGACAGTCACTATACACGCCACAAACTCAGCTACTACAAGGGCTTTAAGGTAGGCATTAATGGCGGGGGCTACGTGATAGTCTCCGAGAGAGGAGGCAATAATACCTATGTACTTGAGGCGCGCGACAAGGATGGCAAACGACTCAAAACACTCTTTATCCAAGAAGGAAACGATATGCACTGCTCACAGGCTACCAACGGCACCCCTTATGTGCCATCGGGTCGTATGCAAAACATGCATCAAGAAATCTGTGTGGCGGTCTATCCTCTACAAGCTCTAGCCGATCCAGGCCAAACCATAAGCGATATCATACTCTGGTCCGGAACTGCCGATCATCCAGACGGTAAGGTGATGCTTATACATGACCTACAAGCACCTGCACTCTGCTATGACTATACCGTTAGACAAAACGGTCTTACCCCTCGCTTCCAAAGATAGAAATATCCAAAGCATCAGTGCTCAAGACATCTCTATCGCAGTGGGAATTAGAAGTATGTTAACCGACTTCAATATGACCCAAAGTAGTATCAAACTCGATGCACCCCTAGAGTTCAAAAAAGCGTTCTACGCTCCCAACCATATCAACAAATATCTCCCGGCTAAGTATATCTATGGAACCACAATACCCGAAATAGCTATCGGAGAGGGTGCCAAAGACGGAGTAGACGGCGGAGGAACTATAGACTCTAATGAGCGCTATTTCTCCAAATTTGACTATGCTGCTCCCACGCACTTAGATCCTATCCGCTTTAACATTGAGCTTAATGTCACCTATGATGTCTCTAAAGAGCAAAATAACCCTCAAAACTTTGTCTTTACGACAGATAAGAATAAAATAAATGCGCAAAACTCTTACTATCAAGAGCTGGTTGCATGTCCCACTTCGCCTGTCTATCGTCCTCTGAAAGGAAGATTTAACATAGAGCGTACGATAGTAATAATTACCCGGCAGACAGTGAACCCGAATTACGCTTCCCTCTCTATACACAGGTAGCAGGCAAGGCATTTGATATCTCCATAGTCTCCTACAATCCGGACGAAAAGGACAGTGCGGGCAATCCTCTCTACCTCAGCGAACAAAGGCTCAAAGATACCACGGTAGAGCTAGAACTTATCGATGTCTCCTCCTACCATGACGAAAACTCCTTTTTTAGATGTTCCGATCCCGAACTTGATATTATCTCACACGTAGGCAACAACGGCAGTATCTTTGTCGAGTTTAACAATACCTCAAGAGCAACAATCCAAAACCTCAATACAAACAAAGCCCTCCAAAGTGCCGCCTTTAGGCTATGGGTACTAGAGGACAGCAACGGTACACTCATCAAACACACCTGCGACAATAAAAACGACAATCAATGTTTCCTAGCACTCTATAATACCACCCTCAAAGCATTGGATACCCAAGGCTACTGTAGCTCCTGTAGCAGCTACGAAGGGGGATGCTACCAGTGCCTTAAGCACTATTTTGCACGACCAATTTGCTCTAGAGACAACTTTGCTATACGTCCTGCTGCATACAGCATAGCAGTCTCCGACAGCAATGAATCGGATACCCCTACGGATAAATATGTGCCTATCGGCACCAATGACACATACAGCCAAGCTCCTATACTATCAGCTGGATACCTCTACAAGGTAGATGCCAATGCCACACTCTATGGCTCCAATAGATACGCAGAGGGCTATAAACAAGAGTTCTTAGGCTCTGCTTCACAACAACTTATCTCTGAGTTACGTTTTCAGCATAGCGGAGAATCCTGCGCAGACACAAACGCCACACCGTGGCCTACACGCTTTTTTAACGGAAAAATCGTAGGCAATATTCATGATCCTCTTTCAGGAAACTCAAATAATTTGCATACTGCCCTCAATACGGGAGCATATGACTACCATATAGAAGATCTTAACTGGACCATCGTCGATCAATCCAGATATGTAGATAAAGACGGCAACAAACTTAAAACTTTTCCCGATGTAGACGACTGTATCACTAGC